>Ga0123357_10005061_pt1 | contig 15691 bp, 9 predicted proteins | sample TergutEmb28metaG_FD_89873 | JGI IMG/M metagenome (GOLD analysis project Ga0123357, IMG submission 89873) | Embiratermes neotenicus P4 segment gut microbial communities from Petit-Saut dam, French Guiana - Emb289 P4 | ecosystem: Host-associated > Arthropoda: Insects > Digestive system > Gut ... | reverse complement strand
TATCTGATACACAACTTTCTTTTGTGGTGTTATCTGAGGCACAACTTTCTTTTGTGGTGTTATCTGAAACAGCTTTCTTTTGTGGTGTTATCTGACACAGCTTTCTTTTGTGGTGTTATCTGATACACAACTTTCTTTTGTGGTGTTATCTGAGGCACAACTTTCTTTTCTGGTGTTATCTGTGACACAACTTTCTTTTGTGGTGTATCTGACACAGCTTTCTTTTGTGGTGTTATCTGGCACAACTTTCTTTTGTGTTGTTATCTGACACGGCTTTCTTTTGTCGTGTTATCTGACAAACAGCTTTCTTTTGTGGAGTTATCTGACACACAACTTTCTTTTCATAAAGACACAAGTTCTGTAACATTAACAGTTACAGCTATGTACGTACAGTAAAACGCTCCTATCAATATCACAGTTCAAAACCACACACGTTTTGACATAGCATCTTTACTCAAAATTGCTAAAACAACGCACAAACTCGGACCATCTCACGTGTATAAAACAAACTGCGTATTTTGCTGCCGTTTACGATGAAATTTATTCGTGAGCCAATTAACTGTTTTTTGAGCTGCACACTTTTAGCTGCGAAAAGTTGTTCTGCAGTGCGGCCGGCCGGCCGGCCCGGGGTTCTTTCCGGGGAAAAGAGAAAGAGGAATCTAGTTGACTAAACACCTCCACCCAGCGTCCAGGTTAAGAATGAGTGGATCCATTCCTCTTCTCCCACCTATGCCTTGAAAGCGTGGACAGCTACAATTGTATTTATCACCAAACAGTCGCTTTGTCGTGTGAATGACGAGTTTAAAACGATGTAGGAGGTGATGATAGCATTTTATTTTGAGTTACTGCACCTCTCTTGCCTGACAGGACTGAGGAACTGAAAACAGACCCTCACTCAAACCCGTCTCCAGGCTGACACACGACCGGTGAGCTACCAAATGTGAACACAGTGATAATAGTTGCACTTCGGCGTGTGGGTTGTGTGTCTGATGTGTGTCTGATGTATGCTCCCTGTCAGCTACGTTACTTCCTTATCAATTTCAGTATAACGACCTGGAAATGTGAAATCACTTACAGAGAGCCCTCCCACTGAATTAACCCTACATACAGCACAGAATATCTATCGCAAATACTTTGCTAAACCTACCTGCATGTTCACACTTTCATGAACAAACACACAGTGGCCAGTAGCGTGTCAGGTTGTGTTTATGAGAATAATCTTTCTTATTCTGAGCACAAACACAACCATAGAAAAACTTTAAAGCCTGAGGCATATGTGTGTTCCGCTGTGAAATGTGGTTAAGTACCAAGACATAAATATATGTAACACGTACATTGCTGACTGACAGTCCTCTGAAACACAAGTGCTAATTAACCACGGGTTAACTCTAACAAAAATTCTGTACTCGTTTAGAATACTTTGCAAAGTGACGATTATGAAGACAAAGAAATAAAGGACGGGTTAATGTTAGTATGTGTCTCACAGAACAGCCATGTAAGAGTGGAGTTAAGTGAAACTGACTGAACATTCCATAATATTAGCGGCGTGACGTGTCACCAGGCAGTTGGTTAGAGGAGGTTAGATGGGTGGGTGACAGACATGGTTCTGGTACGTCACCACATATTGTGGAACTGTCAAACCATGAGGCTGTTTAGCGTCAGGCTGAATGCAGAATGTCTATTACTGCCGGCAGCCTACTGTCAACAGCTACGCAAACATGTGGCTTATCTTCACCATTCCTTGTACTTATATTCATTACTGCAATATTTCCCTCACTCCCTCCACAGCTACCACATCAGCATTTTCGTGAACAATTTTGCACAATTCTGCACAGACATGTACAGTCTAATGGCAATTTTGGCTAGCAGTAACAGAGACAGACAGAATGTGAAGCGGGTTATGACTTTCAAATCTGTACGTAGCGACGTTCTGTCCGTTATAAATGTAACGCGTTTAATGTCGGCGTTTTCATTTCCTGCCGACCATTTCATCCATCCGAGCAGATTAAGTGTAAATCATACATTAAAGCCACTCTAAAATAAAATTTGTAAAATATCCACGTGTCGAGTACCAAAAGAGTACAATGAGTGGTTAATTACGGAATTATATGTAATACAAAGTCATTTTACTGCAAATTAAAAACAAAATTGCACTCAAAGGTAAAATCCCTGTGCACGCAATGAAGGGCACTGACGGCACTGGCGGCACGGCACTGCGCCACACATTTCTAAGTTACGCACTAGACAGAGGGACTCTTCAGCTTCACGCCCTGGCCGCTTTATGCTCATGGCAAAGGACTGGTAGGCGCCAGAGCCGCTATGGAGGCTTTGCAGAAAAGAAGAACCTCTCGACCTCACAGTTGATGTCCTTCTGCTTCCGTTGCTTTAACTGTACTGTGGACCAAAACCTACCTGGTCCGTATTTAACACACTCCGAGAGTTAAGTGTCAACAGGTATTTGTCTCAGCTTCTACTAGAGTATTGATCGAAGATGGAGGCAAACTGCTGTGTCGATTTGACACCTCCCTCCCACAGTTCAACCGTGGCCACACTGTACTGTCCACTGTCCAAGCACTCATCTTCCCAGACAGCTGAAACGTCTCGTTCGTTGTCATAACCCTGTGTGAATAATGCGTGGTGTCGGTCCGCCAGTGGGAAGCGAGTGACGAACCGAAGTTATTGGAGGGAAGAATAGTCGCGCCTCTTATCTAATTCCCTTCCTTCTGTTTTCTGTTTCATATACATTTATTTTAGTATCATTTACTCAGTCTTCTAAACATCGTCCTTCACATTGCTGCATTCCTTGCTTACTCTCTGTGTCTTTCTTCCATCCCGTACTTTGCTCTCTGTTTCGTGCTTAATTTCCTCTGCCTTCACTGCCTTTTCCATCTTACCCTCCCGTGCTTTCTCTCTTCTTCGTTTTATTTCTGTATTCATTCAGCCTTCGTTTTCACTTCCATCTTCCTTCTGAATTTTATTTTTCCTCCATTTTTCTGCTTGTAAGACATAGGGATTTAACTCCACGCCACCGTACACATTCACAGAGCGTCCTACAGAAGTACAGGGAGATCCTGAGTAGAGCAGTGGGTAACAGTACATGTCACTGTATACGTCACCTTGTTTTACATGTATGTTGCTCTGTGTCACTGTACGGTATATGTCACTACATTATACTACATACATATTGCTGTATCTTATTATAAATTAAATTCCTTTTCCCGAAATCTTTTCGAATTTGAGGCTCTAAATAGTCTCTGGAATGTCACATCCCGGAATCCACCATCTTCAGAAAGAGCACGGCCAGAACTACTCTCATACTCTCAGGACCTTTAAATAAGATGCTATTAAGATTTTCAATTCGACAGTGCGGTGACAGTGTGACCCTCACAGTTCACTTTACCGTGTTCTGCACACACACTGTCGTCACCTGACAGACTAAACATAAGTACATGTTGCAGCGTGGTAGAAACATTATACTTGAAAAGTAGTCAGTCTGACCAATACTCTACATCGAGGCCGCTCAACCTTTTATGTGCTGGCGGTAACTCTGCTGAAATTTGGTCTGCTTATTGGCAACATGAAACGCAAAACACAGAATGGAGAAGGAATATATAGCATAAACGTAAGTATATATATATACAGGATACGCATATGTTTATGTTTATGTACAGGGGATTGACAAAATAATGGAAGCAGCTCTGAAAGATACACGTTTCTTTATTACGTGTAATTCGTAGTCAGGCCACCATTTTCCTGTAACACAGCTTGTGCCCTTCTTGCAGTAGCCTCACACAAGTTCTGAACACTCCACTGCAATACTGTGCCGCTCTTCATGAAGAACATCTTCCTGTTGTTTGACAGGTGACGGAGGAAGGAATCTGCTTCTCACCTGCTCTCTAAAACTGACCACAGCGGTTCGATGGTATTCAAGTCTGGCGATTGTGCTGGCCAGGGAAGATGCTGAAGTGCATCTTCACGCTCTTCAGACCAAGACTGAACACTTCTGGCCGTGTGTACGGGCGAACTGTCATCTTGAAGAACTGCGTCACTGTTAGTTAACAACATCTGGACCAAAGGATGCAGCTGCTCACCTAAACGGTCCACGTTGTCACTGGTAGTAAGTACAGAACCAGCAGAACACCACGATATTGCTGCCCGAATCATCACAGATGCGCCTCCGTGTTTCACGGTTTGAACCAGGCATTCAAAATTATAGGCTCCTTGTGCGTTCGGTCCGACGCAGGGAACAAGATGAAGGACGACTAATGACACCATATCACGTATTTCCAATTGCCGGATGTCCACATTTTATGATCATCACACTATCTCTTTCGCCTTTTAGGGGTGCTTACAGTAATCAGAGGTTTAGCAATTGCAGCTCTACCTTGGATGTTGGATTTTTGAAGCTCTTGTCGGACTGTTTTTGTGGAAACAGGGTTTTTAAGGTGGGTACCGAGTTCTGCTGTCACCTTAGCTGCAGCAGTTCTGGCACAACACTCTGCAATGTACGGCGATCCCTTCCACTCAGCTCCAGTTTTCGGCTACTGTTCTTCTCAGCTGATGGTGTCTTCCCACGATCTGTGTGTGTGGTCATAACGTTGGGAACTGCTGTTCCGGATACACCTAATGAAGTGACGTTTGGTTACAAATGCTGGAGCTAAACGCGCTCCAACAATCTGTCCTCTTTGAAAATCTGATAAGTCTCCCATTTTGCAGTACTTTGACAAGAACTGTTACTAAACACAGCCTGTAATGCACTGACACTGGTAATACACAGGGTAAACACACAAAATGATAACAACGAAAGATACAATTGGTGATCTTTCAGTGCAGACAACACGTGTAACAGTTTTATTCCTACACTGTCTAGTGTTTCCAGTATTTTGTCCATCGCCTGTACATGTACAACTGTACTGTGTGTGTGTGTGTGTGTGTGTGTGTGTGTGTGTGTTTCTATGCATCATGTGCAATGAAAGGAAACTAATAATACTAGGAAGAAATTATTTAAAATGCAATTCACAACAACAGCTACGGTTCGCTGATTTTAGCACGTTTTTACAAAACAACTTATTAATGTAACGTAACGTAAGGCAACGTAACGTACGTCTCCGTATATAAACAGCCCACAAGTTTTCAAAACTGCTTTGGCGTTGCACCTCGGCTTTGAGGGCAACATAACACCGTGTGGCGGCGAGCAACATATTGCCTGCAAGCTACAGGTTGCGTAGGCCTACTGTGCCAGTACATGACAATAAAACTCATAATTTATGTAAGGAAGCAGCGCTGCCATGTATTAACAAAGACGATGACGACAAGCTGACGTCACTGCGCCTGCAGTTAGGTTTGCCGACACACATTCATGAAAAAAGGATGTAGAGTGTAGAGCAAGGTGGCCTAACCTACAGTGTCACCGCAACTCGGCTCCGACGCATCAAATCAACATTACGAAAGTAAAACATAGTTGCCCGTGTTGGCTGTACACAGGAGTATGGAGGAGTGGAGATATAGCTCCACTAGATAGCGGTGAGTGGTCAACTTGACGCAACTTATTAGAACGAGAAATCAGACAGACAAGGAAAATGGTCTAAATGCAAACTGTATAGCTATACGCAAAACATACATAAAATATGTTACATTTGTACTGCGATTATAGGTTTGTCCTCTTATGAGATGTGAAGCCGTGCAGCTGGTACATGTTACTTACTGCTCTAGCCTGAAGATGACGTATCCGTTTATAAATAGCAAACTACACGGCGTCACATGCCGCCATGACAGCCTGTGTCTGACAATATGAGCCATTTGATATCCGCCTGCGAATGTATGTCTGGTGTTAGAACTGAAATATTTTGTCAGGAGTCTGGAGCGGCAATAAGTGTGCACAGTACGTCTTACCGAAATGTGTACAGTACGTCTTAAAAAATGTGCACAGAACATCTTAGCGAAATGTGCACAGTACATGGTTTACCGAAATGTGCACAATAAATGTCTTGCCGAAATGTTCACAGTATATATCTTACCGAAATGTGCACAGTGCATGCCTTACCGAAATGTGCACTGTACATGTCTTACCGAAGTGTGCACAGTACATGCCTTACCGCAATGTGCACTGCACATGTCTTATCGAAATGTGCACAGAACATGCCTTACCTAAATGTGCACTCTACATGTCTTACCGAAATGTGCACAGTATACGCCTTACTGAAATGTGCACAGTACATGTCTTAACGAAATGTGCACAGTACATCTTACCGAAATGTGCACAGTACATCTTACCGAAATGTGCACAGTACATGTCTTAACGAAATGTGCACAGTACACGCCTTACGGAAATGTGCACAGTACATCTTACTGAAATGTGCACAGTACACGTCTTACTGAAATGTGCACAGTATATCTTACCGAAATATGCACAGTATATCTTACCGAAATGTGCACTGTACATGTCTTACCGAAATGTGCACTGTACATGTCTTACCGAAATGTGCACAGTACATGTCTTACCGAAATGTGCACATTACACGCCTTACGGAAATGTGCACAGTACATCTTACTGAAATGTGAACAGTATATGTCTTACTGAAATGTGCACAGTGCATATCTTACCGCAATGTGCACATACATCTTACCGAAATGTGCACAGTACACGCCTTACGGAAATGTGCACAGTACATCCTACCGAAATGTGCACAGTACATGTTTTACTGAAATGTGTACAGTATATCTTACCGAAATATGCACAGTATATCTTACCGAAATGTGCACTGTACATGTCTTACCGAAATGTGCACAGTACATGTCTTACCGAAATGTGCTCAGTACACGCCTTACGGAAATGTGCACAGTACATCTTACTGAAATGTGCAGAGTACATGTCTTACTGAAATGTGCACAGTATATCTTACCGAAATATGCACAGTATATCTTACCGAAATGTGCAAAGTACATGTCTTACCGAAATGTGCACTGTACATGCCTTACCGAAACGTGCACAGTACATGTCTTACCGAAATGTGCACAGTACACGCCTTACAGAAATGTGCACAGTACATCTTACTGAAATGTGCACTGTACATGTCTGACCGAAATGTGCACTGTACATGTCTTACCGAAATGTGCACTGTACATGTCTTACCGAAATGTGCACATTACACGCCTTACGGAAATGTGCACAATACACCTTACTGAAATGTGCACAGTACATGTCTTACTGAAATGTGCACAGTACATGTCTTACCGAAATGTGCACAGTATATCTTACCGAAATGTGCACTGTACATGTCTTACCGAAATGTGCACAGTATATCTTACCGAAATGTGCCCTGTACATGTCTTACAGAAATGTGCACAGTACATGTCTTACCGAAATGTGTACAGTACACGCCTTACGGAAATGTGCACAGTACATCTTACTGAAATGTGCATAGTACATGTCCTACTGAAATGTGCACAGTGCATGTCTTAACGAAATGTGCACAGTACACGCATTACGGAAATGTGCACAGTACATCTTACTGAAATGTGCACAGTACATGTCTTACCGAAATGTGCACAGTATATGTCTTACCGAAATGTGCACTATGCATGTTTTACCGAAACATTCCCTTCCCACAACGCGATCTCTTCATTCAATGACCCTTTTTAAACACACAGCAGCACCTTCGGACGCAGTAGCTCAGAAAGAGCCTACTTTGTCCGAAGCTTTAATTGTTTAACTTTGTAGTGAAACTATGGAACAGCGTCAGATATTTTCTAAAAATTTAATTTGCGGGCTTCACAAATGCAAATCGAAGAATCTGATACACCTGTCGTTCCGACTTTGCAGCAGCCCGTGATCAGGCAGCAGCAAGCTTCCAGGGCTACAAGGATGATAGGCCGGCCAACTTCAGTTTGAAACACGACACGGCAGGCACTACAGCCACTACCGACCGCCCTTGCCGTCCGCACAATGAAAACAGCTCTTTTGTCCATACTAGAAATCACTTTCATGAGAACGTGTACCTCCAGGTACACGCTGGAACAGGGTGACTGTGCACGTTGGGTGGGTGGCACCCACACAGTGGGGGGAGGGGGTGTAATCTGAACTGTCCGCTTGCCATGCCAAAGAAATCCATTCAGTCCTTCCATTAATCTCCATGGGCTTTCGATGGAATTGGATGGAAGCAAGAGGTAAGACTTCCCAGTTTCTATCTAGCGCCTCCCCATTGTAATCCTTCCAATCGATTTGGGAGCCAAGTTGATCTACATTATCAGCCAGCAGTCATATCCACAATTGCCTCCTTTCCATTGTCACTCCAAACAATGGTCGGGATCGATGCGTTCCTTTATCAAACTGAGTCAGCACTGGCATTCTATCCCTCCTGGAAACTTTACACATTTACTGAAGCATTTCATGAAGTCTTATTGGGGTCCTCGGTACAGCTTCTAGTCGATCTGTTTGTATACGCCAGAAGGTACAAGGTGAAGTTAAACTAGGGGAAGAAAATGAACGTCAAATGATATACACGGCTGCTAGCAGTGTAGAATCGTGTGCACAGGAAAATGGGCACCACTGCAGTTCGACGACGATTGTTCAAGTGTGGCTGCTGCACAGAGGGTACCTGTGATTGGATGAACGTTGAAGAAACATTGATCGGTGTGTCTGAAGATATACTGGCCTTATGTGACAGGGGAGACTGAAGAAATCCAAGATTATTTTGTCACAACATCAAAAATGTCGAAGAGCAGCATCCGTCGGGTTTTGTAGCAAATTTTGTTTAGAGGTCGCACTCACTGTATGACCACGATGGGGAGCTGACTGGGCCCCACACTTGTTCTGAACATGCTAAGCTGCAAATTCGAAATATTCAACCAGGGAATAGAAAACCCCAGCCCCAGTTTCACTTTAGTCTCAGGTAAACTAACATTCTACGCTTCTTTGTTTGTGTTGGTCTTTCTTAGACGTTTCAGCTCTGCCTACAATGACAGCACGTAAATGTAGGCAAGGCCAAACTTTGCTCTTCAAACAGCCGCTTTTGCAAACACCGCTGTCACTCTGACAGGAACTAACCCGCAAAATGGAGCACGGACATCAGGGCCTGTTCACTACAATCGTTTTTTGCACCTGCCCTGAGAAGAGCAGAAAAATGAGAGAAATCCCGAGTGCAGGAACTCTAACGGCCAGACACACAAACTGGTGGCCTAGATTCCTTATGCTGCTTTTGCGCACACCACAAGGCAGCCTATGCACTGGACACAGAAACAGTAAATACGACGTAATGACTGCGATCTGCTGGACATCCGTGGAGCCAAGGTTCGAATACAGACAGCAGGAAGGGATTTATCTTTTCTCCGGCACTGGGGCACACACAGCCTCCCTGTCAGCGGTCCCCCAGAGGTGAAGCGGTCGGGTCGTAAAGCTGACACTTCACCTGTACTTAACGTTGAAACTAAAATGCGTGCAACTGCACTTCACACCGCCTTCTGGTGCCTTCGTGGCTTGTTGATGCGTGCTGTTCTGCTGACGGCACGATAGTCAGCAGGACGAACGGGGCCCGAGAGAGAGAGAGCGCAGAAATTTTTATTCTGTGTTGGATTGAAGTGTTTCAAAGGTCAATACAAACCAGCAAGCGGCTTTCCTGCAACTCGTATCTTCTGTGCGGAAGTACATACATACATACATACATACATACCACTGGGAGATACAGCTGCATAACACTGAGGGTGAATAAAACAAGATGAGATGGGTGAGACATTTAGATTGCACAGAAGAACTTGCTGTATACAATATTTTGATCTCAAAGTTGCAGAGAGTGATACTACTTGGGGTACGTAGGGCTAGAGTGTCTGAGGAAGATGCGGAACAGACTTGACTCCTGCTGTGTACAAAACAGTCCTCCTGAGTCAAGAAAGGCGTAAAATGTCTTGAAGCGGCCATCTTCTGCAGAAAGAACCTGTACCAATGCATTAATAAGTCAGTCAGTCAGCCTGCGGTTCTGCAGTAGCATGAGACGTACCTGTAGGATTAGTAGTGAATGTCGTCACCTGTAGTACGTATGTGCACTGTCACAGGAAAGGAAAGCAATAAAAAACTGTAAGCTGCACTTGAAGGTACTGGACTGGGTCTGTCAACAAACTGCAGATAAAGTACAGTATCTGATGTGGAAGGTTAGTAAGAGGTCCCAGAAGTGTTGTTGATAGGTTCTGAATTAATTAATTTCTGTAACTTTTCTATACATGTGGATCATAATGACTGGTACGGTGTGTAATTAAGCTAATTAATTGCTTAAACATTTGGATGTCGATAATGACTGAACAGTGGAACGAACAGTGGCGCTGGCTTTGGTAAGGCGGCATTTCGTGCACTAAACCCGCACATACGAACGAGTTATCTCAACGAAACTGCTTAGTGCATCGCAGCTAATGGCGATTAATGAGCTGTGTTTGTGGGTACGGATGTGGGGGTGAGAACAGGGCAGGGGCACAATACGACCCGGTGCGCTGTGTGTGCGATGAGATAGATTATTGTGTATCGGCATTACAGCCTTCCATCCGCAAAGGTTTGATCTCTATGCACCCTAAATTTCGTTTGCAGTTGCGTTTCACTGCGTACTTCCTTCAGTATGTGTGTGTGTGCGCGCGCGTGTGTGTGTGTGGGTGGGTGGGTCGTTATGGCTAGCGGCCGAGACGACAAAATTGTGTACTGGCATAAAGCTTTTACCGAATTGAGTGTTTTGAAAAATATCGTTAAAAACTTAAGTTGGTATGAGAGATCCAAGCGGACTGCTTTATCACGAACAGAAAGGCGACGCTGACACGTTCCTTCGGAACTTCGCACACCACTGAACCTTGCACTCAGCACAACAACCCGCACGACATCAGACCCCAGTATCAAACGGTACAAATTCAAAATGCGCAACATGTAGGCCCCATGTGTACTGCACAATTGACACACCGAAATTGTGTGACTGTAGTTGTTTCAGTTAAAATGAATGTTTTCAGACAAATTTTGCCTGTGTAATCGAATCACATTTTGATTCGTAAGTTTTCTATTTCTTTCTTTCTTATGCTGTCTTTATTGGGAGCGAAGGGTGTGGTTTGAGAGTATCTGAGACAAGACAGGCAATGTACTGTACGTATAACGTAATACTGAGGCGCTACGCGCAACCACTGTTGCAGTGAAAAAGCAAAAAAAATTACATATTCTGAGTGCGTGTGTATGTAGTATTAGTTATCCAGCATACAATGCGCATGCGCCGTATTATACAGTCATCTGTGGCCTATCTGGCTGTACCATATCTGTTCACATAATCTGAAAAAGGACACGAATTTTGGGGGAATATTACTAACAATTTTTTTTTGTTTTCTCTGTATTTTGTCTGACAAATTTCTCATTCTAAGAAGAATTCAGCGATATATTGTCATCAATATACATCGGTTTTCGTGTAAAGTGCCCGTCATTCTTGTCAGATTTTAAAGAAATTGAATTTTCATGACAGATATTCGAACACTACTCATATATCAAATTTCATGAAAATCCGTCCAGTGGGAACGAAGCTGTTCTAGGCGTACGGACAGACAGACATAACGGAGCTAAATCGGCTTTCGCTGTGTTTCGAACGCACCTAAAAAAAGAGCCGAGCAAATTATTTCGACACAAAGAGAGGAAAAGCAACAAAACGATGCACAAAATTACAAAATAGGGGCCTTCAAACTTTGTGTTTCTCACTAATATTGTTTGGTGATCAAACCAGGCTTGTAGCACAATGTCTAAGGTCATGAGGTCATGAGGGCGACACACAAAGGAAGAGACCACGTGGGAAAGAAAGGCATATGTGGAATAATATTTTTAAAATCTTAATTAGGATGGACGATTCGGAGTGGATTCAGGGCGCTCAGACTGTGGGATCAGGTGAACACTGATGTACAGTGCAGGAGAGGGATCTTGTCACTAACAGCTTTTCAAAAATGACCCCACCTAATGCCGTTAACCACGTTTACATCGTAGTGTTTTCCACCCTCGTACCGCGAGCCAAATTACAGTCTGGGGCATCGTTAGCAGTGCTGTGAAGGGGCGCTCAGAGCTCAGTCTTGTTTCTGATACTGAACATGGCCTGGTAGGGACCAATTTGTGGGTACCGTCTGGGGACTTCTTGAAAGGGTTCGTTACAGGTCGTAACGAAAACACAAGAAAAAGTTCAAGTTGGAACTGAATAAGATGGCAGGATATTTTCGTACCGAGTTACCGTATTCAAAAAAATAGAAGGTGAAACACGTGTATGAGGAACATCAAAACATAAACAGAAGGGGAAAAAGCTCTGTGAGACAGGTCAGGGTACGGCTGTACCCAGTCACACAGTCCAGACACAACTGCAGTCATCCCCAGTCACAACGATCCAAACAGGTCAGTCCGGTGCCTCACTCCTGCCACATTAATTGCTACTGTCGTGCGGCCGACAGTGGCGACAAACAAAAACACGCCTCTTGGTTAATTCCTATGAAGTGAAGCATGCATCCAGGGTTTACTGATACCGGTATACAGAGTGGTTGCGATGTTAGGGTAATTCACAAATTACGGTATAATATAATATAATATAATATAATATAATATAATATAATATAATATAATGTAAAGTAATATAATAATATATTTAACTGCAACTGGGCTGTCGCCCGGTGGCAGTGGTTATTGTGCACGTACTTAAATATGAAATAAGGATCTAATAAATTTAAGTTGGGAGGGCTACATGAGAAGCATGCAGTAGCAACTTGGAGTCTTGGGAACCATCTCAGTATTCGCTTATAGACACAGGGAAACCGAGAAAACTCTGTGCCGAGGTGGCCGGTCGCAGGACCTTCCGGATACTGACTTCTAGCCAGCAGCAGACCAGACCAACCATTAACAGCAACTTGTTATCAGAGAGGCTGTTCAGCCCATCAGACTGTCTACAGAGAGGTGTCAATGTTATGCTGAAGGGACGGTACGTGGCACTACGCTGTGTTGTATGAAGTTGCACACAAAATTGGTGGCCGGGTACAGGGGGGGTGCCTACAGGCACGAATCCAGTATGTGCTGTGGTTGTACGGGAGTTGCTGGTTTTGTCGTCTAGCCAGAGTCAACTGAATCGGTATTGGGCTGAGCTGCAGTGAGCCAGTGGACGGGCCGGGCCGGGCACGTGTGTGTGTGTGTGTGTGTGTGTGCACTGCGCTCAAGTACCTAACTACAGCCGGCTTGGAAACTTTGAAACTGCTACCATCTGGTGATAATTCCGCATCGATCAAATACTCTTTCAAATCTGCAATCGAAAACCGGAACTTTCGCAATTACAACCGGATCGTTTAGATGGAAGTTTGCAGCCAGTGGCCAGTGAAACTCCAGCGGCTCACATCGATAAGCATTCACTGTCCAAATATACATTACAAACATACAATTTGCCTTCACCCTTAGCAATTTTTAAGGTAAGTCAAAGCTAATCAGATGCATTTAACTAACTGCAAACAGTCGTTACAGTACCTGCAGACAGCGCGTTACATTTTAACATGCTGCAGACAAAATATTAATCCGACAAATGTAGTGTGTTTGTTAACTGTCGCTTGTTCAGTACACTGATCTGTGGAGACAGCAGCCACACAGAAACAATCCCTGCCATTATTGCGTCGTTATGTACGTACAATCTACCGTCGTGCATTTCGCTTACTTTTAAGTTGTGAATACAAAAGCCCTTTCATTCTTGTGACGTGGAACTTGGTCCCTTAGCGTGACGCAAGACCGTCATTGCAGGATGTTAAGTTGGGGTGAGTGAAGACGCAATTTCTACCTAAGAAACTAACCTGAGGGGAAAACGGAGCAAAATACATTATCATAAGCTTCGTAATTCGGTATCTGCCCCAGCATGGTTACAGTAACGCAATCAAGGACGTTAACATGACTGTGACACGAAAGACGCGCATGTGGAACGACGAATAGCAATAAATACTGTCTTGAAACTTTGTAACAGCAGACTGCATATTTATTGGGAGCTGTGAGAAAGGTGATTATCATAACTACTGGCGACTACTGGCTGTCCTTTGTGTTGTAAGATGGAGCTTGCAGTACAGCGTGAGAGCGTGTTCATACACTCCGTTCAAATTTGACATTTACATTTCTCAACCTTGTTGTTCTCACATTTACACTTGACACAGGGACGTTACATAAACTGTAAATATGCACATTTTAGTTAACCTACTCTTATGGGTGGAATAATAATAATAATAACAACAATAACAACACACAGAGGTGTGTGTCGACCCAGTACAGGCTGCAATGTCAAAACACACGTATCAATCCAAATGCTCCACAAAAACGCAGAGTTTAATAAAAATGACAATCCATTGCATTGGGTTTCCTTTTAAACATGTCGAACAGTAAATTTCTTTCCGTCATCAGAACTGTAATGCACTATTCAGTTCAGACACTCAGAAAAAAATCATCCCATTATCTGGTTGTCCAAAAAGGTTCAAATAGAAACACCGAAGGTTAACGTACAATATCAAAGCGAGAATTGCGACCAGGCAGGCAGGCAGACAGACAGACAGACGGACACTGTAGTACAAGGTCAGAATTCTTATCAAAACTTGCACTGTTTAGCCTAGATGAACTGAGCACAAAGAAATGAACGTCAGACAGGCACCACAAACACCTGAAGATCAACAATAATGAAACAAAGACAAACAAACGAAGTAATGAGACAGAAATAGACGAAAGTCTGTTTTGAGACACAAACAGATTAACATAAGTCACAATTTTTGTTGCTTTCGTGGAACTTTTTCCTGCACTGTACGAACAGCTGGGCGCCCAGTACATTTCGAAATTCTGTCACTTCTATATCAACACCCCAAAATCCTAATAAAACACAAATCCGAAATTAATTAGGTGCAGGAAGAGTGCTGGAAGCCATGACAAGTGCACACTGCAGGGAGTGGCAAGAGAATGGTGAAAAGCGACAAGAGCTGACACAGGAGCTTTGTGCACAAGAGGAGAGCACCTTACGTTTTGAGCACTACGCTTTGAGGAACGAGAGGAATATCCGCATGAAATTTGTTGTCAATTTGGGAAGCGATGTATTTTGAAAGAATGTTGTTGTAAAGTGCAAAAGGTGGATCAGCAGGTGGATACAGGGTGACACTGTCCGACTGCATCAGTTCTTGGAATATTATTTTGTGACAGACTTTTGTGAAAATTTTAACCTACGCCAAATATACAACGAAAAAATTTTGAAAATGAAGATAAAACAAGACGCCAACTAAACAAAAACATCCATAAAAGAAACGCAAAAATTAGACACGCAAATTGATAAACGTCACAACACAATACAGAGGATACTATAAAACCGCAATATACAGGGTGTCCCAGGAAGAATGTGCCAGACTTCGGGAGAGTGTTCCTTATGTTAAACTATACCGATGTAACACAAAACACCTATATCCAAAGTTGAACGGTTACGGAGATAATAGCCAGAGAAAAGTGTGGGCTTCATCGGAGTCGACGCACTGTACGCCGTCCGTGACGTCATACTTGTCCAATGCGCCTGCCCGACAACTAGACATTGTAATACAGTGACCTTGGCGTGTGCGCTACAGCGCACGGTAGCTCTGACGTCACAAGATAACAGATCAGCTGCGGCCTGCGTAAAGTACTTGGAAGTCTAAGGACAACTATGACACGAGTGTGAGTGTT
>Ga0123357_10005060_pt1 | contig 15696 bp, 3 predicted proteins | sample TergutEmb28metaG_FD_89873 | JGI IMG/M metagenome (GOLD analysis project Ga0123357, IMG submission 89873) | Embiratermes neotenicus P4 segment gut microbial communities from Petit-Saut dam, French Guiana - Emb289 P4 | ecosystem: Host-associated > Arthropoda: Insects > Digestive system > Gut ... | reverse complement strand
GATAGAGACAGGTGGCGGACGCTTGTGAGTGCGGTAATGAACCTTCGGGTTCCGTGAAATGCGGGGAATTTCTTGACTAGCTGCAAACCAGTTAACTTCTCAAGAAGGACTCTGCACCGTGGACTAAGTAAGTAAGTAAGTACGTAAGTAAGTAAGTAAGTAAGTAAGTAAGTAAGTAAGTTGTATTGCAATATAAGAATGGATTTTTATGGCTGCGTGAGTTTGAATAAAATATTTTAAAAAATACATAAATTGCATAAATATTTGTCTCGGAGTATAGAACACTCTAAGAGGAATATTGTGTCTGGATTGTGACGTGGTTCAGTCTGGTATAAACCTACGGTCCCTACTAAAACCAGGCACCATAAGATCACTCCCTTTACAATTTCCTACAAAATACACGGCGTCACGTCGTAGAATAAAATACGTTTCTTTGTCATGGCCGGGTGAAAATTAAATCTGACGTACGTTAATTTTAGACGACGTCATTTATTTCGTTGTTTATTAATATTAACAAATTTGAACAAAGTGACATACAAAGATGTAATTTATCTTCGTGCATGCAAAAGTAAATACATATTCATTGAAAAGAAACACACTTGTATTTCAGTGACCTTAACAGCGTGAAAATGCAATGAGTTACGTTCGTGAGAATGTGTCATGCGCAGCAGATTGTGCTTTGTTAAACGTGGTATACACCACTGTGTGCACCTCGTCTGTGCACACATTTTCATATATATAAATGGTAAATTTTCCCCGTTACAGGCTTGGTGTGGCCCAGAGGGTGGGTAGAGGTATAGCTCTACTCTTCCATGACCGCGGCACTAGAAGGGGGTAAGTGGTCAGCAACACGCCCCGGCCGCACTTTACCCCGGGGAAATAACCGGAACCCATTTTACAGGAGGCCGGGTGGGCCTCAGGGCCGGTCTGGACGGACGGAAAATTTCGTCCCCACCGGGATTCGATCCCGGACCGTCCAGCCCGTAGCTCAGTCGCTATACCGACTGATCTACCGGACCCATATAAATAAATATATATATATATATGTATATATATATATATGCAAATTTGTGTGTACATTATAAGCAAAAATGAAACTCTCTTTGCTGTTGTCCGGTCATACAAAGCATCCGGTCGGATGTAAGCGGTACTGTACAAAATTTAACTGCTTTACAAAGAAAAACAATGTCTTTTCACCACATTTTCTTGTTCTATCTTTGTAAAACCATTTGTGTTTCTACGCCAATAAATCAAACACTTGTGTGTGCAACGTACGCATTTACAATATTTACTGACATATAACACATATACAATAATGGATTAGACCGATCTGACTTACAAGTAATATAGTCTTATAAGTGCTACATAACTTTGCATATACAATGTCATTACATTTATTACAGAGCAGACAACACAAAATGACATGTTTTGTTCAAGAATAATTTGTAACTGGTGAACTGCTGCAGACATTTGGAAGGATCCCAATGTTTTAAGGATCAAGCAGCCCATTGAATTTGTGATCCTGAATGAAGAAAGCACCAAGATCTTCCGAAATGTCGGGGAAATTCACCAGTCGACATGGTGTGACATTGAAGAAGACCCGAATATCCCAAAACATCGCAATGATAAACTCAAATCTCACAAATATTTAGAGATTTTTTATCATGCTTGGAAAGGAAATTTATTTAAATCTGTAAAGAAGATTATGCTAATGTATCAGAAAATAACAGGATTGTCTCTTAGGAGCTGGGAACTTCGATTCAAAATGTCTACAGGATTTATGAATCTGCTTGTGTTGGCACTTCATGGAGAGGGGAGAAATCACGTGACTTGAACTGAATTAAGACTATTATATACGTCACGACAGACGTTAGAAAAGCACACAGTACTGACCAGTCCATGACGAAGAACCCTGCCGCAGTAAAAACAACTCTGTCCGTCGACATTTGCTGAGAGAATAATTTCAGCTGTTCCAATACATTGCTATTCTGAGAGTCTTCCAGCAGAAGTGTCTGAATTTTGTGTGCAATATCTTTGCTTTTCGAGGCAGTAGTTCCACAAATTACGATCAGACAGGTCGTGGTTCCCAATAACGTAATAATCCACACTATTCGGGATGACAGAAAATCTGAAAATTCCAAACTGGTCACGGCTCCAATTGGTTCGTTGAACAGTCTAACAACTGAGTACAGACCTGATGTTAATGACGTCAGAGTACGGCACATATCCAGCAAAATATAGAATCCAAATATGGAGTTAATGATTCTTGTACATTCATATAAATGGTTATAAATTCTTCGAAGTTTCAAAATCATGCATGTGTCAGTGAAAGGTAAAGGTTTTGCATCGGTTCTTATCATATTGAATGCCAGTGGATCATTGAGGACTTCAGCAGTTGCTACTTGCATTATATTAGAAGTCAGATAATAGACCTTGTTAGTGCCCATCCGTTCGCCACGAACGAGAGCTGGTAAGTGTTTGGTAAGTGATGATTTATCAGGCAAAGTTAAAGACAGAGCTTTTTCCACACCAGACAACCTGCTACGGATCATCAGTACTGCCTTGCAAAACTGAATTTTTGCGACTAACGCAATTGTATGAGAAAAGCGCATAGTTATACAAAACATAAGTCCGACGCTTTGATACCACAAGAAAGAATCGTAGCACATGAACAGGACGTACAGCGCCAGTATTGGCAGGTAGAACTCGACGTTCCTCTTCTTTGTGCCATTGGCACGTTGTCCTCGGAGATGAGCTAATTGGTCGTCAATCAAAACCAGCTTGTGAACTAGTTCTTCAGTCTTGTATTTGTTCACAGTTAGAGTCATCGTAACTAGAATTAAAGTGCTGATGTAATTTATGGGTATGGAAACAACACTACATAATATGTTACCTGGATCACTGTTCGTTGTAAATGTGGGCTGAATTATACTGTATACAAAACCACTTAACATAGTGGTAAATAACAGTAAACTTGCTGCAATTCCACCCATGTTTGATGTAAGTTTAACATTAACATCTTCTTGAGTGTCTCGGTCGATCTTAATTGAAAATGGTGCAAGACCCAATACCTTAGCCACAAAGTAAATAAGTTTCACTTCCTGTATGAATTTACACACTTGGACAGGTGTTTTGCCCATTTTAGTGTAAAGCGGTAGATTTACTTAAATACTGCAACGAAACAGTTTTGTTATTTGCGCAAAAGTTTTCAATGAGGAGTCGCACAAGTTGCTCCTCAACACTGCGCTGTCACAATCCGCAACGCCCAGTACTGATCTACCAAGTCGTAGAAAGTAATAAATAATAGGATTATGTTAATTTAGTTTTGTAGTAAACTGATAGACACAGAGTGGCGTGTATAAACATCTCTATGACAGATAATAATCAATGGTTTGACAGCCTGTTTGTGTGTTTTGTGGCATTACCTTAATGCGTTATTTTCCCCAAGTAATTCAGAGTTCAATGTTAGAATAAGGAAACGAACAGTGACAATTCAGAGTATTGTATCATCAAACATAAACATATGACGTCAATTCTGTATTATTTAAATTACACAATTTTTATTTCGATCGTGTTTGATAAATATTTGTTCCTGGAAATGCATTACGTCTAATTGAAAATTCCGGATACCACATTCACGTGCTTCCTGTACCCCGCTGTGAGACAGCCATATAATTTACAGCAGTGTGTGCCACATTTTGCGTTGTATTGGTGTAAGCCTTTTATGTTTTACAAAACCTTGCCTGTTCGTTGTAAACCTAACCTCATAGTGCTGTGACGTGAATTACAAATTAAATGTCTTGGGAAATCTCTATCGTTGCCCCGTGCATTTTGTAGTTTATTTCAGTAACACACACCAACAAATGCACATATATAGTCTTCAATCATCTAAAATTTACATTAAAACTCTTAAAACGCTCCTAAATGTTTCGGTCATACGATCATCCTCAGGGAGCATACTTTGTCCCTTGCTAAAGTTCCAGTTTAAAACACTCAGTAATTTACTTCGTTATATTAGTTTGGTGCTGTGACAGCGTGTCTCACGCTATACGGCACAACAAGCACATCGACAGCCCGTCTCATTTCAACACCGTACGACTCACACACAACACACGACATGCTGCCACAGCAACAATTTAACATAACGAGGTAAATCACTGAGTGTTTTAAACTGTAACTTTAGCAAGGAACAAAGTATGCTCCCTGAGGATGACCGTATGATCGAAACATGTAGGAGTATTTTAAGTGTTTTAATATAAATATTAGGTTATTAAAGACTATATATGTGCATTTGTTGGTGTGTTCCACAAATCTTGGGAAATATTTTTGTTTGTTTGATATTAAACGATATCGTAGTTTAACGATTTCTGTGGTGTTAAGTGAAGAGTGTCTTTGTCTGCTGACGAATAAAAAACCCAACTAGATGTCACGTGTTACTTTTGTTTTACTTCTTAGAGACTCGACATGTTTCGGGCATTAATATGCCCATCATCAGGAGCTCGCGACTATGTTGTTGAAATACCATATTGGCTGTTACGTTCTTGATTTTTTTGTGTGTTGGAGTTAGGGTGCGGTTCGGCTAGATTGGTATCCGGGTTGCCAGCCGCCTTCCCCCCACCCGTTTCCTGTGCTCTAGGCTCCACGAAGCACTGTACCGGGGTGCTGATAAGTCCTTAGCCCGACCAGGAAGGAATCAAGCTCGGAAGCATGTCACGGACGCGCGCGATTTCAACAAAATCGAGACGCGAGCTGTCATCAAGTTTCTTTTCCTGTAAGGCAAAACACCGAAGGAAATTCACGCTATTCTGACAGAAACATTAGCTTGTTTCCTTCCTGGTCGGGCTAATGACTTATCAGCACCCCAGTATACATTGCCCTACAGGATTAGATTCAAGGAACACGTTTTATTCAAAAGATCGGATGTTTCCAGTTAGATGTCTATTCATGGTGTAATATTTTTAGTTGTGACACCTTGCAGGTTTGTTAGCGTTTATCGAAACTTCGAAGGAATCTGCTTCTTCCTTCTTCAAGGTAGATGCCTAGCCCTACACAGATTAAAAAAAATAAAAACAGTAGCCACATACGTGACATAAAGCCACATACGTGACATAGAACCACATACGTGACATACAGCCACATACGTGACATAAAGCCACATACATGACATCAGGTCATATACGTGACATAAAACCACATACGTGACATAAAGCTCCCGCCGCAATGTAAATGAGGTCCTTGCTACTCTGGGATTGTCCGGGTCGAGTCCCAGAAAAGCGAAGATCTCATTTGTGGTGTGTTACGTTGATTAAGATCATAGAAGAGCGAAAATCTGGTAACCAGCTACAGTCCTCAGAGTTTACAGGAACAAATCCATTAATCAGAATTCAAATATATAGCTATTTTCATAAAACACTGCATTGCAGGTGCGAAATTATAGGCGATCGCCGCGGTTTATCTGGTGTATACGTATTCGCTGTTCTGTAATGATCCGCGGTATATATTTGTGTTTTTTTATGACATTACGGGACAAATTGTCAGTACAACTCTCAAGGGTCAAGATATCTTAATATGCTGTCAAGGGTCAAGACATCGTAATATGCTGGACATCTTAACCCTCGAAAAAGGGACGGGCATGTTCCGAAACGTCGGTAACTGTCTACTAATCCACAGTGCACAATACAGCAGAAGAATCACGAGCTCAAGGCTGCGCATATTTTGAAATCATGGAAGAGTCGTGGAGGAAAAGAGTCATGATTTCGAGATTATTTGCGGACTTATGATGTGACTTTCTTTTTCCAGTTTAAGCGGAAATTACGTTGCCATTACTACCTGAACAGAGAAATCAATTATTTTGATTGTCCGTTACTCTTATCTTGTATCGGAATATCGACATTTGACGTCAGACGTTACACAAAGCCTGTCTTTGTCAGTATAAAAGAGATTAATCACTTAAGTGCCTTTCAGTTTTTACTGCTGCACAACATTATATAGTGTGGCGTCTACACAATTTGAAATACTTAGCCAAATACATGCTAATACACACACACACACACACATATATATATATATATATATATATATATTAAAGACAGCACTCTAGAAAATTACACCTTCACATTAAAAGGCTTGTTTCTACACTGGGAGACGATTCAAGTCCAGAAAGGCTATCAAAACACTTCAACAATATTCTTTGTTTGGAGAATTTGAAATTGTAGCAGTTCATTTAACATTTTGTTATATTTACTTGTATGCATATATATATATTACGTATTTAAATTATGTACAAGTTATCATTGTGTACTGACTGTTTAAATACAATGAAACTTATTTTCCGGGTGTCAAGAATATTTGGTGTGTCTCCAATTTCATTTGTTAAAAGTCCTATGGCTGCCGAAGAGATTGTGGAGACGGAGCTGTCCAGAAATGTTGTAGGTAGTCTCAGCTCTGTAATAGTGTTTTGTGCCATGGCAATGGGATTAATATTATCTGTAGCCGACTGTATTATTAATGACGTAAAGGACGCTGGAGAATTGGTACATCACATTGTTAGCCAACCAATGCTGTTCCTATCGGCTGGAGTGTCAATTGCGATGCATTTTACCGTTAACAGACTTAAAATAGCAAAACTATTGCAAAAACTATCGTCTGTTAATAAGGTTATAATACAGAAACAGAGACAATACTTCGTTGATGTTAAGCAGAGTAATCCATGTTCCAGTGTTATGATATTAGTGACAGTGTTTTTCTCGCATCTTATGTTTCTATGTCTTGACTTTTTCTTTCAAGCCCGATATTACCACACGGCTATACGTGGCGTTACCCTGAATGTTGCCGACTTGGTGTGCTTTGTAATAATGATACAGTTTTGTAACTTTGTTGGTTGTATTCAGTACACGTTAACAGAACTGATCAGAATAATCTCAGTCAATACGGACGGTAATGAGGCAGGCTACAGCGTAAAGCGGGGATTCAAAACTCGGCAGCAAATCGGCCAACGTTCCGCGTCAAGCTCAGCGCTACATATAGATATGATCCAGGAAATTGCTCCGTTTCATCGGGATCTGAAATATCCCACACCAGGAGAAGCAATCTCAGTGCATCATATTATATTCTGTAGACGTGTTTATAATGACGTGTATGACACACACACATTGGTTAATTCTATTTACGGTATTCCCATATTATTAGGATTTGTTGTTAATGTCATTTTCTCCATTATAAATGTGTATCATATTTTGATGGACACCCGTACAATTTCTTTCCTTATGGAAAGTCGTTTAAAAAGAATTGAAGTCGTTATTTTTCGAGTGTTTTGGTTTATTACGTGTACTGCTGTTGCATTTTACGTGCCATTGTCCTGCCATATGGTTACTTCAGAATCCAATAAACTAAACGAAAAAATCCAGAAACTTTTGCTATTAAATTCTCTGCACAGAGATTCAGTAAAACAGGTCAAACTTTTTTCGGATCAAATATCAAAGAATTGTATTACATTTTCAGCTTCATGTTTCTTCACTTTAGATATGTCTTTATTCAGCGCGTACGTGGCAACTACCATCGCTTATACGATAGTTCTTGTTCAGTTTAAATAACATGTTATTTTGTCTTCTTTACAACGCTTGTATATTTGTAACAATTTACAATTCATTAACACAATATGTACAGGGTTATCTTAATTATCAACTAACAAATACACTTACATAAAATTTCACATTAAAACACTTAAAATCGCTCCGACATGTTTCGATCCTAAAATCATCCTCAGGGAGCTACGATGTTCCTTGCTAAAGTCATTTTAAAAACATTCACAAAATAATTTCTTTATATTAACAGGGTGTTGTGGCAGCATGCTGCCACAACACCCTGTTAATATAAAGAAATTATTTTGTGAATGTTTTTAAAATGACTTTAGCAAGGAACATCGTAGCTCCCTGAGGATGATTTTAGGATCGAAACATGTCGGAGCGATTTTAAGTGTTTTAATGTGAAATTTTATGTAAGTGTATTTGTTAGTTGATAATTAAGATAACCCTGTACATATTGTGTTAATGAATTGTAAATTGTTACAAATATACAAGCGTTGTAAAGAAGACAAAATAACATGTTATTTAAACTGAACAAGAACTATCGTATAAGCGATGGTAGTTGCCACGTACGCGCTGAATAAAGACATATCTAAAGTGAAGAAACATGAAGCTGAAAATGTAATACAATTCTTTGATATTTGATCCGAAAAAAGTTTGACCTGTTTTACTGAATCTCTGTGCAGAGAATTTAATAGCAAAAGTTTCTGGATTTTTTCGTTTAGTTTATTGGATTCTGAAGTAACCATATGGCAGGACAATGGCACGTAAAATGCAACAGCAGTACACGTAATAAACCAAAACACTCGAAAAATAACGACTTCAATTCTTTTTAAACGACTTTCCATAAGGAAAGAAATTGTACGGGTGTCCATCAAAATATGATACACATTTATAATGGAGAAAATGACATTAACAACAAATCCTAATAATATGGGAATACCGTAAATAGAATTAACCAATGTGTGTGTGTCATACACGTCATTATAAACACGTCTACAGAATATAATATGATGCACTGAGATTGCTTCTCCTGGTGTGGGATATTTCAGATCCCGATGAAACGGAGCAATTTCCTGGATCATATCTATATGTAGCGCTGAGCTTGACGCGGAACGTTGGCCGATTTGCTGCCGAGTTTTGAATCCCCGCTTTACGCTGTAGCCTGCCTCATTACCGTCCGTATTGACTGAGATTATTCTGATCAGTTCTGTTAACGTGTACTGAATACAACCAACAAAGTTACAAAACTGTATCATTATTACAAAGCACACCAAGTCGGCAACATTCAGGGTAACGCCACGTATAGCCGTGTGGTAATATCGGGCTTGAAAGAAAAAGTCAAGACATAGAAACATAAGATGCGAGAAAAACACTGTCACTAATATCATAACACTGGAACATGGATTACTCTGCTTAACATCAACGAAGTATTGTCTCTGTTTCTGTATTATAACCTTATTAACAGACGATAGTTTTTGCAATAGTTTTGCTATTTTAAGTCTGTTAACGGTAAAATGCATCGCAATTGACACTCCAGCCGATAGGAACAGCATTGGTTGGCTAACAATGTGATGTACCAATTCTCCAGCGTCCTTTACGTCATTAATAATACAGTCGGCTACAGATAATATTAATCCCATTGCCATGGCACAAAACACTATTACAGAGCTGAGACTACCTACAACATTTCTGGACAGCTCCGTCTCCACAATCTCTTCGGCAGCCATAGGACTTTTAACAAATGAAATTGGAGACACACCAAATATTCTTGACACCCGGAAAATAAGTTTCATTGTATTTAAACAGTCAGTACACAATGATAACTTGTACATAATTTAAATACGTAATATATATATATGCATACAAGTAAATATAACAAAATGTTAAATGAACTGCTACAATTTCAAATTCTCCAAACAAAGAATATTGTTGAAGTGTTTTGATAGCCTTTCTGGACTTGAATCGTCTCCCAGTGTAGAAACAAGCCTTTTAATGTGAAGGTGTAATTTTCTAGAGTGCTGTCTTTAATATATATATATATATATATATATATATGTGTGTGTGTGTGTGTGTATTAGCATGTATTTGGCTAAGTATTTCAAATTGTGTAGACGCCACACTATATAATGTTGTGCAGCAGTAAAAACTGAAAGGCACTTAAGTGATTAATCTCTTTTATACTGACAAAGACAGGCTTTGTGTAACGTCTGACGTCAAATGTCGATATTCCGATACAAGATAAGAGTAACGGACAATCAAAATAATTGATTTCTCTGTTCAGGTAGTAATGGCAACGTAATTTCCGCTTAAACTGGAAAAAGAAAGTCACATCATAAGTCCGCAAATAATCTCGAAATCATGACTCTTTTCCTCCACGACTCTTCCATGATTTCAAAATATGCGCAGCCTTGAGCTCGTGATTCTTCTGCTGTATTGTGCACTGTGGATTAGTAGACAGTTACCGACGTTTCGGAACATGCCCGTCCCTTTTTCGAGGGTTAAGATGTCCAGCATATTACGATGTCTTGACCCTTGACAGCATATTAAGATATCTTGACCCTTGAGAGTTGTACTGACAATTTGTCCCGTAATGTCATAAAAAAACACAAATATATACCGCGGATCATTACAGAACAGCGAATACGTATACACCAGATAAACCGCGGCGATCGCCTATAATTTCGCACCTGCAATGCAGTGTTTTATGAAAATAGCTATATATTTGAATTCTGATTAATGGATTTGTTCCTGTAAACTCTGAGGACTGTAGCTGGTTACCAGATTTTCGCTCTTCTATGATCTTAATCAACGTAACACACCACAAATGAGATCTTCGCTTTTCTGGGACTCGACCCGGACAATCCCAGAGTAGCAAGGACCTCATTTACATTGCGGCGGGAGCTTTATGTCACGTATGTGGTTTTATGTCACGTATATGACCTGATGTCATGTATGTGGCTTTATGTCACGTATGTGGCTGTATGTCACGTATGTGGTTCTATGTCACGTATGTGGCTTTATGTCACGTATGTGGCTACTGTTTTTATTTTTTTTAATCTGTGTAGGGCTAGGCATCTACCTTGAAGAAGGAAGAAGCAGATTCCTTCGAAGTTTCGATAAACGCTAACAAACCTGCAAGGTGTCACAACTAAAAATATTACACCATGAATAGACATCTAACTGGAAACATCCGATCTTTTGAATAAAACGTGTTCCTTGAATCTAATCCTGTAGGGCAATGTATACTGGGGTGCTGATAAGTCATTAGCCCGACCAGGAAGGAAACAAGCTAATGTTTCTGTCAGAATAGCGTGAATTTCCTTCGGTGTTTTGCCTTACAGGAAAAGAAACTTGATGACAGCTCGCGTCTCGATTTTGTTGAAATCGCGCGCGTCCGTGACATGCTTCCGAGCTTGATTCCTTCCTGGTCGGGCTAAGGACTTATCAGCACCCCGGTACAGTGCTTCGTGGAGCCTAGAGCACAGGAAACGGGTGGGGGGAAGGCGGCTGGCAACCCGGATACCAATCTAGCCGAACCGCACCCTAACTCCAACACACAAAAAAATCAAGAACGTAACAGCCAATATGGTATTTCAACAACATAGTCGCGAGCTCCTGATGATGGGCATATTAATGCCCGAAACATGTCGAGTCTCTAAGAAGTAAAACAAAAGTAACACGTGACATCTAGTTGGGTTTTTTATTCGTCAGCAGACAAAGACACTCTTCACTTAACACCACAGAAATCGTTAAACTACGATATCGTTTAATATCAAACAAACAAAAATATTTCCCAAGATTTGTGGAACACACCAACAAATGCACATATATAGTCTTTAATAACCTAATATTTATATTAAAACACTTAAAATACTCCTACATGTTTCGATCATACGGTCATCCTCAGGGAGCATACTTTGTTCCTTGCTAAAGTTACAGTTTAAAACACTCAGTGATTTACCTCGTTATGTTAAATTGTTGCTGTGGCAGCATGTCGTGTGTTGTGTGTGAGTCGTACGGTGTTGAAATGAGACGGGCTGTCGATGTGCTTGTTGTGCCGTATAGCGTGAGACACGCTGTCACAGCACCAAACTAATATAACGAAGTAAATTACTGAGTGTTTTAAACTGGAACTTTAGCAAGGGACAAAGTATGCTCCCTGAGGATGATCGTATGACCGAAACATTTAGGAGCGTTTTAAGAGTTTTAATGTAAATTTTAGATGATTGAAGACTATATATGTGCATTTGTTGGTGTGTGTTACTGAAATAAACTACAAAATGCACGGGGCAACGATAGAGATTTCCCAAGACATTTAATTTGTAATTCACGTCACAGCACTATGAGGTTAGGTTTACAACGAACAGGCAAGGTTTTGTAAAACATAAAAGGCTTACACCAATACAACGCAAAATGTGGCACACACTGCTGTAAATTATATGGCTGTCTCACAGCGGGGTACAGGAAGCACGTGAATGTGGTATCCGGAATTTTCAATTAGACGTAATGCATTTCCAGGAACAAATATTTATCAAACACGATCGAAATAAAAATTGTGTAATTTAAATAATACAGAATTGACGTCATATGTTTATGTTTGATGATACAATACTCTGAATTGTCACTGTTCGTTTCCTTATTCTAACATTGAACTCTGAATTACTTGGGGAAAATAACGCATTAAGGTAATGCCACAAAACACACAAACAGGCTGTCAAACCATTGATTATTATCTGTCATAGAGATGTTTATACACGCCACTCTGTGTCTATCAGTTTACTACAAAACTAAATTAACATAATCCTATTATTTATTACTTTCTACGACTTGGTAGATCAGTACTGGGCGTTGCGGATTGTGACAGCGCAGTGTTGAGGAGCAACTTGTGCGACTCCTCATTGAAAACTTTTGCGCAAATAACAAAACTGTTTCGTTGCAGTATTTAAGTAAATCTACCGCTTTACACTAAAATGGGCAAAACACCTGTCCAAGTGTGTAAATTCATACAGGAAGTGAAACTTATTTACTTTGTGGCTAAGGTATTGGGTCTTGCACCATTTTCAATTAAGATCGACCGAGACACTCAAGAAGATGTTAATGTTAAACTTACATCAAACATGGGTGGAATTGCAGCAAGTTTACTGTTATTTACCACTATGTTAAGTGGTTTTGTATACAGTATAATTCAGCCCACATTTACAACGAACAGTGATCCAGGTAACATATTATGTAGTGTTGTTTCCATACCCATAAATTACATCAGCACTTTAATTCTAGTTACGATGACTCTAACTGTGAACAAATACAAGACTGAAGAACTAGTTCACAAGCTGGTTTTGATTGACGACCAATTAGCTCATCTCCGAGGACAACGTGCCAATGGCACAAAGAAGAGGAACGTCGAGTTCTACCTGCCAATACTGGCGCTGTACGTCCTGTTCATGTGCTACGATTCTTTCTTGTGGTATCAAAGCGTCGGACTTATGTTTTGTATAACTATGCGCTTTTCTCATACAATTGCGTTAGTCGCAAAAATTCAGTTTTGCAAGGCAGTACTGATGATCCGTAGCAGGTTGTCTGGTGTGGAAAAAGCTCTGTCTTTAACTTTGCCTGATAAATCATCACTTACCAAACACTTACCAGCTCTCGTTCGTGGCGAACGGATGGGCACTAACAAGGTCTATTATCTGACTTCTAATATAATGCAAGTAGCAACTGCTGAAGTCCTCAATGATCCACTGGCATTCAATATGATAAGAACCGATGCAAAACCTTTACCTTTCACTGACACATGCATGATTTTGAAACTTCGAAGAATTTATAACCATTTATATGAATGTACAAGAATCATTAACTCCATATTTGGATTCTATATTTTGCTGGATATGTGCCGTACTCTGACGTCATTAACATCAGGTCTGTACTCAGTTGTTAGACTGTTCAACGAACCAATTGGAGCCGTGACCAGTTTGGAATTTTCAGATTTTCTGTCATCCCGAATAGTGTGGATTATTACGTTATTGGGAACCACGACCTGTCTGATCGTAATTTGTGGAACTACTGCCTCGAAAAGCAAAGATATTGCACACAAAATTCAGACACTTCTGCTGGAAGACTCTCAGAATAGCAATGTATTGGAACAGCTGAAATTATTCTCTCAGCAAATGTCGACGGACAGAGTTGTTTTTACTGCGGCAGGGTTCTTCGTCATGGACTGGTCAGTACTGTGTGCTTTTCTAACGTCTGTCGTGACGTATATAATAGTCTTAATTCAGTTCAAGTCACGTGATTTCTCCCCTCTCCATGAAGTGCCAACACAAGCAGATTCATAAATCCTGTAGACATTTTGAATCGAAGTTCCCAGCTCCTAAGAGACAATCCTGTTATTTTCTGATACATTAGCATAATCTTCTTTACAGATTTAAATAAATTTCCTTTCCAAGCATGATAAAAAATCTCTAAATATTTGTGAGATTTGAGTTTATCATTGCGATGTTTTGGGATATTCGGGTCTTCTTCAATGTCACACCATGTCGACTGGTGAATTTCCCCGACATTTCGGAAGATCTTGGTGCTTTCTTCATTCAGGATCACAAATTCAATGGGCTGCTTGATCCTTAAAACATTGGGATCCTTCCAAATGTCTGCAGCAGTTCACCAGTTACAAATTATTCTTGAACAAAACATGTCATTTTGTGTTGTCTGCTCTGTAATAAATGTAATGACATTGTATATGCAAAGTTATGTAGCACTTATAAGACTATATTACTTGTAAGTCAGATCGGTCTAATCCATTATTGTATATGTGTTATATGTCAGTAAATATTGTAAATGCGTACGTTGCACACACAAGTGTTTGATTTATTGGCGTAGAAACACAAATGGTTTTACAAAGATAGAACAAGAAAATGTGGTGAAAAGACATTGTTTTTCTTTGTAAAGCAGTTAAATTTTGTACAGTACCGCTTACATCCGACCGGATGCTTTGTATGACCGGACAACAGCAAAGAGAGTTTCATTTTTGCTTATAATGTACACACAAATTTGCATATATATATATATACATATATATATATATATTTATTTATATGGGTCCGGTAGATCAGTCGGTATAGCGACTGAGCTACGGGCTGGACGGTCCGGGATCGAATCCCGGTGGGGACGAAATTTTCCGTCCGTCCAGACCGGCCCTGAGGCCCACCCGGCCTCCTGTAAAATGGGTTCCGGTTATTTCCCCGGGGTAAAGTGCGGCCGGGGCGTGTTGCTGACCACTTACCCCCTTCTAGTGCCGCGGTCATGGAAGAGTAGAGCTATACCTCTACCCACCCTCTGGGCCACACCAAGCCTGTAACGGGGAAAATTTACCATTTATATATATGAAAATGTGTGCACAGACGAGGTGCACACAGTGGTGTATACCACGTTTAACAAAGCACAATCTGCTGCGCATGACACATTCTCACGAACGTAACTCATTGCATTTTCACGCTGTTAAGGTCACTGAAATACAAGTGTGTTTCTTTTCAATGAATATGTATTTACTTTTGCATGCACGAAGATAAATTACATCTTTGTATGTCACTTTGTTCAAATTTGTTAATATTAATAAACAACGAAATAAATGACGTCGTCTAAAATTAACGTACGTCAGATTTAATTTTCACCCGGCCATGACAAAGAAACGTATTTTATTCTACGACGTGACGCCGTGTATTTTGTAGGAAATTGTAAAGGGAGTGATCTTATGGTGCCTGGTTTTAGTAGGGACCGTAGGTTTATACCAGACTGAACCACGTCACAATCCAGACACAATATTCCTCTTAGAGTGTTCTATACTCCGAGACAAATATTTATGCAATTTATGTATTTTTTAAAATATTTTATTCAAACTCACGCAGCCATAAAAATCCATTCTTATATTGCAATACAACTTACTTACTTACTTACTTACTTACTTACTTACTTACGTACTTACTTACTTACTTAGTCCACGGTGCAGAGTCCTTCTTGAGAAGTTAACTGGTTTGCAGCTAGTCAAGAAATTCCCCGCATTTCACGGAACCCGAAGGTTCATTACCGCACTCACAAGCGTCCGCCACCTGTCTCTATC
>Ga0123357_10005059_pt1 | contig 15696 bp, 5 predicted proteins | sample TergutEmb28metaG_FD_89873 | JGI IMG/M metagenome (GOLD analysis project Ga0123357, IMG submission 89873) | Embiratermes neotenicus P4 segment gut microbial communities from Petit-Saut dam, French Guiana - Emb289 P4 | ecosystem: Host-associated > Arthropoda: Insects > Digestive system > Gut ... | reverse complement strand
TGTGTGTGTGTAGTGTGTGTGTAGTGTGTGTGTGCGTGTGTGTGTAGTGTGTGTGTGCTTGTGTGTGTAGTGTGTGTGTGTGTAGTGTGTGTGTGTAGTGTGTGTGTAGTGTGTGTGTGTGCTTGTGTGTGTAGTGTGTGTGTGTGCGTGTGTGTGTGCGTGTGTGTGTAGTGTGTGTGTATGTGTGTGTGTGGTGTGTGTGTGTGTGTGTGTCGCCATGTAGGCCGTTGCAGAATGTATGGCCCCGATGATCAAGACAGCATGACCCGCTGATACAGCGATAACGGGCTATAAGATTGAAAGGTGTCACATCCACAAGGCGACTAATTTTAATTTTTAGGAGTTTCACATTTTAACAGATTTGATATCTTTAGTATAAGGGAGTTGAAGGAATATTGCGATAATACAGGGTTATTCAAAATGATTGTCGGGGTTTTAACAACTTATACACAATAAACTTGAGATAGGAGTAAATGTATTTTTTTTATTTCATTTTTGTTACATAACTTTCAGGTGTTCTATATGTGCACCATATTTGATTCTACAAACATCAATACGATAATCGATCATCACCGCTGATATGGTACAAACAGTTTGGAACAAACTCGATTATCGTGTTGATGTTTGTAGAATCACAAAGGGTGCACATACAGAACAACTGTAAGGTATGTAACAAACAATTGGAGTGTTGTTCTATTGAATGAAAAAAAAACATATACTCCTATCTCAAGTATATTGTGTATGACAAGTTGCTAAAACCCCGACAATCATTTTGAATAACCCTGTATTTATGTTGCTCACTTGTTTGGTGACTTCTCGTGGAAAACACCCTCAATAGAATATCCTACAATAAACAACAGTTTCCTTCGTAAAAAGAATAAATGAGGCTCTGGCGCATATGGGTGAGGAGAGGGGGGTGTGTAGGGTCTTGCTGGGGAAACCGCAGGGAAGGAGACCACTGGGGGACCTAGGCGTAGATGGGTGGATAATATTAGGATGGATCTCCAAGAGGTGGAATGTGGGTATATGGACTGGGTTGGGCTGGTCCAGGATATAGACAGGTGGCGGACGCTTGTGAGTGCGCTAATGAACCTTCGGGTTCCGTGAAATGCGGGGAATTTCTTGACTAGCCGCAAACCAGTTCGTTTCTCAAAAAGGACTCTGCACCATGGAGTAAGTAAGTGTATAGTATGTGGCATTTACTTAACTTGCTTATGCACTTGTTATTCATGACCTTGAAATCTCGTCTGCACTGAAGCGCTTTGGTTGTACCAAAATTTCATATGTCGCTGTTCATTGTGCCCGTAAATAGATCTGAAATGCCATTTCCCTAAACTTTTGTCAGGATATTGAAAAACTGTACGTCGTTACGTTTTCCATAATGTCGGACAGAAAAGGGCAGGAAAGAGATTCTGTTTCCGCCTTCTCCTTTGCGTGTTTGTCAAATTTCCCCTTTATTTTCCTTCATATCTGCCTCCAGCATTCACTCTTTCGTAAATTCTCCATTTCCTCTCCTTTCTTTTGTAGAGTCCCTCTGTTTCGAGCCCTGACCTTATTTCGGCCTATTACATTCTGTGTGTACCGGATGTTTCATAAAGCAGTAAATGCATTTGCTTAAATGTGATCACGGTTATGATGCGATGCATTCATTTTCAGTGCTCCATGTTACGTCATTTTCATTGTACTTAAGAGAATGAACGCAAAATTTCGGTCCTTGTGTTGGACAAGGGAGCAGTTGGAAGATTCAGTTGTCAGTTCGAGAATAATATTGAAGTGAATACTTGAATTGTATTAGGATACAAACTTGGTTTACGAGTGATGTAGCAACTGGTGGCTGGATAAAATTTTAGACCGAGGTGCTCAGTGACTCGTTCTCTCCAATCAGTATTAATGTGTTCGAATCGAAGAGGATGAGATGGGCGGGGCATATAGTACGTATGGTAGAGAAGACATCTCTACAGTATTTGGTGGGGGAGAACTGAAGGAAAGACACCACTTGGAAGATCTAAGCTTGGACGGGAGGATAAAATTCGAATGGGTATGACAGGAATAGGATGGAAGCTTGTGGACTGGATCAATCTGCCTCAGAATATGGACAAGTGATGGGATCTTGCGAACATGGTAAGGAATTTTTGGGTTCCATAAAATGCTCGGAATTTCTTGACTAGCTGAGGACCTGTTAGCTCCCAAGACAACTCACTTCCTTTGAGGAAGTTAGTTATTTAGTCAGTTAATTAGTTGCAAGAGATGGGCCTGGATATGGCCGTGTGAGATGTGATCTTCTCACAGCAATGGCTATGAAGATGGCTGTCGTGTGGGATGTTCCACCGTATAAACTGGTAGTAGTATGCCGATGTTACATGGGAATTTGCTGCCTCCATCATCTGTTCTGAAGTTGGAGCCAGCACGTTCGTCTGAGAAGTCGATTGTGCCACACTCCACGAGACAGCAGCCTTGGACTTGAATGGTGAAGGAAAATGGTTTCAGCGACGGACTCTACGAACACGGTGATGAGCTTGAAACTGATTTTCTCTCAGTCGGTCAGCATCTTATCCATCTTTTACACACCCAAAACACCCATTATCGTTGTTACAAGACACCGCCGCTGAAATGACATTGTGAGCTGTTTCGGTCTAGTCGGCACCATGTTACATGTCTTTAATAATTATTTTAATACTATCTTTCCTTATAGATTAATAGTCTGTCCGTACGTGTCATACGGGTAGTATTATCCTTGATTTTCTCGCATATAATAATTAGCGCAAAGTGCCTGTCCGTCGTTCATTTTTGTTCCAATCTTTCATTTTCATAATGTGTAAGACCATGTTTCACACCCATTTAGAAGCATCAATAAGATTATAAATCGTACATGGCCATATTCGCTTTGCGAATAACCACATATCCTTCGCCGGAGTGAAATTGATGAGCGCCTGTAAGTCAGCCAGTAAAATTAATGGCGATGGGAAGTCGTTCTGATTTCGATTTCCGACAGAGGTGGATTATTCTTCCTCACCAGGATGTGCAGACCACTTATTTTTCTCACTCAACCTCTGCCTGAAGAATATGCAGAGTTATTTCTCTGGCAGAAGCGGCCGAAACGTGAAGCTGATCACTCTTCACCATGGAGGTCTGATGCCGTGCGGTGGCTCAGGCGTACAGTCGCCGGCCTCTTTCCAGAGATGCCAGGGCTCAGTCCTGATCCAGTTCTTGTAAAATTTATTTCGTATAATGTAGCACTGGGAAGGGTTTCTTGTCACTATTATTACTACACCGTGTGGGCCGTGATAGCTCAGTCGGTATAGCGACTCGCTACGGGTTGGACGGTCCGGGGATCGAATCCCGGTGGGGGCGAGATTTTCCGCATCCGTCCAGACCGACCCAGCCTCCTATACATTAGTACCGGGTCTTTCCCGGGGGTAAAGCGGCCGGGGCTTAGCATTGACCACCCACACCATCTTGCGCCAAGGATAAGGAAAGAGTAGAGCTATACCTCTACTCCCCCTTTGGGCCTTCGTGGCCTGTTGTAGGGTAAATTTTACCTTTTACTTTAGTTTAATTTATTATTACACCGAGTGGACCGGGTAGCTCAGTCGGTATTGCGACTGACTACGGGCTGGACGGTCAGGGATCGAATCCCGGTGGGGACGAGATTTTCCGCCCGTCCAGACCGACCGTGGGGCCCACCCAGCCTCCTGTAAAATGGATACCGGGTCTTTCCCGGGGGTAGAGGCAGCCGGGGCGTAGGGCTGACCCCCCACTCCCACATAGTGCCGAAATGTCCTAGAAAAGAGTATAGCTATACCTCTACTCACCCTAAGGGCCTGCATGGCCTATAAAAAGGGCGAAAACCTACCTATTATTACGCCGTTGTTCCGTACTCATATATAATTCATTTACCATCGAAGCTATCCATTCTCACCTGTTTAGAGCACCACTGTATAAAACACCTCTCTGTCTCTTGTCACTCCGGGACCTAGATTAAGTGGAGATTTACTTCCTTGCCCTACACTTTAATGGCTGGTGATCAGGCACATAACTTGCGTTATTTAAACGTTACGTATATCCGAAACGCCCGGTGTTTTCCAACCACATTTTCTTTGCCTTCCCTCTCTCACTCTCTAAGTTCCCTCAGAACTTTTCTACCGATCGGAAACTTGAAAACATCAAGTAATATGCTGAAGGGTGTCCAGGCAATCTAGCAGCAATGTTTACGTATACCTCACGTGCAGTACCGTATTAGGGTGGGATTACCTTGTCCATTCCACCATATCCGCTGACGGGATATAACCGGTGTTATAAACGGACAGTACTTGGCCATCGGAACTCATTTCTTCTCTACTGCACAACTTTATAGAAATAACTGTTTAGTTCTTATTTTTACCGATAAAGTTTTCAACATTGCCTCTATACTGTATGATTTGGACAAGGAACATCTGGGAAGAGGGAAAGCATTTATTCTCTCGGACCGAAGTTTATCGCCTGAGAAAGTTGTGAACTTGTCGTCTGGTTTGTATGTGCCCGGGAAGCCAATATCTGCGCTGTGGGCCGTCAAGAACACTTTGAATGCACATAAACATACTCGAATGTGTACTGTCGTTCATGTACTCCCATAATACCTAAGTATAAAAATATGTTTATACACATATATCAGCTAACAGCCGTACGTGTAGGGCCCTTACGCTTTTCATGCGACTTTACCCACGATTTCTTGCGAAAGCCTTTTGTGTAGTCTGGTAGGTTGGTACTAACGCCTAAGAAATCTAACGTGAGGATAGAGGAAAATTTTTTATCCGAAACGTCCGTACAGGACTGTCAAACTGTACGGCGTTACGTGCTGAATTAATTGCAGCCTTCAGATTTCTCGAAAATTCGCTTCGCAGACTTTTGTGTAAATCTGCGTTATATCGCTCACAAAACACAACGAATTATCGTACAAGGACAGGGACGACTATACGGAAATTACGGCTAATATCTGTGCGGGAAGTGTGGATTTTGGTTCTGCTTAGCGGGAGAAGATTTTCATATCCTTTTGTAGATAAACTAACAGTAATGTTTAAAGTAATCTCTAGTGAACTGATGTTCAGACGTACGCAACATCTTGCTGGACGACAAGCAGAAATTAAGGGGCATATTTATTTTAAATATCATATGAAGGGCGAGGGCGTCTTCCCGAAAATGACACAACACGAAGGAAGTGTATGTTATCGATATATATATATATATATGTGTGTGTGTGTGTGTGTGTGTGTAATATCGCTGTTTTGGTGTTCAGTTTGTTACGTCATATTATACATTTCTTAAAATTCTGTAATGTTTATAAAATTTACAAATGAATATAAACTTCAAACCCTCTGTCTGGTTGATTAGAACATTCCTTGCTGTTTGATATTTGGCATATTTATCTTTAGTCCTTCTGTTCGTGCAAGGTGCTGTCAGTTTGGCTGGAGCCTGCGTTGTATCGTCTGGATTTACGTCTTCTGTAGTGTTATAAAATTATTTTTTTTTTAATTTATGTATATAAATAGATTTGCAATATTTTGTTTGTAGTTATGACTTACGGCTTTGGTATGAAAACCGAAACATGTAGCTATTTATTGACAAAAGATGTTTGCGTGCGAATATAGTGGCGTCGAATGATTCAAAAATATTCTGGAATGTTTCGATACATTTTGTTAAAATTTCGCAATTTACTAACGTAGTGAAAAATACGACCCGGAATTCTCAGGTTTTTACGTGTGGGAAGACAAGTAGAGACAGACCAACGGACATTGAGAACTTGACTAGCTCAGTTTCGTAGCTTTTTTGCGAACGGGCCCGTCAGTTCGACAAACCAGCGATTTCTTTTAATGCTAGTCGTTGTTTCGTTCTCCGGATAAGGAATAGAGTAGACGAGTTTAGAAGCTGTCTGCAATTTGAAGAGTAGCTTTAATGACCGTATCCAAGAACACTAATTGTGCGGAGCGTCACCGCTCAGAGAATGTTCATGATCGGACTTCCTTCTGCAACCCGAAATTAGACTGACACTTGGGAAGATCTTCACGACAAGTACACACACCTGTTCAGAATACATGAACTGCATTATAGTAAGAGGTAGGGGTATAGGGTCTACTGATATTCAAATCGTGTTATGCCTCCTAGCTTTGTACTATAATCTGCAAACCTATCACGTCCGCCAGGGACTGGACCTGTACCCTCATCACCAGCTCATCGCCGTTTTCCCCTCATTGTTGTGTTTAGCCTAACAGTACACCGCCTTCCGATCCAGAACATCATCTGCATTGCACCCTTTCACACCATCTCCTGCCTACAGCAACTTGGCAGCATTTTTGACACTTATGTGTTCAAACGTTCCAAATATTTTCACTGCGGTATTTGTCGACGGAAGTACAGACATCACTGGCTCGTTGCTGACCATATAGCATTTCAAAATCTGTTAAACGGAGTTTTACGAAATTTTATATCGGGGATTTTGCTACGATTGTAGACAGTTCCAATTTGCGTTAAAATCGAGAACATTAATGAGTTTTTACATTTGAACTTACTTGATTTTCTGCCCGTCTTGGGCGCAAGTTGCTAAATATTGATCGGAAAGAAGAACATTTTCTGAAAAGCTGTAAACAAAAATCACACACACACACACACACACACACACACCCGCGCGCCTTTCATAAGCAGTACAAATTCACGACAGTTTTACGGTTTTAAAGTTTTGAAACAAAGTATAGGAAATGCGCCCGAACTTTTACACGATGCGCAAATTTCCAAAAGCATTAAGACCGTCATCGGTCTTATTGAGTATTGCATTGCATTGTGGCCTCAAGAACATCTGATAGGCGTCTGTAATAGCCACGTTCCTTTAAGTGTGTCATCGTGAAGCCTATGGGGAGAGCTCTAACCATAACCATTAATAATCATTCCTTTCAGTGAAGCTGTTCTGCTCCATCTGCCATTACTCGGTAGACACAGAGCCGACACGGTTCTAATGAATTTTGAAAATTTTACGGCGGATAAATATGCCGACTTTATCTTCAGGATGGGGGGCGTTCAAGGTATTCCTGCAAAACGTTTGTAACCAACTACCAGGCTTCGCGATTTATCATAACCCTGAATAGTACAGGGCATGGCCTTTTGACCGAAAGTTAAATATAGATTTCGCGTGACTGCCCTATTATATTACATGCCACCGAAAAATTACCAAAATAGATTAATCTATATTTCGTATAAAGATTAATTTCATACTGCACAGAGAACACACTCTTTGTTAGGTCGATCAGTCAGCGAACATTTTATGCTTTTTATCGCAGGTATCGTGCGGAATGCACAGATGGACTCGTGTGTGTGTGTGTGTGTGTGTGTGTGTGTGTGTGTGTGTGTGTGAAATGCAAGCTCTTTACTGCGGAACCTGGCAGGACATATGGCATGGTAGCAATCCCTAGTCTTTAAATGGCAAAGTCTCAATTTTATGCAGCGGTAGTGTTTTGCGTCATCAGTGGCATAATGTCCGTTATACGGGTTGCACGAATATTCGTCAGCGTGTTCAAAGGCTTTATGGTGAAGTGACAGGCACAGGAACGTAACGATTCTGTAAGCCTATATGCTTTTATGCTGAGAATAATTATGTTAAATGAACAGGTGTGTTGCCTTCATCACGGCGGAGTGTCTCTTGCGAAAGGTTCATAGCCTCTTCGTGAGCCCTCTCCCCAAAGAGTGCTATCTAGTGCTTTCTCTTTCAACTTCCAACACCTTTTTGTTTCCTTAATGTCATCCAGTAGCTGCTGACGTCTTCTTTCTCGTCTTCCCATCCCTTGTGTCTTTCCTTCTATCTTTCCTTATTTCAGAAGACATTTCCTACTTTCCTACTTGACTCTTTATAATACGTCTTCATTTTTCATACGTTGGGTCCAACTGATATCTTCCATCCTTCTCCAGCACCACATCTCTAAACTTCCGAGGTATTTCTGAAGTATTTTTCGAAATGTCCAGATTTCAGCACTATACAAATCTGTGCTCAAGAGTAGCATATCACTAGTTTCTTCTTTAAATTTAGTCCGGTTTGCTGGCGAAAAGAGTCTTCTTCTTGTTGAATGCTGTTGTTGCCATGTTGCATTCCATTACAGTAAGGAACGTCATTCTAAAGAGCCGTGACTGAGATTTTGGACATTGTCCATCTTCTGAGGCTAAACAATTCCACAACATTTTAGAAGCCTAATATTCCTTCTTCTTCAGGTGGGACATGGAACGGAGAGGATGCCTTTTTATGGACCCGTTAGAAAGAACAAATCTCAGTCGCCATTCTGTTTGAAGACGGAGGCAGATCCAGATTTCAATTCAGTGTAGGGTTTTTAGTCTAAGACGATGGAAAGTGTGTAAGTTTGCAGACCGAAAGTGGCCATTACGGTCGTCGGTAAACTATGCTGTTGAACAATATTCTTTTGTTGACACTACTGTTCGGGACCTTCTCTGTTGTCTCCTTTTTATAAAGCGCCGCGTTTCATACCTTTGCTTGATTTACGTAATCATGGAAGTGAAAAGTTTCTCTTCTGGGTCCCTAAGTAGAGAATATCTGAAAATACGGTATACGGAAAGAGCATAGTGGCTGGACGATTGAAAAATGCAAGCGAACAACCTTCGCCGGTTTGTTGCACCGTGGTAAAAAAACGTATGAGACCTGAGGATATCGTGGGGGTGAATAATGAGATGATAGTCTTCTGGACTTTTATGTCGCGGGGAATGGTAGGCATTGCCAATATATAGGAGGAGTCCGCGATTATGAACCTGGAGGTGGCAACATGTATCCTGCGAAATTTTGGATGTCTGTTTTCTATACTACGTGATGTCACATTCACGATAACTGCACTGTCAAACTAACCGTATTCAAAATTATTTTTTTTAATACGGAAAGTAATTTACGAAATTTGTAATCATCTCCAGATTCTGAGACATTCTTTTCATTATATAATTGTCCATTCTGTGCATGTTTTAAATAAATGTACTCAATTAATTACACAAAGTGAACGCACAGTATTAGATATATGAATTAAACCCGTTTTAAATATATATAAATATTAAAGACGTACCGAAACATGTCGTACCCACTCTGGGTAAATGACCAACTTGATGCACAATTACGTTATATAAAACGTTTTTTATTATTATAATCCTCTACATGCAGGTGCACACCGGACGGTCACTTACAGAGACTACCATAACAGATGCATTAATACGATTCGACCTCCTGATGATGAGCACAGCGTTGCTCGAAACATGTAGAGGATTATAATAATAAACGTTTTATATAACGTAATTGTGCATCAAGTTGGTCATTTACCCGTTTTTTACAAGATGCAAGGTCAGCGAAACATAAAATGTCGTAACCACGTTTTTAGTATTCACATATGTTTGACACTTTGCATTTGGTTGCTGTAACAAATTGAGTACATTGGTTTGAAGCATTCTGTTACGAGGCAAGATCTACAGCAGAGAACTGAGTGAGTCGAATATTACTTTTTTCCCCCAGTTCTATACTGCAGTATTTTCCTGTCCCTTCAAGTAAGACATCAATCCATCATTTTTTTTTTTTGCCATAACACTACAATATTCATTTTATGGCAGCGAAACTGTAAAGGCTAAATTACAAGCAATAAAGGTGATGGAAGGATCTAATATCGAAGAAACAGCTTATCTCCGCCGTATAATGCCGCGAACTGTCTCCCTTATGCAGTAAATTAAAGACCTCCATTAAAGGAAGTAACCAAGCGTGACTTTCGCGAGATGTTAACCAAGAAATGAATACAAGGGTTGCCTGCCTGAAGTGGGGACAGGCGGGTTGAATATATACAGTGAGAGGAGAACTGTTGACAATATATTGGGCATGTCAGGAGGAAAGGCAAATTACTTTTGGAAGGATGAATTAGAATATAAATGGAAGGACGAAAGAAATAAGTGGCGAGGCAGAGAAGTAGGCTATGAGTGAAAGTATGTACAGCACCTCAGAAGAGAAACATTTGAGCAAATAAAAAAGTCGAGTTGACAGGTATGAAGTACAGGTGTAAATAAAAGATACATTGGACCAGAAGGAAGGAAAGGTGATACATCATATAGCTTGAAATGAAGATGAATAGAGAATGCGTCGGTCTGATGAGGAAATTACACAAGGCTGGAAAATAGAAGCCTTCTTTCTGATACCGCGAATTACTACTGAAAGTGATAAATATCAAAGGATCAGGAAAGCAATTAGTTTCGTGACTGGTAGCAAAACTGTACCCTAGACTCTATAATCCGTCAGGAGCCTAATCTTCTCCTAACTTAGGTACTGCTGACTTAGACTCGCAGGAACAGCTCTTGTCCCACGCTATTATAATGCTTCGTGCTCGGCCGGCTTCAGTTCACCACAGCTAGAAGCACTTAATTTTAAAGTCCACCGCCGGATTACGGTCCATGAACACTCTTCGATCCCACGAATGGTCGCCATTGCTACATGGAAGATCGATGCTCTCTCCTCAAGCTAAGGGGCTTTCGTTATGGATTAGTGCTCTAGTTTGCATATCTCCCGGGTGTAGTTCTCGTTACCTGTTGGTTCAGAATTAATTGCACATGAGCTCTTATGAATACTAGGTGAAACCGCCTACCCATCCTTCTACTGAATATCCGTATACAGTACATCCGTCCGTCCGTTTTGCTGTATATCCTAGGAACATATAGATAACGGAATTGTATGAATACTAGGCTTAAAACAGCAGCTGTTCATGTCTGGAAATAGGACTCGCAACATATATTATTGTTATAGTTAGATTCATGGGTTCGAGTCCAAGTCATTTCTTTCCTCATTGTGTCACGCAGTTCTTATCACACTCTGTGAAAACCCGTTCAGAAAATTCTAATCGCGCTAGTAGAAATAAAAGCCAGTCTAGTACGCTTGCTAGGATGTGGATAAAATATTTATAGAAAATTCGTGTTACCCTCACAGGAAACGTAATTTGGAATACGGCGAAAACACATAGAGGCCCACTACAGACGTTTCCTGTAACCCTCAAAGATAATCCAACCATTGATTTTAGCGCCCTTCATGGAATACGTGGAAGGAGTGGGCCTAAGTTATGCAGTACAAGTTTTCGGAACGGCCACCCTTCACAGTATAACTCTTCTGATTCCTCTCGCGGACCTAACGGAAAATGCACAAACGTGTTTCAAAATATCCTGCATAATCTTGCCAGCACGTACTTTAGCCGCATTTGTTTAAGCGACGTGCAGGTACTGCGGCGTAGACTGGGATATCACTTGAATCCTCTTTCCCAGTGTACTTCTAATTACTCCAGGATATTTTAATGTCGTGATTTGTGTGATAGGCTTATTTTAAAGTTTTCGCCGCATTGGTAGTGACATTCCATAGAATTCTGAAAATGTATGGAATTTTTAACCGTTTTGGCTTTGTCCACCATCTGTGTTTAAAATATATTTGAAGTCACTGTATTTCCGAGACAACACAGATTCCCTGCGTAAGGCAAAAGAGTCTGTGAATTGGGACCCGATACTCTTCTCAACGTAGAATGCCTTCGGGCTGGACTGCTGAGGAGTCGTTTGATTCTCGGTTGACGTAGGACTTTTGTGCCTTTTCCAAGGTCTCCACACAGGCTCTGGGCCTATGCAGCCTCCTATACAGTGGTTGCCCGGGGAGGGGGTGTCTTTCCCCGGGGTAAAGCGATTGGGGCGGAAAGCTGACCACTTCTCCATCTAATACCGAGTTCAAGAATGAGTAGGGCTATACTTCCACTCCCTATGCACCTTTGTGTTACTGTGCTGTTATTGCAGTACCTTCGACATTGGTGCTGAATCCCCGTGAGAAAAGGAGTAAACCATTACACGGAATATATTGTACCAATCAAATCCTGAAACAAAAAGTAATCTCTGTGGAAAAATTTGCGACGGACATCGTCTATGGAATGTACTGGAATAAAAATGTACCCACGGGAGTAGAGGAAGTTTAAATATACGGATTTTTGTATTGTGACTGTGTCACGTCCTTGAAGACTGTCATCTCCATATAATGTGGTGTGAGTACAGTGTCGCGAGAGGAATATATTTAATGGTTCGTATCAGTGCTTTTCAAACATTCCTTCTCGCATACCACTGTCACGGCACAAAACACGTACACTTACCATTGTCAAAGTACAAGACATGTACGTGTAACACTAGTTTCTAATTTCAGAATACTGAACTTCCGGCATGTTTCTCTGTGGAAATCTCAATTTTCGCAGTTTCTGCTTTTCTAATTTATGCAGCTAGACGACAGAGGCAAGCCTGTATGTATATTCGAATTAAATAATATCTTGATATATACTTTACAATCTTTTTTCCCTACACTTCAACACTTTTAGAACAACATGATGGTGCAATTAATGTTTCTGACTTTTCATTATTTAAAAAAAATCCTAAATTTCTTCACCTACCACCAGGCGTCGTCCACGTACCACCTTTTGGAAAGCACTGTTGTAGATGAGAGTGTTGTCATGGGAAGGGGATGAGCGGTGAAATATGGATTGTGACTTAAAGAAATTGACGGGTAGAATACGATGGTTGAATTTCATCATCTAAGAAGAGGAGTTCAGGTGACAAGAGGAAATGGAGTGGCATAAGAAACTGTGTTGTGCGGGATGAGATGGATGCAACTTCCGTCAGTGATGAGAGCACATAGGGCCGTAAGGTGATCTGAACTTACTGAACGAATCAATTGGAAAGGATTACCCAAACAACGTTGCGTGTTGCCCGCAGAAGCGAGAAGGGGAAGAAGAGAAGCAGGAGGTAGACGTATAGGAGGAAGACACATATTACCTAATTCCCTAATGAAATACGGGATTTGCGAGAACGGATTGTGGGAACTGCGTAAGGTAAATCCTTGAAGGAAAAACACCAGAATTATGATGCAATTCTAAAGCATTATCTTTGTGTTTCATATTTTACTGCCAGTGCTGTACAAAGTCGATATTGGTTGTAGCTAGTGTCACTCGGATCCAAGGACCTGGGGTCACCAGCCACTCCTTTCTCACGCCATTTTAAAATTTGACCAGGCTGGCAGATTGAACGTTTTGAATATTAGTACAGGCGCATTTACTTGAACTTCGCGAAGCGTTAACCTAATTTATAGCTGATTTTATCAGCCGTGTGTAGTGACAGTACCTAACGGAAACTTAAGGGTGTTGTGGCTTCAGGTTTCGCAACCGCGTCACTGTGTGTGGATTAGGATTAGTTTCAGGATCTGGCTGTTTTTATCGGTTTGACGAAAAGAAGGTTGACCACTGACACACTGTAGTTACGGTAGCGAAGACAAATTCACCGTTAGCATTACCGTCTTCTGGAATGTGACGCCGTGTAGTCTGATAGAATTTTACCGACATTCCGAATAAATATACTGCATTGTCATCTGCTCTGAATATGGAATCAGAACGTTCTTGGTAACGTCTGTACATTTCTGCTAAGCTATGTGGTGTCAAATCAGAGAGGACAGTAATCTTTTACATAACACTGTGAAAATTTCAAATCCGGAAATCGAGTGACAGTCTGTCACCCCGTAGCCAGGCACTTCGCTGACTGATTGCAAAGGTTCGTTGTTTCTGACAAAAATGTTGATGTAACTTTGACATTAATGAAGGGCTCCGTAAGTGCTGCCCTTTCACCGATGATGTAGGGAGGGACTAGTAAGGACATTGAGATTGGAAGGTGCGTGTAGCACCGGGCGAAAATACGAGAAATGCCTGCAAAGTTTTGCTTAGAAATCTTGAAGTTGACACAGCTCGGGAGACGAACTAAGCAATGATTGAAATTTAGTGTTTAAAATGAATCGTAAACGAAACAGGATGACTAATTTTGCACTGGATTTGGAGTTAGGATAGGACTTCTGGCGGGCTCTTGCGAACAGTGTTACTTGTTGATGCATGCATTGATACACAAAACCGTTTACTAATTTTGATGATGCTATGGCGTACATACATCTTGGCTGTCAAATGCAGCACACACTGTGTGTGTGTGTGTGTGTGTGTATGGGGGGAGGGGAGAGAGAGAGAGAGCGAGAGAGAGAGAGAGCGAGCGAGAACGGTGGCTGAAGCGAAATGTGTTATCGTTATCGAGAGCTTTGTTCTGACTGGACTCGGGAAGCAAAGCTCATGAAGTTCCACCTGAAGTACCGCTTGATTTATGCCCTTTCGCAGCTTCTGTGCCGAATATTTCCTCTAAAAGCTGTCTTTCTACTCAGCCCTTCCCATATTTAATTTTTCATGTGCTTCTCTTATCTTGCCAGTTGTTATAGGCTTTTTAGCTTTACTTTTTAATAGCTTCACTACTGTTTCATTGTCATTTTTCTTTACCAACTGTACCAAAAACTTGAAACGGCCTAAACCGGTGTTGGCGAAAGTAATTTAGTATCCAAATTTCACGTTTTGAGTATAGGTATTCGCTTTGAAGTATTTATTTTAATTTGAATCTATTTAGATTTTAACACTTAATGCTGATTTTTGTAAATATTCACAGTCTCGTGACATGACTTACATCAACGGTCTCAAACACGCGGCCCTCGAGTTCACTTTGTTCGGGTTTGTCACTGATCTTATTACAATTGTAGATTTCGGCCCGGCTTATTGCCGGAAAATTTTTGGATCTGAAACGTTTTTGCCTCATGAGCCTAAAGACTCGGAGTTTTTTTTTATGCCTAGATAGTAACGTGCAACTTAACCTCAGCATAGATGGCAATTATGTAGTGTTTTAAATTATAAAATGGTAATAATAATAATAATAAAGTATAAAACATATTTCACGGGCGAAATAACATTACACTGTACACAAATTGTAAATACAGAACACCTGCAACACTATATACCATAGAAACGTGGTCTGTTTTAGGTATGTAATGGTAAATGACTCACAGAAAGTATACTAATAGTAATAATGCAGTTTATTTTGTTGCTATAAGTACGACGATTTTTAATTTTATGTTTAATTTTATAGAAATCTCTGAATATTCCTTGGACTGACATGAGGCCCACATTACATTTTAAATTATCCGTTTGGTCCGCGTTGTTTTAAGACCTCTACCCCATAGCACTGTACGACACTGTTCGCCACGACATAGTGTGTGTGTGTGTGTATGTGTGTGTATGTGTGTGTGTGGTGTGTGTATGTGTATGTGTGTGTGTATGTGTGTGGTGTGTGTACGTGTGTGGTGTGTGTATGTGTTTATGTGTGTGGTGTGTGTATGTGTGTGTATGTGTGTGTGGTGTGTGTATGTGTATGTGTGTGTATGTGTGTGGTGTGTGTATGTGTGTGTATGTGTGTGTGGTGTGTGTATGTGTATGTGTATGTGTGTGTATGTGTGTGGTGTGTGTATGTGTGTGTATGTGTGTGTATGTGTGTGTGGTGTGTGTATGTGTGTGTGTTTGTGTGTGTATGTGTGTGGTGTGTGCGTATGTGTGTGTATGTGTGTGTATGTGTGTGGTGTGTGTATGTGTGTGTGTGTATGTGTGTGGTGTGTGTGTAAGTGTGTGGTGTGTGTATGTGTGTGGTGTGTGTGTATGTGTGTGCATGTGTGTGGTGTGTGTATGTGTGTGCATGTGTGTGGTGTGTGTATATGTGTGTGTATGTGTGTATGTGTGTGTGGTGTGTGTATGTGTGTATGTGTGTGGTGTGTGTATGTGTGTGTATGTGTGTATG
>Ga0123357_10005058_pt1 | contig 15698 bp, 10 predicted proteins | sample TergutEmb28metaG_FD_89873 | JGI IMG/M metagenome (GOLD analysis project Ga0123357, IMG submission 89873) | Embiratermes neotenicus P4 segment gut microbial communities from Petit-Saut dam, French Guiana - Emb289 P4 | ecosystem: Host-associated > Arthropoda: Insects > Digestive system > Gut ... | reverse complement strand
GTTCCAAACGCGCAGGCGCACTCCGCATTCCAGCTCAACACTCATCAGGTGCAGACCACCAACCGAGCCAGACAATTACTCGCACAACGCATTACGCAACCACGCGTAACAACTGTATGACAGGCGAAATAAATAGAAACATATGTGCTTTACTGCGACTATCATTTCTCAATCCCGCAGTATCCCACAAACGTAACACAACGTTTCGTTATGCGTATAATTTCATACACAAATTTTGTGTACTTCATATTTATTTAACTGTTGCATTGTGCAGTGGACGGTGTTTACCGAAGTTGTTACGCCGTAGTGTGTACGGCACGGCACAGGCAAGGAACAGGAAATCTTTTCAGGTTTCCAAGGAATCCAGTGCAGTGTGTTCATAAAATTATAAAACAGATATATGACCAATTATTCATATGCCATACAACCCATTTTCGGTGCCAAACAGAGTTCATAAACTTCCACATACTGATTCGTGTGATCACTGAATGTAGCATCATGCATTACCATAAGAGTTGTTTTTTTTAATACATTGTACAGTTTTCGAATATGACAAATTCAGAACTCAGTTTTTAATTAAACATGCATTAAGCACTTGAGTGTTCATTATTGAGGACTGCACGAGCATGAACGGTGCTTTATGTTGGGATTGTAATATAATCATTTATTTATTTACAGTGCAAAATTGTGGGCTGAGAAAGTTGGCAGACTGTGCCCAATGGAGGAAGCTGAGTTCCTGAAAAACAAATTTCTGTGCCAAGATCACTTCTTGCTGACTGACTTCGTGACACCTGGAGGGATACGCCTGAACAGATTGGCAGTTCCACGTGGCTTGGACTGGGCTTCACATTCCATCCCACAGTCTTCTCTGCCCTTGTTACCTACCCTTTCCATACTACAAACCACAGCAGTAAATCCTCAGAACAGTAACCTTCCTATCTTGCCACCCCTTCCATTAACCTCAGAATAGACTCCGGAGGAAAACAACCTTCAAGTCCTGCCACTCCTGAGAACCCATAGCAGGTTGCCTTCATCCTCCACCCATATTGAGACGCCTCTCCCCATCCACATGGATGGTCCCTCCACTTCCTCTCCAAACTCTGTACCAAATCCTAAACAAGCAGCAGCCAATATATTTTCTGTGGAAGACACCTCCTTGTCCCTCAGCTTATATTCTTCCACTGCTTCTGATGGGGAATTCGGGTGCTTCAGTGACCAAAATTCTTCCTCGAAGGCTACAGCAAGGTGTTCTCTGTTAAGGGAACTTAACTTGGCCATGTCAGAAACGACACCAAGATAACATTAGCTTTATCAGAGAATTCGGAGAAAGGAACATGCCCTCTGTAAACTGAGAAAAAAGTACAGATCAAGGAAGTTGAAAGATCTCTGTGATGTGGACAGCGATCCATTGATGCAGGAAATTTCAAATTCTTTGAGTGTAGAGGCTGTCAGATTGTTGGCAGCAAATATTATGAATAGAAGACACAAGCCAAAGGGAAGGAGGTGGAATTTTGAAGGAAAAATTTTGGCTCTGTCTCTACTTAAGCATAGCCCAAGTCCTATGTTCTTCTTCAGAAGTTATTCCCTCTTCCATCAGGATGCACCTTTCAATCCCTCCTCAATACTGTTCATTTTAGGACCGGCATCAATAACCATGTTTTTGATGTACTTCGTCACTCTGTGCAGAAAATGTCTGAAAAAGACCTGTATTGTTGTCTCTTGTGTGATAAAATGTTGATCAGAGAGAATGTCTGGTTTAATCATAAATTTGACTGCATTGAGGGATTTGTTAATCTTGGAAGTCAGGGCAGGATATGGAACATTGCAAATCATGCTCTACTTTTCATGGTCCATGGTCTGCATCGAAAGTGGAAGCAGCCTGTGGCTTACTACCTCAGTCATGGAAGTACTAAGGCTGAGATGCTTGTGCAGTTCTTGAAGGAGGTTCCTGATGCATGTCAGAATGTTGGACTGCATGTTGTTGCCACTGTCTGTGACATGGGTACCAACAATGTCAAGGCCATGAAACTATTGGTTTCAACTGGGGGGAGGGGGGAGCCATTCTTCCAGTTTCAAAATCAAGCAATTGCAACAATATATGACCCTCCACACCTCTTAAAGTGCACCCATAACCTCTTTCTGAAATGTGACTTGCAGTTCGAGTCTGAGCATTTGGACAGCCAGCTTCCTGTTATTGCTAAGTGGAAACATATTGAGAAGCTATACAAACGCAATGAACCCTTCATGATCCGTTCGCTGTATAAGCTGACTGACACCCACCTGGCCCCTGTTACTCAGTGTACCATGAAAGTGAGCTTGGCCGCTCAAGTCATGAGCCACACAGTAGCAGCAGGCATTTACGCTCTGGTATCTTCTGGTAAGGAACAGTGTCTTCATTCATTCCGTTTTCATAAGAAATGAAGTAACTTATTCTAAGGTAACTTGATATTTTTTTTAAATATATTTTTCAAATTGGCCAACTGTGACAATGAAACAAGTGTGGAACTGCTCATGTGTGTGTTTTTGTAGTAGAGTGAGTACATGTATAATTTTATTTTATCATTGTACTTTCAAACACAACGGGATGTCTTCTACCCAAAAAAAAAATATATATATATATATATATTTATTCGTCATAATATCTTTAAAACTTCCAATCACTGTGCCACATAGGCAGTTAGGCATTTTATATAGGTATTATGCATCGCAGATCATAAAACCTTCGCCTGTGAACCTGTAGTGTCAAATAATATTACACACACACTTGTCTCCAAGACCAGAGTTTACCCATTGTCTCATAATTCCTGTAACATGAGAAAAGATGCATGGCCTATGCTTTTCTGTGATGATGTAATAACTCAAAGCTCTCCTACTCTCTTAACCCAATTTTCAGGCCTTCCAGTAACAGAATACTCTTCCATAACTCTTCAGACGCTGGTAGATAGCCAGAAGTTAGAACTAAGAACCAGCCACATTTCTTTTTTGGTTTAGTAAAATCTAATCGTTGGAAATGTGGCCGCGTATGTAATTAAGATCTGCAATTAATAATATGGAGTATAATGAAAATAGGTAACATTAAAAGGAATTTGTTTTATTGTAAATATTGAAACACAACGGGATGTCTTCGATTAAAGTATGTTACGGAACGCTGCATTACGACAGAACTTGAAAATTCAAGGTCAACGGCTACTGCCTTGCGATTGGTTCCGGCCTTAGCTGAGGCTCGCGACGTTTCAGGCACCTGTTGTTAAACGCAGGAAATACCTGCATCGCAATCCAGTCGACAGTACCATAGATTACGATTAGATGTCACTATTATCCCCCGCCCGGGGAAGACCTGGTTTCTGCGCATGTGCGACCTCGTTCAAACTGTAATCCATGCTGTGGGTGACGAGCGTCGTTATGAGATCTGTGCTCGTCTCAGATATACATGATCTGTGGATATATGGAAGTTGTGGTAGGATAAGTGTTATGGTTCTCCCTTCAAAGATTAACCTGACTGACAGCAATGTCAGAAAAAAAGGTGTCGGGCGTCATGGCTTACTTTGATGGAATGTACATTATAAAATAATGTCTTGTGAATCGATGCTGATCATTTCGAAAGCCCTGATATTGAGGAAAGAGCACACAACTAATGTTTGTGTTATGAACATAAGGTACAGGCGAGGTTCGAACTAACGCACGCACAGCTTTGCGAGCCTGGCGTCAAATTTCAAGTCTAAACTCAGTCTTTCGAAGACAAAAACAAATCACAACGCTTCACGTGTGCGTGTGTGCCGGCATTAATCTGTGGTCTTTGCGTCATACGTCCATTATATAATGATCAGTTGATATTATGTAAGATCGAAGTTGAATTGTCCTGTGTATTTTTTTTAAAGTAGTGAAGTGACCGTGGTCTATCCTGATGCCCTCGAGACAATTATTCAAATCTGTAGATTTGATGTACATTATAATTTTGCAGTGTAAAAATGTCAGACTGGTTTTCAAGTTTCGTTAACCGTTAGGTCAAAGTAGACCTCTTGCTTGAACCTTACGCATTTATAAATAAATTGAAAACCATACCGAGTTATAGCTAAATTGAGCGCCCAAATGCTCTTAATACTGCATAAGATTTCAATAGTGAAGTATATTGTGAGGGCTTTCGATTAGTCATGTAGATACAGAGTGATCGCGATCACAGTTTTGGCCTGTGTGCTGCTAACGAAGGGCAAGTGTGAGATTTTGCACGGCATGAAAGCACCAAACCAGAATTTACTTGTAATTTCCATATTTCTTGCTATCTGTATCATGGTGTTCATTCACAAATTCTTGTTTCCATTGTATGATACAATGCCAAAGAAGAAAGAAGTGAAATTTCTAGGAGATTTTGAGCAGTCACTTTGTACTAGAAACTTGAAGCCAGTTAGAGTTCCATTGCTCTGGAAGCACCATTGTCCCAAGGATGGGATAGTAACTGTTGCACAGGGTGGGCGCTTAGGAAACCAAATGTGGGAGTATGCCTCAACATGGGCAGTTGCCCGTAGAACTGGGTTAGAGCCTTATGTCCCTCGTTGCATACGTAAAGTGTTAGATGAAGTGTTTGAGGACTTAAGTATCCCCCCATTGGGTTATGTGTCACACTGCCCTGCTAAGTGGGATACTTTTGTTAGGTCGCCAGAGTTCTGGAGCTATACAAACCAGAGCATTCTCTTGCCACGCTTTGCAGTTCTACCAGATTTGGTCCTGACCTGGGCTGATGACATCCGGCATGAGTTCCGGTTTAAGCGACGATTAGTGGAAGCAAGCCAGAAAGTTTTAAAAACAGCAAACCACCTTTTGAATAGCACTGCCTTGGTTTATGTTGGTATTCATGTTCGGAGAACTGACTATCGTGACTATTTGTGGCGAACACGTGGAATGTTACTGGCAGGTGAAGACTTTTTTATTGAGGCCATGAATTACTTCCGTAAGAAATTCAGTGGTAATGTAGCATTTCTTGTTGTGAGTGATGATCCTGGTTGGTGTCAGCGGAATCTCTTGAAGAGTTACAGTGATGTCTTTGTAGTGAGTAAAGGTGGAGTTACCAGTCCAGGTCAAGATCTTGCAGTTATGGCAGCATGCAATCACTCCATCATTGACTATGGCACCTTTGGTGTATGGGGTGCCATTTTGGCCAGTGGTGAGACTATCCTTTATAATATCACCAGACATTCTTCAATACGTGTATCTGAACTGCTGCCAAATTGGCACATCAGGAATTAAGATTAAAATGTGTTTTTGTCAGTTATCAGATCTGTTGTAAAGGCTGAAAATGTATACTGTATTTTTGTTTAGGTAAATCATTGTATATGCCAGAATTAAAGTGTTTACATTTGTCACCATTTCGTGTAAGCACGTGCCACACAGTGTTCACTATATTTTGAATTACCACCAACCCAAAAATAAGATGTGTTCACAATATTGTGAATTCCCAACCACTTTTAACATTCCCATTAATCTGGGCTTAGAGCATTGTGTATTTCTGCACTGTAGGTGTGTGGTTCATTTTATGTTTTAATATTTTTTGCTGACCAAATGATGTAGGTCTGATTTGAAGGAAATAGAATTCTTATAAAATTAAAAGTCTTACTGTACCCCAGTGCTTTCATGATTGCTGATCAATATTGTCATTGTAAACATACTTGAAAGTTCACATGCTTATGCTAACAAATCCCTTTGATGCTTCTTAAAAAATTGATGTTCTGCAATCAAAACCAGTGTTTTCACACATCTCATTAATCTGAAGATCACATAATTGTCAAAGTACATCAAAGCAAATGCAAGATTTCTGTATTTCTGGGAACAGAATGGCAGAACTTAGAAATCTGGTATTTAAATGTAAGCTCTGCCAGATTCTTGGACAAATTCATTTCTCATACAAGATTATTTAATTTAGTTTGGGTTACTAGATGGGGGTTTTCTGAATTTGGTGACATATTTCATATCATCATCCATTTCTCTGTTATCTGGATACATCTCTGCATTATCCTCAAAGTTTCATAACTATGGTTTCAGCTAGAGGTTACTCCTGACTGTGTGGCAATAGTATGAAAGCTGATGGCAGATTTGGATATATGATAAATCTTATGCTTTTAGTTGTGGGTTCAGAAACATCAGGGAAGCATAAGTAACAGTTAAAGATATAGTCTTGTAGTTTCATCCACACCATTGGTACACCGCATGGCACAGCATGAGATTCATAATACACGTTGAGCGATAAATATGAAGAAACCAGTTTTTATCCTGTCACTGATTTTATATCCAAAATACAGTTCATAAGCCTTCTTTATCATAGGCATTGTTCTCTTTTGAGGATTAAGTGTCAGTTGGCAAAAATGCAGCAACACAACTGGCTGTTATTAGCATACCAATGTAACATGTTACAACATGGAGTTCTCACTAAACAATATATATATATATAAATAAGCTGTACACCTGAAAACTGAAAATATGCCTCTTTAAGGGTTATTAGCAACTACATTCAGTAAATTTAATGCACACCTGCAAGATTAGAAGTTCCATTACAAGGAGACCACTCTGACCAGCTGGTGACCATGCCAAGATTTATGCCGCACCTTCTGAATACAAGTCAGCCAGATTGCTGTTTATCTACCCTGATTGACACCAGTATGCATGAGGCTTTTTGTATTTCATGCATCCCTATTCTGCAACTGGAAAATGTGAATAATAAAGCTCGAAAATCATGAAAACAAAAATGATGCTAGTGACCAGTATAGCAGGTATATTCACAAAGGAGATGCACTCACACTATGGAAACTTGCGTAAAGATATGTATATATGAGATATTACCCATTTGAAAGGCATTGAGAAATCTGTTCTGCTAAATTTTGCAGAGATTACCACAGGGCAGAAATATGAAGAATATAAAGGATATTCCCGAACTTAACTCATCTTCCCATTTTATTAGTTTTCGTATGCACACTCATGTGTTATATAATATTAAATAGTGTATGTCAGCACAATCACTTTATTACTCGAGGTAAGTAGTGAGTTTGAAGATTCAAATCATGGATTTTTATGCCATGTCAACTGGTAAGTAGGAACGGTTACTTACATTTTGGAGGATTGTAGTGCCATCAAGACATTGGTCGCTATTTAGCACACATCATGACAAAACAACCCAGAGGACTTGAATCTTCAGCAGTATCACTGTGAGAATCTCACTTCTAGCATATGATGAATGTCCATTCTTTATGTTGTGTTCTAGAGCACAGTAATGAGAATATTGAGCATTCAGAACTTATAATTACAACAAATGGTTTTGTCAAATATCTGTTTACAGAGTATCATTTTTTCAGTGTACAATAATAGTTGTTACCAGCGTGTTTTAATGCTGAAACTGACTTGCTGGCCAATGAAGGGAAGTTCTTTTATTTAGATAATCTGGACAGTGTTATATTATTATTTGGACATGACATGAAGTCATCCGACATGCCACATAAAGACAAAGGCTATGTTCTGTGTACATATTTCATGATAATCCATTTGTGTACAAACTCCATGTTTAAACATATCTTACACAGTCAAGAGATTAAGTACCTTAATATTGTTAAGAACATGTTCATGATATGCATATTTTTGTAACGTAAGCATTAAATGTACAATGGCTGACTGAACATTTTTCACATACATTCAGTCTATCTAAAATTGATGCAAATTTATTTATCCTTACTTGCATCTGTATAACAGTTCAGTAATACTCATAATGCATTACTTAATAACTGCAGTAATTCTTACTTCTATGGTATGGTGCAAAATTTATTTGTACTGCTTTGCTGGAGTTATACATATTCAATGAAGTGCCAGTTTTGGGTTAAAGAAATGGAAGTACAAAGTGAAGTAACCAGAAAATTGTTGATGTGAGAGGCACTTAGTATATCACATATTAAGATTTGCTGATGTGACCACCCATGTCATAGTAGACCGAGATGATGGAAACAAAGCAGGTCTCTAAAACACTGGATTTTAACCCAACTTTGATGCAGCTGATCACCAAAAATAATTCTGAACACATCCTTGCTGTGGAAGTTTGAAATCTTATGGTGTATCATACCTGAACTTAACCCATCAAACAAAACACCATAAAATAAAATTTGTACATTGCTCATAATTGATGTACTGTACCATTACAGTACAAGAAATATGTAATGATGATTTATTTATTTATTGTTTTTAAGCTTTCGCCATGTTCTAAATGTAATTTGTTCCTTTTTGGGTAATTCCCCGGCGTCTGAGTTCTAATTGCCAACATTTCGGAACTCACTGTTGGTTCCATCTTCATACTTCATTCACCTGCCTATGAAGATGGAACCGACAGTGAGTTCCAAAACGTCGGCAATTAGAACTCAGACGCCGGGGAATTACCCAAAAAGGAACAAATTACATTTATTTATTTATTTTGATGGTTATACATGTCACATAGTATTCCCACTGAACAGAAGGGATTCAAATGTTGAAGTAAAACTTTGAGAGATCATTTTCTCTAAAGGGGGCTCATCACCTTCAGTAGATCATATGAACTGTAGAGGTTAGGCAGTGCTGTCTTTCTTTACGTGGTTGTATGGACAGGGGTGTCATTCAGTAAGAGAGAGAGAGGTTTGAATACAAATATAAGTGTGTTCCTTTATAAAAAAAAAAACTTTATTGAAATTTTCACCACCACATTTAACAGGTGAAAAAAACTTGGGTGTTTAACAGGCACATATCTTGAGTGTATTCAGCACTGGTGTGAATAACAAAGACACAGAATAAACCATAAAAGAATGTGTAATGTAGTAAGTTAACTGCCTCCGGTACAAATATTATGGGTTGACCCAACAGGTGTTGTGTGAAGATGTGAATTTGGGGTTGTTTCTGAAAGGGGTGATAATTAGCAAAGAGCTTGGTACCAGATTTGATACTGGTGAATTTTACTAGCCATGGTAATTACTTTAAGATTAGACAATAATAACAGATGCACATTTTTAGTGTAACTGACATGTAACTTCTTCAACACACGTTTATTGGAATGAAACATGTACCAAACTAATGCAGAAAAAAATTAAATAAATTTTACACCTGGTAGTACACTTGATCCTTGTCACACAAAAGAGATCTTCGTGTTTTGTAAGTCTGAGAACAATTGGACCTAATTTTGACACTTCCTGTGCCCTGCCCCTTTGATGCAATTTTGTGAGAGGACATTATGGGTGGCATTCACAAATTTAAAATCTGGAGACAGAAGCTGAGAGAACATAAAGAATTGTTGCACTATGCTTATATTTCTTAAGTTTTTAATTTTTAGAATGGCAGAATTGTTGAGGTTGTTAGAGGTGGTCCTCATGGAATCTGACTCAAAGGCCAGATATCGCTGTACATATTTCATTCCCAGTGACTCAGTTTCATATTGTTGATGCACCAACTATTTCACTGTTACAGTATCACTTAAAATTCCAACATCGTTGTACATAACCAGGTTGGGATAATAATCACAAATTAAAGGATTGTATCATCACTCTCAACCTCAAAAAACTGCTGTATGTAAATTATAAAATTTTACAGTTGAAAGAGAAAATGTTGGGGTGCTTGGTAACAGGCGACCAGTAACTTTTTTTTTTTCTTTCCCCTCAGTTAGGTGAATTTGTTTTCGATAAACATGCCCAGTTTTGTTGAAGTATGAGAATCTGTGAGACCTGCTTAGTGGTATCAATGTTAGATAATAAAAAAAAAACCATCACAGATTTTGACTGTATGATAATGATATACAACTTTGATCAAAAACAATAAAACTGTCAATCAGCTATTGGTACTATCCCTTTTTATTCAGTGCCAACTTATAAGAACATAGTGCTCTTCTTCTGCTACCATTATTCCATTCTGTCACCCATAACATGTCTTTTGTATGTGAAATTTGTAACCCGTTGCAGAATGTTGCACATTCAAAATGCAACTCATTAAATACTGAAATGAGCAAAAAGCAATTCTAACAACAGTTGTAGAGAAAAGTATGTGGATGTCAAACCCAGTGCTCTTTCTAAATCTCAAGGTTCTTGAGATAATTATACAAAAAAAAATGAAAATAATTACAACCAGTCGTGACAAATTTTTGTTTTCCACAATATTATAATTGTTATTGCTGTGCATACTTCTTCTAAATCATATTTAATTCAAGTCACTGATGTAATTGTGTCGAGTCTGTTAAACCTTAATCTAGCTTTGTACAGAGTACTGTACAAACTATATATTTTAAATGCTGTGTGTTCTGTGCTGTTGTGTTTTTAGAGTAAAGGAACTTTTATTCCTTCATACTTTCAAGACTTTTCTGTGCCTTGTATATTTATTTTGTATCTATACAGTCGTGTCATACACTCTTTACACCAACAAGAGTAGGCAAAACATATTAACCATATTTTTACAAACTAGTTGGAAGTATATGCAGCATTAGCAAAATCAGTTTGCTCTGTACTTGCAGCCCTATTACAACTAACACTTTGTGCCAAGTTTTCAATGGACATTCTGTATGGTTTTTATAAGCTGCTGTGGCTGTAGTGAATCCATCAAACTTATCCCTTTTCCTGATCTGCTTCCTAACCAGAACATACAGCTTTTGATGTGATTTATCCTAATACAGTTTGTTTCACTCAGTGCACTTGGCAACAGCTACATGGACAACACTGTTTAGTCCACCCGCCGTAATAAAAGGGAAAAGGGTAGGCTTTCGGAACTCTGTCCTCTAATTTCAACTTTCGAGCCGCTTCACAGATGTAAAACCCAGTATGAACGGTGTGTCTGTCCAATTTGAGGGCACCTCAATGTTGTGCCTTTTAATTTCGCAGAGTATAATAACGACATACGCCCGGACTTGTTTGGCTGGACTGCCCCTTTCAGGCGTACCTTTGGCCCTTAATATTACGTGCGGTAATAAATCTTAGAGAACACGCAACTTTTGGTTATAGAGTATTTTTATACAAAGTAACGTGTTGATATGACGGTCATGACCAACATTTCTAGTTTTTCGGTTTCAAAGAGGTCATAAGTGAACGAATGGAGCTTGGCACTGAACATTTGTTGGATATATCGAACATAAAATGTACCACACGGATAGCGCTACTCAGTTAACCACACTTAAATCGGCGATGCGTGGTAACCGATGACCACAAAGATTTCAACCCGTCACTGAATGCACTGTCTGTGACTGTAACATTGCTCTCGAACTTTGCGTCATGGTCTCGTTGTTTGGGAGAGTTCAACAATAATAAAATGGCGAATCGGAGGTCTATTTTAGCTGCTTCTGTAGAACAACTTCCTGCTTCGAGTGATCCCTTAAGAGAGCTGTTCGAAGCGTGTAAAACTGGAGATATATCTAGAGTTAAAAAGCTAATTTCTCCTCAAACTGTAAATGCAAGAGATACAGCAGGAAGAAAATCAACTCCGTTGCACTTTGCAGCTGGTGAGTTTTCTTTTTGTTATTGTCAATATTTGTATCAAGTGTACTGAGGGAAGTAAACATTGTTAGATGATTTATTTCACTTGAACTAAGAGTGTTAAAATTTCTCCTGTGTGGATGAAAACGTAATACTGTCATCTAAAGTACTGCTTTCATACGGATTCAGAATAAAGTAGGAAAGGAACATAACTGTATTTTTTTTACTGTACTTGTGGAAGTGTATGGTCAGTTTTCTTGTGCGAGGGAAGATGGAAATGCACCTGAAACAGCAATCTAAAATTTTTGCGTACTTTTTCCAGTGCTTTTCCCATGCGATCGCATTTTGTTAATGGTAATCGTAGCTTTTTAATTAAAGTTTTATTTGTATTGTCTCTTGTTTCCTTTTTTTGTAACCTGCCCGAATGGAACGTGAACCCAGCATCATCCATTACTGTGCACCAGTAACTTTATTTTTTTGTGTTAAAATTATGTCAGGATTGTAGTTGTCCATTCGTCTTAGTAGTTGGAGTAGTTAGGAATTAAATTCTTCATTGAATGTTAGGCTTTGGACGTCGAGATGTTGTAGAATTTCTTCTGGCTGCTGGAGCATCTATTCAAGCCCGTGATGATGGAGGACTTCATCCACTTCATAATGCTTGCTCATTTGGGCATGCAGATGTTGTGCGGTTATTACTTGAAGCTGGTGCTAATCCTAACACTCGTGACAACTGGAACTATACGCCACTGCATGAAGCAGCCATCAAGGGCAAAGTTGATGTCTGTATAGGTATGTTGTGACATATGCATGCTGAATCAGGGAACATGAATTGAAAGTGTTAGTTTTTGTGCATTTTTAACATATTAATGTTATATGCTACACTAATAAATGGCAGTAAAAATAAGTAAACACATTTCTTTACCATTTAAATGCATTGATTTGTGATACTGCTATGTCTGTTCAGTTAAATCCTTTGAGTCCTCATGTACATGTGCTTACTATGGTTCAGTTTGAAAACTTTTTTTATCCAGTTTACTTGTCAACAGGCTGAACATAGGATATTTTGCCTCTTTTTGTGTGTGTGTGTGTGTGTGTACAAATGAACATTGTGGTCCCTTTGCATGCAGTTACACAAGTTTCAAAATGGTGTGCTGAAGAAAATATTTGGCTATAAATCATAAAGACCTCTGCACTTCAGGGTTTCATATAAATACAGACATGATTCAGGCCACTTTCTATTGTTAGGACAGTGAAATCTAGGAAGCAGTGATAGACTGCATTTGTGGCTAGGATGGGAGGAACGTGGCTGAAGTCCAGAATAGTATGGCACATTTATGATGGAACATGTTATAGTCTTATATGTATGCCTTTTGTATGATATGTAAGTTGTACTGAAAGGGAAGGCAGACATTTGCCAACATCTGTGGTGGCTAGAACATGTGAGACATTTGCTAAGTGTACTGAGCTTTGGTGCTAATGTGAAATTTTGAAACCTCAGCCAATGACAGTCTGTCCATGAAACAATCCTGAAAGCCTAAAATTTCTAGTACCAAAAGGAAAACTGAAGGTCTTTTTGTCATGGACTGTGGTTTTTGTTTATTTTTCGTAGCATCTGAAAGCCTGAGTTTGGTGAGGTGCAGGTGAAACCATAAAGTTTCAAGCGTAGCCTTGTTGTAAACTGTTATACTCTGTTACCATTACTTCACTTCTGTTTGCAACCATGTGAGATTGGAGAGTACAGTGCAGGCACCACAGTGACACTTGCATCCCAATTGTTTCCCATCTTTTTGGCAATGTGAGATTGTAACATGATGGTCTGTAATGTATATATACAAAGCCTAGTTTTTATTTCAGACAGCTACATATATGTTGTATTTGGATAGCAAATTTTGAAGTGCTAGTAAATAATGGTTTGTAAAAATTATATCTGAGAAGGATATAAAAATAGTAACGTGATACGCTGTTCTGGACTATAGTAAATGTTATGAGCTTAGTGGAGGTGGATTGTGCAGGTGAAAGTTGAATGAAAGGGCCGCGGATAATATTTAATGGCAAGCTTTGGTATTACATGTGTTGAAATGTTAGATTCTGTTACCAGAGAGTTAATTCAATATTTATATGAGAAACATAGAAAATGCAGTGCCAAAATGTTTAGTATTTTGATTCATAGAATTTGTATTATCAGAAGGTATTTTATTGTATTTACGTTTGTGGATGGTATGGATATATTAAATTCCATTATTTCACTCATTCTGTGCAGAATTGTAATATTACTCTAATCTTCCAGTCACAAGAATTGTGACTGTTTTGATGTTTGTACGTTTCAGTCTTCTAAGTATCAGATGCTCATTGAAGCTCTAGTATCATGGAGTTACAGTTTAGTGTACTCAGTATGGATGACATATGCTAGTTACTGTTATGTAGAGCTCAGTGTATGGTGAGGCTGTGTCTTGCTCAGGAATGGCTAGCATTGAGACACATTTTATGTGGCATATGATGAGCATTTTTGTTCAAATAGTGAATTTTGAGTTCTTGCTAATTAGTGACATGTTGGTTACCATATCATGATGATAGTGCCATTTTTGGTGAGTGTGTGTAGATGGAAATTGGCTTGATCATTTACAGTCCAGGAAAGATGTAGTTTATGTCAGATATATTGAGGCACATATTATTACTAGATCATAAATCATTCAGCGTCATTTATTTAGCCATCCATTCATTCATTCATTCTTATCACTTAGTGTAAGTTATGAACATGCTGGTGGTAGGGTCAAAATGTTGTATACTCAGAAGCAGTAACATCATTCAAAAGAATTTTGTCCAGTTTTTAGGTGAAAATTATTCATGTTTTTAATATGCAATGATATTGTACCACTGACTTAACATAACTAAACCCACTGTACCAGTGGTCCAATGATTTAAGTAGTAGTTATAGATAGGTAATTGCAACAGATCAGTTAAATTACCATACTGTAGTATGAACACCGTCATCATACCAGGAGACTTGTCCCCATTAGTGGACAGTAAACTGTTAGCCCTGAGCAAAAATCCAGCTGCTAGCATCATAGTAATGGGATATTGAAACTCCAGTTTCCAGGCATTGAATACAAGCATTATGTTATCTGTTCTTGACGTTCGTGTATTGAAGATTTTCATTAAAACAGGCTTTAGAAGCTTCTGTTACACTTTTGCATGTAAATCTTCTTGTGATTTCATTACAGATATGGAGTATGTAGCCTAATACACAGAATTTGTTAAGCTCTTGAATATTCAACCACATACAAATGTTTGCTCACGTTGTTGCAGTTCTATACCAAGCACAGTAAGATCATATTTTGAATTTCAGCCCTCTTACAACATGGAGCAGATGCCAACATTCGAAACACAGAAGGCAAAACTGCTCTAGAACTGGCAGATGCTGCAACAAGGCCTGTATTAACTGGAGATCATCGAAAGGAAGAACTGCTTGAAGCAGCAAGGTCTGGAGCCGAAGATCGCCTGCTTACCTTGCTAAACCCTCTGAATGTTAATTGTCATGCTAGTGATGGTCGTCGCTCAACTCCATTGCATCTTGCAGCAGGATACAACCGTAACCGAGTTGTGCAGTTGTTACTACAGCATGGGGCAGATGTCCATGCCAAGGACAAAGGGTGAGGATTTTTGATATGTAGAACATTTTGTACTGAGGTCATTTCAGAATATGTTCACTATTGTTTTAACCTTCACAAGTACAAAAAACATGTAGTTGAAGTATTACTATTAACCCTTAGCGTACCGAATTAAATCCCATCTGTAAATCCCAGCTCGCCGAATTATTCTGCGGGGGTATTTAAATTTTGCGCGTGCTTTTGGAAAAACTTGAATTTTTCGAGAACTAAGCGAGATAAATTTGTGAAACAAAAAGCAATTTGTGGGGAAAGAATCAGACATTGCTCAGGATGCCTTAAAAATGCTGTAATCTCCTTATTGTATGTTGGAGAACATAGGTTTCTAAAAAAAGTTGTAAATATCCATGTTCTTTACTTACATTTAGGTCGAGGCTCCAACAATTTGCATGGAGAACGAAAGAAAATATGTCTTATAAGTCGCTTTTTGTGTGGTAATCTTCAAAACAACTTCGGTCCACACAAAGCGCCACATCACACTTGACACAATTGAATAGCACGGTTCGCGTCACGCCCCTCGCTGAACACACGCGACAATGCCGCTGTTTAGAATTGCGGCCAGGCCAGTGCTTATTGTGACGTGTGTCCAGTC
>Ga0123357_10005057_pt1 | contig 15701 bp, 8 predicted proteins | sample TergutEmb28metaG_FD_89873 | JGI IMG/M metagenome (GOLD analysis project Ga0123357, IMG submission 89873) | Embiratermes neotenicus P4 segment gut microbial communities from Petit-Saut dam, French Guiana - Emb289 P4 | ecosystem: Host-associated > Arthropoda: Insects > Digestive system > Gut ... | reverse complement strand
GCAAATATGGCCTGTAGCAAATATGGCCTTTAGCGCATATGGCCTGTAGCACACATAGCCTGTAGCACATATGGCCTGTAGCACATTTGGCCTGTAGCACATATGGTTTGTAGCACATATTTCCTGTAGCACATATGGCCTGTAGCACATATGGCCTGTAGCACATATGGCCTGTAGCTCATGTGGTCTGTAGCACATATGGCCTATAGCCCAATTCGTAAAACCCACGTTTTCTTCCCACAGATTCAAAGAATATTTAATAAATTAATATGACTGTAGCACCTGTGTTTATTGAATAAGTATGTCTGTCCGTTTCTTATTTGCGCTCTAGCAAAATTTCGAAATGTGACACTATTCTTCTTATTGCTGTCCGTCTGTCCTAATGTAACATGTCGAATTCCACTTGTCGAATATTCGTGTTAGATTTATAGTTCAAACTATTTTCTAAAATATTAGAGAAAAAGTTTCATACTTCAATTTTTTTATAAAATTGTCGCTAATAATTTTTGTATTTAAAATTTTTTTTCTACAAATTTCGAGAAAAATTTCTATACTTTAAATTTTTTTTTCTAAAAATGTCGACAAATGGTTTTATCCTTCAAATTTGTTTCTTGAATTTGTCGAGAAAAATTATTCTCATTAAAATTAGACAAGAATAGCAGAAACTTTACATGAAGACGAATGTACATTTTTATTGCGCGCTGAATTGTTAATGGATTGAGGAAACTTTTAGACAAAGCTTTAGAAAGAATAAAACATACGCTTTGCGATTAAAGTTTTTTTACGAAAGCCTTGCGATTTAATTGATAAGTTTGACTGTAATGTTGATCCCGACAGGCCACAGGGCTCTTTGCATTCTGGATAACTGAGGAGACTAACGCACTCGGAATATTTAATTCTCATTGCTTTTCTATGTCAACCGTGCTGAACGCACCAGATTGCCTCTTCTTTTCCATGTTAGTTTCGACAGCTGTGCACATCCACAGTGCGTTCTGTGTACCGTGTACCGTCTGTGATATTGTGCAGCATATATTCTTCCGCAGTAACTACAGTGCGGTTTCGGCTGCAGTTTATCTTCAGTACACGTGCACTGATGGCGCAGTATCAGTCACGTGTACCACCAGGTACCCCACACACGTACACGTGAGAAAGTATTCTGTGGAAATGTTATGTGTTATTTTAGGGAAAAGGTTGGAAAATGTCTAGCTGAAAACTGTGAAACGAAAGGTAAAATATAAATCATCCCCATTACAGGCCCGCAGAGGCCCAGAGTGTTTCAGGAAGTTAAGGTTCCCAGATTTCTTGACAAAGGCTTAGGATGGTGGTAACGCGCCGACTGCCTTTACCTCCAGGAAATATTCCTGGTACTCATTTCCGATAGAGTCTTAGTCGACCCCAGGGCCATAGTGCGATTGGAAGGATTTTTATGACAATGAAAGATCCACTGACACCAGCTGGGATCGAACCAGCGTCCTTCCGATTTGTACCACAGCACCTTAGACACTGAGCTACCGCGGTCCTCGTGAAACGAAAGGTGACTGGAAGAAAGAAGGATAGACTTCATACTACGGTATGAATAGGAGAATTGTGGTGAAGTGCTTTGGATTGGGGGTTTGGAAATGGAAGGGATTAAGGGATAAGACAATAGTAGATGGACGTAGGTTGAGTCGATGGTGACCTTTACCACGTGACCTTGACCCCGTGATCTTTGAACTTTGAGCTTGGCTCCGTCACCCTTCTCGTCACCTACCATAGCCACTGTCGGTGACCATGAATTCGTCCCCCACCACAGCCCCTACCGTGACCACTACCGATGACTTATGGCAGTCTGTATGACGCAATCGTGCCGGCCATTTTCCATGACGCAATGGCCGGCGCGCGCACGTGAGCTTTGATAAAACGACTTCAGGCGGCCCCCGAATTTTGTCACGCCCTGTGCTTTGTAGACGTAGTCACAAGGATTGGCTGACAAGTAACGGCAGTCCCCTAGCTGTGGGCGAGGTGTAGCGCTGATCCCTTAGTTAAGGGTGAATTCGCGGACTTGCGCTTTGATGAGGCAGTGCCGATCGCCGCTTTAGGGGGACTTTAAAAATTGTATACGTGGCCCCCAACTTCGGGCGAGGTGCTATTAAAGGTAAGCTTCAACAGTTGCGTTCTAACTAATTTTGATCTTTACTATATTCGGTCCAATACAAATTTTTTTGAAATTCCAAATTACATACTTTTTCGAGTATACAGAGAGGCAAGAACGTAAATTTGGAAACTTTTAGTACAACATTCCTCCGTAACGTATTTATTTGAAATTATAAATTAGGTGGTCTAGTAGAATATAGACTTAAACAAAGAAGTCTCCGATACTGAATATTACTAAAACCCGTAGAAAAACTCCGAAGTTTAGCCTACAAATAGGCTGGTGACAGCACTCAACCTACACTAGACAAATAACAGACAAAATAAAAGGAAGATTGAAATGTCTGGGACATGTGGAGAAGATGAGTGAGGAAAGGGTGGTAAAGTGGTTATATCAGAACACTGCAGAAGGAAGCAGGAGTGTAGGAAGACCAAGGTTAAGTTGGATGGACGATGTGAGGGAGGACCTGAGGAGGATGTGTGTCACAAACTGGAGGATACGTGCTAACAGAAGAGACGACTGGAAGATGATCGTGAAGGAGGCCAAGGTACTACAAGTACTGTAGAACCATGGAGTAGTAGTAGATGTTTGTTGCACAACGCCGGGAGAGATACTGAACTTCGAGCCGTTTGGAAAGGAGCGTGACGTACAGTGTCGGGTGACGAATCAGCAATGACACCTGTGGAACTTGCGTGATGGTTCCTGTAGCAGGTATCCGGCCAGATTGCCGGTATCGACGACGATAACCCACTGGAACAAGTGTCGTGCACTTGTATCGCGCGTGTGTGGATCAGTTCAGCAGGTGGCAGCCGCGATTCCTGATATCGATTACTCAGTTCTTATCATACGAAGTTATAAACCAGTATATGGGAATTCGTACACGCGATCGTCACACCGATTAAAAATCCGCTTTGTTAGACTTTGATCATGCTGCTGGATACGATATTGAATTATAGACTGTTTAGAGAAGCGCTTAAGTGGGGTTATATTTACTCGCATTAGCCGATAGATGAATAATTAAACGGTACGTGCCTCTTGTGATTTTACGTGTTTTTTTTACAACAGGACAGTGGCGTACCGAGGGGAGGGTTGCGGGGATCAACCCCCCTCCCCAAAATTAAAAAGGCCCTCCAAAATCTTGCCAAACGCAACACGAAAGTAAAAACTGTTAAAAATTGCTGAATTTAGGAAGCCAAATCTCCAAGATTTTCGGGAAAGGCAGTAGAATTGTAAAACTACCGTCGGTTCGCAATTGTTTTACATCATAATTGACAAATAAATTGGTTGTCATCGTAGATAGTTTTAAAATATCAAAAATTAAGAAAATTTTACTGTATGAAATGAAATATCTTGTACCAAATTACAGCTGCCTCCAGAAACCCAGACTTGTGTCTACGGCCCTCAGGTCACCGTTGTCTCTGTCCTCTGTCCCCAACTCAATTTGTTGAAACCCCCCAACCCCCGAACAAAATTTTTGGGTAGGCCACTGCAACAGGACATGAGGTCGTGCTGACTGTCGTTTAGTGAATCATCACAACACAACGTCAGAATGTGCCTGATGCATTACGGACAATTATCGCTATTAGCAAAACAAGCGATTCCGAGTATAAAGGGTGGGAGTGTCAACTTATCATTACTTGTGTTCCTGTAGTTGTAGTGCGTCAGTCATTAATAATTATATGAATCAAAAGTGAGTACCATGTGTAAGACGGGGCCATCCGTCACTATTCGAAACCTAGAGGAGAGAGATGACGGGTCTTGAAACCGCGTGACATTTCGCCACAACTCACTAAGGTATATGGGATGTTGGCATAAGGCAGTGTTTTGTTCCTGTATCCCAGCTGCTAAGTGGAATCCCGATGTATCTGTTTACCGGTCGTTAGTGTAGACACTATACAGGATGAAATGTATTTTACTTAGTAATTAACCAACTTGATGTAGAAAAATTTGTTTTACGATAAGTTTATTTCATGCTTCTACATGTTTGGAGCACCATGTGCACATCATCAGGAGGTTAAAATTGTATTTCACAGCCTCTAGTATCATCACACCTGTAGGCGTGATGATACTAGAGGCTGCGAAATACAATTTTGACCCGTAAAGTGATGACGAACCCAGATGCTGAATAACACAATTTTGACTCCTGATGATTAGAACATGGTGCTCGAAACATGTAGAGGCATGAAATATACTTATTTTAAAACAAACGTTTGTGCATCAAGTTGGTTAATTACTAAGATAAATATACTGAGATGCACGGTGAGCAAAACGTCAAAAAAAAAAAATTAGAATTAAGTGTTTTGCGTTGAATATAAACTTGCTAACTGATATGTAATTGATTTTCGTAATGATTTAACAATATTTAATTTAATTTAATTTAATTTAATTGTCTGTGGCATTAAATAAAATGCAAGCCCTTCATTCTGACATTTGTACGTTGTAGTTGACAGAAATTAGTATATTTTAAAAGTTTCCATTTTATATGAAATTTTGTACTGTAAACTTTAATGTTTGTGCATTATGGAATACACATAGATCAGTTACAAGATAAATTTCTTATGCACTTTCTAATTACAGGTCTATGTTTCGTTATTGTTACAGCATAGAATAGCATTAGATATACTTAGTATGTAATAATATTTTCCATTTATTGTTTCAGTTAAGGTAATAATGTTAAGACCTTCTGTACAACACCCACAAGTTTATATATGCCATACATTAAACAGTTGATTTCTGATAATTCTGTTCACATTAAGCGCACTAGTAACTACATGATAAAAAGCATTTGCTGGTGATTGGTGCTACAGGGTGTTGGAGGGAGTTAGAGCAGTAAGGAGAAAAAGGGAAGCCCAGATATTATAATTCCCAAAGAAAGTGGGACTTCATTTTATGCCCTTAGTGTAATATAACTGTGCGTCTGTGAATATAATTAATGAACAGTTCTTCAGAAGACTTTTGAACAGAGCTAGAATATATTATATCTGAGTAGACACACTATATAACTAACTCAAATATTAGTAACTTTCTTATAGAGTGAGACTGAATTAAGATAAATACGCTCAAACATTACATCGTCTTCAGGAATCTTTTTTGTAAACAGCGTGAATGATATGTATATATATATATAATACACGACGGCATCAAAGTGGGAGAGATTTTTAGGTAGATGAGCTGGAGGTTCTAATGTGGCTAGTCTTCGAGCGGGTTGAGAGCTGCTGTATCAGTCCTTAGATATTGAAGTAAGCGGGCTGTAAGTTGTGTGCGGGCAAGTGTGTGCAAGCTGTATTTTTATTCCCTTATGGCAAAAGTGTGTGTTGTTATCTGAGGAACATTAGATTAATTAATGTTCTTGAAAATACTATGAACATGTGTAATGTGTTGGTTAGGGAGCAACGATGAGATGATAATTGCTTAGTGAATAGAAATGCTCAGAATAAACCCTTCTCTGGTGTCGTTTTGTTCCCCCACAAATACCATACGGACCGTCCGGGAATTTAACCTAACACTCTGAAGTGAGAAGCCCTTAAATGAGCAATGTTACAGCCAGTCACAGACATACTATAGGGACAACTGTCTTCAGCAAAGCCTGTATATTACGGAATCCTGTTCCTTTAAACTACATGTTTAAACAAATCTGCCTATAATGGGAAATGTTCTATCTCTTCTTGTTCCTTTGTAGACAGGTTCCACTATGAATGATTTAAACTTTCTCCACGGAGCAGATTCTAGATAAGAAGCTAATAATCACTGAAGAAATTTCCTTTCTTTTTTATGAAACGCACGTGTTCATCGCCACGTTCACAAGGGTTTCACTTTATTAATTAAAGTCGATGAAATTTAAGGAATTTTTGTGCAAAGGTGAGATGTTAATTGGCTAGAGAGAAAGAAACACTTCGGTGTCATTTTGTTCACCTCAAATCCGAAGCAGACTGCCTTTTGCAGCAAGAATCCCATGAATGAGCAACGGCACGGCCATTCACAGACATACTGCAGTGACAAAAGTCTTCAACAGAACATGCTATTACCTGCTTTAAGCAGAACCCGCCACAAACGGTAAATATTCGTTTGTAGGTACTCTCATGGCAGGTAGGCCTATTGAGCAATAATGAGACGATAATTACCCTGAAACTGAAATGCTTGGAGGAAACCCCTCTCCTATGCCATTTTGTTCACCACAATCCCACACGGACCACCCCGGAATAACACACGATCCTCTGCATTAAGAAGCTGATGGATGAGCAAAGTTATGGAGAGTCACAGACATATTACAGAGACACGTGCCTTCAACTGTACCTGCATAAAATGGAAGCCTATTCCTTAACCTACAAGTACCTGCTTTAAACTGAATTCGCTTACAACTGGAAAAATTCTATCTCTTATTATTCCCTTGTAAACAAGTTTCACAGTGAATGATTTAAACTTCCTCCGTGGAGCACATTCTAGACTTAAATCCAATAGTCACTCAACAATTTATCTTCCATTATATAACCCAATGTTATTTGTCGTGTTTACTTTATTAAAGAAAGGCATTGAACCTTAAAGAACAGTTATACGTTTAGCAGAACGAAATAGCGGATTACAACGTTGCGAAAGTGACATTTACTCACATCTATATAACACGCGCTTATAACTTTGTGGACAGTTGAATCATTACTTCACAATACCTTAACGTGATAATGTGTCGTTTACAAGGGGGAGGAAGCGGTGCCCTCGCTTTGTACTCGCCTAGTTAGTGTTCGTACAGCGTGCTTTGTTTGATGCTGCTCTATGCCGGGGAGCGAGCTCCTGTTTAGAGCTCGGGTTAGGACTAAAGAAGCAGAGGCCGGCATCGCCCCTTCTTTCTACTCCGCTAGGTAGCGGTCGGGCAGCGGCCACTGTTAGATGCTGCTTGATATTCGACCGGGCAGTGAGCCCCTGCTTTAGTGTTCTGGTTAGGGCAACAACAACAGCGTTCAGACAGCAAATGCTGGGGGAATAAGGAGCGTCCCTGCTTTGTACTCGCTTAGGTAGCGATCAGGCAGCGTTCTCTGTTCGATGCTGCTCCGTACCGGGCAGCGATCCCGTGCTTTAGTGCTCGGGTTAGGGCAACAGCAGTAGCGGGCATACAGCAAAGGCTGGAGGAGTAAGCAAGGTCCCTGCTTTGTACTCGGCTAGGTAACGGTCGGCCTCTGATGCTGCTTGGTATTCAGCCGGGCATTGGCCCTTGCTTTGGTGCTCGGATTAGGGCAACGTTAGGGCAGCAAAGATCGGAAATAAAGAGCGGTGTACGGCTGCAGAATTGGCCCCTATTCGATGTTGCTTTGTACTTGGCAGGACAGCTGCTTTAGTTCTCGGCTCGGCGATGGCCGTACGATGTAACAGCGGGGCCGATTTAGTGTTCGGGCTAGGGCAACAGCATCAGCGGACTGGTAGCAAAGGCGAGGGAGTAAACAGTAACCCTGCTTTTATCTCCGTTAAGCATAATTCCCTTCTTTAATGATCAGCTAGACAGCGGTTACACAGCAATTCTCACAAAATAGAGGAAAACAAGCAGATTATAACCTTACTTAAAACCACCATGGAACAAAATTACTTTCAACATAATGATAATTTCTACAAACCACATAATGGGTTTGCAATGGGATATCCCCTCTCAGGCACTTTAGCAGAATTGTACCTACAAAACTTATAACATAGATATATAAAACAATGGCTGGACTGCAAAGAAATACACTATTACAAAAGATATGTAGATGACATCATCATCCAGGTAAATACACAAAAAATACACGAGGAAAAATTAATAACTAGCAACAACAGCATACATAAGAATTTATCCTTTAACATGACAAAGGAAGAATCCAACAAAATAAGCTTTCTGGACCACACAGTATTAAGAAACAATAGTAACTTACAAATAAACATATATAGAAAAGAAAGCAGCACAGACACAGAAATCCACTATCACTCTAATCACCCTATAGAGTAACAAAATGAATGCATTCAGGTACTACATTAATAGACTTTTAACCCCACCACTAACACAAGAAGGAAAAAACACAGAATGGGCTACAATCCTAAACCTGGCAAAAAACAATGGTTTCCCAATAGAAAAAATCACCAGATTAAAATCACAGATGGTAACACACCTACAAAGGGAATACACACCACCAGACAACTCCAAAAACTGGAATATATTTACTTACTACAGTACAGCAATAAGAAAAATCACAAATCTTTTTAAAAATTCAACATAAGGAATAGCTTTCAAATCCAAGAATACAATTTTCAAACAAATAACCAAGAGTAAACATGAACAAATAAACACAAATGGTATCTATGGCATAAAATGTAACACATGCAACAGGATGTATATAGGACAGACGGGCAGAAGTATCAACATAAGGCACAAAGAATATATCAGACACATTAAAACAAACAATCGTCATTCAGCATACGCCATTTACATATTGCACAAGAGGCATGAGTATGGCCCAGCAAAGGAAACTTTGCAACTCTTAAGACCGTGTTCCAAAGGATCACAGATGAACAGTTGGGAGGCAATGATCACCACAGAAACACGTTGATCACGGAACAGCAACCTTATTAACACAATATACTATACGACTGCATGCAAGCACCACGATCTCAGACGCAATGCTTCAGTACAGAAACAACACCGCTCACGGCAGGAACATCAACGGAGCAAACAGGAATAACATGAACATACAAACGTAAGTTATAATATATGTTTCCATGAGAGAAATATGATTAAATTACAAAACCTATTTCCACGAAAGCATTAATACGAAATCCATATAAATGAAATTAACATATACATATGTTTTCAATTGCAGGCGTGCCGCCACGTCACGGAACAAATACTAGCAACTTCATATAGGAAAAATATTTTAATACTCCCTGATGATGGTCATGTAGCGACCGAAACATGTAGGAGACATAGTGAATAATTTTAACCTAGGTTATATGTTTTTAAAGTATTCTATGTGAATAAATATTTTAAAAGACATAGAACAGTGCAGGTAGTTGGCTCAATTTAAAAACATAGACTCTTGCACGGAACAAAATGTAAATATTTTGTTTTGCCTTTTATGAGAAACTCACCCCATGCTACAAAATTATTTAGAGTTTAAAAACCAATAGTTAGAAATATCATGTGTTGTAAAAATAGGATTCCATGCAGGAATGTGCTTAAAAGGTTTTTTAAATTCTACGTTTTGTATCCCAATATATCCTCTTAGTTAGGCTTTATTTAGTTAAAAAAATCTCTTTATTCTGAATGGAAAGAATCACACTAAAAGTACAAAACAATTTAACAATATCTATCAGCTCTAAAATAATTTCACTGAATAACAAAGAGCAGTACATTATGTGGGCTTAAAGATTTTCAACAAACTTGCTAAATAAATTAACCCTCTAAACGTCGATTTAAATCGCATCTGCCATCTGCTAACGTTATTCGGTGCTCAACAAATTCTCCACGTTAGCAGGATAAGATTAAAGTTGTATCCAATAATGTAAAGAAATTTGAAATATTGCTTAAAAAGATTCATAAATATACATTCTATTTGGTACATGAAGAATATTTTCAATATAAATCTATTACAAGCTGATAATGTGCAATTAAACAGCTTTCATAAGACGAATACATTGAATATATAGTGCTAATAATTTAAATTCTGTCACTATGTTTGACAAAAATTAACATTTTTATGTTAATATTACCCATAAGTGTAAATGTTTTGTCTGTATTCATTTGTTACAGTTGCTAGTTGTGTGTACTTGACTTGTTTCTCTGTTTGATAACTATAGCCATATATTTCTATGCTTTTCTCGTCACACGGTATTTTTGTCCTGTCTGTATTAAACACAATTCATGTGCTTGAATTGGAATCAGTTAGTTTGATTCCAAACTCTTATACAATTATAATTGTTTATAATATTTTTCTCTTTACATGTTCTAAATTCTACATGTTGTTATTGTGAATTTATGGAACGTAAAAAAATATCTTATCATATCTTATCGTACCGTACCAAATCAAATTATATAATATCATATCAAATCATATCACATCATATCAAACGAGTTGTATGCCTTATTAGACTATATGATAAGAAAAAACTAAACAGTCCCAATACGGGCCTGGTGTGGCTCAGATTGTTTCAGGATTTTAAGTTTACCAGATATCATAACAACGGCCAAGATAGTGGCAAGGTTGACAGTCTTAGGCACCGGCCGCTTTTACCCCCAGCAAATAATCCAGGTACTGATTTCTATTAGAGTCTCAGTCGAAATCAGGACCATAATGCGATTGGAAGGAATTAATCTCAAAAAAAAATTCCATTGACCCCAGAAGGGATCGAAACAGCGACATTCCGATTTGTAGTACAGCACTTTAAACACTAAGCCACCGCGGTCACCAAGATAAGAAAACACTACTTAAATTACAAAACCATTTTTAATTTAAAATGCTAAGTCTTAAAACAGATAATTTTGCATTGTTCGCGAACACTAAATATGAGTCTGTGATGGACACTGTCCATATAGAGTTCAAGAGTACGTAAGTGTAAATACAGTTTATTTAGTGACAGATTATTTGGGAAATATGAATATTGGACAATATTATAGTTAATAATACAGTTAAAATATTTCAAATTATTTAGCTGTTTATACAGTATATGTAGTGACAGAACATGAGGGAAATATGAATATGGGACAGTATTAGAGTTAATAATACAGTTAATAAATTTCAAAGTATGTAGCTGTATATACAGTATATGAAGGGACAGAACATAGATGAAATATGAATATCGGACAATATTACAGTTAATAACACATTTAATATATTTCTAAGTATGTAGCTGTATATACAGTACATGAAGTGACAGAACATGAGGGAAATGTGAATATGGGACAATATTAGAATTCATAATACAGTTAAAACCTTTCAAAATATGAAGCTCTAAGTAGAGTATGTGAAGTGACAGAACTTGAGGGAAAAACGATTACGGTACAATATTACAATTAATAACACATTTAATACATTTCTAAGTATGTAGTTTTATATACAGTATATGAAGTGACAGAACATGAGGGAAATATGTATATGGAACAATATTACAGTCCATAATACAGTTGATACATTTCATTGTATGTAGCTGTATATACAGAATATGAAGTGACACAAAATGAGGGAAATATGAATATGGGACAGTATTGCAGTTAATTATACATTTAATACATTTCAAAGTATGTAGAAGTATATACAGGATATGTAGTGACAGAACATGAGGGAAATATGAATATGGGACAGTATTACAGTTAATAATACAGTTAATACATTTCACATTCTGTAGCTGTATATACAGGATATGTAGTGACAGAACATGAGGGAAATATGAATATGGGACAGTATTACAGTTAATAATACAGTTAATGTTTTTCAAAGTATGTAGCTGTATATAAAGGGAATGTAGTGACAGAATATGAGGGATGTATGAATATGGGACAATATTGCTGTTCATAATACAGTTCAAACCTTTCAATGGATGTAGCTCTATATACCGTATTTGAATTGACAGAACACAAGAGATGTTTGAATATAGTACAATATTATATTTAATAATACAGTTAATCCAACACACTCCCTAACCTCCTGCTTCTGACAGACTAGTCATCTCTCTGTACATTGGGCCACTGGTCATTTTAGAATGCTGCAACAGCTGCAGATATTAATTAACAATAAATTTAGACGTTACATTCTGACAGCAGAACGGACAATCATGATAAATGTTTGCATAATTCCAAACGGTCATTAACCCCAGCCCCCAAATTCCACATGAACAGACTATTTGTTCTTCAGCTCGCAACACAGATGCTACTCCAACCCAAACACACCGAAACTCCAACACATTTCGAAACAAGATATGTGCAATCTCATATTCACAATAACATAGGATATTAACAAATCATTACCAATCAAACAACAAAACATACTACACACATGAGGACACAATAACCACAAAGCAGAAAACACCATAACAGTCTGTATCAACAACAGTTTTCTTACCAAGTACAACAAAGCGACTAAGCACATCACATCAAACACACACCACAACATATCATAATGTACGCTAATGCTAAATCCTTCCCCTTTACATAAAAATACGACCTATATGGTAATTCAACAGAATAGTTGCAGGCTTCTGGTGATAGATATATTAATGTCCGAAACATGTTGAACACGTAAGAAGTGAAAGAAATAGCAAGTGAAGCACGCATTTTAGCGTAGTCCTGCGCCTACCTCCAATGGAGCTCACCTGATTGAGATTAACTTCAAAATGTGACTTGAAAACTTAATCCTTTTCCATTTTGCTCACCACTGTTTGTTAGTTATGATTTTATTTCTAATTAATGTGTTCATTTTTAAAGCTATTATTGTCTAATGATTCTGAACCAACCTCTAAATACACACATAAACAAATACATAAATACGTATACATACATATATAAACATACATACAAAATATGTAAGTAATTACGTACATACATACAAAAATATATACATATATAAATACATAACATATGAACATAAAAATTGCAAATGTATTCCAAAACTTACAACGAAAGTCTCTGCACCTTCACCGGTATAACACCCGCCGGGATTAAGATTGAGGAAGCGGCCATATTATAGAAACTCATGACGAAAATTCAAGACCACAACATTGACTACGAAGTACAGACAGAAGACTGCTTCAATCTGCCGACTCAGTCAGAATCACTGATCGAAAAGGGGAACACGCCGTACAAATATTTACAGACGGTGGCAAGAGCGAGCACGGGGTTGGAGCGGGCATAGCAATATTTATACAGAGCAAACTGGCATTTCAAATATGGTTTAAACCAAGACGAACCACTGGCTATAGCTAAAGCGTTAGAAGCAAAAAAAAAATCACCTATCAATGAAAACGTCGCAAGAACAGTAACAGTTCACACAGACAGCAGAATTAATCTCAATTCCCTGAAGAAACCAAAAATCACAGTTAGCTCATAGAAGAAATTAGGAAAAAAGCAGTACTCTTTGAAAAACGCAATTGGACAATTGAATTTACCTGGCAAAAAGCTCACACAAGGAAATATGTGAACGAGCTTGCTGACAAGCTAGCGAAAGCAGCCCCCATAAAAGTGATATATCCTTTAACAGAATTCTAAAACGTGAAGTAGCTTACTCAACACGTGAAATACCGGAGTATAGCCACGTCGCAAACTCAATGGAATCAAAGTACAAAAGCGTTAGGAACAAAAGAGTTTTTCCCAATTATCAAGGGCAGATTGAAAACCAAAATTTAATTAACACAATTTCAAAACAATCAAAACAGCGCACGGTAAAACAAAGGCATATTTACACCGAATCAAAATAACAGAATCTCCATAATGCCTTTGCGAAGGCGGGAATCAAACTATGGACCAATTGATGTATGACTTCCCCATTATAAGGAGAGAGGGAGATAAACTCATCAGCAAATTTTAAAACAAGATAATTGGCCGGTGACAAACGTGAAATGGTGAATAAATTCTTTAAACTCTTCCTTGAGTTCACGAAAAGAATAAATTGAAAAAGAAAATTTGCACTTATTAAGTTGTTGAAACAATTACAAAAGTACAATCAAACAATAAAATAGAAGTCTCAGACGTATGTATGAATCAGTGACAACACATAACAACGGAGTGCACAGCACATACGGACAAGAAAAGCTAATATGCAATAATAAGTTTACAAGATTATATCACAAATAATTGTAAATTCTTACGCTAAGTATATAGTGTTAAATAAATGTAATGGAAAACGCCGTTAATAAATTATATATATATATATAAAATTTAGGCCAAAACACGTGCAAAGTTAGTGTTCAAAGAAACATTAATCCACATCTCGGATGTGGCCGAAGAAATTAACAAAATATTCTCACTGTTCTAAAGATGGTTTTTCTCCCTACATTTACACAAAGGGTTCACAATTATCATTCTCCTAAAACACGTACTAAATTTTTGTCCTACGTTTGTACAGACAATTCGCAATTAACTCAGCAATAAACATAGCTGAACTCAAGAGAGTTCCTAAAAGCAGTACCACAAATGCCGGCATTAAGTGAGAAACAGAGAATTCGAAAAACATGCTTTCAGTTGCTTCTGTAAATCTGCCTTCTATTCTCAAAGAAGTTAGATGCTGCAGTTCAGACCACAACCTTTCCAGCAAACCGGCTTCCAAATATCGTCTCATTTGAATGTTGAATCTGTCAAGAAGTAAATTTCCCTTCTTAAAATATATTGATCCATATCCTGAAACTAGGGTTTCTTCAAGGGGGCAGAATAATTTACTGACATCCACAGTCCCCAAATCCTTAGCAATATAAGTAGCCAAAAATGGATCATTAATTATTGCAATGTCTCTTTTTGTTTTCATTTGTTCAACACATTTTCGCATATCACGGCATTCTTCCTTCTGTTCCTTAAGATCAAAGAACTTATCCATCTCGGGATATGTTACAGTTGATAAAACATATTGTAGACTTGGAAAGTACCCAAAAACTAAGTCAGAATTAAGGAGTTCATCTAAAGTTTCTATCTTCTTTTCATAATTCGGTTCCACCAGATAAGAAACAAAGAAAGCTTGGAAAACAGTGCTAATAGCGAAACCAAAACAGACATAAAGAAGGAAAAAAATTCTGAAACTAGACGTTATGGGCTGCTGTGGAACAGACACTGACAAAAGTACAGCCCAAGCGTTTTGGAAACAGTTGGACAGGGACTGATATGTGTGTGCCTCATTACGCACAGACCGGTAGTGACCATTACCGGCACACCAAAACACAGCTGCTGTTAGCAGCAGCACAAGACCAATTGTCAACCACACAGACAGCGAGAAAGTTGTCAGTAACTTTTCAGTTCCAGGAATAGCTTTTGGACAGGGAACCATTGTCTTAAAACTTCCAGGGATATAGGGTATTGTGGATTCAAACCAAGACGTCACAAGCATGGGGCTCAGAGGAACAGTTCCTCCTACAACTTCAGATAAGCCATCATCTAAATCAGAAAACGTTGTTACATATGAATCAAGTTCTATATTTAGTAACGGTGGAAGGAAAACATATGTCAAGTTCAAATTGTCACATACAAATTTAAGTATCTCAACCGATAAGCCTGTCATTTTGTACGCAGTACTGCCATCATTCTGTGTGAAATTTTCTGTTACAATCACATAGGGGTCAAGTCCTATGGTACCTATTTTAATGGGACAACCCATGAATTCCTTTGGAAATTTTGGAGGGTACATATCTGCATTATATGAAAATGTGACATTATTTTCAAAGACCCATTCATCCAGCAGAATGACGTCCTGTACCTCTCCACACAATCCCAATTTAAATGGGAACCAAGTGAAGAGGTTCAGCCTGTCAGCTGAAGTATTTGTGTTGCTTAAATTATGCAGTGGAAGATATGCAAATTGGTTTGGTATCAAGACCACAACGTTGACAATTCTGGCCACCTGCCACAATATGGAACATATGT
>Ga0123357_10005056_pt1 | contig 15702 bp, 16 predicted proteins | sample TergutEmb28metaG_FD_89873 | JGI IMG/M metagenome (GOLD analysis project Ga0123357, IMG submission 89873) | Embiratermes neotenicus P4 segment gut microbial communities from Petit-Saut dam, French Guiana - Emb289 P4 | ecosystem: Host-associated > Arthropoda: Insects > Digestive system > Gut ... | reverse complement strand
AGTTGTGCATCTTTTTTGTAAGTGTTTGGTTTATAACACTACAAATATAATACTTATTTAATTGATACACAACTTTTTATTTGTGTTTATATAAAATAATTTAATTCCGCCAACGGGTTATGTGTAATAAATTTTTTGGTATTGTTTTACAAAGTATACTGTTACAATAATTTAATTTTCAATTAGTTATAATCTATTTTTTTAAGAATAAAGATATTTGTAATTTTTTGCTCAAAAAATAAATATGCATATAATGAACATTTTACAAATTACACTTCATAATTTAGTCGTTTCTGAAATTTCAGAAATCGCACATAACACATTTATTATCACTAAATTACTACAGTATACTTTTTACACCACCACATTTTGCAAGTGTCCATTATTGTATGATTGAAACAAAATATTTATCTTTGCGCTTTGGCAATCGTAAATCGTATGGAATTTATCAGATTTTACATAAAAATAACCGTGTTTTTTAAGCGTTTTATCGGATGGCTGCAAAGCGGTGATATTAAAAAAAACAAACCAAAAGGAGAATTAGTTAAGGCAAAAATATTGACAAATTATTTTGCACGGCAATATTTGTCGGCGGTTAAATATTTGGAACAAAAAGAAATTGCGATAGAGACTCCCGAAACAATTTGGCAATTTTGGGATAATCCCGCAGGAAAAACTACTCCAGAAATAGTGAAATCGTCTTTGGAAAGCGTTAAAAAATTCAAAGGAAATCTTGAACATAAGATATTGAATAATAAAACTTTTGAAAATTATTCGGATTTGCCCGGATATGTGATGGATAAGTTCAAAAAACGACAGATTGATTATGCGCATTTCGCGGATTTGTTGAGGCTGAATTTATTGAAAAATCATGGCGGAATTTGGATGGATGCAACTGCTTATATGACCGATTTTATACCGAATTATATTATTGATGAAGATTTTTTTGTATTTTTGACAGGCGAAATGACGCGCTTTCCTTATTCTTTTATGCAAAATTGTTTTATACGAGGTAAAAAAGGTAGTTTTTTGTGCGAAGGCTGGTATTTGATGTGCATTGAATTTTGGAAAAAACAAACAAAAACCATTGATTATTTTCAACACCAGTTAATGTTTAGAGCGTTGGTTGAAAATAATCCGACAGCAAAAAAATTGTTTAATAAAATGCCGCATATTAACGAAGATGAAACACATCAACTATTAAGAAAACTTTTGGAAAAATTTGATGCGAAAGAATGGGAAAGAATCGAAAAAACATCGTTTTTTCAAAAAACAACATACAAAATACCAAACGGAATTGATTATTCCAATACATATTTTTCAAAATTAAGCAAAGTAGGATTATAATAATGGACAATAAAATCAGCGTGATTATTCCGATTTATAATTCGGAAAATTTTTTGAGGCAAACGATGAATTGCGTTTGTTGTCAAACCTATAAGAATTTGGAAATTATCTGCGTTTTGGATTGCCCTACCGATAATTCAGCAGAAATTGTTGCTTTAATTGCAAAAACTGACGAACGAATAAAAACCATTGTTTTACCAAAAAATATAGGGCATGCCAATGCTCGAAATATCGGAGTAAAAAATGCAAGCGGTGAATATATCCATTTTATGGACAGTGATGATTTTATTAATCCGAACTTTTACGAAAAAATGTTAGAGGCAATACAAATCGATGATGCAGACATCGCCGCCTGCTCTGTTTTTTATGAAAAAAAGCCCAAACGAAGTATTTGGTTCAACAAAGATGAGGTTTTGTATGGACAAGAAAAAATAAAAAAAACAAAAGTTACAATTCAGGGCTGGGCTTGGCGTTATTTGATAAAAAAAAGTTTTTGGATTGAAAATAATCTGTCTTTCCCCGATTTGCTTCTTATGGTCGATAATCCGGTTATGATTCCGATGATTTATTACGCAAACAAGGTTGCATTTAGTTCTCAAGCAATATATTTCTACAAAAATCGAGAAAATTCTGTGTTGAACAGAAAGGACCTTACCGCAAATATGATTCAAGAGCGCAAAGTGGACAGGAAAAAATCGCGTAAGATGTCCAAAGATTTTATTCGCACTCATAAAGTAAAAGGCAATAGCAGATTATACTACATTACCGACAGTTTGGCAGGCAAAAAGGCGGTTATCGAAAATAACCATACTAATTACGGAAAAATAGTAAATAAAATTAGTGTGATTATTCCGATTTATAATGCTCAAAAATATCTTAAACAAACGCTGGATGCTGTTCGTTATCAAACATACCAGCATTTGGAAATAATTTGCGTTTTGGATTGCCCCACAGACAATTCTGCCGAAATAGTAAAAGAAATTTCCGAAGGAGATTATCGTTTTAAAATTATTAATCATTCAAAAAATTTGGGCTTGCCTGCTGCAAGAAATTCAGGCGTTAAAAACGCAACAGGTGAATATATTCACTTTATGGATTCGGACGACTTGCTTAATCCTGAGTTTTATGAAATTTTAATAAATGCCGCCGTAAATTCTGACGCCGATGTTACAGCCTGTTCTGTTTTTTACGAAAAAAAGCCCAAAAGAGGTATCTGGTTTCGCGAAAGTAAAATTTTGTCGAATACCGATGATAAAATTAAAGACACAGAGGTTGCCATTCAGGGCTGGGCGTGGAGATATTTAATTAAAAAAAGTTTTTGGAATAAAAATAATTTTTCTTTTCCCGATTTAGTTCCGATGGAAGACCGCCCCGTTATGATTCCGATGATTTTTTACGCAAGCAAAGTTGCACTTTGTCCGAGCGCGGTTTATTTTTACAAAAATCGCGAAAATTCTATATTGAATAAAGAATATGACCCCGTTATTGAGAAACAAAGAAGCGAAAATCGGAGAAAATCGCGAAAAATTTGCCGTATTTTTATGAAAACAAATAAAATAAAGCGACCGAACAAATTATTATATTATTTTAACAAATATTTTGGATAAAAAATTTAAAAGAATGTTGGTAAAAAATAGAATTTCATCAACAATAAGACATATTTTAAAAAGTATAAGAGCGGTCAGCAATATTCCGAAGCAACTAAAAGAAGCAGAAAAGTTTGACGGATATATTGCAGATTTTTTGAATGGAAAAATAGACAAATTTACAGCCATTCCGATGAAGCCTCAATTGGTGGGGCAAAAAATTTTTTGGCAATTTTGGCATCAGGGAATAGATGAAAATACTTCAAAAATAGTTGTCGAATGTCTTAATTCCGTAAAAAAAAATAGCAATGGTTATCAGGTTATTTTATTGACAAACGAAACGGTATGGGATTATGTTAGTTTACCGAATTTTGTTTTTGAAAAATTTAGTAAAAACAGATTTAATTATGCCAATTTATCCGATATAGTGCGTTTGTATTTGCTTTCGGCTTATGGCGGAGTTTGGCTCGACGCAACAATTTATTTGACAAACACGATAAAAGAAAAAATGCTCAACGAAGATTTTTTTGCCTTTCAACGCTCGGAAATTCCTCTGTCGGATGCAAAGATTTTCCGAAAATTCGACCCGCTGTATTTTTCGTGGAATGAAAATTTTCAGATAAAAATGTTAAATTCTTTTATCATTGCAAAGCCAAATAATAAAATTATTGCCGACTTGCTTTCTATTTTACTTCAATATTGGAAAAACGAGAAAAAAGCAGGGCATTATTTCTTTTTCCAAATATTATTTAATAGAATGATACTCAATGATGAATGGAAAAATCTTAATTGCAAAATTGTCGGCGATACCGATTGCCACAAACTGCAAATTGTGGCACTTGACAAATTTGACCACAAAATTTTTGATGAAATTAAATCGAAAAGCAATATTCATAAATTAACTTACCGATTCGACCGATTTAATCAAATTCCTGTCGGTTCGTTTTTTGATTTTATTGCTAACGGAAAATTAAAACAGGAGGAAAAAACAAATGTTAAATAATATTATTCAATTGTACAAACGAATAAAAAAGGCGAGAAAAGCAAAAAAAGATATTCCTTTACAAAAAAAAGTAGCCGAAAAATTAGACGGCTATATCTCAGATTTTTTGAGCGGAAAAATAGAAAAATTTACCGCCGTTCCAAAAAAGCCCGAATTGGTCGGCAAAAAAATAATTTGGCAATTTTGGCAGCAAGGCATAGACGAAAATACGCCGAAACTTGTTTTGACTTGTCTTAATTCAGTTAAAAAATTTAGCAATGGATATGATATTATTATTTTATCAAAAGAAACATTAAACGATTATATTGAATTGCCAAACTATGTTTGGGAAAAATTCGGCAAGGGCGGATTTACTTTTCCAAAAGTGGCTAATCTTGTTCGTTTGTATTTGCTGTCGGCTTACGGCGGAGTGTGGCTCGATGCAACAATTTTTTTAACAGCACCGATTGACGAACGATTTTTGGAAATGGATTTTTTCGCCCTTCAACGCTCCGAAATCCCGCCAAAAGATTTGGAAATTTTTACAAAATTTGACCCGATAGGGCTTTCATGGGCACCTGAATCTTATGTAAGAATGCAAAATTCGTTTATGATTGCACAACCGCACCATAAAATTATTGATGATATGCTTTCAATTCATTTGGAGTATTGGAAAAAAGAAACACAAATCAATCACTACTTTTTTTTCCAAATAATGTTCAACCGAATGATGCAGCACGACCAATGGAAAAACCTCAACTGCGAAATTGTGTCTTATGCCGATTTTCACAGGTTATTAATTGCAGGATTCGACCGTTTTGACCGCGCTTTATATGATAAAATACTTTCCGCAACAAATATCCATAAACTAACACTTTATTGGGCTAAAAAATGGGCAAAAAATAAAATACCTGTCGGCTCTTTTGCCGATGTTATTATAAATCAAAAACTGACATAGAAAATTGGCAGTGCTTTAAAAAATATGCTGTGATAACAATTTTATAATCAAGGAATAAAGTTGTATTTTTGGATTATGATACCAAAAATAATTCTCTCTGTCAAGGTGCAAGGATAAAGAAAAATGAAAAAATCAAAGGATAGATTTGTCTTTTTAAAAAAATGTATTACCTTTGCAGCCGTTTTTTTACAAAAAAACTTATATATTTATTCACAGACAAAGAATGAGGTGTACCAACTTACATATTGATAATTTCTTAAACCCCTATCAACAAAGGGATTACGTAAATAGTTACGGCTTTTTTAGTTGTAACTCGTTGACTATTAGTAAGTTACCCCCTCCATCCCCACACACAACAATTTGATAATCAGATAGTTACAAGGGGTTGCGTTAATAAATATCAATACAGAACAATAGGCTTTAATATATATTCCTCACTTTTTCCGTTTATTTAGTCGGAAAAAGCGAGGTTTTTTTAATTAACAATTAAAAATTACGAATTGAAAAAAACAATAATGGTTCAGATAAGTCAAGGCGAATATTTATGCCTGCTTCGGGTATGCGCGATAACACTGGTGCGTTGTACAATGGCGCAAGCGTCGGCTACTGTTGGAGTACTACATACCGACCTGGGGGGTCGTCGGTGTCGTTTAGCGCGTACATCTTGAGTTTCTACGATAGTAACGTGAACGCAGCTTACAGCTCTACCGACAGTGCCTATGGTCTTAGTGTCAGGTGCGTGAAATAACTTTATTTCAAATATTTACTCAAAGTTATTTTCATTCCAACAAACTAATTAATTGTAAATCATAAAATAAAAAAGTTTCATTTGATACTTGAAGCTACTATTTTTTTTGTTTGTCAAACTTTGAACTTGGGTGTTTTATTTTATAAAATATTGGAAATCAGGATTTTCTTTCATTTTTTGCTTGCTTTTCGGATAATTTTCAATAAACCACGTGAGAAATTTTGCATAATCAATTTTTTCGGAAAGCATTTTTTGACGGCGTTGTTGAAAAATTTCAAACCTGTTGGGCATCGTAATAACTTCTGAAACAATGGAATACAATCTTTCTACTTCATTTGTTTTAATTCCAAAACCAAGTTTATAAAAATCTTCCAGTTCTCGCAAATATCCGATTCGCCCTACAAAATCGTTAAAACGCACGAACGGCACGCCCAGCACTCCCGCCTCTGCTGCCATCGTTTGGCTGTCGCCGATGTAAAGTTGCGCAAACGCCATTACGTGGTGCATGTCCAATGGATTAATGGCAATGCGGTATTGCTCGAATTGCGGCTCTAATTCCCTCTCGGAAGTAATATAAATATCGCCGCAAGGTCGTAAAATATCAATGAGTTTCTGCGCAATCTCTGTTTTAATACCTTGTATTCCTTTATCGTGGTGTGCGCTGAGTTTGGCAAAACGAAGGATAAAATATGGTTTTTCTGAGGGAAAATATTTTTCAACTATCTGTCTATCAGGAGTAAAATGATTTGGATGTAAATATGCAAGTTCGTGATATGAGTTGTATTTTACGGATTTAACATTCAATTTTCCATTATCGCATACCTGAGGCGACAGAATAGTTTGCACAAATCTGCCGGCGGCTTTTGCCCATGCAGGCACTACCGCCATATCATCTTCGCCGGTATTGACCGAAAAACGTCTCAGAAGCCAGCCGACTTGTGCCACTTCCGGCGTTGAGCCGCTAAGTAAATCAATTTTATTTTTTATACAAAAAGATAAAATACGAAAATCTTTGATAAGCATCTGCTTAAAAATATCAAATTTTGAATTTCGTTTATCGACAGGCAAAATATTATAATAAGGAAAATTTGCTTCTTTTAACAAATCCTCCAAAATATCTTTAGTTTTTATCACAATAAAAACCTTGTGATTGTTTGCCTGCAAATTTCTTATAACATTTTTATATAAATGAAAATGAGCAGGATGCGAAAGTTGTATTAAAATGTTCATTTTAAAAAATTATTCACAAAATGCGAAATAATAAAACTTTTTTTACAAAAGTATAAATTTATCATAAATCTACACCAAATATTTTTTATTAATTTGGAATTTTTGACAAAATATTTTATAAAATATAGATATTTTACTTGTTTAATGTCTATTTTCGTGGGATGGAATCCATCGCCTCTATCGTGATTATTACGAGAGCGGAGCGTTAAAATTGGAAGGCGGCCAAACGTCTGAAAAAAGCACTCAAATTACTGAAAACAATTAGACAACTCAAACGATAGATTGGGTCGTACTCAATGTAAAGTTCAGTTCTTCTGCCAATTCCGAATAATCAGGACAGCAATATTGAATACCCATGTCTGAGTGATGAATCACTGTATCATGTCGAAAAATCATATTCCTGTGTGCCATTTTAAGGGCTTTTTTGACCAAATCAACCCGCATATTATTATCCACTGCGTAGCCCATTATCTTCTTGGAATAGGGGTCTGTGGCAAGCGATAAATAGGCGTGCCCTTCATCTGTTTTTAAGTAAGTGATGTCGCTCACTATTACCTGTTCACTGTGCGTTAATTCTGTTTCTTTCAATATATTGGGCGATTTATTATAGAAATGTTTTGAATCGGTGGTGATATGAAAACGTTTCGTTTTCTTTACCAACAAATTGTTCTCGCGAAGAACCCTGTTGAGGGTGTTTCTTCCGATTTTTATATTGACTTGCTTTAATGCTTCGCCAAGATAAACCATCAGTTTACGTGTTCCTGCACGTGGATGCGTTTTGCGTACTTCTCTTACCATTGCCAATAGCGTTTCATTTCTCTCTATTATCCTGTTTGCTCGCTTAATGCGTTGATGATAACTCCATAATGTTTAATTTTTTGTCGAAATTAGAGTCAACGTATTTTGGGACGATACATTGATTTCTTCTGCCGAAAAATCTACGGTAACTGCTTTTTTGTCCCGATAAAATACTGTACTTTTGATGTCCATAATTGGGTGCTTTAATTTGTTGTTTTTTATGACATGTAACTATCACAAAATTGACAAATTACACCCAATGTTCCAAATAATTTGATTATATAATTTACAAAAAATATTTACACAAATAAATATCATAAAGTATTAATATCCAATAAAATACAAATACATTATGTGTAACTTTCAATTACGATTTATATAATTATGCGGGATAAGTTGCATTTGTTAATTAAAAGTACGGTTAAAAATTTCGTAATACTTAAGTGCATAGCCGATTCATTGCCTCATATACATCTTCTTTTTTGCCAAAGGCAGCAAAACGAACATATCCCTGTCCGCAATGTCCAAAGCCGCTGCCCGGTGTGATTACAATATTTTTTTTATTTAATAAAAAATCGAAATAATCCCAACTATTTTCTCCATTAGGGGTCTTTGCCCAAATATAAGGTGCATTAATGCCACCGAAAACAGTGTATCCTGCTTTAATAAGTTCAGTGCGAATAATATTTGAGTTTTGTTTGTAATAATCAAGCAAATTTTTTACCTGAATTTTTCCTTCCGGTGAATAAACAGCCTCTGCTGCACGCTGAATAATGTATGCCGTACCATTGAATTTTGTTGTCTGCCGTCTGTTCCAAAGTGAGTTTAAACTAATATTCTCCCCTTTTTCGTTACGCGATGTAACTTGCTTTGGTACAACAGTATATCCACATCGAGTTCCTGTAAATCCGGCTGTTTTTGAAAACGAACGAAATTCAATTGCCACCTCAGCGGCACCTTCAATTTCAAAAATGCTATGCGGCACATCATCTTCAGTAATAAATGCCTCATAGGCAGCATCAAACAGAATTATAGCACCATGTTTGCGAGCATAATCAACCCAACAAGCAAGTTGAGATTTAGTCAAAGTTGCACCGGTCGGATTATTAGGATAGCAAAGATAAATCAAATCGACCTTAATTTCGGGCAAATAAGGAGTAAAGCCATTATCGGCATTGCACTGCAAATACACAAGATTTGACCACATTCCATTTGTATTTACCTCTCCTGCACGTCCAGCCATTGCATTAGTATCAACATAAACAGGATAAGAAGGGTCGGTAACAGCAACGTAATTATCAATACTGAAAATTTCACCAATATTTCCTGTATCGCTTTTTGCTCCATCTGATATAAAAATCTCGTCGGATGCAATATCAATTCCCCGTGAGCGAAAATCATTATTACGTATTGCATCGCGCAAAAATTCGTAACCTTGTTCGGGCCCGTAGCCACGAAAAGTTACGGCGCTTCGCTGTTCGTTTGCAGCACGAATCATCGCGTCGACACATGCATCTGGCAAAGGAAGTTTAATATCGCCAATATCCATACGAATGATGTTGTGGGTTGGATTTGCAGTTTTGTACTCATTTACACGGCGAGCAACCTCCGAAAAAAGATACGAGGCAGGGATTTTTGTGAAATTTTCATTAATTTTTGGCATAAAATATTTATTATTGTATGATATTAAAAACAAGGACTATTTTCCATTATTGAGTGCAAAATTAGTATTTTTTTTATTTTATCTCGAAAGATAATAAATGAATGGATTGTTCAAAAAAATTTGACAATCCTATATTATTTACTGATGAAATTTTTTTTTGATATTTTTCTCAAAAAAACCACCCGCGTCTCTCGACGAAGGTGGAAACATTACTATTGCATCTACTAAACTAAAATGTTATATCTGTCTTTTATGAAAGAAAAGTATTTTTTGTTATGAAATCAGTTCTTATTTTCGGGGCAAAAATAGTATTTTATTTTCTATTGTGCAATTTTTTTTAGAATTACAAATAAAGTTACTTCTTTTATATTTTAATAAAATTTGTTATATCTTCGGAGTTCATACTTTCCTGTCCGGAAAATTTGGCGGCGCTATCACCTGCGAGTCCGTGGTAAAAAACTCCTAAAATTGCTGCGCTTTCAGGCATGTAACTTCTTGCAAGTAAGCCTGTTATAAGTCCTGTTAAAATATCGCCACTCCCTGCTTTTGCTATTCCCGCGTTACCTGTTGTATTAATATAAACTTTTCCTTCGGGAGTGAAAATTTTTGTTTTTGCGCATTTTGAAATAACATAAATTCTAAATTTTTGTGTATAATTAATAATTTTTTCTAATTTATCTTCTTCATTTTTCCACTCTCCAAGCAACCGAAAAAGTTCTCCATCATGCGGTGTAAGAATAGATTTTTTAGGGATGAATTGCTGTAATTCGATATTTTGTGCTAATAGGTTTAGTGCATCTGCGTCAATTACCATCGGTTGTGCAAACGTTTGCATTAACATTTTTAAGGCAATCGAAGTTTTTTTGCCAATTCCGAGTGCGCAACCAACTCCGATTGCATCATATTTTGATACCTGTAAATTTTGCGCAGAAAAATTATTTTCTTTATCTAAACTTAACATTGCCGAAGGACAAGCAATTTGCAAAATAAATCGCTCATCTTCAGGAATATGCACCGTTAATAACCCGCAGCCGGAACGCAATGCTCCTCGTGCAGCAAGCACCGCCGCTCCCATCATACCTTTTTTCCCGCAAACGAGCAAAGCATGTCCAAAATCATATTTATTTCCATTTTGGTTCCTTTCAATTTTCAGGGAAGCAATTAATTGAGAAGATATTTCTATTGTTTGCATATTTAATTTACATAATAAAAAAAAATTTTACAAAATTATTAAAAAATAAGGTTTATCGTTAATCTTTTTTTTTAATTAATATTGTTTTTTTTACCTTTGCAAACAAATTGTAGAATAAAAAAATGAAAGAAAAAATAGAGGTTATAAAAAAGGAAATAGAAAGTTTTGTTGCATCTACTGTAGATGAATTGGAGGTGATGCGTATAAAATATTTAAGTAAAAAAGGCGAAATTGCAGCACTTTTTACAGATTTTAAAAATGTATCTGACAACGATAAACGCTCTGTCGGTCAGTTACTTAACGAACTCAAAGATATTGCCCAACAACGTTATAATATTTTAAAAAGCAGTTTTTTAACTAATAAAAAAAGTGATACAGATTTAGACCTCACGCGCACCGCCGAGCCGATAACAGTGGGCGCTCGACACCCGCTTTCGATAGTTCAAAACGAAATAATTCAGATTTTTTCACGTATAGGATTTGTAGTTGCTCAAGGACCGGAAATTGAAGACGATTGGAACGTTTTCGGTGCGCTAAATTTTCCTGAAGAACATCCCGCCCGTGATATGCAGGATACTTTTTTTATTGAAAAATCACCTGATGTGTTGCTACGTACACATACTTCAAGCGTTCAAACGCGGACAATGACAAGCCAAAAGCCGCCTATACGCGTACTTTGTCCGGGCAGGGTATATCGTAACGAGGCAATTTCGTATCGCGCACATTGTTTTTTTCATCAGGTTGAAGGATTGTATATTGATAGAAATGTGTCGTTTGCCGATTTGAAACAGGTCTTACTATATTTTGCTAAAGAGATGTTCGGCGAAAAAACACAAATTCGTCTGCGCCCTTCTTATTTCCCATTTACTGAACCAAGCGCTGAAATGGATATTTCCTGTAATTTGTGCGGCGGAAAAGGTTGTCCGTTCTGCAAATATACAGGCTGGGTGGAAATTCTCGGATGTGGAATGGTTGATGTTAATGTTCTGAAAAATTGTGAAATTGACCCTGAAATTTATAGTGGATTTGCCTTTGGACTTGGCATTGAGCGAATTACAAACCTGAAATTTCAAGTAAAAGATTTGAGATTATTTTCGGAAAATGATATAAGATTTTTAGAACAGTTCCGTGCGGCAGTATAAGTTTTTTGTTAAAATATTTTTTATAATATAATATTTTTATAAATCAATGTAAATTAAATATTTAGAATAAACCTAATTTTTAATTATTAAATATATAATATGAAACGTGTTCACTTTATAGCGATAGGAGGTGCTGCAATGCACAATTTGGCTATTGCAATGAGTAAGAAACCATGGTATAAAGTAAGCGGTTCGGATGATGAAATTTTTGAACCGTCACGTTCTCATTTGGAAAAAAACGGATTGCTACCGGAAAAAATGGGCTGGTTCCCCGAAAAAATTGATGAATCTCTCTCGGCTGTCATTCTTGGAATGCATGCCAGAACAGATAATCCTGAACTACTGAAAGCCAGAGAATTAGGATTAAAAATTTATTCTTTCCCCGAATATCTTTACGAACAGACGCGCAGTAAAACACGTGTTGTGGTTGGCGGCTCGCACGGGAAAACTACAACAACTGCGATGATTCTTTTCGTTTTGAATAAATTGGGACTAAATCCTGATTATATGGTTGGGGCGCAAATTGATGGATTTGAAAATATGGTAAAACTTTCGATGGAGGCGAATATTGCGGTTTTTGAAGGAGACGAATATTTAAGTTCGCCACTCGACAACCGTCCAAAGTTTCACGTGTATCATCCTCATATTGCAGTACTTACAGGAATTGCATGGGATCATATCAATGTTTTTCCTACATTTGAAAAGTATGTTGAGCAGTTTGCGAAATTTACAGAATTAATTGAGCCTCAGGGACGATTGATTTATTATTCACAAGACGAACATTTACAAAAAATAGCACGTACATTACGTTCCGATTTGGTTACATTTGCATATAAAACACCACATTACAAAATTGAAGGAGATGTCACATTTTTGAAAACCGCAAAGGGCGACATTCCATTAAAAGTTTTTGGAGAACATAATTTGCAAAATATTGAGGCGGCACGGCTGGTTTGCCATCAGTTAGGAGTTTCAAACGAAAAGTTTTATGAAATAATTCGTAATTTTAGCGGTGCATCGAATCGGCTGCAAAAAATTGCTGAAACGCTTTATTGTGTTGCGTATAAGGACTTTGCTCATTCACCATCGAAACTTCGTGCAACGATAAAGGCTGTCCGCACGCAATACCCTGACCGCAAACTTGTTGCGGCAATGGAATTGCATACTTACAGCAGTTTAACAGAAGATTTTTTGCCACAATATAATGACTGTATGAAAGAGGCTGATGTTGCATTCGTTTATTATAATCCGGAAGTAGTTGCACATAAACGATTAAAAGAATTTAATACTCAAACAGTTAAGCGTGCTTTTGGCGGCAATGTGCAGGTTTTTACCTCTTCGGAACAAATGCAGAAAGCGCTTGCCAAAATCCATTACGACAACACCGTTTTGCTGTTAATGTCATCAGGTAATTTTGACGGTATAAATTTGGAAGAATTTTCAGCGGAATTATTAGGAATAAAGTAATAATAATAAAAAAAAATATATTTTGAATATAAATAATTGCATAATAATGTAATTTTATGGACAATAAACAACAACTTCTTGACATTCGTTATATGCGAATGGCTCATATTTGGGCTGAAAATTCGTATTGCGAACGCAGAAAAGTCGGAGCGCTGCTGGTAAAAGATAAAATGATTATTTCCGATGGCTACAACGGCACTCCATCGGGGTTTGAAAACAAGTGTGAAGATGAAAACAACGATTCGCAACCATACGTTTTGCATGCAGAGGCAAATGCTATTACAAAAATAGCACGCTCACACAATAGCAGCAATGGAGCAACGCTCTACGTTACCGCCTCGCCATGCATGGAATGTGCCAAATTGATAATTCAATCGGGGATTCGCCGCGTAGTATATGGCGAAAAATATAGAATATTAGACGGCATTGAACTTTTGGAACGCGCCGCAATAGAAGTAATTTTTTTGGAAAATCAAAACACAACGCCTACTGCATAAAAAATTGTTTGCCCGTAAGGAGAATACTCGTTTTGCACCACATCGTACTCTAACATCATAAATACATTGCTTATTCGTACACCGGCACCTACAAGCAGCGCCGGCACAAATTCTGTCCCATTGTTGCCGGAGTTTTTATTTGACCACCACACACGATTTACTTCGGGCTGCATCAAAACCATAAAATAGTTGGCAATAGTTGCCCTGCCATAAACATTCATCCCGAAATAATTCATGCTGTTACTCACACTTCCACTCTTTTCGCCGTAGTATGCATATTGAAGTCCAAAGCCCGCATTAAAATATTTAGTAAAATTGTACCCAATTTGCGGAGCAATTAGCACAGATGTATAATTATTTCCAAAAGACGCACCAAGCGCTCCTCCAAAAGTAATTTTGCTTTTGTCGAACCAATATTTTTGAGTTGGTGTTGGTGTCGCTGTCGCTGTGGCAGTTTTGTTCATTTGTGCCGAAAGTGGTGTTAATATACTAACAATAAGTGATATAAATAAAATATTTTTCATTACATTTTTCGTTAAATTAAATCGTTTAGTAATTCGGCATATTTTTGTGTTAAATTACGCCGTGAGTATTGAGTAATATTTTCTGAATGAATCTGTAAAGTATTATTCTTAAACTGATTATAAAATTCAAGAATGATATTTTTTATTGTTTGAAAATCGTTGAAATCAGCAATCTTTCCTGCCTTAGTTTTGTGCAATATTGCTGCAACGTCTCCATCAGTTGGACCTATCACAAAGATTGGACGCCTTGCTGCCAAATATTCGTAAAATTTTCCGGTAATAATTCCTTTTGCACTGGAAGTATTATCGATGAGAAGTAGTAACAGAATGTGTGATTTTCTTTGTTGTTCAATTGCTTCAAAATGAGATAAATACTCTATCTTTTTGAGTTTCTCTTTTAATTTCATATTTTCAATTTCCTGTATAATTGAAAAATCAATTTTCCCTATAAGAATTATTTCTAAATCTTTGGAAAAGTGTTGGTTCTCCGAACAAATTTCAGCCAATACACTCCAGAATATTGACGAATTGCGAGCTTTATCTAAAGTTCCAATGTGTGTTATAACAAATTTTTTATCCAATGCTATGAATTTATTTGGATAGTCATATTCATCAAATCCATTATAAATCAATTCTATACGTTTTGGATTTAGAGATAAAAAACTCTTTGCCAAATTTTCTGATACAGTAACAAAACAATCACAATTTTGAACTATCTTTTGCTCCAATTGATGATGAATATGGTCAGTTATTGAGAATAAATGCAAATCTTTATATAAAAAAAAGTTTGTCCACGGGTCGCGGAAATCGGCAATCCAAGTCAAATCAGGGAAATTCTTTTTTAAGCCCAAGCCAATCAAATGCATAGAATGTGGCGGTCCTGTTGTAATAACAGCATCTATTTTATTAGTTTTCAAATAATTAGACAGAAATTTCACAGACGGTTTTATCCAAAATCGACGAGGGTCAGGAATAAAAAAATTGCCTCTAATCCAAATACTTAATCGCTCTTTGAAGCCTGATTTTTTATTTTCAGAAATAAATCCCGCATTAATCGGCTCACCTTTTTTACCAAAAAGTGAGCGATAAATATTGTATGGTTCCCAAATTTTTGTTTTTATTACTTGCAGATTTTCAGGCAAATCACGTTCAAACGAATGGTCAATAGACGGATATTCCGGATTTTCAGGTGTATAAACAATGGGCTGCCAGCCGAATTGAGGCAAATATTTAACGGTTTTTACCCATCTTTGAACCCCGGCACCTCCGCTTGGCACCCAATAATACGTAATTATCAGGACTTTTTTCATTAAAATAAACCTTAATTTGTTAAAATTATTACAATGTTATTGTAATAATTGAGCAGTTTTATAATCTGCAAATTTACATATAATTTTTGAATAAATTTAGATAAAAAAAATTACAACTATTAAAAATTTTATTCTTGTCTCGTCCTGAAATAGGTTTACAAATAAAACTTAAAAAAGTAAACTTATGTTAGGATTAAAATCGGAAATTAGATTCACAAAAGCTTATAAATTTAGCGAACAAGCCAAGCGCCAAATCGT
>Ga0123357_10005055_pt1 | contig 15702 bp, 11 predicted proteins | sample TergutEmb28metaG_FD_89873 | JGI IMG/M metagenome (GOLD analysis project Ga0123357, IMG submission 89873) | Embiratermes neotenicus P4 segment gut microbial communities from Petit-Saut dam, French Guiana - Emb289 P4 | ecosystem: Host-associated > Arthropoda: Insects > Digestive system > Gut ... | reverse complement strand
TTGGGCTGGCCCAGGATAGAGACAGGTGGCGGACGCTTGTGAGTGCGGTAATGAACCTTCGGGTTCCGTGAAATGCGGGGAATTTCCTGACTAGCTGCAGACCAGTTAGCTTCTCAAGAAGGAATCTGCACCATGGAGTAAGTAAGTAACATGAGGGGAAGCGATCACTTTCAAGACGTCGCAGCAGAGTGAAATTAAATGGTTAAGGTAAATTTGTTCCTACTCGGGCCATAAAAGCATACAACTTGATTCATCTGGTTTAGCATAGGGGCCACTGACTCTCTTGTGGACAGAGTGTTGAAATTTCAAATTCCGTAAAACGTGGGAATTTTTGATTGGATGAACGAATATTAGCATAAAATTACGACTGTAATTGATATACAGATGTTGTACTAAACGGCGCATACAACTTCAAGTTGGGTTCCTAACTATATAATGTAACATAATATAATATAATATAAAGAGCTTTGATTCATTGTATTCATACCCATTGCTCACCTCTGATTTATACGACGCTTCAGAAGTTCGATCTACTCCAGTCTTCGTTTTATTAACCAAGTACTTAAAATATCCCGTGTTCGGAACAAATCGTTGTCAATAATGTTCACATAAAAATAACAAAAGAAATGTGGGCGAAAGGTATTCACGAACTGATTGAATTGTCATATACGTCAGACACTCCTCGGATAGATCAACATGCAATGTCCGGCATAGGCCTAATGCTGAAATAACATATATATTGTGAATATGAAATCACACACAACCAATTCCCATACGAGGAATTAAAATTCCTTTTGGGGAGGGGGAAAAAATTCAGACTTTTTTTCGGTTAGATCTCTTCACGAAACGTAATAGACGGTAGGTGCAACCGCGGAATTTTAAACGTGTTTGTTGGCAAAGTATAATGATTTCAGACTACTGTTACACATCAGCGGACAGAGAAGTTCTTTCTACGCACGATTTATGACGCCGTGGAGAAGAAGGGCGACAGTGGCCCAAATTAATGGGCAGTGTATGTTGCGTACTGGGAGTTGTCAGTAAGGGTACAAATATTGCAAGATGCTGCAAGCCATATTCTATACGCTGTTGTCTTTAGCTTTTTCCCGAGGAGGGTAAAATGAAAACGTGTAATCGTGCCATAATGATGTCTGTAAACAGTGACTTCACAGTTGAGACATCCAAAATTTGCGCTTAGCTACTTCTTTATGTTTATCTAAATGCTGCACGCTTGCGCCTGTTTGTTACGACTGTTTGGCTGTCGGAAGGAATTTAATGGTATCTTGAAGATGCAGAATTGCATAAGGCAGACTGGATTTATCTGACACGGACAAATGTAAGGGCGGGCTCTAGTAATCACTGTAATTAAGTTTTGGGTTTTATAAAATTAGGAGCACTTCTTGACTAGGTCAGGTAGTATTAGCTAAAAAGAAGGGCTCGTAGCCATTGAATAAGCTGGTTTGTTGTTCGGTCGGTATGACAGGTGGTTAATTAGTTGTGAACCTGTTATTTCGCAGCGACATATTCTCAATGTATCATTGTTCTGTCAAGGACATTTAACGGTCACGTCCTACATGGCTCTGGGCAGGCCCTGAGGACTGCAGGAGGTTTAGGCTCCCCTAATTTCTAGACAGTCGTCTCGAACGTGGTAAGGTTGTCTTCCCTACACACCGGCCGACTTTGTCACCAGGAGATATTCCTGGTACTCATTTCTGTTTGAGGCTGAGTCGACCCCGGGCCATAGTGCGGTCGGAAGGCTTCATTAAATGAAAAATCTCACTGGCCTCATCGGGAATCGAACCCGCGACCTTTCGGCTTGTAGCGCAGTGTCTCAACTAATTGCTTGTATGGCTATACAGAGATAATTGGCTAATTAAACATATTACACGGATAAAATTGTATAACTAAGAATACGGTAGTCTTAGTTATACAAGTCTTGACTGCTTTGAACACTAGACTGAGTGCTGAAATCCCACTTCGAGGAAAGTATGTCTGTATGTCGTCTTACACAGGTAGAGATTTCGAAATCTCGATTCATCTCCCAAGTATATTTTCAGTTTTCTGTAAATCAGAGGATCGGAAGAGCTTAATAGGCATGGACATTAAATTCCCAACTGACAGATACAATACACGTATTACTGCGGACCGTAGCCACTAAGCTGCTGCTCACCGTATGGGTAGGCGCTTTATGTCCTATGTCTTCCACTTAGGATCGCCGACTTTATTTTCATCTCAGCTGTAATCGCAGTAACGCCACAACTACAATCATCAACAGTATCGCCAAACTATTAGACAACCGGATAGCATAGTCGGTATAGCGAACGTGCAGTTGAGCCGTTCATAAGTCACAGTCGGTTACAGTAATAGGTAACTAGAAGTTCACCCTAGAACAGGCCGTGAGTGGGCTGGGATACTGTAGTCGGTATAGCGATTCGCTAGGATCTGGACGGTCCCTGCATCGGATACCGGTGGTGGCGAGGTTTTCTGAACCTGTTCAGACCGGCCCTTGGGCCCAGTCAGCCTCCTATACAAGGAGTACTGGGTTGCTTTCCCGGGGGATAAAGCGGCCGGGGCGGGGCATTGACCACCAACCCCTCAAGTAGCACCGAGGTTAAAGAAAGAGTGTAGCTATACACGAACTCCTTTTCTAGACCATCACAACCTCTTCTAGGGTGAACTGTACCTTTTTTACAGGCCGTGAAGACTCAGAGGGGAGAGTAGAGGTGTAGGTTAGCTCTTCTCTTTCTTTAACCTTGGCGCTAGATGGAGGTGGGTGGTGAACGTCAGTACCCGGTTTCTTTATCTCTAGGAAAGAGACCCAGTGTCCATTGTACAGGAGGTTGGGTGGGCCCCAGCGCCGGTCTGGACGGGTGTGGAAATTCTCTCCCACACCGGGATTCGATCCCTCGACCGTCCAGCGGGTCACTATATCGACTACACGACCCCGGCCAACCTCACAAAATAACCAGATCATGAACCTTACAGCTTCATAAAAGACAGCATGATAGATGTTAGGCGCACAGTACGACGTCGCGATGCCAACCCAATAGCAGTGATCGCTTTAGTGACTAGACTACATTTTGTACGATCCGGAGTTACAATTGCGGTTAGAGAAAGGGATTTTTTATCTCTCCAGAGCATTCGTACAGGCTCCGGAACCCACCCAGGCTTCTATTCAGTGGGTATCGGTAGCCATTTCCTCGGGATAAAGCGGTCGGGATGTGAGGCTGACCTTTCACGCCCCCCTTTCGTCCATCCTTTGCTGAGATTAAGAATGAATTGAGCAATTCGTCGATTCCTCATGTGCCTTTACGGCTTGCACAGAGACAACTATGCGTTTTGACCTTTCGCTTATTGGGAAGCTTGGGATTCCAAGCTGTTTACATTCCGTGAGTGAAACACTGCAAGCATAGGGCAATATTGTAAGAATTTGTTGAGTCCTTCCTTTTTTTAATTCTATAATGCTTCCCTTTATACAGTTGTGTGCAACGTACTTTTGTTTCGTCCAACTTAGGTGCTAAGTATCTTCTTAAAAACCCACTTGAATATGAGAGACCAAGTTTCACACTTATATAGGAACTATAGGCAAAATTATAGTCTTGTATATTTTAATTTGTGACCAGCCTCGTAGTCTAGTGGTCAGAGTCTCTGACTACTAAACATGAGGTCCCGGGTTCGATTCCCGGTTCTACCGTGGGAATTTTCCCTGAAGTTAAAACAAAATTCTTGAAAAACTAATAGATGTTCATTAAAAACAGTTAAGTGTCCGTCAGACACAACCATATTTTTTATATAGCTACATGTTTCGGTCTGCAAAGATCATCATCAGGCCACCTTTACAATATTTGAAGTAAGATAAAATACAGTGCAGTTGTATTCACACTATGGTATCGCATTTGTTTTACAATAATTATTACAGTGTAAAATTGTATAAGTTGTCAAAGATTGGTTGTGACCTAGCCAGTGGTTTGAAAGGCACAAGTCGTCAAGTTGTATAAGGTTAAGGTTAAAAATATCATATATATATATATATATATCATAATTATATAGATTTTTTTTTTTTAATTTTTCGTGTATCTGCCGTTACCGTGAGTTACGTGTTTTTTAGTCAGATCTTCTCCAGGTTGAAGGTGTCGTTCGGAAATTGTAAATGTTTAAATACAATATTATTTCTGTGCGAAATATATGGTTAATGTATATTACATGTGTGTGTGAACGTACATTAATAGATGTTGAGCTAGTTAAGAAATGAAAGGACCTTCACGAAACTCGAAAGCTCATAACATATTCACAAGAGCTTTTCACTGGTCTGGATACTGAAACAGCACAATTACGAGCTGTTGGTTTTCTTACTACATTTTTCCATCTACCCCTAGGTCTTGCCATAGTGTGTAGTTAGTACAGTTGACAGCCAAAAGGAACTCAATTCGGGTACATTACCTATAGTAACCACAACAAGTGAAGGAAAGCGCATGGGTGAAGTCTAATGGTTTCGGAGAGACGAGAATGTCGTCAAAGTACGTCACTGTTACCGCGGTCTCAGTTTCGTTCCTGTTAACGTCACCTCTTCGGGGCCTATTTAATTACTGTGCTGTGTGTATACAGCAGATAAACAGCAAGTGTAATTTAAGGTGACGTCATTTAGGTGCTAGTAGTGTGCAGTAATATCGATGCCTCTTAGCGTCTCCCGTCAATCATTTATTGTAACAATAAGTGCAGAAGAATATTAGAGGAAAGCCCACTCATTCATTTGTTAAACTACCTGCGTGTTTGTGTGTGACGTAAATTTGAACGGTGACACGTCAGTAATACCTGTGCGAGGTGAAGCTAATATTCTCATGTCCTGTACACTCTGTCATTCCACCCCCCCCCCTTTCCGCCCCCCAGAAGATCGACCATTTTGTAATCTAAAGCCTTTTTTTTATTTGTTTCCCCTTCCGTTTAAAGTAAGAATAATTATGTCATTAGCGCTGGGTATCGGTTATTTCTGGGAGAAACAGAACTGAATAGCATGCAAAGAAAGAAAGAAGAGGTGAGAATGAGTACAAGAGGAGACATGTCTCAGTCTTGATTAGAGGGACATGGAAGGGAATCATCGATACTGCTTCACCTACAGTTTTACAGTACCATGCACTTAAGTTCTTTTTCTGGATAACCACGTGACGAATTTGAAATTGAAGGTGCTGATGTGGAATGATCTGGCTCAGGATAAGAAATGATGGCGTACTATGATGGGCATGATAAATAAACCTTCTGGTTTCATGAAAGAGTAATTTCTTGATTAGCTATACACTATTAAATTCTCATGAATAACTCTGTAGTCTGTCGAGGTGCTACGCGATGCGAAGTAAATTATTTAAATTGCAAAAACAGCAATACGGCTATGTTGGAGAATGAAACTGAAACGGTATTTTATTTAGTGAAAATTTTTCATGTGTTAATTCGTACGGAAAAAAATGCGTGTGTCTTATTGTCATTTGTACGCTTCCTAGCTGGGTTCTTGAACCAGTTAGGTCACAGAAAGCAAGCAAGATGAGTCTTCGAATGCGAGAAACAAGAAACCAGTAGTGCGTGCCAGCGACCATCATGCAAGCGCGTTTCCTGCCGTCTCACTGTAGCAAACACGTGTATACAAATGGGCCTGTCCTGCATGGCAGTGTGTAGCGAGCGAGCGACTAAATCGGGCGCACAGGTATGTAGCAGCGACCAGGCTTGTTTATCCACTGCTGCCTGGGGCCTATTTTACAAAGCGACATGTCCTGCCATGGCAGATGAAAATACTAGTCAGAATGGCATTAGCGACTGGAGTCTGTTTCACAGAACGACAAGTGACTAGTCAACTGCAACAAAGTGACAGGCAAATTTGAGCCGTTTGTCAAGTGTTTGTTTCACACAGACTTTTTCCTGTCACTGTCAGTAGTCATTGCATAGCTTGTTTTGACCGAGGTAGCAAGTAAGGTCCGACTAGTCACTGCCGAATTATAAACAGCAGGATTGTTGTGCAGTGAGAGAGTACGATAGCACATATAGAAGGGGCCGAAAGTCGCTTCGCATCGATAAAGCTTTCGTCAGGAACATCCCTCAGACTGAATTCTTATTTGTTTAAAAAAAAAAAAAGATCAAGCATGTACGTGCATCCATACAGGCACGTGGGTGGCCGTTTCTAACATTTGTATAACTACAGGAAATACGAGAAATGTATTTTATTATAATATATCTCAATATTCTCATTTTCCACAATAAGTCATAGTTACTTTTGACTCACTCTATTTAAGTGGTGTGGGCAGCTGACCATAAACGTTTTCACATAGAGCTTGTAGTGTTTACACTAACTGCAGGAAAGACAGAGTTACTAATAATCAGTGTTTTTCTTTTCTGGGTATTAGGCTGTGTCGCACACATCTCGCCGTACGACAGTTGGAAGGTGTCCTTATGCTGATACAAGAACAAAGGAAGATGCTGTTTTGTTGTTGTTATTTATTTGTCTCTAATTTCTTGGTCAGAAATTTCTACTTCAATTATTTCTTAATTGCGAGAACTGCCTGCCCGCACATCTAACCCATCAGACCACGAAAGGAACCGGAAATGCACCCACACAACATGAACAGAGAAGATGGCGTGAATTTAAGCAAGTCCTGGAAACCCCTGCTGCACAGGCTTGGAGAAAGGAGACGGCCACCTGAAAACAATATTTGATTTCTACCATCACATGGCTCCCCTTCATCACTCCGACAAAACACCGTTTCTCCCTCGCATACGTACTAGTGGCCTATACTTTGGTTCTTTGGCATTCACAGGCTGCTTCTGTACTCGGACACGCCCCCTCCCCGTTCCTTCTCCTCCCGATTGGCCCTGGCTATTTTCGAGCCTAACCGTTCCCTGTATAAATAGCCCAACTCTTCCCGGTTGTTCTTGGGGGATTGATCTCCCCTGTCCTTATCAGTCTGTATGTCAACGACATGCCCCCACCCTCGCACCACATCGAGTTGGCCCTCTACGCGGACGACACGGCCATCATAGCCACGTCCCGCAAGCCGACGCTGCTTGTCAGCTACCTGGAGTCATACCTCAACGACCTTCAACGGTGGTTGAGCGAATGGAGAATCGCCATTAATGTCTCGTTCCGCTGTTTGCCGACCACATCAGAGCCCTGACGGAGAGCTTTGACTCAAAGTTAACTGGTGTGGGGAACCCCCTAGCACAGCAACTCGGCAGATACGAAAGCTGACCGAGGGTTGACCCGTCGCGTGACGCGAAAGCCAAGGGCGGCAGGGGACAGCAGGCCAGTCGACTAAACGAATCGCGTTCGGCGCTGAACAGCCTAGCGTCATTCGGGTAACCTGACAGGTTTTCCGTGATTTTTCTCAGTTGTAAGGCAAATGCCAGGGTATTCGATGCAAAGTAGGGACACGGCCCGCACATCCCTCCACCAGGCTCGGCGGCTTCGCCTAAGCTCCTGATAAACGTTGCATAACTCCAGTATGCGACAGAGCCAGTCTGGGCTCGGAACCCAGACAGCTAACCAACCAAAGTTTATTCCTCCCATACTTAGTCCAGGGCAACATAGGCCCTAGTCTTTGGCAAGATCAGTCAAGGCCCTCAGCATGACTTCAAAATCCTTAACGTAAGCATAATCCCTTGTTAGACTTTAGGTGTCTGTTACTGATCCCAGCTATGCGGTCAAACGCAGGAATGGCTAACAGACAGTTAACACGTTGGCTTGGCTTGGCTTGGTTTAGCTTGGGTTGTTCTTGGAAGGATCCGGAACTGTCCTCCTATCGGCCCATTCGTCTGTTGGACATGGTTGGTAAACTATGTGAGAAGATCCTATTAAACAGAATCCTATATGAAGTAAGGCAGCGCGGGCTGATGCGAGACGAGCAGTTTGGGTTTCGACCCAGGCATAGCACGTCCTTGTAGTTGGCCCGCCTCGTTTTATGATTAACCAGGAACTTTGGCGAAAAGAGGCTAACAGGCGCGGTTTGCCTCGACGTGACCAACGCCTTGGATACTATTTGGATCGATGCCCTCCTTTACAAGCTAACGATCCTAAGTTTCCTGTCCTACCTAGTCCACACCATCTCATTCCATCGGGGTCAGACGTTTGAAGCGTCCTTCCAGACATCCACGTCGTCTCGTCGTGGCATGCGGGCTGGGGTGGCGCAGGCTGGTTTCATCACCCTGTACTTCTCCGTCTGTATATCAATGACATGCCCACACCCTCACACCACGTCGAGTTGGCCCTCTACGCAGAGGACATGGCCATCATAGCCACGTCCCGTAAGCCGACGCTGCTCGCCAGCTGGCTGGTATCGTACCTCAAGGAACTTCAACGGTGGCTGTGTGAATAGAAAATCGCCATAAATGTCTCGAAGAGTACCACGATAATTTTCGCTTCATCCAGTCCCGACCAGTAACACTTTTCTGGGAGCCAATCCAGTGGGTCGACAACTCGTTATCTCGGAGTGACCCTAGATACACGGCTCACCTGGTCGCTCTACATCGATCAGGTCAGGAAGAAAACTGCTCAAAGAATGGGTATGCTGGGTCCCATCCTCAACAGGAGAAGTGATCACTCCGTCAGGAACGGAGACTCGCTGTATAAGCAGATCAGCCTCCCCATGATGGATTGCGCGTGCCCCGCATGTTGGTCCGCTGCCTGCACCCACATCCGGAGGCTGCAGGTGCTACAATACCTGTGTCTTCGCCTTCTACGGGTGCCCCCGGTACGTTAGCAGCAGGCAGATTCGCGAGCTTTTCCTCAAAGTTAGCTGGCGTGAGGAACCCCGTTGTTCGGCAACTCGGCACATAGCTACGCTGACCGAGGGTTGACCCCTGTCGCCTATTGCGAAAGCCAAGGGCGGTGGGGGCCAGTAGGCCAGTGGAGGCCATCGCTAGACGATGACGAAATCGACTAAACGAATCGCGTTCGGCGCTGATCAGCCGAGCACCTTTCGGATACCTTGACTGAAGTTTTTCCGTGATTTTTCCTTAGTTGTAAGGCAAATGCGAGGTTATACAATGCAACGTTTGCGCACGGCCCGCACTCCCCTCCCTCAGGCGCTACGGCTTCACCTATGCGCCTGACAATAGTCGCATACTCCACCTTGCGAGAATGGTAACGAAAAATGGTAAAAGTCCTGGGAGTTATACAAGTACGCGCAAGAATAGTTTAAAGTGAGATTACTACTATTTTTAAACAATATGTATAAAAACATTTATTCCAAGCGAATGGGGAAGTGCCATTTTAATCCAAATATTTAAGAAAGGTGACAGAAGAGACCCTAAAAATTGCAGAGGAATTTGTATTCTTAACACCTGCTGTAAGATATACTTTACAATCCTTACCATTAAACTGCTGATTTACTCAGAATAGTTTATAACAGAAAAACAAAAGGGATTCCGAAAGGCACGTTATGCACCGATCCAACGTTCTACATTAAATTATTAACTGTAAAAGAAAGGAATGTAATTTGGAAACACTCTTGTTGTTTAGAGATTATGAAAAAGCATTTAATTGTAGGCAAAGACAGAGTTTATTGATATTGTAAAGTTTAAAAATATTCCAGATACATTACTGAAGGCGTAGATAGGGTGTACATATACACATAAAATAAAATGTTAATAAAATACAACCGAAAACTGCCAAAACTGACTGAAATTAATAAAGGAGTACGCCAATGTTGCGCTCTCTCGTCTACACTGTATTATACTTAGGTGAAATAATAACTAAACGGCAAAAACAAGACATAAAAGGAATTCCACTTTCAAAAAATCGCCGACTTTTAACGCTGTTATTTGCTAACAACCAAGTTATATTATTCAACATAGAAGATAACTTACAGGAAGCTGTTTAAATTAAATCTAATAATAACAGAACATGGTTTAACTCTATCTGTACAATAAAATGATGTCATTTAAAGGACGGAATGCAGAAGGAAGAAAATCATAACAGACAACAAAACTGTAGAGCAATACAGTTCTTTTAACTGCATAGGAAATTTGATACCTTATGTAAAAGAACTGGGCATTGATACCAAATTTAATAACCGTGTGAATGTAACAGGCTTTATAAGCAATGTGTTTAGACTAGAGTAAAAACAAAATAAAACTGTACAATAGACTAGTCCTGCCAGCTGTGTTACACGGTATTGAAAATTGGACCATTACAGCAAGAGACGCAAGAAGAGTAACTGCAGCACAGATGAAATATATGAGAAGAGCAGAAGGATACACCGGGACGGACTACAAAACAAACACAGAGATTGCAACAGAACTAAATATACTCCAGTTTTGGACAAAATACTGGGCTACAGAAGAAATTGGATACGACGTGTCAACAGAATGCCTCGTCACAAATTACCGAGAATAATAAAAAAAACTACACACCGAAAGGAAGAAGAAACCAGGGGAGACCGTTGAAGAGACTTCTGGATGTGTGAGCCCGGAATGGGTCCACAAGTGGCCTAATTCCATGATGATGACGGTGATGATGGTGTTGGTGGTGGTGGAGGTTGTGGTGGTGATGATGGTGATGATGATTATGATGATGATGATGAACTGAGCATGCAGCCGAATTAAATTAATGCAACTTCACTATAAGCTACGTTCATTTGTAACTTATTTTAACCTTATTCCACAATACGTTTCAGTACGACCGTACAATCACCAGGCGTGCGTGTCAGATATTGTGTTGCGTATACTTGGCAGTGTAACGTGACTTAAATACTTAGTTTCAAAGGAAGCTAAATAGTTTAAGCGAATGTTCAGTTATTGGTTGATGATTTTCTGTGGTAATCGGTAAACGTAAATTTCACTCTACAAGCTGCCCTGAAGGCCCAGGTGAGGAGGACAGGCATAGTTCTATTTCTCCACTAACCTCGGCGCTAGTTTGGGGTGGGTGGTCAACGCCACGCCCTGGCCACTAAACCCCGGGAATGAACCGGTAACCATTGTATAGGAGGCTGGAATCCCAGAGCCAGCCTGGACGGGTGCGGAAAACAGCACCCCCCCCCCCCCGGGGGGGGGGTTCGATCTCGGACTTTCCAGTAAGTAGTGAGTCGCTATACCGATTATGCTGTCCCGGCTCACGTATTTATCGGTACACAATAAATTTTTAACAACAGTCTTCTGAAAGTGCCTTCCACTTTAAAGGCCTTTAAATTTACATGAATTTGAAATTTCGTACACCATGTTTGAACAACTAATTTCTATGTACAATATTACTCAGCGGGAGATATATTAAATGCCTAATATCAAGTAAAGATCTGTAAATCCGGAAAATTAATAGAATATTCAGTTTTGTATGTTTGCAGCGGTACAGTGCAAAACAACACGGCCTTCCCTTCGGAAATCGTTCGCTGGAGTCGCACGTGATTAGCAGTAAACACCATTTGGTTTCGACGCTAAAATAAAGGCAAAAGTGGTATCTGGATGCTGGGTCATTTCTAAGTGAATTCATGATCCAGTATAAAAAACGGACAGTACACTGAGAGGAGGCATCGCCATATAAAAGACACGAATGTACTGAATGCATTGTTTTATCTGCGATGACTTGACGGATGCTAATTTAAACACAGCTGTTAAAGTACAAGAATTACGAAAGAGAAAGGTCAGGAGGCCAACAGCTAATAAAGCGTATCCCAACAGATAAAGTGGCAGAGCCAGGCTGGAATTTCTTCTAGCAAAGTCAGAACCGGATAATCCGGTTTTAGAAGTGTTATTGTGGTTCCACATTCTGTGAAGTTAACTTACAAAACAAAGACGACGTACGGATAACGCTTAGTGCCTTGAATCGATTCCCTAATCCGCCTACAAAACGTTGTTTCCAAAATTCTAATTACCGTTGCAGCTCGGATTAACTCCAGTAAACTTACGCAGAAAGTTGTGGAATTTGTTGTGATGTCGCCGAATTTTCTCTTCGAACATCCGAATAAGAGCGTGTCAACTTCTCTTCTAGTTGTGAGAATGGACCAGAACTTTTCCTCGTTTTAAACCTCGCCTGACAACAATCACTGCCACAGTACAGGCCGAAGAGTATCCTCGTCACCTTAAGTCTCAGTCACAAGTGGCTTCATTTTGCATTGACTCGCTTTTTTAGGGTGGGTTGTGCAATTTTCGAAGCAGCTCCGGGCATTCTGTTTCTAGCTGCTCCGAAGTTTTACTCGGTGATTTTGACCTTTTAGCATTGAGGGGTTTTTTTTAACGAAAGTCGCAGTAGATGAGCAGTCTCGCCACTGATAACCAAGCAGCATGTAAGACGTTTGTGGGAGAGTTTCTGTTACGGCCGAGCAGCGTGTCTGTGTTCAAAGAGTTAGACTTGTAATAGATACGGGATTTGAAGTTCTCATATTTGTGTTGATGAAAAGTTATTCATATTTCAGTGATGCTGTGTCGATTGGTATATACCGTAGTTACCGAAATATCGGAGCAGTTTGCTGCCTCCATCTTCAAGGAATAGACCGCTTAAGGTCTGGAGATTAAGGCATCCGAAACGTCGGTACTCATCTGTCGACACAGCGTCGTTTCTGAGAAGAACTGAGTCTTACTAGCGGGTGCTTTGTCGACCTGCACGGTTTCTAGCTGATCGTTACAGCTTGAAGTTTATGAACGCTGGTCTTTAATGACGTGGGAACGTGGCCAAGTGCAGTTTTCCCTTGGCCGGTGTCGTACCATAGCCTCTTTTTTTTCCGCTTGTCTAACATTTCGGAGATACGCATGTCTGTCCGTCTGTACACGACTCCCACAACTCTCATTCTCATAGTGCACGAGCTGCCAATATTACGTTTGCGTCAGACTTCGTCTAGGACTGTTATGATATTCAGCAATATCAGACCGCTGACACCTGCCGGCTAGGGTCATCATTAACTCGCTCCTCGACGCATCCTGTTTACGTACGCCAGGCTCGAGCGCTAAGACTGTAAATAATTGAATTCAATTCTTTATTTATACACGTGCTGATTTGGCAGCGTAATTGCAGTTATAGAGAGAGCGCAAATGGACGGTCAATACTGAAGAGAGTGGCAAAAAGAAATGGTTGATAATTATAATGCGAGCATTGAAATGTGTGATGTGGATATGTTGAAGTAACAACAACAGAAGTTGTAGCACTAATGCACAAAATGTGTGGATTTGAAAACACAAAACCAAAGACCAGAACACACAACAAAATGATGTTGCATGCAGTTCAGTTAAATAACAAGTCATAGTTAATGAGAAAAAGTGTAATAAATACAGTTTTATCCCCGATGAGACCTGTAATAAGTTAAAATACAATAACATTTATATTCTTGTCTATGTACTGAACAAAGCCCCTGGTTACAGAGACAGATAAAGCGCTGTCGCACAACCAACACGTTTTCTTGCATGCACAGTTCCGTTTCTCGCCACATAACCATCGCCTTGGCTGGACTACCAAAAAAACCCCGAAAGTCGCTCTCGAGTATTGATTAACACTGCTGATTTCGTACTCCAGAGATCCAAGGCCTTAAACTCGGCTCTGTTGACAGTTTTTTGTCTGATCCTCAGTCCCATTAGGTGGATGATGGGATAGCACGTAAAATTATCTTAATAAACAATAAATATCATAAATCATCTCTAATAGTAGCAGTACGAATAGTAATATCTGTTTTATTTCACATCGCTGGCAGTAGCTGAAACTCCAAACCCTGTAACTTGAACTGATAGGTTGATAGTAAATAATGTAATAAATAATGAAATATTTAGGCGGTAGTGGTCGCGGCATAATTCTATGCTGACATGACCTGGACGGACTGAGGCAAACCGCTTGAAAATGTCAAAGTAGTCGGTCTGCGGGTCGAGATTGGAATCTGGGATTTCCCAAATATTAAACATTAGTCTTAACTACTCAACCATCATGCTTGGTAGCGGTAGTATAGTAGTGCATTAGTGTAATAGGCATAAGTAACCGAATCAATTTAGAGAGGAAACTTAGAATTAATACAAACAAAATCAGTATTAAAACGCTTTTTGATTTCAAACTTTCGCCGTGTTCTGAATGTTGTATTCTTTCTTTTGGGCGATTCCCCGGCGTCTGAATTTTATGTACCGGCGTTTCGGAACGTGCTGTCTGTTCCATCTTCGCAGGCAGTATTAGCAGGAAGAATAACTGGGATGAAATTGTTGGGCTATTTACCTTTTCCCGTATACATGTACATAAATCGTAGAAGTTGAGGTGGGCGGGGCATGTGGCACACATGTGGCAGCAGAAAAATGCATACCATGTTTTGGTTAGAATAACCGAAGGAGACTACTTAGAAGACCTAGCCGTAGACGGGTGGCTTATATTCAAATACACCGTAAAGGAACATGTTGGGAGTGTGTACATTTGTTTCATGTGACTCGGTACAGACCAGGGGCGGGTTTTGTGAACACGGAAGTGAAACATGCGTTAACTAAAATAGGGAGTAGAATAGAGAAACGTTTATTTATGTGTACTCGGCCTATACAGCCAGAGATTATATCCTGCCGCGTTTATGAGACATTCAGTTTCATACAGTACACACATCTCTTACGAGGAAGATGCAGACAATATGCTTACATAAAACGGGCGAGAAACTTTTTCCTCCTGCAGCTTCTTGACGCGGTCCGCTTGCTTGGGATACATTCACGGCGACATAAATAAGAGCATTTTCAGAAAGAACTGACACGCAGTCGTACACTTGTTTTACAGACGTAATTTTACCACCACTTATTTAGTTCATACGTACTGCTACAGCAGGATATTTACTTCAGTTCGATGAATAGGGTTGTCTGCAAAGCCGTTACGCTGTTTCATAACATTCGTTAGTATGATTTCTGAGACTGGATGTCCCTAGCTACTGTGTAAATGTCTGCTTTGAAACTTGAAGAATAATTTCGTAACATCATGTATTGGTGATGGTCGTTAAGCTTGGAAAAGAGTTTGCCTTTTCGGAAGTTCATGACCAGAAAAGCTTGTTCTTAATGCAAGTGCTGAAATTGCTGGTGCTTTTTCCTCGGGAAAGTTTTGAAGACGTTAAAGTCTTTAGATAAGCTCCCAGACAGGTCTTTGTATTTCCCTCAGTGAAAGGATTTATTATTTTCGTTATTACGTTAATTAATTTTCTCCATTTGCATCTGCATTGGAACTTGATCAATGTCAATGGCAAAACGACTTTTTAGTATTCAGATTTTATCGGTCGTCTGGTAGAAACATCTAAATCTTGAAAAAAGGAATGATTTCGGACCTTGTGAATGATGCTAACGAATTTGGCCTTTAGCGTCTGTCTAAAACTGTATGGCGTTGAGAATGCCAGAAAGGTCGTGCGAGGCGGGAAATAAGTGTATAAATTTTAACTGTCAACATGGCTAAGTTTTGGTGTTTATTAACCAAATGGCGTGGTTACACTACCACATTAACACTTATTTTAAGCAGATTTAACAGTGGTTTGAATACATAATGTAATACTTACTTACTCCATGGTGCAGAGTCCTTCTTGAGAAGCGAACTGGTCTGCAGCTAGTCAAGAAATTCCCCGCATTTCACGGAACCCGAAGGTTCTTTACCGCATTCACAAGCGTCCGCCACCTGTCTCTATCCTTGGCCAGCCCAATCCAGTCCATATACACACCTCCAACTTCCTGGAGATCCATCCTAATATTATCCGCCCATCTACGCCTAGGTCTCCCCAGTGGTCTCCTTCCTTCCGGTTTCCCCACCAAGAC
>Ga0123357_10005054_pt1 | contig 15704 bp, 11 predicted proteins | sample TergutEmb28metaG_FD_89873 | JGI IMG/M metagenome (GOLD analysis project Ga0123357, IMG submission 89873) | Embiratermes neotenicus P4 segment gut microbial communities from Petit-Saut dam, French Guiana - Emb289 P4 | ecosystem: Host-associated > Arthropoda: Insects > Digestive system > Gut ... | reverse complement strand
ATTTATTATTATTTTTGTTTAGAGAAAGTGTCTTTAAGGGAAATGTTATATTAAAATAGTATAAAAATGTATTCATGAACGTGTTAAAAGAATCATTTACATCGTCCATAGCTAAAATATGGTAGTGGTGTTACCTTTAAGCTTACTTACCTGCTTTATTTGATGTACAGAATGTTTTATGACTTTGTGTCAGTACTTTAGGAGCCTATTGCTATGGTCATTAGCAGTCACAATTGTTGTAAAAACACAGATCAAAATCTCAGTGGTTACTGAGTGTGGTTATGTGCAGTTCCAATCTGATTACATGTAACAATACCATCCCATGAACCAGTCCTTACACAGTACAGTTGGTTTTACAATAAATGTCTGTAGCAACTAAAAGTGACATCTTGGAGGAACCTGCTGTCTGCATCTTCAGGGTGCATTAACATGGTATCATGTTCAACAGCACCATAATTCTAATATTCTGTGCCATGAGAACCTGGTGTCTAATGTAGGGCAATTTGATAACTAGTAGTGAGACTTTAAACTGCTTGAGAAGTCTGCTGTTCCATAGAGTTAATTAGTAATCTTTCTTTATTATCTTTTCAGGTCCCCCACCTCATAATGGAAAGCCTCCTGTAAACCAGTGCATTTACCAGTGATGTAACTTCTGGGCATTCAGTACTATAGTTCATTTCAAGAAAAGTTGTCCAGGTACAGTAATATATGTATCATATAATTTATAATCCATTCGTAGTGCTGCTGTGGTGAATAATCACTCTGATTAAAAAGGATTTGTGACATTTGATGTTTAAACATCTGTGAGAATTGGGTTTGTGGTCTGCTGGGATTACATTTATAGCAACATTTTGCAGGAACCTCCTGCCTCAATTTTCAGAGCAGATGGTGGAGACAGCAGGTGTCTCAGAAATGTAGGTGCACAAAACCTCATAATGTCACATCTCCGGAGATGGTAATCTTCAAAGTTACAGCTGTGAAGATCTCAAGTTTTGCAAAATGTGCTTCTGTATCCATGTCATGATTATCCAATGTGTGGATAATGCATGAATATTCTTGTTGTTTTATTATTTGTTAAATGCTTTTGAAAATTTACAGAAATTCTCAAACTTTTATCTGTTCCCTTCCCAGTAGGTGGTTCACCCAATTTGTATTCTTTTCTTGGAACTAGGGTAGCTCAGTCAGTTTATTAACTATACTACATGACTAGAGAACTGGGTTTTGATTCTTGGTGTTGGGCTGAGATTTTTCTCATTGCCACTGTACCTGGATTGGCTTTGATGCCTACCCAACCTCATGTCCAGTTTGTTGCAGGGGTTTTATCCCCTGGGTTAAGAGGTTGGAGTGTGGTGTTAACTACTTATCTCCATCTAGTAGTGAAGTTTCAGAAGGCCTGGACACATGCCACCACAAGATGATCACAGCCTATAGTGGGTTGTAGTTCTACCAGTCTGTTTTCTGCATATGCTACAAATTTTTCTTTCAATGCTGTCAAGTTACAGGGGAAACTAAAGACTTCCAGATAGCCATGGCCCTTTGTGACTGCTAATAATGTCTGTCACTCACCAGTATGAGGACTTCATGATGGAATGCGCTGAGTGGTTTTGTTCAGGGAACAATTTCAGTTATTTAAAGTGAAAACAAATTTGAGTTATTATGTACAAGGCATTAAAATAAAAAAATAATTAAAATAAAACAAATTTGAGAATTTATTATTATATTACACATTAAGACAAATGTGAGAAATCCACACAGTGAACAAGTTCATGCAGAGCTCAGGAAGTGAAGTGATTTAATTGTCAGATAAAGGAATTATGCAGTATATATTGATCTTTCTGGTTGGCAAGATTGTGTAACCTTCCGGATAGAACAGCCATTATAAGACCGGCTAATTCTGAGTGTATAATATTATGAGTTTTACAGGAAGTAAGTAGCAAAATAATCAGCTGGTAGTGGTACTCGCTTGGCAGAGGCACTGAAATGATTGTTATGACATACGCAAAGAATAATACATATCATGTATGTATCTACAACAAACCAAAGTTGGAAAAGTGTAAAAAAAAAAAAAAAGTTACTAGTGTGTTGCAACATCTGCTTGGTAAATCTTCCCTGTATGCAGTGTATGTTCACTGCAGCATATGGCCACAGAGGAAAATATTTTTTTTAAAAATACTTTGACAGATGTCTGGAAAGGATTAATTAAAAATATGGTAAGCCCCTTACTTACATGGATCTGTAGTTGCATGGGTGTATGAGTATCCCCTCCCCCCCTTTTTTTTTGTTTGTTTAAAAAGTATAAGCACTTCCAATTGTATGGCTATTAGCACCACACACAGTGTTAAAGAATTATAATGCATTATATTATGGTATATTATGATACATTTTTATTTTATGTATATTTACATTATACCATGTGTTTTCATGGGAATTTCCAGTCATTTTTCTGTATATATAATGTACTTACTTTATGAATACATTTTCATTTTATTTACATTCTGTTTTTATAAGCACTACTTTTCTGAGCTTTACCTAGCCACTGTAAGAAGTGTACATGCCAAAAATTTTATTGTATTTAAGCATTGTTGGACTTACGTGGTTTTTAATGTGCATGAAACTTCCAGAACACATTAACTGTGTAAGTTGGGACTGACTGTAAGATAACATTTGGCTTTGTTGTTCCTTCTTGTTAGTCATGCCTCTTCATATTTATTAAAGGTAAGAAGAGAAAGCTGTCCTGTTGTTTAATTAAGCACCAGAATGTGAAGGTGTAAGTTCTAGCTGAGGTTTAGCTGCCTGCATTATTAACCTTAGAAATAGATATAGTACAGTGGTCAGCTTCATGCCATGGCTGCTTGACCCACTGGTGGAAGGTCTTTCTGTACTAACTGGATAGGAAGTGCTTGGGTCCCATGCCCGATATGGATGGAGTGAAGAAGAGGGAAATGTTTGTCCCTGCTAGGAACTGAGTACCAGTACGCAGGTTGTCCTGTTTACAGCCTAGTACTGACTGGGCTGTCCCCAGCCTCTCTGTCATTATAGCAGCTCAAATAATTGAGAGCATGTTTTTATTTTGTTTACATAAATTATTCAAGACACAAGAAATGTTATCACCTTACCTCCAGAAAAATATTGCATACAACAAAGTTTATTGGCGTGTGATGATGCATCTCACATATAATGAACTATGTTACATCGGTAGAATAAAAATATAGAATGTAATTAAGCAAAGATTTGTAATATCATAAAAGTGCATTGTGAAAATCCCTATTTCACACTGCATGATATCCATAATATATACATGTCCCTAGAGTTTGTAACTTGGGAAACTATAATTTTTTATATACAATGAGGAAAAAACTGTGTACCAGAGTTTAATGTACCTTAATTGTGTATAATACCATGTATCTATCATTGTTCTTTATTCTTTATTATTAATTCCATGTAGGTTGGTGGAGGTTTACTGATAATTTAAAGGATCCTGTTATCTCCAACATGAGAGTAATGATGGTGGGGGGACACACACATCTGTACACTTCTACCAAACCAGATGGCATCTCATCACTGAAGACACTTCATAGTCTCTGCCAGAGAATGTCGTATCTCTTTGTTTATTTACATTGCAGTAGACTCCAATGTACAGAACAAAAATAAATTTCCGTATCCATTACTCTTCTGTATCCTTCAATGGTTTAGGTGTTTGGACAAAGTACAGAACATTTACAACATAAAAGATTGTTGTCTTGTATTAAATGTATGGTGAACTACTACATTTACAACTGTCCTGTAAAGAAGGAATTGAAGATTTCATGGCAAATAAATATACTGAAATTTTTTTTTTGTGTTCGGTACCATTGTGCTTGTGCTGATGAAATCAACCCTGTTGATGTATTCAGAGTAAATCTCTGAAATGTTAGTTTGTAGGACAACCATGACACACTTCATCATTAGAGAAGAATTTAATGTATACTCCAAGGGTAAGCAAATATCTTGAGTATGTTGTCAGTCTAGCCATGGGCTCCATGTTTGGTTGAATTTTGCTGGATTTGCTCCATCATAATCCAGTGGTTTACTGATATCACGATGTAAGCTTTGTTTTTGTGTTGTTAACATGTTATACAACTTTCTCATAATTGTTTCCTTTGTATTCACTAAATTGTGCATTTCACAAGGATCTGACACAACATTAAACAAACAAGGTTGCTTTGTTACAGAAGGATTGCAGTTTGACTCTGGATACTGGCTTTCAAAGTTGCATTTGACAGTTGCTGAGTCCCGTATATCATTTATTTCATTTGCAGTAGCTGTACGACTGTTTGATGCAAGTGACTTCCATGCTGTGCTATTTGTGACTGATGATATATTATAAACTGGATTTCTGCCTTCATGATATCTTTCTCCGTAATATTTGTCTGCTGAACCATTTACGCCAAATGATCCTTGAAGGAGAGAAATAATTTCAAAACATTAAGCTACTTCTCATTTAGATACATGATTTAACACTTAGGGGACAAACCCCGACTACAGTAATATTTTATTAAGCATGGCGACAGAGCTATCCCTGATTGTATTTGTTCACAGTCTACTATGTTTATATCATTGCCCCATAGTGTTCTGTTATATATTTTTTTAAACTAGGAATTTTCATTCCTGTTAACAGATTGTATGTTTAGCCTTCTTTCCAAGCACTTTTAAGAGAATAACAAGCAAAATATTAAAAATATGAAATACTGAGAAAAAAATCTGGTTTGGAGGGAGTGTTGATTCTCAAAAAATTGATGGACCTTTATCAGCTGTATATTATGCAGTGTCAGGTGATGGATGGTAGTGAACAATGAAATGGGTTGAGGGATAAAGAGAGAGAATGTTGTATTTAATGAAGCTGTCGGTTATAATGATAGTATAGTGTCGTTTGGGGTATGAATGAAATATGAGTGTGGAGCACTGATGGAATGATACAGTTAAGAAACTGAAGTTCTCAGAGAGAACATATCCCAGTGCCAATTTGTCCTCTTCAAATCCCACACATATTGGCCTATGCCTCTGGGTTGAGAGGACATGAACCATTACATGGCCATTATGAATTGGAAGGGAAGGGAAAAGAGCTGCTCATGGCCTCTCAAACAGCTGTATCCCAATGTTGAAAACTGCAGAATAACCAGCCTTGAGACTGTAATCAAACATAATTCCTCCTAAATGGAGAACAGGTTTGTCACAACATATTCTGTAAATAAGAAGACTCAAAAGCTATGTAGCCTGCTCAAATCAGCTTGTCATAAAGTGTTGTGGTTAAGAGATCACATTATCAGACTACGTAGAAATTCCTAGCTTCTTTCAGTTTTGCTGCTGAAAATGCCATTTCAGAGGTGGGGTGCCTTACAAAGGAATCTGATCTTCACACTTTGTGAACAGCAGTTGGTAGCAAGAACTTGAAGCTTAATGTGTTACAGTCACAAAGTTTTACATTTGTCAGTTGCGAGGCTTCAAGAATAACACACACTGGATGGCTAGTCATAAGGTCTCAAGTCATGCGGCTGTTTACAGTACTACCATAGTGCAATATTAATACTACAACTTAAACCTTTTAAACCACAGTAGTTATTGTATTTAAATGTCAAGGAAAGCTTTAGGAATATTATATTTCTCCTACGTGCATTCAATTATGACTCATGATATAATACACTATGTACATATAAGGGAATTGGGAATTTACTGTTGCTTTTACTTCTTGTATTTTGCAGGATTAATTATAAAATGTATATATGATACAATTATTTTATGTCTATTTTACATTTGTATCAAGACAAGCTCTATATCCTATAGGTTTTGGATGACCTTGTATGAATCAATAGAATGTATAATAAATGAATGAGTGAATGAATGGTCTGCTGACACATGTGGTTCATTATGATTCTCACAATCAACACTGATTAGTGCTCCAAGTGTCTTTAACTGGTTTATTTTTGTAATGTACATGTAGTGATTTTACTGTGGGGCAAGAACTTAATTTGTAAATATTACTCATATGAATTTCAGGCTCTTAAGTGTTAAAAACTAAAATTATATAGTATAGCCAGCATTACATGGATGGCATTTTCTTCACACCACATACAGTTGTTGTACCACCTTAAACTGACTGTGTAAGTCTCATTTGTAATAATGAGGTGTGATGCATGAAGATTTGATGGGTATTTTTGACTGGCTTTATATTGCTTACATAGCTGAACATATCACTGCAGTGATGAATGTCTACCTCCTAACCTCCACATGTAGTACATGTCTTTCTACACAAATACAGAAGAGTACTGTCAGATGAAATGATTTTAAGAAACTGAAAAATAAATTTCAGCCTAATAAAAGGATTTATATTCTAAACCAAAGGGGATGCATTGCATACATTTAAATGCTGATTTGGAATTTTGCAAGAGGCTCACCAAAGACTAGTTTCCAGTCTCCATCCCTAATGGCTGCATTTTTCATGGTCTCATCTATGTTGATTATCAACTGTGTGCGTGTAGATGTCTGGTTGGTACTGATGCTGCTCCATTGGTCAATGCCATCTAGATTGCTGGCCAATTCAGAGCCATTTCCTCCTGCAGCAGTGATCAATGTGGGCAACCAGTCTGTGATGTGCATCAGCTGGAAGAAAAGTTTGTACAAAATAGTGCATATCTTAAACACACTAGACTGCAGTCCAGTAGACTCAACAGAACAAGTTTCGCATGATTCTTTTCCACCTGATGATGTGAAAGCAGAGCCAACGTCTGAAATGTGTGGGAAGTCTAATAGATATGTTAGTTCAATAACATGGTCTTGTCAAGAACCTGTAGACATGTCTTAAACACATTACATGTGTCATGTGTTGAAGTCCACAAAAAAGTTTTGGGTTGTAGGACTGTTGTTAACGCATTACTAAGTGCTAAAGTTAATAGGACTGTTATTAACTCAAAAAAGAAATCCAAACAAGACTGTCAGTACAGAACCTAAATTACACAAGGTGGGAAAGCTACAGCTTGCACTGGAGTGTTCAGAATTCCACATACATTTTTTGTGTAATTACTCACTTATGGAAGTGCACTTCTATAATGATAGATTCTATGAAAATCAAGTTTATTTAAGGACATTTCTCATCATAGTTTATGAAAACCTATCAAGCACTTCTGAGTTGCAACAGATGGAGAGTTGAACTGTCAGATAGTCTACCCAGTATGCTTTCAATTTATGCACCATGTGCAGAGAATACTTAATGACATCAGTTTTAGTAATGACATGTACCCCAAAGCAAAAGTAAGAAGAGTGTCATCACTCATTACCATCTTCATATAATAAGCTAAAATTTATTAAGCAACATGTTTTCATCTTACTACACGAAGATTGTTGTTAATGATGATACTCTCCTTACCTTTGTATTTTTGTGTCACAGTGGGATGCCACACTTATTGTACTTCAAAAGCAAACAAATACACTGGTTCATACTGCCATAATTTTATTGTCAGAACCTGTCTTGTGAAAAATGGATATAGTGTGTAAATTTGAGGTTGCACCAAAACTAGAGGGACTTTTAAGGGATGCATCATGTGCCCTTAAGCCCATTCTTACCTTATGTTGGCTGCGCTTTGATTTATGTCTGTGGTGTATGTTCATGGTTAAGGTAACTAAGAACTTATATGTCCTTTGTTCTTGTGCTGACAGACTTGTGATGATATTTAATTCCCTATTTTTAATGCTGTTTGTTGTGGTTCTTTGCACATGCCCAGGAGTGCTACAGGAATGTGTGCACTGGCTTCAAGTGTGTTACACTGATGTAATTACCTCATTAGATACACGACGAGACTCATTGATCAGTGGACTCCAAACCAAACCAACACACCTCACACCTCCTTCCCACAGTGTTGCCTTAACCTGCAGACCAGATATAATGAAAAACAAAAAATTGCAAGTACAGTGACATATATCTGAGTTACAAAATCATAAAGAATGTGGTGAGTGGAATATATAATACATGTGGATACAAATGACTGATTGCAAAACCTCAATGGAACAGTCCATTTGGAAGTTCAGAGTCTAAATGATAGAATAATACTTCAATAGATCTTAAGTCGATTGATTGATTGATTGATTGATTGTTGGGTTTGAAATCAGAACTGTTGTACATATGTATGAAGGGTGGAAATGGGTTTTCAGAAATGGATTACTATACTTGTTAATTTATAGTTTCTGCTAGTGTCATCATATATTGAAATTTCCAAACTGATGTAGGCATTTCAAGCTTGCATTTTAAGATTTTATGTATTGATGCATACTTCTTCTCTTGATTCAGTTGTGGATGAAAAATGGTATGATGGTGTTTGAACATAAAGTTTCTGATTTCACTGCATATATAATGTAATAAAGTTTGCCTTATTTCCTAATCCTATTATGTTATGGTTTGATGCAGATGAAGTGGCAATCTTAAAAGATATGAAACGAATGCTATTTTCCTGTGGCTTCTTGAAGATAAGCTGATTTTATTGTATTTAACATGTGGCATTTACTCTTCATATATACAAATATATTGTCCTCCATGGAAATACTGCGTTTTGATTCTTCACCTACTGAGCGACGCTTTTATACTGCATACGTATGATGAATGGTAATGTAATTATGAATGACAAATTATGATTAATGTAGAAGGATCATGGCCAAATTGAAGTTATTTCCCTGGAGAGAATGAGGATAAGCATTAAGAATCTCATCTATGGTAACCAGTCTCTGGGCAGAGATTTGAACTCTGGATTTTCTGAATGTTAAACAAGAGGGGCTATCATGTGGCTTGGATATCTGGTGTGTGGCAGTTAATAGCTGAAATCTTCTTGGATTTGCAGGAACCATGAATTGTGCTTTGTCCATTAAAGAAGCCAACCTAAGAAACTGTGAGTTTGAAGAATCATAGCTCAAGGGATGGGGTGGCCATGAGGGGAGAAGTAGTGCAGCACCCAGGGCAGCAGACTCAAAAGGATAGCAAAATGGGTGGCAAAATATTTATTTCCTGTAAAAAAAGTTATAAAGTTTCTGCTTTCTGTTAGGGAGAGTCTTTTTTTCCCGGGTCACAAAAAACCTAGCTGTGCCACTGTGGGTTCCAGTAATTCTGTCCTAGTCAATTGTTTGTAGCAAACCAGTATTCTCACCCCTCTAAGAGGATAGTTCGATCCCCAGTTCTGAAAGTCACCAATGCTTGGAGCACCATTGTCAATGCTTGGAGCACGATTGTCAATGCTTGGAGCACCATTGTCAGAGATAAAAATTATTATTGAATTATTCAGCATTTCTGTCTCCATCAGGGTTTGCACTATATGTCCAACAGACTCGTCCAGCTTGGAGACCATAGCTGTAACATACACACACATGAAGACTTATTACAAAACAATAGTCTACTTATGAAACAATTATTCTCTTTGTTTAATTTGGTGACAAGTTACTAGTGCATTTATTTATCTGTTATTCATACAGTGTATTCTCTCCTCTGGGTTGTGATGCCATGTAGTCTTGTAAGAATTCACGGACACTTTGGAGGTATTTACTGCCTCTATCTGAAGGTTTTTTGACTTGTGCATTTACATAATTTACTAACAGATATTTTAAGAGGCACCAATTATATTGAAACATAAACTGTTTTCTTATGTTTGAACAAATTGCTACATTTATTAGGAGATTTAAACATGGTGACATGTTCCTTTATGTTGTGTTCAGGAAGCACAGATGGAACACTCATTGTGTGAGATGTTAGTGGTAGATTTATGTCATGTGGGTGTGATCTGAACAGGATCAAATACGTACTAACTAGCTTGTATGTGGATTCTATACAAATAATTAAGTGTTGTAACATTTAGTAGGAGACTATTTGTATCTAATATAAATAACTACTATGCAGGAATACACATCTTTTTTTATTCTCCTCACTTAGTATTTTAAGTTTCTTTAAATCAAGAACTGTGAAGTGGGCGAGACATCCAGTTTGCATTGTAAATAAAAAATGCGTACAAAATTTTTTTGTCAGAAGAGCTCTGTTGTCTTCTGGGATATTATGCATCCGAGAGTGACATTTCCTTCCTGATGTTTCAGGACAGCCTATGGGTCCCATCTTCAAGGGTCAAGAAATCCAAGAAGAAGTTTTTGATAAAAAATAAATAGGTTTAGGTGCCTGCATAGTAATAAAATCAATTTAACTGTCCATTAGCAGGCATTTGTGATGAGAGTAATGAAGCTTTGAGCTGCATCATGACACAGTTTCTTGATTATCTTAGTAACTATCAATTGATCAAGGAGGATTGTGGTATGGAGTTCAACTGTGGTCAGGGCTCGTACAAGGTGAAATGCCATCCAAGGTGACCAGTGATTCTGCATCCCTTCCTTATTTAAAATCAAATTTAACTTTCTCGCAAATTGTCAAAATTAATAACATGAAATTTCCACTGTGACATATACCAGCACTGATGTTGTAATTCTGTCGCATAACATGTAGGTGACTGCCAAGTAACGATCACAATGTGAATAAAGGAGAGTCAGGCATTTGATTTAGCTGTTCTCTTGCATGGGCTGTAGCTCTTCTGAAGTGGGGTGTTTCATGAAATGAAATGTAAACAATAATGTACAGATTTTGGAAATTAGTAGAAGTGTGTCTGTTATTGGATACATGTATGTCAGATAATTTTAGGGTGTTAGAAGGCTCTGTCTTGAAGTGCTTGATGCTTGAACAGCTTAAGGGAACTGGGAAATGTGTGAAGTTGATACCTTTTTATTCTGCCACATATATACATAGGGTGCACCCAGTAGTACAAGCAACCCTTATTTAATTATGGGCTGGCACCTAACAGTGCCACTGTAACTACTAAGATAATAACCAATTAAAATAATCATGTAGAGCAACTACAAATGGAAATAATTTATTAAACAAAATTACTAAGTTTTATTTTCCATTTATGTTTTCCGGCATTTATCTGCGTTGTAGTAACATGAAAGAAAGTTGTGGTTTACACTTTCAGGCTGTTTTTATTATTTGTATATTTCCTTGCTTTGCTCTTGCCAGTAAATATACCAGTTCTCCTCGATTGTCTGAGGTTCACGCACGGTCTATGTAGTATGGCAAAAATCGGGCGTGGGGCATTTCTAAAGTTGAATAAATTGTAAATAATATGACTTGACAGTGCGCTAGTGGAGTATCCAAATTACGTAGCACCCACCCGAGTCTGTTTCGGGTGTACTTAACGTCACTTTCATCGAGTGACGTAAAAAACTTAAGTTAAATTAAAGTCTAAAAAATGAAACCATGCAAGGAAATTCGCCATCACTCCCGTAATAGTATGGAGCTTGTGACAGTCTGAAGGCATCGGTATCTGCAGGTTATATATTGTGTGAGAACGGTACATCGGAGAAGAATAACGCCACAACATTTGTATATCAACTATGCGCGAATATTGATGTAGCCATGCAGTTCGTACAAGACACCGGCGTCTTGAATTTCTACTGAAAATTTTCTGAAAGTCGACCAGCCTCGTGGTCAGAGTCTCTGACTACTAATCATGAGGTCCCGGGTTCGATTCCCGGTTTTACCATGGGAATTTTCCCTGAAAGGGAGGATTCCCGCGGTTACTATGGTCTGGGTAGGTTAGTAGAAATTAGGTATAAGGGCTCCCCTGGCACTACATCCTCCTATATCACCACTCACATCATCGAGACAACGTAACCGCGCCTCATGGGCGTCCCAACCTCAGAAGTCGGTTACACTTCTGCCATGCCCAGGAATGAAGACCACGAAGTCCGTAAAGGACATGTGGGGCATTGGATTAAGAAAAGAAAAGAAAAGAAAAGGAAAGAAAAGAAAAAAAACTGAAAGTGAAGAATTCATTGCGTTGGAAATTACGCAACATGAAGGTAAGGTGGGGCTTGTACAACACGTACAAATTAAGCATTAGAATTGACACCGAGGTACTGCGTTTTACAACAAATAATACTCCTGATGTAAACACACAAATAAAACGAAAAATGTTGAGCGGATTAGTGATAGACATCTTAAAGCAGGCATGGTCTAACGGGACTTAATTATTCGCTGAAGGTTTGAGGTTAAACATGTTTGCAGGGGACATTGGGTGATTGGCAATAATCGATGATGTACTGGTGGCGTATATATCGGTGCCCAAAATAAAACTATCGGTGAATTATTAACATGTATTAAGAAGTTTGGTATAGCCAGAATCCTAATAGAAGCCTGTAGGATGTAGTTTGTTCTACATGTGTAAGCAAGATACAGGCGCCTCGCGTCAAAAACTTGTGATTTACTGCCAATATTTCAAATTTTAAACTTGGACTTGCCCAGTTTTACTGCGCCATCGACTGAAGTGAGGTTCGTAAAGGCGGCAACAATGAAAACAAAATGAAACTTTGGATGTTAATGCAGTTATATATTTCACGTAGAGCCCATTGTTCCCATCTTTCCAGTTTTCACACAGAGTTTATAGTATCTTGCCCATACTCATGGACGTGTAAACAGTTTATACCAAATGATAACACACGCTCTTACAATGGGGCAAACGGACCTTTGACTTACATTATTGGCAGTAACGTGTTTATTCCCCTGTAAATGTGCTCTGAAGTGAACTTAAGGCGTGTGAATGGACGGTATGATCATATGTTAATTTATGTCTTTTTTTAAGAGTGGGTACAGCGACTAACTCTTATCGTAAAACGACGCCGTAGGCCATACTTGACATTTTTGTGAAGTATGAAAAGGGATTATAACTTGATTGTGTAGCGGGGACTTGGAAGTGAGCGGCAAGACGTCGTAGCTGATTTAGTGATACGTTTCCGAGATACGTAAGGAAGAAAACACTGAATAAATGATTTGTTGTATTCGACTGAATGTGCTGTGATTCTTGTTATTGGTAGTCAGCGGAGGCCTCTCCATTACAATGAATCTTTATCGCCCGCCCTCTGGTTTCACCGAGCGCTGTCAGCTGATCAGAATCCTCCTCAGTTTACTCAGCAGTACAAGAGTTGAGCAACTTGTGGATATCAGCCTGTTTCGAACGTGGGGTTCATTCTTATGGAACTTTATGGACCAGCATGAGGATGTTCTTCCAGACATACACACGTAGTCTTTTCAGTCTTTTCGAGGAAGGGATCACGAAGACTGACACAGGAAATTTTCTCAGTCGATGAAGCATTTGGCCAAACGCTATCCCTGATCTTGTAATTTTTATTGAAGAAACGAGTTGTGATTCATTACCCCACAACGCTTTCCGACCGCAGAAATGCACATTACCCTGTCCATCGTTTGCAAAATCTTCCATTTTCTTTAAGAGAGACGTCGCTTTTCCTTTTGCTATTACGCTATTCTCATTTCCAGACATAAGTTAAACATGACGGCAACAGTTATAAAAACTGTAAGAAGTGCAGTCGCAGGTCATCCCATATCGCAGGGTGTTTTCTAGGTAACCGCTAAGTGAGACATTTGAGCAGATGCGCCCTACTGTGCAAAATACTTGCGTCTGCACAGTCTCGACCGCGGATGAGCGAAGGACCTACAACGCGATGTACAAGGGTTGCCACTATAGTTCTGCGAATAGGAAAAACCGCAACCGCGATGCGCCAATCCATGAACTAGGTGGACCTACTGTCGTACTACTACTACAACTACTACTACTACTACTACTACTGCTACCACTACCACCACCACCACCACCACCATAACTACTACTACTACTACTACTACTACTACTACTACTACTACTACGACTTACAGTAATTTTTTCCCCGTTCATGGTTACCCAGTTTAATATAGTTTATAGGTTTTGCCAAAGTAATCACAATTTTTTTCAATAATTATTTCTAAAGTTGAAAAATCTGTGAACAATGTGGTGTGCACCAGGCACTCTGAATGTTGTTTGAGCTGCCCTCTTCGAAGTTTAAAAGTTAAACTCTTGTGCAGAGTCTTCGGCAGTATGCCAGTTGCTAGCAGGTCTGTTGGTACTCTTGTCACCAGTTCCAAGTAGCGGTGTTGTTTCACTGCTTATTCTCATTATTATTATTATTATTATTATTATTATTATTATTATTATAAACCTAAGTTAGCTGGAGTCAGGATGGGTTATCAAAACGGACTGGCTATGGGCCGGACCGACGGTTTTCGATTTCCACTTGGGAAAAATATTGTCTGTCACCTCGTCCATCCAGCTCTGCGGCCCAAGAAGCGTCCAATTCATTCAGTAACGGAAATGCTTTCCCGGATTTATGTTGGTTAGGTCGTGAAGCTGACCAATGTTCTGCATCCAATGCTGGCGTTAACAAGACCAGCAGTATACGTATAACGTGTCGTGGAGGCGCACTCTTGCAACATTTGTTGCGTTGGAAGAGCAATAATTATTACATATTTTGAGTGTGTGTGTGTGTCTGTAGCCTTAGTTATCCATCGTGTAATGCGCATTCGCCGTATTATATTACCACCTGTGGCCTGTCCGACCCTACCCTATTCTTCCACATTGTCTCATAAGCGGTATGATTTTCAAAGAAAAGTTATTTAACACTAAAATTTGTTTTGATTTTCTGTACTGCAAATCTTGTCTGAAACATTTCTCATTCTAAGAAGAATTGAGCGAGATATGGTCACAAATATACATAGATCTTCTTGCAAAGTTCCCGTTATTCTTGTCAGATTTTAATAAAACTTGAGTTTTCTCAACAAATTTTCGAAAAATACTCAAGTATCAAATTCCATGAAAATCCTTCTGATGGGAGCCGAGATATTACATCAGACGGACAAACATGACGAATCTAATAGTCGCGTTTCGTAATTTCGCGAAGCACCTAACATTGCTTGAAGCTATACCTCACTACCCCAGACCCTCCATGATGTGTTGCCTAATTTAGGACTGGGTCAAATTGGGCTACACTTTTTCCCTTACAACTAAATAAGCCTGTCATGACTTTTTGTGTAGAGATGTAAAATCCTGCTTATAATAGGGGACAGGTGGCGGGCTCTTGTAAATGCGGTAACGAACCTTGGGGTTCCATAAAGTGCGGAGAATTTCTTGACTAGCTGAGCACCTGCTTAGCTTCTCAAGAAGGACTCTGCTGTACGGCTTAAGTAACGTAAAATCGTATCAATATAAAAAGATTATTTTGACATTGCTTGTGCAAATGCAGACCACAGGGGACAACGTCATAGTGTCGTACTGGTGAGAGAGGTGTAAGTAGCATGTTGCCAAAGTGTTCCAACTTACCAGCGTATGTTCTTCTGTTCGCATCAGAAATATAGCTGAATGTGTTGACGATGTCTTGTGCCGCCTCCAGCGGCTTGCCGACGTTGCCCGCATGCACTGCTGAGTGTGCAACGTACAGAAACAGTGGCGTGCTCTTGTTGTGGTTTTTTATTATGTCCACACTCACGTTCGTGAACACGTCAGTGGCGTACTGTCCATCCAGCTCCCAAGCCGTTTCCATATTACGACGAAAGTCTTTGCCACTCATTATATGGTCTTCCGAATACTGTACAAATCCAAACTGTGTATGAGCATTTAATTTAAAGTTTCAGTGCCAAGTTGTGATGAACAATAAAACTAAAACTAAACTAAACTCCGTGGCTTTAGTCCGCGAGCGAACCATACCGACAGAGCGGCCGCCGCCGGTAGGCGAAGTTAGTGCCAACTTTTGCGGATAGAGGGGTGTCACGTGGT
>Ga0123357_10005053_pt1 | contig 15705 bp, 19 predicted proteins | sample TergutEmb28metaG_FD_89873 | JGI IMG/M metagenome (GOLD analysis project Ga0123357, IMG submission 89873) | Embiratermes neotenicus P4 segment gut microbial communities from Petit-Saut dam, French Guiana - Emb289 P4 | ecosystem: Host-associated > Arthropoda: Insects > Digestive system > Gut ... | reverse complement strand
TTTTCTTGAACGCCAGGGTACGCCAATCGGCGGAATGGATATGCTCATTGCTGCACAGGCCGTAGCGCATGATTTCACACTTATTACGCATAATATAAAGGAATTTCAAAGAATCCCCCATTTGCAATGTGAAACATGGCTTGTTCGTCAAGGAGCCACTTGATTCTGCGCGCCCAGTCCATTTTCGTTCTACGTGGGAGAGCATAGTATAAGATACGAAGCTTTAGTGTCATAGATTCCTTTTAGATGTTTGTTTTTTTTGAGTTTCCTCATTATATTTTGCGGATGACCGCTTGACAAATTCCATATTGAAGTACATTGTACTTCAGAAGAAGATGCGAGGAGGTACACAGTATGGCTAGTAACGGGATTGTTCAGGCACGTATTGACAACGCCATCAAGCAGGAGGCAGCGATAGTCCTGTCGAGCATCGGGCTTACTGTGTCCGATGCTGTACGCCTGTTGCTTACACGCATTGCCCACGATAAAGCCATGCCCTTTAATCCGCTCATCCCCAATGCCGAAACCATAGCTGCCATAAAGGAAGCCAGAGAAGGCAATTTGCCGCGTGTCCACTCCGTCAAAGAACTTTTTGAGGCACTCAATGAGGACGACTGAGCGGGATATTGACTGGACATCCGCGTTCAAGCGGGACTACAAGCGGGAAAAAAAGTCAGACAGGCAGCTTGAGAACATACTTGGCCCTGTGCTGACATCACTGGTCAATGATATGCCTCTAGCGGAGAAACATGCGGATCATGCCATGTCTGGAAACTGGAAAGATTGCCGTGATTGCCACATCAAGCCTGATCTTGTCCTTATTTATCAAAAGCCGGACAAGGATACTTTGCAACTTGTCCGGCTTGGCTCACATTCCGAATTAGGCATATAGTAGTAAACTGCCAATCAACGCCTTTCTGATCAATATTGCGCTGGGTGTGCCAAGCTGACAACTCTGCGTTTAAAGCCTCTATCCCACATTCGGCAGGTCTACCCCCAAGAATAGAATTTTTCAAGTGCATTTCGAGACGTTGTGCCAGGCGAAACGCTTCTTCCGGGGGAAATGTTGCATAAAGCGATGAAAGCGTATGGGTGTTCAAGTTATCCATCACAAGTATGACTTTCTCCACATCGGGATATTGTTCGTCAAGGAGCCACTTGATTCTGCGCGCCCAGTCCATTTTCGTTCTACGTGGGAGAGCTTGCGCATAACGCCAACCTGAAAGCGGCCAGCAATCGCCAAAAAATAGGCGAGACGGCAATGCGCCGCTCGCCTATTATCAGCGTTTTCAGGCAGTTAGAAAGTTACACGAAGTCCCAAATTCACTTGATGGACAAGCAGATTGTCAATAGTAAATTTTTGATTTTCCTCTGCACCCTGCCAAATCCCACCAACAAACTGGCCCCTCATATCCTTTGATGCTGTCTTAACAGGGCCAAGGCCCATCAGGCGATAGCCAAGCTCGACAGATACATACTCGTTGAAATCATATGCGATGCCGAGACCAAGCTGCCATGCAAAATTTGTGTTCAATTTCGCACCACTTGATTCGTCATAGTCATTCATCCAATAGGTGCGGTCAGCATAATATTTCGTTTCCTTCCATTTGGAAGTTACAAAAGCCAAGCCCAATCCAGCGCCGACATAGGGCGTAAATGGCGTGGAATTGCGAAAATCATAATAGGCGTTAAACATTAAGGTTTGGATGTTGAGATCAACTTGCCGTTCCCATTGTCTGTTCGATGATTTCGGGCCTCCCATCCCCGCAGGATCGCCGGCTTGCCATTCCGAGCCTTGGAGCTTCATATGGCAGAAAATGCCATATTCAATTTCAGTACGAACAGGGATATTGAATCGTTTATTGAAATCGTATCCAATCGCGAATGTCCCTCCCCATATCCCTGCACCTTGATCGCCGCCTGCAATGGCAAATGTGCCTGACTCATTTTTTGTTAAATGCCGATTTTCTCGCTTCCAATTAGTTGCATACGCATAGCCAGTAAAAAATTTAGGAGCCACATAAATGCCAATTTGGTTATTTTCCGACTTAGTTGATTGTTTATCATCAGCTATAGCAAAATTTGCAACAGCCAATATAAAAACGAATACGAAAGCTAAACTCGCAAGACGCTTAAACATAACCTTCCTCCAAGTGTTTAGCTGCAATAACGCAGCGTAGTATTTACAAACTGCCACTGACGCATTCAATATTTTTCTGCATAGGTATTCATAAAAAATACTACTCAGAACGAAAAAAACCAATCCATCCTCAGCATGTTAGGCTGCAAAAAAGTGTTGGCATCTTCTGCAAAAAAATTTTGCCGCACACTTTGCAACATCAAAGCAGCCTATCGGAGTGGCGTGTGGAAACTTTCGGGCTGTATTATTCGCAACAACCGTTTTTACAGCCTTTACATCCCCTTCCCTGCTGAACCTTGCGGAACCCGCCTTCGTATGTTGCTCCGGCTACACATAGCTTCTGTCTTTTTTGATATATCCCTTGCCTGTCTCAAGGCAGACACGAACTATCGTGGTAGCAAGTCAGGCGTAATCAGCTAAATAATTCGTATTTTGTGCTAATGTCAAGAACTATATTGCTGATGCAGAAGTAAAAAATCCATTAAAGTTCGCTCCATTATGAGGGGAACTCTGAATGGAGACGAACTCACAAGATTCTGACACCCTCAAGGCTTTGGGGGCTAGGATACGGTATTTGCGAAGCACTCAGGGGCTATCTCAGGTACAACTGGCTGACAGTGTCGGAATGAGTGTACGTTATTTGGGTGAAGTGGAGGCGGGGAAAAGGAATATTTCCTTCGGGCGGCTCAATACCCTTGCTCAGCGTCTTTCCGTTCCGTTGCCGGAACTGCTGGACTTTGAAGAACCGGAAGCCAGAGCGGTTGTGTTGAAGCAGTTGTGTTCGTATCTTGAAGGCTTGCCCCTCAATCAACTGCTGTTTATCCAGCGGGCCATGCGGATATTTCGCGATGGAATCTGAAAGATAGCGATGGCAATGACACCATCACCCTAGCTTCTATTCTATACGGTCAGCGTCCGCAGATGCGCCTGCGCCGAATCTTCTGAAAAACAGACCAGCCGCACCTCCTCAATCTGCGGGTACGCGGCCAGAAAAGCGCTAATGGCCGCCACCGCAATTTTTGCCGCTTCGTCTTTGGGATAGCCGTACACCCACGTCGAAATGGCGGGAAAGGCTATGCTTTGCGCTCCGGCTTTGACGGCTTCCTCAAGAGAGCGCCTGTACGCTGATGCCAGCAAGTCCGGCTCTCCAACTCCGCCGCCATGCCAGACAGGACCTACCGCATGGATCACCAATCGCTTGCCATAGTCCCATTTTGGGACTATGATTCCTTATGAGAGTCATAGCCGTCTCCACCTTGAAGGCGTTTTGGGAAAACAACCCGGCCTATATGGACGCCAAAGCGCCATTGGAAGCTTGGTACGGCTTCACTCGGAAGGCGGACTGGGTCTCGCCGGCGGACGTTAAGAGGGATTTCGGGCATGCCAGCATCCTGCGGGAAGGAAGAATCGTCTTCAACATAGCCGGGAACAAATATCGCCTTGTGGTCAGGATAAACTATCCTCACCGGGTGGTATATATCCGCTTCATCGGTACACATTCCCAGTATGACGCCATCGACATGCAAACTGTATGAGGAGGATAGCCATGCAGATCAGACCCATATACGACGAGGATGCCTACCGGGAGACCCTGCGCCGCATTGAGGAACTCATGGATGCCGAAGCCGGAACGCCCGAAGGTGACCAGCTCGACGTCCTGACGACCTTGGTGGAGGCATACGAGCGCAAGGCGTATCCCATGAATGCGCCCGATCCTGTGGAGGCCATCAAATTCCATATGGAACGGAACGGGCTGACGGCCAAAGATTTACAACCCATGATCGGGCGCGCAAACCGCGTATACGAGGTGCTGAACAATACGCGACCCCTCACCTTGCCCATGATCCGCAGGCTGCATGGCGAACTCGGAATCCCCGCCGAGAGTCTGATCAAGGAACCCGTCCGCACGTTGTTGGCATAGGCCTGGAGTATCTTAGCCTGTATTGGCGTGAGCGCGGAAATGCGGACGTAAGGTTTGTCGTGGCAGCCTTGGGCACGGTCGCGCCGGACTGTGCCCAAGGCCGGTTCATCAACGCCAGTCGCCCATGAGGACGAAGGGCGCCCAATAGAAGGGGTGAGTAAAGTTTTTGCCCGCAACCTTGTTGTCAATCATCTGCAACTGGGCGTCACGCAGGGCGACCGCTATGCTCGGCTTATTGGCATCCTGGTGCAGGCGGTAGAAAGTGGACATGAGCAGACCTGTGGATTCGTCAAAAACCGGCCAGAGAGTAGCAAGAACCGCTTTAGCGCCGCGCTTCTGGGCCAGAGCGCCGAAACCCTCTATTTCCTTGCCGCTGGCGTCCACGCCGCCCCGCGCCGTCTGACAGGCGGAAAGGGCCAGCAAGTCCACGTTCTTGAACTTAAAATCTTCGGATTCGATCCGCGTCAAGGGCAGGCCCGTGCCGTCGCCCAAGAGCAGGAAGGACTGCTCCGGATTTTTCTTGTCAAAATGGAAATGGCTCGCCAAGTGGATGACGGGATAGCCGGTTTCCAGCACCTCTTGCAGCCTGTCCGCCGTAAAACCCTCATCCAGGGTCATGGAGCCGGTGAGTACGCCGCCTGCGTTCTCCTTGGTGCGGACAATGGATGCCAACTCGTCCTTGACCGCCGGAAGGGCCGTGAATTTACCGCGCCCGTATTGGTGTTCCTTGGTCACCCCAAGTCCGGCCACCTTCCAGTTGCCCACGGGCGGCACGGCCAGCCCGGCCTTGGTGGCGTCGTTGAACAGGGCAACATTATATTTCTGGATCAGCCATTCCTTGCCGTCGTGCAGAGCGGCCATGGGAATGTAGCGCAACTGCCCGTCCAGGGAGAACATGATCATCTTGGCCTTGGCCTGTTCCAGAGCCGGCGCCAGTGGGCCGATCAGGGCGTCATAAAATTCCTTGGCCGGCGGCCGGGCGTCCTTTTCCGGGTCTTGCAGCAGGTCGCGGAAGGCCGTGATCTTTTCCGGCAGTTTCTTGACGTCAAAGGGGCTTTCCTTGGCCACCTGGCTGTGCTGCGTTGTGAGTATCAGCCAGATGCGGTTGTCTGTGACAATGGTCTGCAAGAGCACCACGCCGTCGCCCAAGGTGGAGAGGAGGCGCTGGTAGGTTTCCAGATTGCCCAGATCCGCCGCCCGTTTGTCGCCCTGGGCCAGCTCGCCGGAAAGATTTTTCATAAAGGCGGTGAAGGCCTGACGGGCCGTGGTCATGTCCTGGCGCAGGGCTTTCAGGCGTTCTTCCTCTTGCGGGCTCAGGGTTTCGCCTTGGGCGCGCTTGTCAAGCAGGGCGCGCTGTTCTCCGGCAAGAGCGACGATTTTGTTGTTGATTTCGTTGTAGCGTCCGGCGATTTTGGCATCCATGCCGGCCAGCATGTCCGTTGGGGGCGCGCTTGCGACAGGCGCGGCGGGCTTGGCCGGCGCCTGCGCGCTTGTTGCGGGCTTTGGGGGTTCCGCGCCGATGGACATGGCCGACAACTCGTTTTCCTTGAGCAGCCCCATGACTTTTTGGGCTTCAGCCGTTTTGCCCTGGGCCATGAACACATCGGCCAAACCCTGGTATTGTTCGTTCAAAGTTCCGGCAAAGGATTTTTGGATGTTTGGCGTGGCATCCTTGAGCTTGCGGCGTAGGGCCTGCCCGGTATTGACGGCCTGCATGCCGAAAAAGGCGGCTGTTTCCAGATCTCCCTTTTTCATAAAGGCTTCGCGAAGCGCTCCGGCCACGCGCATGGGAAAGCGCTGGTCAAGGCCGGCCTGGGCCGTGGGCAGCAGCTCCTGCAACAGGGCTATAGCCCCGTCTGCATCTCCCATGTCAATTCGTATCTGGGCAAAATCAAGCAGAGCGCCGAGATATAAGGGATGTTCTTCACCCCGAGCTTTGGCGAGTTTGGGCAAGAGGACTTCCAGCCGCTGCTTCGCAAGGGCGTAATTCTTCAGTTGGGCTTGGCTGCGGATAAAATTCATCTCCGAATCAAGCGTCATCGGATGATCCGCTCCGTTCTTTTTGACATCCTGTTGCCACTTTGCCTCCATAATTTTTGCCGCCTGGACATAGTCTTTTTTGGGCCCGTTGCTGAGGATGGGTGCTAAAGAAGACAGGGCCCAAAAATACAGCTCTTCGTTGTCCTTGGTGGGCTTGCCCAGATCCTTGAGATTCTCCAGGATGATTTTTTCCGCGGCCTCATAATCACCCATGCTTCTCAGCGTATTCGCCAGGCTCAAACGCAGATGCTGGACAATCGTGGAGTTTGCTTTGTATTTTTTTTGCGCCTGTTCCAGCAGTTTCGCGCCTATTTCATAGGCGCCGTCGTACAAGTTCAATTCGCGCAGGGTGCCTGCATAACTCATCCCGGAACGCAGCGTAACCTCATCCAGGAGGCCGAACTGCTTTATCTGGTCGCGAAAGATCTCGCCCTCCAGTTCCATGACTTCGGCTGTGCGTCCCAGGGTTTTTATGATGTGGGCAAGAGCGTCCTTGGCCAGCAGGGCGTTTTTGGAACCATCGCCAAAGACTTTTTCGGTCAGGCGCAGATACTTTTTCGCCACTTTCTCGGCTTCGGCGTAGCGGCCGAGATAGAAGAGCGGGGCCCACAACTCTCTATATACCTCATAGTTTGTTTTGGGATCCGGCGGCTGAGGCAGCCCGGAGAAGTCCGACAGCATGTTGTTAATCCGCCTAACCGCCTCGGCGTATTGCTTTTGTTGTTTCAGTTGTCCAATTATGTCCAGAGCTTTCTTGATGGTTGCCTGATCCTGAGCGTCGAACTTGAAAAACGGCCCCGTCCCCAGATCCCGGTCGGCGGCCTCCTCCGCCTTCTTCTCGGTCTTTTTTGGCGCCTTGCCGGGTTCTTCCTCTTCAAAGATCAGATCGCGTGTGCCGGGCTTGTTGGCGGCCAGGGCGAAAGAAGGCGACAACAACAAGCATGTCAGCCAGAGTCCCGTCAGCATCAGACAAAATAAGGGAAGGTAACGCTTATTCATTGCCGCCTCCATTTTCTATTCGTGAATGAGTTCGTAGGTCGCCACAAAGGTGTCGCCGGGCTTGACGGTCTGGGTTTTGGTCAGGCTTGTTTCATCCTCTTCCTCTTCAAACACCAAATCGCGGGTCTGGCGCTTGTTGAGGTTCTGCTCGCCAAGCGTGTTGATGACCTTGTCCAACTGGGTCAGGTCCACCTGCTGGCCGGCCTTGTCGGCTTCAGCGATGGCCGCGTCCAGTACCGCGATTTTTTGCGGGCTGATCATGCAGATAATGATTTCCGTGCCGGTCTTGTCGTCAAAACGGAAAGCCCCTTTGGCCGGCATGGTGTATTTTTCGCCCTTCTTGACGGCGTTGTCCATGCCCGTTTTGGCTGTGGGAAAGAGTACCGTGAACTTGCCGGAGGTCATGCGGCTTATCCAATAAATATAGCCGTCCATGCCCGGAGTGTAGATCAGCTTGACCCGGTCGCCGCTCTTGAAGGTGCTGTTGGGGGCCACGATGGACGTTTTGCCGTCCCTGGTCAGTTCCAGGGAAGTCGTGATGGAAATTTTCTGCCCGCCCTGCACCTTGGGAATGTCTATTTTTTCCTCTTTTTCCGCGTTTTTCGTCACGTCCTCGTCTTCAAAAACAAGGTCGCGGGTTCCGGCTTTGTTTTGGGTTTCCGCTGCCAGAGCCGGAGACAGCGTCGCGAGGCAGAAAGACAAAAGCAGCGGCAAGATGCAATGAAATTTATTCATGACAATGTCCTTTATGTAGATATTTGAGGTATTACCACCAGCCGCTTTGCCTTGGCTGTTGCTGCTGGCCGGTAGTGTAAAATTTGTAGCTGTTGCCGTTTACCATGCGCACCTTCACACGGCGTTGGTTGGGGCCGTACGGCGTTTGGCGGACATCGTGGTTCATTTTGGCTTGGGCGATGGTGATAGTCGGGTCATTATTTTTGCCGGACCAAACCGGGCCGTTGTTGCCGGCATAGGCGTAGACGCCGAAAGTCTGCCCCCCCGCTTCATCAAAATTAACATTTTTATAAGAATAAGGCGCAACTTCGTACCAGCCGCGCACGCGCCATCCGTTATAGGTCTGCAGTACCAAGGCTACCCATATCTTAGAGCCTGACGCGTTTTGCAGGGTGATCCGTTTTGCGGCCTGCGCCGTCGCAGGCGCAAAGAACAAGACCAAACCCAGGATAAAAGCCGGCAACAGTAATCCCGCAATGAATCTCGACATTTTCATACTACCTCCTGTGTTTACAATATGTTGAAATGACAGGCCCCATGCCGCTCAACGCAAATCCATGTTTGTCCGTTCGGCTTCCTTGATGGCCCACTCCTCCAGCAACTGGGCCTCGTTGTCGCTCGCGTAGCGGCTGAGAGCCTTTTTCTTGGCGGCCTTGCGCTCCTCCGGCAGGTTCTGCCATTCTTTGGTCATGTGTTCCCGGAACGCCGCGTCCTCATCCCAGAATACATGCAGGCGCTCGTGCAGCAGGGTAGAGGCAAAGGGACGTTTTTTCCCGGCGGACGCGGCCAGGATGTGCCGCACTCGGCCTGTGGGCGTAAAGCGCCCCTTGTGGAAGGCAATGACGCGGTCGCTCAGAAGCAGTCCGGCCAGCACGGCTTCGTCCAGAGCGGGGTCAGGGCTGCGTCCGGCTGTCACGTCGTTGAGCCAGGCGCAGATCTGCTCCACGTCATAGTGAAAGCCCAGCAGCCCCCTGAGATATGTTTCCACAGGCAGGCTCAGGTCGATATCGCGGGCGTGCAGGGCCAGAGCGTAGGAAACCCGCGCCAGAGAGCGGGAGTCGTCGTAGTAGATTTCGTAGGCATGTTCCCGGTAGCGCCAGGGGGCGGCGAAGCTGCGGCAGCTTGCCTCCGTTCTTGCCCAGAATATTCTGCCCGGCGCGGTTACAGAGTCGCCGCGTCCTTCCAGGCAGGCCCGCACGGCGTCCAGGCCGGGGGCGTCCACGTCCGCCAAAGCGGCGACAGGCGCGCAAAGCGCCAGAAGCACGCAGAGCAGGGCCGGAGGCAGCGTGCTATACATGTTTTTCATACGTGCCCTATTGTTGGATGACAATCCGGCTCTGCAGCTCGACTGCCACCGGAGAGTTCCGTTCCAGGTAGGCGCGGAGCACATCGTTCGCCAGCTTGTCGCCTTCTTGCCACTGGAATGGCGCCAGCATTGTGAAACCGTCACCGCCTCTTGCCAGAAAATCCACAGTAACGATTTGATATGTCGCTTTTGTATCCAGTGGCTGCCAAGTCCCGTCTCTTTCCAACACTTCCGCATTGCATATGCGCTGCCCGGGTTGATTCGAAGGCTTGAAAGCATACCGGAGTCCGGAAACCTGCAGCAGCCTCCCCGTGCCTTCGCCAAAGGCGGCCACGCCATGTTCCAGGGCCTGCAAAAGAACGGCGCCAGGCATTTTCGCTGTCAGCGGCGTATTCTGGAATGGCAGGGCGGCAAGCACATTCCCCGGCGTGACCGCGCCGCCGGGCAACGAACTGCGCAACGCTCCGCTGTTGATAACGGCGATGCGCGCCTCTTTGAAAGGCAGCAAGCGCAAGGCGTCCGTAACGATATTGCCGGAAAGGCACTCACCCCGGCGACATTCCATCACGCCGGGATCCTCCAGGGGTCTGCCTTCTTTGCCCGCAGCGTTGATTGTGCCGATGCTTGTTGTCATCATCGCTTGTACCGGCACGGCAAAGTCGTCGATAAGCCTGACCAGATCGGCGTCAGGCTGGGGCGCGTTGAGAGCGGCAAGCGTTCCCTGCTCAAGCAGAAGAGGCCCTCCTTTCCATTCCGTGGCAATGCCCTTTTTGTCGAAAGACACATCCAGCCTGCCCAGATAGGCGCATGCCGAGGACGCGGTAACAAGCAGAACAGGAGAACCGTCCGGCGTTTTCTCCACAACCGGGTATGGGCCATCCGCTCTGTCGTGCTCGTTGGATAACAGACTATGGCTGTGGGCGCCAACGATAATATCCACGCCGTCCACCGACCGGGCGAGGAGGCGTCGTTCGCTTTCCAGACCAAGATGCGCAAGAGCTATGATGATGTTCACATCCAATGCCGTCAACTTTTTTATGGCATTTTCAAGTGCTTTTTGGGCATTGCTGAAACTGACCCCTGGGCCGGGGGACGATGTGACGGGTGTGTCCTCCGTAACGAGGCCGACAATGCCGATTTTACGGCCGTTTCGCTCCAGCACGATATAGGGAAGGATTTTGTCCACCGCCGGAGAATCCGGGCGTGGATCGAACGAAACATTCGCTGCAGTCACGGGGGTTCTCAAGGCATCCACCAGACGAAGCCAGGTCGGCCAGCCGTCATCGAACTCATGGTTGCCGGGAATTACCGCCTGGTAGCCCATCCTGTCTATAAGGGCCGTGGGCATGCGTTCCTTGTGCCGGGTCCAGAACAACGTGCCCTGGAAAATATCGCCGGCGTCCAGAAACAGCGCGTCCGGATTGTCCTTCCGGATTGCCCGCACAGCCTGATCCAGCCTGACATAGCCGCCACGCCCCCCCTCACACAACGCCGCATAACAGGTAAGACCTTGATCCGTTGTGCCGCCGTATGAGGAATGGGTATCGTTGGTATGGAGTATCGTCAGGGAAAAATCAGTTCCGGCCGCCAAGGCGGCCAAAGCAGCACCAAAATAGAAGAGTATGCCTAACAGGATGTGCCGTATAAAAACCACATGTATCCCCGCCGCCCAATTCAAGACAATACTTATGAGCAGAACACGTCCGCTATCTTCGCCATGGTCTCGCCCACAGGCAACTGTTGGGGACACTTTTCCTCGCATTGCCCGCATCGCTGACAGCGATTAGCCTGCTCACCGGGCGCAAGGATCAAATTGCCGTACATGTACTTGAGGTGATTGCGGGCTTTTTCATTCTCGGTCAGGCAGTAATCGTTGTAGAGCATGAAGTTTCTGGGAATATTCACCCCTTCCGGGCAGGGCAGGCAGTAGCCGCAGCCGGTACAGCCCACCTCGATCCGTTGCAAAAGAGCATCGCGCACAAAGGCCACGGCCGCTTCGTCAGTGCCGGTGAAGGCTTCGGCGCCGCAGGCGATATTCAGGTTTTCCTCCACCTGCTCCATAGCGCTCATGCCGCTCAAGACCACGGTGATTTCCGGCTGGTTCCAGAGCCAGCGCAAGGCCCAGTCCGCCAGGGACCAGGCGGGCCGGATGCCGGCAAGATGGGCGCGCAAGGCGTCAGGGACTTGGTTGATCAGGAAACCGCCGCGCAGGGGTTCCATGATGACCAGCCCCAGGCCTTTGCGAGCAGCCAGTTTCACGCCTTCCTCGCCGGCCTGGTAGGCCTGATCCAGGTAATTATACTGAATCTGGGCGAAATCCCAGTCGTAGCCTTCCACGATCTCTTGAAATATGGAAAAGCGATCGTGAAAGGAAAAGCCCACATGCTTGATCCGCCCGTCCTTGCGCGCTTCTTCAAAAAAGCCGGCCAGATCCGCCTGCTTCATGGCCTCCCAATAGCGGGCGTTCAGAGTATGGGCGAGGTAGAAGTCAATGCACGGCGTTTGCAGACGCTTCAACTGGAGATCCAGAGTACGGTTCATGTCCGCCCTGGTTTTCACCAGCCAGGTGGGCAGCTTTGTGGCCACCTTCACCCTTTCCCGGTAGCCGTCCGCAAGAGCCTTGCCCACCAGGGGTTCGGAAGCGCCCGGCTCGAAAATGCCTTTGGCGCCGTGATACGGCCAGGCCGTATCCAGGTAATTGACGCCCCGATCAATGGCTTTACGGATCATGGCGATTGCCAGATCCTCGTCAATGCACGCAGGATTCGGGCCGGCCACAGGCAGACGCATGCAGCCGAAACCCAGAATAGACACAGACTCGCCAGTTTTGCCCAATTCGCGCCGTTTCATGACTTGTCCTTTGTCTGGAAGGTAATACAATGCGCCTCCAGCCCAACGTCATAGGAGGCATAACCATAACCATAAGCGATGGGAAGCCCGTTGCCGTCAATATAACCGACAACTCCGTGAAAGGCGAGAGGCAGATCTTGCGCTGTCGCGTCTCAGAATTTCCAGGCAAGGCCCAGACTGACCAGATGCTGGTCGTACTTGTACAGCTTGCAGGTCGAAGAATTGTCGGTATAGTAATACGATGCCTCAATGCTCCAGGATTCATTGATGGCGTAGGAAAGATCCGCGCCTATGCGCAGGCGGTCGTCCTGGCGCTTGCGGGTTTCCAGGGCCGTGGCCGGTCCCTGGTAAAATTCCTGGGTGAAGCTGACCTGGGGCGACAGGGTGAAACCGTAGGGCAGCTTGAAGCTGAAGCGGGCCAGACCTTCCCAGCCGTCATAGCCGTAGTCGCGCCACTTTGCTGAAGCTCCCACAAACCCCGCGCCGATCAGAAACTCGTGCCCGTCATCGCCGAAGAAGAAGCGGGCGTATCCGCCCGTGTGACAGAAGGCGCCGTTGTGGTAGCCGCTCTTGGTATAGGTGCGCTGCTCAAGGGTCGTGTCCGAGATCAGGTGCAGCCAGGGCGTCACGGCGTGGATGTAGCGCAGTTCCACCCCGAGGGCCGTTACGTTGGTCATAAGCTCGTAGTCGAAAACCTCGGCCTTCACGCGCAGATCCACCAGGTCCTGGCCGTCCAGGTAGCGTACGCCGGCCCCGGCGCGGCCCCACTGCCATTCGCGGCTGTCGATCTTGCGCAATTCGTTGTTTCCGTAGCCTCGCCACAAGCCCTGCACATCGCCCACCAGCCACCAGGGGCTGGTCGCGCTCAGGCGGTAGCCCAAATCCAGGTTGGCCCCCGCGTAGGCGCCGAGGCTGTCTTTTCTTTTGGCGTCGGGAAGGCGCACGCCATCCCAGTCGCCCAGGCTGATGGTGGAGGAGGCAGGTCCCTGGTTGGCGTTGCTGTCGTACAGCATGCCGGCCCGTACCGCGCCGTGGACCTGGAAGCGCTGCTTTTCGTATTCCGCCAGGGTCTCATGGCCCAGGCGCATGGCCTCGTCCTCGTTGCCCATAACGAGGTGGGCGCGGGCCGCTTCCAGGCGCAGATCGGCGTTGTCGGGCCTTTTCGCCGTCAGCCTGTCGTAGACGGGCAGGGCTTCCACCGCGTAGCCGGCCGCCAGGGCCGCGCGGGCGCGGGCCAAGGCCAGATCGTCGTTGTCCGGGTAGCGGGCTGCGAGGCGGGCGTAGATGGCGTGGGCTTCGTCGGTATCGCCCTGCTCCATGAGGCTGGCGGCCTGGGCGAGATCCTGAGCCGGCACCGTGCGCTCGGAGGCGTTCAAGGGCATTTGGGACGCGCCCGGGACGGTGCAGGGAAGCAGGCAGAACAAGATCAACGAAAAAGAACTCAGTGCGCGTTTCATGGCTGTCTTCTTACTTGACGCGCCGACCGCTGGTGATAGCGCCAGTGAAGCTGTTGGCAAGTCCGTCCGAGATCGCGAACTGACCGGAAGCCCCGATGTCCCCCAGCTTGCCAAAGCCCTTGCCGGCCGTGCCGCTCATGCTGCCGCTCCCCCCTGATACCCCGAAAACGGCGCCACGGAAGCCATTCACGGTGAAGCTGTTGCCGCTCACCCAGCCCGTGCCGCCGGACAGGTTGTATGCCCCGTTTATGGGAGACGGGTACTGGACGCCGCTCATCGTGCCATTGGAGATCGTGCCGCTACGGAGATTGACGCTGAAGCTGTATGTCCCGGCGCCCGCATACTGACTTTCCAGCGTGCCTTCGATGCCGACGCTCCCCAATGCCGCGAGCCTTTCGTCGATCAACGCCATCTGCCCGAGGTTGGGCGTGTTCAGGAGCGTGTTCGCGCCGGCCGGCCCGTGCTTGAGCAAGTCCACAACCTCCTGATCCAGTTTGGATCCGACCTTCGGCATGGCCTGGTCGGAAGGCGGCAGGGCAAGCTGTCTCAAAAATTGCCTGTCCATGTCGTTCATGGGGCGGACTATGCCCCCGGCCGGACCGTCAGGCATGGACTCAAAGACTTTGCCGCTGCCGTCCAGGCGCGTGACAGTTTCGTCCTTCTTGTTGGTAATGAGGATGGGCAGATTCTCCGTACCCTGCTCCTCGATCACGCGGAATTCCGGTCCATTGACCACCACGACGAGCCGGGCGCCCGGGATGTCCACCGTGAAATCGGGAGTTTCCACCTTCATGGCGTCGGGCTTGCCTTCCGCCATGCGCCCGCTGATCAGGCGGGCCATGCCCCTGGCCAGCTTGAGGTTGAAGGCGGGCTTTTGTCCGCCGCCATACACGTATTCGGAGAGCCGGGCCTGGGAATCCGGGGCCATCATCAGCGCCGAATCGTCACGGAAGAGCACCTGCAAGCGCCCCTCAGGGTTGGTGACCAGGGTATCGCCGGTGTAGACCGGGCTTTTTCCGGCCAACGGCTCCTGCTGCGACAGGCGCGCGGCCCATGCCTCCTTGCGGGCTGCGACCACATTGCCCACGCTTTCAGCCGCAAAGGCGGACACAGCGAAAAGGGCCGCCAGACAAAGGGCTAACATGTTTGCAAGGACAAGGCGGGTTTTCATGCGCGACTCCTTTTTTTCATGGCTCCATGCCTCTTGTCCGGGCGGTACTTGCCAATTTGATGTAAACTTTGTATTCTCTAAACATACATAAGAATATACGAGAATACGCAAGGAGCAGATATGCAGTCGGCAACGACAGTTCGACTCGACACGGAAATTCGTGAACAACTCGACAAAATGGCCGAGCAGATGGACAGACCCCGCGCTTGGATAATCAAGGAAGCTGTGGCTCAATACCTTGAACGTGAGACATGGTATCTGGCTGAGACGCAAAAGGGAATAGACGATATGGAGGCTGGCCGGGAAATCAGCCATGACGAAATGGCCGCGAGATTAAAGGCGAAGGGTTTCAATGTCGCCACGTAAGTCTTTGCCTGTCAAATGGACGGAAAGCGCCTGGGAAGACCTGGACGGCATTACGGATTACCTGCTTGCCGAGGATGTGGCATTTGAAGCTGTGGAAGAATACGTGAAGCGCATTTTCAACGCGCCGGAACACCTGACCATGTTTCCGGGCGTCGGCAAACCGGGGAGGATGCCTAATACCAGAGAGTGGTTCGTCAAAGGAACGCCTTACGCGCTGATTTACACCGTGCGTGACGGCAAGGCGCGTATTCTCCGTGTGATGCACGGCAGTCGCCAGTTTCCTTTTGGACAATAATTTCAGATAAAAATTAGCAGCTTGTCAGGTATTCTTCACTTTCACTATCATCAGGTTCGCTCTGGACGGCTTGATGCGTCAAGAGGCTCTCGGCTGGGAGTCTGAGGGGATTACCCTGGAAAAAGCCCGTCTGGAGCTTGCCCGGCTAGTTGGTGCAGGGGTGCTGCTTTCAACAGCGTCAGCATAGTGTTTGACATTACCCATATCTGCTTGGCAGCCTTTCCTTATATGTCTATAATTCAAGGAGTATTATATGGACACGAAGCAAGATCAACTGGACAAGGTGAAAAGGCTGAGCACACAGGAAGCAAGACGTAAGCGCATAGCGGATTGGTTAGAAAAAAGAGAGTTTTCACCTATAGATAGATAAAGCTATTGTTTGGTATTTCTCAAACCAAGCTTCCAATGTCAAACTTTGCCACAAT
>Ga0123357_10005051_pt1 | contig 15706 bp, 8 predicted proteins | sample TergutEmb28metaG_FD_89873 | JGI IMG/M metagenome (GOLD analysis project Ga0123357, IMG submission 89873) | Embiratermes neotenicus P4 segment gut microbial communities from Petit-Saut dam, French Guiana - Emb289 P4 | ecosystem: Host-associated > Arthropoda: Insects > Digestive system > Gut ... | reverse complement strand
TATTGGACCGTGCATCATCTTGATAGTTGAGTAAAGAGAGACCAACTTGATGCCACTTGTTTTATTATTACTTTATTCAGTGCTCAACATGTTTCGGATGTTAATACATCCATCCTCAGGAGCATGCGACTAATTCGTTGAGTTACTTCATGGGTTGTATCTGGTTCGATGTGTGTTGGTGTTACGTTGCAGTGTGGCTATGGTGGTGTGGTATTCGTATGCAGGCTGAAGCACTGAATAAAGTAATAATAAAACAAGTGGCATCAAGTTGGTCTCTCTTTACTCAACTATCCGTTCTCTAAACTCGGCATACTTTCTCCACCTGTTGTCTCCAGTCAACACGAAGCTTCACAATGGGTCTCACACGCCGGACGACGTTCAGCATCCTGTTTAGATTTGCCCGCACCAGTAGTTAAGCTTCTGCTCTCGAAACTGTAACACGATCAGTTTATCGGATCTGCTGATGATCTTGAAAGGGACACTTTATGTTATTAATACCGTGCATTCTCGTATATTCGGTATATTGACCAACCAATGCACTTAATGAAATGCAACGAGATACATCATAAAACACAATTCATGATAAGTATCACCCCTACAAGTTTCGGCACCGAAGTGCCATCTTCAGGGAGTCTACGAACACAGAGGACCAGGGAGTCTATGAACACAAAGGATCACAAGTCCAACACTCCACTTCAGGTATTAATCACCGTAACTGTCATTTTGAAAATGTGAAAGTCCAGAATACACAACTTTACGTATTCTGGAGTTGTAACATGGCAATCCGGTGCCGAAACATATAGGGGGTGATACTTATCAGGAATTGTGTTCCATGATTTGTCTTTTATTGTACTTCATAGTTGGTCACTATAAAAGCCGCAACAATGCAAAATGAATCTGCTTTTTCTGCAAAGCCATTTACGTATTAAATCAAATTACCATTTGCATTCTCGCAACCACGTCTAATTTCACTCACGACGAAACAGGCATTTGATTGTGAATAGTGCATTAGCTGCCAGCAAACAAAAATATCATGAGAAAAGCGAAATAAGTCCACAAGTTACAAGGAAAGAGCGACATTGGGAACCAGAGGCTGATTCTTTCTACCCCGCAGAAAGGACCAAGTGCTCAAGTATTTTTGTTCGGGCAATCAGGTTGACTCCACTAATACATTTAAACATTTGAAAACCCTGCATTATGCCCAAAGAGTGTATCTGTAGCAGACATGCACGATTCTCAAAATAAACATTTTCGTAATCAGCTTTATTAACTCATCTTTGTAAAAAAAGATGCAGAATATCTGCTATAAACTCATATGACTGGAAAGAAATTTCAGGCTTCAACGTGAATAACATTCTTGTTTAAAAACTGTACTTAGCCTTATAACCTGGTTTACCGCCAAGTATGTTATGAAATGTTACACAGGGCCTTAAACTTGGATTGGATTCCTCTGCTTCAGGAAATGATCAAGTGGCGGGCAATTGTAAACACGGTAAAGGAACCTTGTGGTTCCCTAAAAAGCGGCAATTTATTGAATAGCTTACGAGCTATTAGCTTGGGAAGAATGTGCACCGAGTTAATTAACTAGTCAATCCCATGTTTTAAACAATTACTCCACTGTCCGTTCATTTCCATGGTAACTGCGGCTCCCACTGCAGCTTAATCCTGATGGGAAGATACATCATGGCAGACATGTCCACTTATCCCGCAATGCGACTCTCGTTCTTAACCTTGCTTTTACTGAAAGCCTCCAACATGTGTCTTTGCAAGTAATTAGTTCCTAGCAAGAGATGCACAAATTTATATTGATCTATACAGAAAAATAAGTTCTTTAATAGTAAGCCGGCGTCCCTTGTTTTGGTACACGCAGACGGGAGAACATTAATGGAAGGTGGTACTGAAAAGGGCGTGACGGTGTGGAACTGATTCAGGAGGCCCGGGATATCTGACGGGGCAAACGTTTGTGAGCACGGTAACGAACATCCGAGTTCCATTAAGGCGAGTGATTTTCCGAGTACACTTATCCTTCTCTTTTCGCGGTTTCGTACTTCGCCGTTTCGCAAATTTGCGGGGTTGTCCCAAGAATAAAAGTATATCACTCGGACCCTTCGGTGGAAAGGAGCATCAGAAGTGTTCGACAACTCGAACCAGCTTCCATCGTTCTTCACTTCGGTACTCGATGGGGGTGAATGGTTTGCTTCATGCCCTGGCCGCTTTACTTCCGCGGCAAGTGCCCCCGACATTCACTGAATAGGAGGCTGAATGGGCTTCATGGGCAGACCGGACGCCGGAAGGGAAAAAAATCTCTTCCTCTGACGGGAATCGAAACAGGATTCCTTGGACGTCCAGGCCGTGGCCCACTTATTAAGACCACACTATAATGACATATTTACATATACAATGCAAGAAATGGGCATGTAAGGCTGGAAGCTGTGCGAAGTCACAACAGACGCACAACTACACACAAACACGGCCCTTCTTCAATAGCTGGCAGTCATTTAGCTATTCTAAAATTCCCCGCTCTTTATGCAACATGAAGAGCCATTGGCGTGTTCAATGGTCCCCACTGTGACTCATAGCACCAGATCCTGTTGATTTAGGATCAATTGTTTTATATCATCTCGTCTACGCCTGCATCTCGCTTCATTTTTCCGACTACTATTTGTGTAAAATGTAAAAGGGAAAGTCCACCCCAGAATAGGCCATGAAGTCACAGAGAGTAACTTTCCTTAACCTCGGCGCATGATGTGGGTGGGTGGTCAACGCCACGTACCGGCTACTTCACCCCCGGGAAAGCGATCGGTACCCATTGTAAAGGAGGTTGGGTGGTTCCCAGGGCCGGCCTGGACTGGTGCGGAAAATTTCGCCCCCACTATCACGTAATTTTGACTACACCAGGGGTTTTTAACATTTTCTGTGCTACGGACCTGTTTGGAAGTCTGGTGAAACCTCCGAACCCTTTCTCAGAAAAATGCACTTAAACGCAAAAAACAGAGATTATGAGATTTATTAAGGAAATATATATATATATATATATATATTGGAGCTTAGAGGCCATAAATTGCTTTGTTGCCATTGTGGAATAAAAAGCTAAACTTCAGTTAGAGGTTAGTGAAACTAGTTATAATGTTACTCCCCATCCAAGTTCATGGACCCACTGAAATCTATTCATGGACCCAAGGTTACGCACCTCTGATCTACACCAAGATTTCTACAAGTCTCAGTGATTTAACCAATGAAACAAAATCTGTGGAGAGTACGACGTACGAAGTTCCTCATTACGTAATTTTTTCCCACTGTCCTTTAAGTTACACAGTTACACTTCTCTCTCTTAGGTTCGGATATTCACTTCAGCAACCCGCTGCTGAACATGCTCGATGCATGACGATCTCGTTGGACAGCATTGCTGCACCTGTGCTGTTGGCGCAGGCCAAAGTGAAACTTCTCGCACCCCTCTTCAGTGAAACTATATTATCTCAAACTGTCATCGTGTTTTAGAAGTACACAATAAAAAGATATACATAATTTGAAACAAACTGTATTCATTACACACACATGAACATTTTCAGTTCTGCAAGAGTTGTCAAGACGTTTTAGGCTCTTCCGTTCTGTCTGACCACGTAGGAATGTGTATCACGTACCTACCACTTGAGGGTACATCACCCGCTGCCTCTGAGTTATCGACAAATTTGCACACTTTGCACCCAAAGTGCAAACCATACAAACTGCTAAAACACCTTTCTTTCACTGTTACAGTTTCTTCCGTCATACAGGACGTGGGCTGTCAAACAGCGAAGTCAGCTTCACCGGTTGCGCTACTTTGCTTTCCTGTCAGCAGAAACTCAAGTTGGCTTCGGAAAATAAAGGAATTACATCAGCAACATAAGTGAGGTCAGCTATAGAATATGACACTTTGAATATGTAATGCCGTTACACATTTGTGCTGCATTTCAGTCGCAGAGAAAAACTTGTGCATTAAAGCCCGAGAACGACAGTAGGAAGAAAGAAATTGGAGGAGAATTTCGTGGCAGACTACATTTTAACGGACGCAATGAGAGAGGCTACATATTTACGGACGGCAGTGGACAGAATATTTTTACGAACGGAGTGGTAAGACAAGACTACGTCTTCATGAGAGTACTGCTTCACAAGAGCCTACATTTTTACGGGAGAAACTATTCGATTCAGCGTTTCCACACAGTGTCACTTCATTCGATTGAATAATATTTCAAACGTTCAGTTCACACCTCAAAAAAAAAAAAAAACTCCTTGTAAATTACAAAGACAAATCAAATGATAATGTATAGGCAAATTAACGCTGTTTGGTATCACATGAAACCCACAAATACGCCATGTGGATAAAGTGCAGATTTCTTCAGCACAAGTAAGTGACATACGCAATATCCACGGCAGTTCATTCATTGGTGCGTATAAATTCCTTTGGACAGTGGAAGTCATTTAGACAAGTATAGAATTTTCTGCTGTGATGGAACCCCAAACATTCTTCAGTACTTCACAGAAGTCCGCCACGTGATCCTATTCTGAGTCAACTGTCCATTTCTACTGTTTACACCTAGTTTATTTAAGACACATTTTAAAATTATGCTTCCATCTGCGACTATCTATCAAGCAGTGTACTTTGTCAAGGTTTTCAAACTAAAGCACTGCATACATTCTTGCAGCATTCATATTTCCAAAATCTCGTTTCCTCCTCACCTATCACCTTACGATACCAGGCAAAACTCATCGTCCGGTAGAAAGGGTACCTTCGTTTTTGTGAGGCCCGGGTTCAAATCTCTGCCCAAGCTACAGTGACTGTTGAGGTTGTTGTGATTTTCCTCAGGTACCCCAAGCAACTGCCGAGACAGTACATCGAATTAGACTATAACTACCTCCCATCATATCCGCTGCAATTCATTATTCAACACTCGTCATATCATCTGACGTTATTTAAGTGAGCTACCGACAGTGTCGCTAGTGTCCTATAAACAATAATAAATATATCCGGAATGCAAGACAATTTAAAAGGGAAGACTGAGATTATAGTATTTTGGATAATGATACCTTGCAGTCACTTTCTTCCCTACAATTAAACCTTTATGGCGGGGCAGCTAATTCTTTCAAATGATGGCAGCCAACGGCAAGGCTGCATGGTGTTAAAATCCACAAGACCAGGGGTGCATACATTTTCAAAAATTCTACGAACCACCTCAAAATTCTAGCGCCAGATGTGTGACATGACCCTAATTCCATATCTAGGGTCCAAAAATATTATGTGCCACCCTACCAAATTTAGTTGCCTGGGAAACACAGTACGTAGGATTTGTGCACCCATTCGTACACCATCTTCCGAACACACCGATCACAAAACTTCAAATCGTACAGAAAGGAAGATGAACCTGTCTTTGTGCGCAATAAACCATACCAAGACAGACATACAGGTCGAAGTAAAGCTCCATACATTCTTCACCCTCGGCGATATGTGGGGAGAAAAAGGTTATCAAATTCAAGCCCCGGCCGCTTTACGCCAGGTAAGGAACAATCGTACCCACTGGACAGTAAGCTGGGTGGACCCGAAGGACGATCTGGACGTGGTGAAGAAAAAGCAAATATTTGCACCATGTAGAAAATCGAACCCCGATCAACCAGCCCCGCCAGTAGGTATGCTCCACTAAGCTTCAAGAGACTAAACTGTAACTTCGTCTAGCAGCAACTGATAGAGTATTCGTTATTGTTTATTCCTGCCTTCTTTTTCTTTCTTTCTTTCTTTCTTTTTGACATATATGTAAACTGAGCAGTTCGACTGGAAGGCACAATGAATGACAACTATTGACGGAAATGCTGATCTCAGTTCCTGTCAGATAATTTCACTTTAATTCTTACTTTTCCGTGTGCTACGAAGTAGAACACTGTTAAGACACCAACTGAAAAGATATCATACGACGGCACTGATACAAAACGCGAATCAAAATGACGGTCCTCGCCAAGTATTGAGCCAGCAAATGGAGGACGAAATGTACGTGAGATGGGCTCAGTATGCAGCAGACATGGACACAAAACATGCAAATGGGATTCTGATGGGAATCCTGAAGGAGGAAACCTCTTAGACGACGTAGGTGTCCATGGGAGATATATTAGTAAGGATCCTCAGGAAACAGGAAAGGGTTTGGATTGAAATGGCTCATGATAGGGTAAAGTTACACAAACACACACACTATTAAGCCTAACACAACACATTATTACTTCCTTCTACGCTACTGCGAATAGCCCATTAAAAACGTTTAAATATGTTTAAAAACTCATAACAAATCAGACTTCCCAACAATCTGCCATTTCTACGGTTCAACCTTCTACGGCCTATACAAAATGTAACAAGAATGTACAAGTTACTGGGCTGCAAAAGGAATTCGCAGGACGTACCAACATCCATCCTATTCATATTACCTGTAAGGAAGGAACGTGATAAAGAAGGGTGATACTCCGCAGCTGCAATAAAATTCATATAAATAAGAACGGTGTGTATTAACATGTCAACATATCATCCTTATCTACAGAATTTTGCTAGAAAAAACTATTACTACATGTTTCGACTCAAGTGAGTCACTAAATTTTAGGTATGATAAAATCGAAGGCACGGGATACGGAAATAAAATACGTTTAATAGAACAGATTTTCGATATCGTAAAAAAGAAACGCAAGGTACCTATACTTAAGCAGCTACGAGTTTTGTCACGTTACGCAGCGTGCATATTCAGCGAAAGTGTGAAATCTTAGTGCCTCTAAACGATTGTGACGTGTAAGAACGAATGGATAAATTATAGGGTTGTCGGGATAAGCCGCTGCAACAGAGATAGTGTACAATTTTTCGGTTGATTTCAAGTGACATTTCAATACAAGAGAAGTAAACCCAGCCATTACACTTTTTGACTCTTTATCAGATTTAAATGTAAGAAAAGGTCAGGTTACAAAGGCAGAGCGCTGCAGTGTCGCCTTGACCTTGCCCGCATCGCTATCCAGCTGTTCATCCTTTGCAGTGATTAAGATGCCAGTGGTGTCTAAACAGCGAATCACGATATTTGCAGCAATAAAAATATCAGGAAAAGGGGGGAATGGCCCTCACAGTTGTCCCTGAAACTTCAACTGCGACAACTATGTTAGCAGTGGATCTTCGTATGCAAATTATCCAACTGCATGGTGCACCATCCTCATTGATAATTCAGAGTCGCTCATGTGGGTAAGATTTCCGCGCCAATTACGAAACACAAAGAAGCATTATCGCATCACATCGGCTCGCCTTTGGTCCCTGTCCTGTGCCAGGTAAATTCAGCTCATTTCGTCGCATCCAACACTCCCACGATCTATTCCATTATTCCACCAAAGCCATGGTCTCCCAATTGATCTCTTCCTTCAAGTTTTGGATAGTTTTGTATTTATCCCCTGCATGCTTCACTCCCAGCCAATGTTTCCCCAACTTCGTTTTCTTATAAACAAATTAATAACTGAACATTAGAAGGTAAATTTCCGATCGGAAATTTTCGGAACTCACGACATTAGCAATGTATACATGAAACAGAGTGCACAACTGAAACAATGACACAAAAGCTAGAAACTTGTGCCTGGAAGACTGCTGAGTAGCGGGTGAGGGGGCCGGCAACTGGAGAGATTTTCAGTTATCACTTCCTTACCGTATTTTTTATGGCGCTACAGCCCAAATAAGACATAGGTCCTCCCCTTTGAGGTTTCTATATCACAAGCTATTAAACACACGCGCGCTGTAGGTCTCCTCTGAATGCGTAATCAACACGTCGCAGAGACCGCTACCTACACAACACACAACAAACAAAAAGGACGAGCATCCATGTCCTCAGCGGGATTAGAATGCATGATCGAAGCAATGGAGCAGCTGCAGACCGCACGGTCGTCGGGAACGGCACCGTAACTAATACTGTTTCTAAATCTTATTGAAGAAAACTAACATTGTAAAAATCATATTTCGCCTAGGTACATTATAACTAGCAACAGAAATTTAAACGTTAAGCACTAGTACCAACAGCTTTATCCATAAACACTAACATAGAATTCACGCTCAAATCCACCTGTCAGTCATAGTTGTGCATAACACTAAAAGATTTCTCTTACATTTGCGGAAGGTTTATAGGCGATCGCGAAGACAGTAACTGCATCCGGCTGTTCTATCACAAGTATCTAGGGAGCTTTGCTCGCTCGCTCACTCAATCACAAACCAAGCTCGCTACACAAGGCAGATGCAAAACTTAGCAGAGCAGAATCCGTTGCATCCGTATCTCACTGGCAAAGGATGAATATTTCTTGGCTGTTTCTGACTTACAATTACTTTGGTTTTTTTACATGCAAACGTTTTCGAGCCTGAAATTAATCTAAATAATACTAAAAAACTCAGTTCCTGCCTTACAGTCAACACACTCCATCTCCATCACAAATGCCTATCGGTTAACGCTGTTTAGAAAAATAATCAGTGTTTATTGGGAGAATCTAACGCACCTCAATGGCAAAATGCAGAACTTTGACGTACGTAAATCTTCGTATACACGCCCATATATACGAGCAGTTCCGAGCATAACCCACAACGCCTACCTTCCAACGTAATATACTCCTACCACTGCATATTTATTGGCATTATTGTTAATGCTTCACCTCCTTTCTGTGTAGCACTAATTACTTAATTACTAATTCCAAATGTATACACTGCACTTATCGGATATAATCTCCAAGTTTAGAGTTATCGCCATGCTTGTAATACCTTGCAAGTAATATTCCACGCATAATAAGTACACGAAATTTCATATACATCGGTTATCGGGAATTAAAGAGTATGGCGTTGCAGTGGTCTAAAAAGGCGTAAGGTTTATAACATGTTTCGCGCAAACCCGTCAGATGGCTCAAACACCGAAATGGGGGTACACACACAGCATGGTAATTTCATAGGGATTTGGGGGGGGGGGGGGTAGGGGGGGGGGAAATGTGGCTTAAGGGCCCTACTTTAAATGGTTATACGAAGTATTAAGTAATAAATTAATTCAGTGACTCGCCAAGACTTTACGGTAATGCTGTCGTAGAATGGCAATATTCTTCCTGAGTATGCGCTTCAAATGAAGTTGTGTGGTGCTCAGTAAGCTGTCCCTGTTTTCTGCTGAAGGGTATCACAGCAAACTGTACTACTTAGAGTAGCTGTGTGTCACTTTCACTGAGCAGGTCGCGCTGTTACGTCACTACCGCCAATGGAATAAAAAAGTGTATCTTAAAGGTAGAAACTGTTTTCCCCAAAGGAACAGGCATAACTGGTTCCACTGACTTAACTATTGAGTAATAAACATACCAAACAGTGCCACCTCATACACAACACCAGTGGCGGCGAAACACAGAGAAATGAACATAAAATGTACGTAATTCCATGAAGCAGAGACCTTGTTGATCAACAAGTTATGCAACTTATGAAAACCAAAGTTTCATCAACGTATTCGCACAAGCACTGGATCCTATCCTCAGCCAGATGAATCCAGTACACACTTTCATACCCTGTTTCTTTTACCATCCTACCCCGCATACTAATAAAGCCGGAGCCCCTGTGAACGCTAGGAAGACATATGGGGGAGATGAAATAAAGATCCACTTTTTCTCAACCTCGGCAATAGACGGGTAGTGGTCAGCTTCGAGTGCCGATCGCTGCACGCCCGAACAGGTGCTCTCAGCACCCACTGAACAGAAGGCTGGATGGGCCGAAAAGCGTATGGACACTTTGGAGGAGACAAAGAAACTTGCTTGCCTCTGCCGGGTAATCAAACAACAATTCCAATCACATTCACGCTTTAAACCACTCACTAGAACGGCCACGCAATCCCTGCTCGCCCTAATGTTAATACATATTTTAAAGATGTGCAGTGTCTCTACTCAACGTTCAGCATAGGATCCAGTATCGGGTTCTTGTAAATGGGTATGAATCATCGGGCCGTACAAGCGGGGGCGAATTTCTTCATCAACTGCGCACGAGTTCCTCAAGAACTCTGGGGTTTAGTTGACTGTACGTTTAAGTGCCACTGAGGCAGCGGCTGTGCGAACTTCATAAATCGGGCAGATTTAACGTAGGGTCGCCAGGAATTGTATGGTTCTTGCTAGCCCCAAAATACGAGGCCTACTTCTGGAATTTGAAGCCGCACACTGTCAATATAAGGATTAAAATATCTGAAGAAACAAAGTTCTTTCCAGGGTTTCCTTCTGAGTTGCAAAACGCTTCGCAAAATGTCCGCGATAAAAGTTTCAGGGTGTTATAAAACGTATATTTCCTTAAGCATACGACTAAACATCCAAATGTGGTACGTATTAACGTTTACTGTACCATTTGACTGAAACATCTCCGAATTTTAACCACCAAGTACTTAATGTGTTCCACAAGATTCTAGCAATAAGAAGGGACTGCTTTCCCAAACAGTATAAGACAGTCGGTGTTTGTAACGTAGAGTGTATTCTGTGGGGCAGACACCAAATTTTGCAATATTACTTCAAGAAATCCATGTCTCAGTAAGTTTAAGAGGAACAATACCTAAGTGTAGAAGTTTAAGAGGAACAATACCTAAGTGTAGAACTCCGACTGCCATTGTATCGATAAGTGTTACGTTCGTAGCGTAAGTACTTATCCCACTGCGGTAGTAGTGTGGATATTCCTTCTGCGCGAATTAAAGGAAGGACACTTTAAGAACTAAACATAACATCGGCACGTGTCTGGATAAAACTGAGCGAAGGTCACTATAACTAAATGACTGAAACTGCAGTGAACAATCGCCTACAGGTATGGTGTGTAGGTATACACCATGGTCAATGTAAGAGGTGCCGTTACACTCAACAGACCAGGTAGCTAACTGAAATAAGCAGAATCCATCTTGACAAGCTGAAATTTGAAATTCCCCGCAACTTTTAATGTTCACAACAGCGCGCCAAGAGTCCGTATTCTACTCTAGATGAATCTATTCCAGGTCCTCTCACATAATTTCTTCGAGATGGTGGAAGAGGGGAGCTATCCCATTAACGGCCCGCACAGGTCCTCAGGGCTCCTGGAGTTTGAGGCTCCAAAACTTTGTAGACAAACGGCATATGAAGGTGGTAATGTTGGTAGACCCACGCATCGGCCACCATTAACCCCAGGAGACATCCCTAGTACTCAATTCTGTTACAGGCTGAGTCGACCCCACGGCCATATTTCTTCGAGATACATTTCAATATTATCGTCTTAACTACGCCTGATTCTTCCAGGCCGTCTTTTTCCTTCAGCTTTCGGAATCAAAATCCTGTATGCATTTCTCTTTTCACTCATACCGGCCATATGCTTCTCAAGAAATTGTATGTCACATAGCCACGGATTTTAAAAGATATGTGACTACATTTATTCGGCTCAAAAAACGGACCTGTAGCAGGCTCTTGTAGATATAGTGACGAGGTTACAAAACTGGCAGAAGTAACAGTTAAAATGCAACACGCTATTTCCAGGACGTCGATATTACGAAAAGTGGTGATTATTCGCACATTATTATTTCCGCAGCGGTATCTACAAAATTTCATGAAGGTTCTGAAGAATCAAGCTTTGAAGGTTTCGTAACAACTGAATATGTTATAATAATGCATCAGTTTGCCGACAGTTTAAAACATTACGCGTAGTCACCATGTTATTCTTTATGTTCTGAAAGACAGTCATGTAAACAAAGCCCCGTGATTTTCAAAGACAAATAATCATACAACACGTGAATGAACCTACACCAGGGCTGGCGAACCTTTTAAAGGGCGTGTGCCCAAATTATCTATAAATTTCAGAGAAGTCCTTTCGCGTATCCATGGGAATTTTGAAGAGCAAAATAAGGTCTTGGAATCTTCCATAATTATTTTTAGCGACTGCATTATTATTAATAAATATTATAATTATATAATTCATGCATGGTATAATTACCATATTTCATAAAGGCCTACTCGATGAATGCGTTTAAGTAGCAAATGTGGAAGTAATTGGGGTTGCTACTGCTTCCTGCTTGAAAAGAAGATTGTAAAACGTTTTGTCCAATGTCCCGTATTCGCCCAGTCAACATTTCGCACCTCTCCCGATTTGCTGAAAAAAAAGTTTCACTCGCAGTGTGATTTGGAAGTAACGGTACTTCACACGCAATCTCTACCCAGTCATATATATATATATATATATATATATATATATATATATATATACACACGCACATTCATCGTAATATGGAGATGCCGGTCGGGCCAAAGCTGTAAAAAACATGGGACAGCAGTGAAAGCCGTGTGCCAAGGAAATCTTTCCGCGTGCCATTTCGGGCACGCGTACCATAGGTTCGTTAGCCCTACCCTACATTTTTGGCTCTATAACGCGTCCATGAAATACGCCTCGTGGACAGTGGCGAAGAAAGTTTGCAGTAAATTGTGGCCTATGTCAAAAAGTCCAGGGGGCCTGTCGCTGGTATAATTTTCATTACGATATTCGGGCTAATATCACTAGCCGACTGGATAGAAATTCAGAAAAGTATTCTGATGGATGAAACGTAACAGCTCGAAGGAGATGTAGAAGGGGTCGAACAATGGGACGTCTTTCGGTTGATTCCGTACAGTTTTGTTATTAGCTTACATTTCACACGATCGCGGTATTCGTATTAGTTATTTATTTGACGCTACCGCATGGTAGTGAACAATGAAGTGCAAAAGTGTGGGACAAAGCAGTCGTGGAGAAATTTAAAGAATCATCCCAGCATTCAGTTGGAGGAACCGAGTACAATCACAAAGAACTGTGAGGATAGTGGTTGGGACGATTAGGATTCAAACCGGCCATATTCCGATTACAGGTAAGAATAGTCACTGCATGAAACAACTTACTCCCATTTTGGTGGTGTTAACAAGATGTACCCAAACTGTCATGTGTTAAGGCAGAGTGAGGAAGAAACATCTCTAATTCGTGGCCGCCAATGTCACCTGCCTTACCTTATTATATACTTTCCATTATGATCCTCCGCCTACGTGCCCTCTGTCCTAACAAGACTGTAGAAATGAAGATTCTGACTGCGCGAATAATTCGTCACATGAAGAGGGGTGTACTCAGCAGGTTGCGGACAGGACTGCTACTGGGACGCACGCTAGGATAAAACAAGGAGACCGCATGCGGGCACAGCAGCTGGGGAAACCCTGAAGACGTACTCTTTTGTCATTTGTTACATGCCTTCTGTAAAACTAAAATGTTATATCTGCGGGCTCTTGTAAACAACGATGAACCTCCGGGTTGTATCAACGAAGGAGAATTACTTCAGTTCCTGAGAGACCATTAGTCTCAGCAAATGAAGTCTGACTTTTGGAGTTAATTGGTAAATTCAGGTCACTTGTATTACACCTTGCCCCAGAAGGGTTACAGCGTTGATAAAACGTGGTGTATTATTGTTTGTGTTATCGTACCACAGTTCTGACACACCTTACTGGCATCAAGGGAAGGAGGCGGGGGGCAGCAAATAGACGGATAAGGTATGAATGTACAAGAACCGTGATACCACGTATTATTCTGGAACCACACAAACGTACACGGACGCAACATTACGTTTCAATAAAGAGAAACGAATGGATGCAATGCTTTGAAACGAACAATGATTAAGACACGTTAAATGATGCACTTACTTGGTAGGCCGGATTATAATAACGGCGAATGCTTAAACAGAGACCGCTTGCTGCATAAATTAACAATACATAACTGTGCACGTTTGTATATCATCACGCGTTATCGTTAATAAACCCTTCAAGGTGTAATGTTCACTTAAATTACATACAAAACTAAAGTTCGCATCTCACAGAGAACGGTCTGTAACAATTATAACAATTCGTGACACGCGGTTTAAAGCAATAATCCATTTTAAACGATGCTGTCAACTGTTACATGCTTGAACAAACTTCAGAAACGTGCCCCCACCCCACCCCCCAAAAAGAGGAAAAGTCGACATAAATATACGTCCGCAATTAGTTTTCGAGATACAGACTCTCCACGTTCGCCCGAGTTCATCCGTGGGGACATTTAGAACGCACCGGTATATTCAGCTCCAACTGAAAATGAAGAGATGCTGCAACAACGCATTTCTTATGCCTGTCAAACCATTCGCAACAGCACCAAGATTCGACAGGCATCATCAAATCAGAAGTGTCCATGCGTGCGATGATTCATGTGGAGGATATTTTGAACATTCGCCGTGAATTCTGACTTAATAAACAATTAGAACTTGTCAGTTACTAAACTGGGAACGTGTATTTTCAATGCATTATCTCTGTTATACATACATTATTAAGTAGTTACAGTACTTACTGTTAAATGTAACCTTTATATTAAACTCAAGAATCAATCACTTCTGGATATATGCATATACCTTTTCTGTTTTGAACTCACGTTTGAAGTGTGTCCATGCACTGCAGATACACTGGTAGAATAATGCTGATAGGAGAAAACCGAAGCATACGGAGAAAAACTTGTGCCAGTGCCACTTTTTCACCCACCAGGCAGACATCTGTCACGGATAGCCTGGGACTGAACACCTATCTCCGTTGTGAGGCAACTGTCCGCCTGCGCCATGGCAAAAATAATCGGTGTTTGAGAAACGTACCAAGCGCAGAAATACAGTGCCGGGGTCAAACGTACAGCTTATTTAATGTTACAGCAAGTGGTGCAGATCATTACCACCGGGCGTTTGGCGGTTAACGTCCACGAAGAAATATATGGACTGCAGCCAACGCTGGAGTGAATTAGGAATAAATTTACAGCGTACCCCTCTCAGGTTCGGTTGTACTCACTCTGTAGTGGCACATGATTGCGATGCGGAACAACGTTCATTTCATAAAATGGCCCGTTTGGAACTAAACACCAATAGAAAACATTTTTTTCTACAGTAGCAGTCACTGCTGAAGCATACAAGCCCACGCTTTAAAAAATGTGCACCTTAACAGAACTTCAAAGAATGCTGGACAGAGCAGGACAGGACAACAATAAACATCTTGGAGGAATTTCTTGCAAGAGAGAATCATTTGAAAGAGAGTGTAGTCATCCAGATTCCCGTATCTAATATCCACCATATCTTTTACGTGGGGCTTCTTAATGAAAACGTGCACGAGCACAGCCCAAGAAGCACAAAAAGCCGACGTGTGTCAGCAGCAACTAGGTGCTTCTCGAAGCACGATCAAGAGGAACGAAACGTGGATTCAGAAAAATGGAGAACACTTCGAGCATGTTTTCTGAACACTCATTTAGCCTAAGGTTTTTATTCGGTGAGGTATAAAATACGCGTTTATATGGTACGATTTCAAATGGGTCACCCTATATAATACCTTGGGAATGTGTCTGTTAAGTTGTTACAGGACAATGATTCTCAGGAGAAACACGATAACCATCGCCATATGTGGCCCCAACCAATGCTATTAACTGTGGCGGCCCTGGTTATTTCCTGGTAACTACTGTTTTCATTAAGGATGTCATTTCGCATTCTCACCATCGCTGTGTGCAACCTGTTCTCAACAGGACCAACCTCCATCCACCGTACAAAACCTTGTTCAAATATACGGCCCTAATGGTAGAGTGAAAATGGGATGTGATGGCACAAGCGCAGAAACCAGATTCGGTCTTCCAGCGAAACGGACGAGTCCATTTATATCGGCG
>Ga0123357_10005050_pt1 | contig 15706 bp, 12 predicted proteins | sample TergutEmb28metaG_FD_89873 | JGI IMG/M metagenome (GOLD analysis project Ga0123357, IMG submission 89873) | Embiratermes neotenicus P4 segment gut microbial communities from Petit-Saut dam, French Guiana - Emb289 P4 | ecosystem: Host-associated > Arthropoda: Insects > Digestive system > Gut ... | reverse complement strand
TTGTGTGAAGAACCACCAGAAAGAAAAACATTCTTTATTAAAATTGAAAGCAGAGGAAAATTTCCATACATAACAAACACAAAAGCAATATTTGTTTTTGTAAAAGCACCGGTGGCGCCCCCCCCCCCCCCCCGACTGTATCCTTCATTATATATGCTGATTTTATTTATTTCCTATACCATCAAATGTTACATTTCGTAAGCTATGCGAAGCGCCTAGAAACGTCACGTCTAATTTTCCAGCGCTCTCGGCCTTATCCTGTTAGCGTTAAACCGGATAACCTCACGATATAAACAATTTACCTGGGGAAACTTTCACAGCTATGTCCCGAGTTTAGTCGATGCTAAAAATAAATAAGTTCGGGTTCTTTTTTATATATTTATATATTTATCCTTCTTTTAAGTAACGACGCCTTCAACTACTAAGATTAGATTTCAAGATTGGATACGTAAACCATGAAATGGAAATGATGTGTAAGGAAGCGGTCGTGACCGAATTTAAGAAACTATTCTGGAATTTGCTGGAAGGAGTAGGGAGATAGCGAAATTCCACCTCGCTTATGGCACACGATCTTCGCTCGGATATTTTTACTTCGGACACCCCCCAGAATAAGAAGCAGGAGTGTTAACCACTCGACTGCGGAGTGCAACTGTTCAGTTTCAGCACAACTACGAATCCGAGGAAGTGTGTTCCTACGCCTTCTGTTTATCTCTCTAGCTTCTGAACGGTCGTTACATGAGTTCGAAGTATATTAATTTTTTAACGTTGGCAGTGCTTGTAAAATTACGTATGGTTCTACAGTCTTCTTGTCAGAGTGCGGGATATGTGGTAGTAACAATATTTGTCAAATTTAAAGGAGCTGGGAACGACAAAAACACACTAAAATTATACTGACTATTAATTGACAGTATATTTAAATAATGCAATGCCCGCTGCTACTGAATTAAGAGGAACTATAATCTTTTATTCTCGTTAAACACTAAAAATCATAATCTACAGAAATATAGTCTAGTTTGTATTTTCTTTGATAAGGGAAAAAATCTTGGTCATAACGCTACGGAAGAAAAAAGTTTGAGTGTGTTTGAGCACAATGTGCTGAAAGAATATTTGGATTTGAAGCAACAGGAAATTGGAGGAAATTATGCAATAAGGAGATCCAGAGTTCTTCTCTTCAGAAAATATCTTAGGGACATTAAATCAATAAGGATAATATAGGAGGAACAAGTAACACATACAGGGATATCATAAATACGAACAAAATATTGGTCGAAAAATTTATAGGCCACTCGTGATGGCAACTTATTTTGGGAGGAGAGTACGAAATTGATCTTGTGACAGTTTGACAGTCAGAGGACCGTGTATCGTGATACATTCTTATAATAAAACCAACGAGATGCATTTATTTCTCAAATTTATTTTTGGAATAGAACTCTACATGTTTCGGAGAGGTTTTCTGCCCATCATCATGAGTCTAGTACAGTATACACAGCAATAGGTATATGTCATATAGGTCTTGCTGACTGTTTGTTAGCGGGATCCCGCTAGCAAGATGTCAGCAAAACCTGTATGACATATACCTATTGCTGTGTATACCGTACTAGACTCCAGATGATGAACAGAAAACCTGTCCCCGTTAGCAAGCTGTCAGCAAAACCTGTATGACATATACCTATTGCTGTGTATACCGTACTAGACTCCAGGTGATGGACAGAAAGCCTGTCCGAAACATGTAGAGTTATATTCCAAAAATAAATTTGAGAAATTAGTGCATCTCGTTGGTTTTATTATAAGAATAGAGTGTGACAATATATGCTGAATGCAAATGGATTACAATAGATTTAAACGGTGGGCTTTTGTGGATACAAAAGAATTTGTTGACCGGCTACGTACATAAGAATCCATCGACGAAAATTGTATACAAACGCAGTTACACTGTGGTGACATTAAACACAGCCCTTCTATAAACAAGACTGTTGCATGTTAGGAACCAGCCCTTCGTTGTGTGGCTTTAGTGCCTGACACTTTCAACCGAAATAAATATTGTTGCATTCTCTGGACTGCACAGACAACCAGTCCGCAGGTTCAAAACATCGTACATTATAAGTCTGACATTAAAACGTATATATAAGTATAAATTGGAATACAGCATTCAGAAATAAAGGCTAAGAATACCATATAAATTTTGAAAAACAGTATGAAGGTGATTCCGGTTATTAACACAAAGATTAGATTTGAATGAAGTCATCCCGTTGTGTAGCTATACAGTATATTCACTTTTTTATTACTATATATTACCGTCAATACAACTACAATAGAATATAATGCTAATGCATTAGCATTATATTCTATTGTATTTGTATTGACGGTAATATATAGTAATAAAAAATGAATACAAAGATTCGAATTAAAATTACCACTTTTCACAGTACGGTCTGAAGGGCGATGTACGTTTGAAACCAGAATTTCTCATACTGTACCCAGCCAGGAACTCTTTTCTCGTGAAATGTACAGCAGATTTCAAAAAGCACACGCAATAAATTCGAAAGATACATCTTATATAACGTAACGAATCATATAATTTATTAGACTCAAGGAGAGGGGTAAGATCAAAGTAAAGATGTTCATACGCTTACACTATTAATTAAGCAGTACACCTGCGTGAGTTAAAATATCTCAACGTATCAAATTTTCTGATTAACGAGAGGTTTATAAAGCTGGTGACGTTTTGTACCAAGAAATGAGTCCTCTTTCTGAGAAATGAGTGAGTCCCAGAGTTGTTCTAGATGTTTTCATAAGGACAACATGCAGAAAATAAAACCCTGATCGTGCAGTACGTGCTCAACGACAATAGTTGTTTAGTTGAAAGACTGGGTACACTAATTATGAAAATCTCTTATCATTTCTTCCATCTAAATACTGGAGGATTATTTTCACTTGAACTAACAGCTCATTGTCAAGCAACTCCAACACTATATAGATGATGGGTAAAAGTAAGTCCATCCCAGTACAGGCCTGGACAGATCATTAGGACACGAGGAGGTTGGGGCTTCCAGAATTTCTAGACATTTTCCAAATGAAGGTGTTAAGGTTGTCAGGATGATATCCCCTGGTATCCATTTCTGTTGGGGCACGCAGTTGTTGAGGCACTGCGCTACAAGGCGTAAGGTCAAGGGTTCGATTGCCGAAGGCATCATTTTTCATTTACTTAATACTTCTTGCCACACTATGACCCTGATTTCGACTCGACATTTAGCACAGATGAGTATCAACTAATATTTCCTGGGGGTGAAGGCGGCTGGTGCTTAGGGCTGAAACCGTAACACCTTCAGGTTCCGATTATCTGGAAATCTGGGGCCTGAAACTCCTGGAACCCTCAGGGTCTGTCCAGACCTGTACAGGAATTACTTTACCTTTCTCATTTCTATTAGAGGCTGAGTCGACCCAGGACCATATCGTGGCCGGAGAGACTAAGTCAATGAAAGATCTCGATGACCCCATCGGGAATCAAGCCCGCGACCTCCCGGCTTGTATCGCAGTGCCTCAACCAAATGATCTAATCGCTTTTTATGTTTTATAACAATTATTTTAGTCTCATGATGACCTTATAAATGTAGAAACACGTTGCAATAAACGACATATACTTTGTTGAGTTGGCTTTTCATTTAAATAATAATTACATGATAGGAAAACAGAATGTCTAAACTCAAAATTGAAAAATCATAGATTCACAGTGCTTGACAATGAGTGCTGAGAAGAATATTCGAAACTAAGACAGAAGTTGCAAGATAATAGAGAAAATAGGACGGTCAGAATTATTATCTTTTGTATCCTTCATAAAAATTTATTACGGTACGGAAATGGAGAATATCAGGCGTGCAGAAACAACGCGAAAATTGAGAAATGCTTCAAAGATTTTGATTTAGAAAATTGAATACGGCATGAAAACTGGGCTCTTCTGGGCTATTATGCAGAGAGTAGTGTTAAAGATGCGTAATAGCCCAGAAGAGCGCAGTTCACATCTACTTTGCGGAGGAAGCCTGAAATCACCCATTGAATACGAGATGCCTGAGAGCAGATGGAAGGGAAACAACAAAACGGATATGACAGAAACAAGTAGGGCATGAGGGTGTGAACTGGATTCAGTAGTCAAGCAACAGATTCTTGTAAGCACAGTAATGAACCTTCAGATTCAACATAATGCGAGTAAATTTTTCGAACGCGTAAGTTAATGTCAGGTTCTTAAGAAGCACTAAAGTGTACAGTAAAATTAGTTATTTTTCCGACTGTTTGGTCAAGCTGGCTTTCCATTATATTCTCGCATCTGTATTCAGTTCGCAGTTTTTATTTTTATCAACCGATTTTGTACATGCCAACTCAGCCTCCTATTCAATGGATAATGAGGTTCTTTCCCAGGGGCACAGCGACCAGAGGATGAGATTCACCAATAAACTCCATCTAGCCCCATATTTACGAATGAGGAGTGCTATCCCTCCACTCCCCCTATACACCTTCATGGCGTGTAAACTCCAGTTCATGCTTCATGTTTTCATGTTTGCACCGTGCATCAATGACAATTAAACACTTTATTATCCAACAAATGCACAGGTATATAATTCGTAGTTACAATTAAAATTATAAAATATTTAAAAGTGCTCCGACATGTTTCGGATCACAGAAGATCCATCATCAGGGAGCCTTATATAGTACTTGGCTAAAAATTACAAGAATGGACGTAGTCCATGTCAACGGACACGATAGAACCATTCTTATAATTTTTAGCCAAGCATTGTGCAAGGCTCCTTGATGATGGATCCTTTGTGATCCGAAACACGTTGGAGCACTTTTAAATATTTTATAATTTTAACTATATCTACGAATTATATATTTGTGCATTTGTTGGATAATAAAGTGTTTAATTGTCCAGTTCCTGCCTTGTACAGCGTAACCTATTTCATCTCAGCTATTCGAGCATTGTTCATAGTGGTGTTCAAATATGTAAGGTACTTGTTTCACCTTTCTGGAATGTGTATGCAGCGTACGCTGGTAGCTGTTTACCGACTGTTCTGTACAACCTTTCAGTCCCATCTTCAAGGGTCATTTTGTCTCCCAGGAAAGCGAAAGCATCAACAACACTGCGGTGGATGTCTGAAATGTCGCGTACTCATTTCAAGTTTATTGTGTTTGCCTGGGTATGAGTATTATCCCTAACGGTTTGTTTTAAAAGATTTACGTTTTATTTTACTGCCTTCTAACACAATACCACGTGTCGCAACTTTATAAAAAAAGGCAGTGCCTTTCCTTCTTGCATTACGGTATCTAGAGTTATAGAAGAGCTAATGAATCTCCAGTAACTTACTTTTATACTGACGTCAAAGATCTTCAATGTGCTGTGTGTGTTTCTACCATTCGGTCGCATATCCAGCTCGTAAAAGAGTGAGCCTACTGCTTTAAATCCTTCCGCGGTTCGGGTACTTTTTCTGACTCTCTGTATTGCAACACGGCTCAACGTTGTGTGCACTATATTCATCCCAAGAAAGGTAAATTCTATCTCTGCAACACATTTTCCACGGACTGCACCTGGCTAATGCGAGTTTCACGTTTAGAGGAATTTCTAGCAGGCAATGCGTATATGCTTCCAGACCAAACACGAAGGCACCCACAATTCTATAGCCACAAAGAGTATTGTGACAACATTTCATTATGCGTATAGCAGAAAGTGTGGGAATTGAAGCCATCGAAATAAATAAGCTGTAATGTGTCAGCAAAAGAGTGAGTTGTATAGATACTTTAAACGATAGAGATATGGCGCCACTGCCACAAAAAACACCCTTAAAGCAGTTAGCATATGGATACAGGTAATAGATAAAAAAAATCTATCACAGTAGAGCCGATTGTTAGTGCTGCAATATCTGTCACTTGTAGTCCAGAAATTTACTCATCCCTCTAAGCAAACACTCAAGACAAATCTTACACAAACGAAACGTGAGAGGAGGGAGACTAAGAGGGGCCTTGAGTTCATAGAATATTCTACAGACCCTGTAATCGCAGAGGTATGTTTGCTGTTTGCTATGCTAAGCTCCGCGTACCAGTACAGTCGTATTCACAAATAATGGCTAACACCCCCCTACAGCAATAAAAGTATCACAAGTTATGAGAAACTGCAAAGGTATTCTATCGTGTTAGTGTGACACTCGTCACAAAAGCATGGTGCGTCACGGATGGAGGGACGACCTCCAGACATGAAGGGTAATTGCGAATGTATGTATGTATGTACTCAGGAAGCAAGCAAGCAGCGGCGGACAACATGTAAAGGACATTTCTCCAGCTTGTTGACTAAGAGGGAAACGACAACCACTAACCGCAACACGTAGCACTTTCATACACATCACAAAGGGAGGGATTTACGTATTGGTACGACATTCGATAATGAACTCTTGTAAACACGGTGATGAACCTTGGACCTCCACAACAGGTGCAGAATTTCTTGAACAGGTGAGTGTCTACAGGTTTGTAAAGAAGGATCATGGTCTGCGGAATTAGTAAATTATTCAGGCTTTGCAATAATTCAGTTAAAATTCGCCTGAGTAGAGAGGATGCTCAGGTTTAAGCTAGGGACAGTGCATTTGGAATTGAATTGCAAAATGCCACTGGGACTGTTCTCCGAGCGCTTGAGTTTTCCCCAAAATTTCATGGATCTTCCCTACTTGTTTCCTTGTGCAGCAGGTTTGGAAGGCCAACCAATTACCGCTAGACTGGTCTCTCTGTCTATCAAGGAACATGACGCTTGTTATGGTACTCATCCGAGGTGCGTCACCGAAATGACGTTTCGTAAGACCATGAATATTATGTGCCCATGTGCGTTCTCGACTGGCTGACTGACTGACATGAAAGTCAGCAGGACGGTCACATCACTGAAGGTCATTTCGAGGTAATATTTTGTGTACCCGTACGTTTGAACAATTGGGTTGTCGTACGAACCGCGAACTTTGAAATGGAACTAGGAAGAGAGCTGCTGAATATAACAGCCGGAAATTTCGAACAGAAAACATTTATTGTTATTTAAAATGACATACAAAAACATAATAGGAAAATTAAAATTCCCTTTTTAGGCGCGTTCGCAAAATTGCAGAAAGCTACTGTTAGCTTCGCCATGCCTGCCTGTCCCTCTTTTCCGTCTGTCTGTCTCTCTGCGTGGCAAGGATTTTAATTAAATTTGATGTCTGAGCCTTTGTCGAAAATCTGTCGAGAAAGTTTAAGTTTCTTCAAGATCCGACAAGAATATGATTTAGAGAAAATTACAGCAGTGACACTAGAGAATTAGAATGGTGTGTTAGCAGCATATACGTAGCACAAGCATGCTCCCCAGACTTGGTTGATTAATATGTGAACGTATCAGACCATATCGTTATTAATGACGTAACATTAATATTTTAGAACCACGTTCCCACACTGCATTTACAACAAAACATCAAACAAGGGAGTGTATTCATAAACCGATGATACACGTTGAAGCCAGGAATCTCACAAACTTCAGAACATTGTTAGGTCTTCGCTTTCCTTCCAAAATCCTGAACAATGCCACCCCCCCCCCAAAAAAAAAGAAATTATACCCTTGCTCTTTTGTATATTTTGGTGTGAAACTTTGTCTTGCTAAGGGAAGAATGGAAACTGGAGACGGTTTAGAATCAGGAGCTGAATATTTTTTTTTTGTTTTTGTTTTGAAGGAGATGGAATAATATGGGAGAAAATGCTTCATGGAGAGCTTCACTATTTGTACTCTTTACCTACTACAGCTACAGTGGGTAAATCAAGAAGGGAGAAATTGACAGGCCATGTGACATGCAATGATTAAGAAACAAACTGAATCCATTCTGTGGGAAATCTAAACGTATATGAGGACAAAAGAATCTAAGAAAACAGTTGTGAAATGAGAATTGTATTGAAATGATTCATGATTTATATGATGGTTTTAAGCCTTCGTGTGATTAAAAAAAAACAGGGATTTTTCTTTAACAACAAAACAGCAAATCAAAGAAGATTATTTTTGTTAGTATTCACTTGTATATAAAAGCACATTCCGCACTAACATAGAAGAGACTACAAGCAGCAGGTCTTTCAATCAGAGTACTATGAAAACTAGGTGTGAAGGAGAAAACTTGGCTTGTAAACTCTTGCAGCAAAGTTGTATCAACTATAGGGGTTATGTTTCGTGGACAAAAGGAAAGGGTGGAATGATTATGAATTGTGCCCTGAAAGGACCTGATAAGATAAGAGCTACGGGCCACCTTAAGGTACCATTCCGGGATTATCTTCAGACAATCGCAATTCAAACCAGTTACCTCTAAGGTGCAATACAGGTGCCGTCGATGTTCTCAGGTACCAATTTAAAGCAAAATAATGTGTCAGGTTTAAGATTATATTATAATTACAATCACTAAGAACTAAAATGTGTGCAACTGTTAGTTGGCCCGTTGTTTCTTATGACCGTGAAATTAAATGACTGCTATTCTTCACCAAAAAACAAGCGTGGTTGTGAATATAATAGAAATTTTTGCTGCATCTGAAGCAAAAATGTGTCCCAAGATCAGCTCTTGCAGTGGACGCATGCGACGTCGTACAGCGGCCGCAGTAATAGCCTCAGACACATTGATGTACTGTTGCAGCAGGGACCGTCCTCATGTCCTGCAGCTGCACCAGTTTACTGTACTAGCAGAATAGCACAGTGCCTAACTTTCGCGAGAATCACACTCATTTCTGTCTGACTGAACTCGATTCGATTCGTGGGCAAGCAGCTAAGCCTTACAGCAAGTGCCAAACTTCGCGGTCGAGTATTGGAATCGGCAGCGGTTTCAAACCGACTGGCAACTGGACAGTTTTACGAAATATTTCCGTTGTTTTACTCAACCTCTTCAGGCAAATGTCAGGATGTATCTCAACGTAGATCACGATCATATCTTGTCCATCTCATTATTATTAGCAATATTGACATACGACGCTAAATATCATGGCATTTAAATGCCATTAAATAAAGGATAAAGTTATAGCATGAGTGGGGCCTTTATCTTGGATGGGTCTGACAGAACCAGTTTGCAGTTATTGCGATCGTTTAAAAAGAATTCTGTTTTTAAAAGTTTTCATGCCCAAGCTGAGTCCACAGAAGTATAAAAACACATAACACAGTAGTCCAATTAATTCGGACAGGATAGTTTTTCCTAAACCCGGACTAGTTTCCTCTGGACACTAATATACGCCGTAAGTCGGATCTGGAGTGGTCGCCACTTTGAATTTCTTATGCACAGTTTCATATACAAATCTGCAAATTTCAATGACGTTAATACCAACCCCAGCCACAGCCTCCGTTGCAGCGGGTACTTTAATCCTTTTATGCCAATACTGGTAGGGCTTCATGGACGAATTTTCGTCCCAAAACCAGGCCTCTTCCTATACAGGACAACATAAAGAGAGAAAAAACGCATCCTACATTCAAGCCCCGAGTAGAACTGAAACTCATGATTGCAGCTTTAGACAACACACACTCTGATAGGCCACGTGTTCGTAAAGGAACCGAAAATGGCAAACACGAGTACGCGGACCCTAAAACTCAGATTTACGCCAGATTTAGGTGTTATATTTTTTTATTTTTGGCGAATAAAATAGACCGGAAAATTATGCATTATCAATTATAATTAATGGATGAACTTAATAACATTATTTGACAACAGTGGCGAAGTCGAGTGAATATTATGCAAGTCGATTTTTGAAACAGGCTTAAGTATAGGAAACAGGCTAACGTGTATTGTTTTATACAAGCGGAAATTCATCAATAGAAAAACTAATGGGTCATATTGTGAGTAATTTCAATCCATGTCACATCCCCACAATCTGTTCCTCCAAGATCGATTTTTAATTCTATCCTCCCATCATCGATCTTGACAGGCATTTTGCCAGACTGAATGCTTCATGCATTCGTTTGTTAAGAATTTCACCATTCAGACTGCTGGTAAATTGATGCATCATGTCCACGGGGAGCGCCTGACATGTTCCTTACCTTGATTGATTAATACTTGGTTTATTTTACCCCTTTTCAATTGCAAAGTTTTTGTAAGCTACAACAGTATGACGATTTATACCTCACCACGGTGCGCCTGACCTTAAATGCAATAGGTGTCTGGGTCTTCTGTTCTGGAAGAAAGCGAGCAAGTGTGAAGCTAGTTGACCATTCATTTGTCTACTCTTGTCTTTTTTACTGCTCGGGTTTTTACCGCAAGGCGAATTTTCGCTTTCAGGGCGGGAAGCTCAGAAGCAGACGTGCATTAACCTTACTTTAGTTACTGTTATCTTCATCATCTATACAGAAGCGTAAATTAGCAGGGGTCAAGGTGTCGCAACAGTCTTGCCATAGTTGTCCAGTAGCCTTTAACGACACAGCACACCCAGTTCAACTTGATGCCGTGGACAGAAACAGTCCCAAAAACTCTGCAATACGTTCTTACCGTGTGTTGCAATTTTATCAAATAATACAAAGAAAAGTTAAAAATCTATGCACCACAAACGTTTATTACTTCACTTTTCTACACGTTTCGGCCTTTTCGGCCACGTGCCGAAATACTTTGTATTGGTTTTTCATTAAAGAGTAGGCACAGTGAAGAAATAAGGCGTGCAGGTCAGACGTGATCCGCGATAAGAGTTTATTGTGGCTCACGGCGATGTTCTGGTATTATATAACGGTAATAATAATAATAACAATAATAATAATAATAAATATTTTTATGTATTGCTGCGTCATCATACGTATATCAGATGGCAATACGTCTAGTGTTTGAACTTTGGGTGGCCAAAATTTCTGGGGGCGGGGGGTCTGAACCGTTATTGTCAGCGGGACGTAGGCGTCAAAATCACAAGAAGTGGTATAACTAATGTCCTAAATTCTTGTGCAGTTATTATGACATACATAAAATTCACAAATGGGGCCGTGGGTTGGGCATCCCTGGTTTAAAACTTGGAAGAGTGACGCTCATTGAAGTCACACAAACAAATCCAGTTCCTACAGCAAAGATAAAACCATCCGCTGTGAACGCCAATCCGTCGATGCTGTTTAGGGAGACAATCGGTATTTATTGCCAATAATATGAAACACATCAACATAAGTTATAGCAAAACGCAATGCTACAATCAGATACACATATTTAGTCACCACTAGGGTTTAAATAGTTTTTAGGGAAAATAAATCTCGATTTTGACCGAAATCATAATTTTGGGATCCTGACATATATTCGCGGTACCTACAAGTCGATGTAAATCGAGTGACGCCTATTCTTACAGAGTTTTACACATCCGTAGCCTAAAAAATATAATAATTCTTTTTTCTTTGCCACGGAAGAGTATATTGCGAATACAAGATTCTCATTGTGTGGTCTTCGAAGTTATCACAATGTGCTTCATGTAGTCTAGTCGGTGAGTACAAACGTTACCAAAAATCACTTCGCTTCCATAGAAACCTCAGAACTTACTACAGCTCAGCCAGTGTAGTGACTGGATACTGGCTGTACTACCAGGGTTCATATCCTGGCAGGGGCTTTGCCACCGCATTTAGACCGACTGTACGGACTTGTACAACATTAGTGGTACAGCGGTCAAAGAATGGAGCTGCTCACTCACTTACCTGTAGTGCCCGTTTAAGAAACGCGAAGATGTAACATTACGCAACCCTACACCTCGAATGAGCTGTGCTTAGTTTGGGCAGGGACTTTATCTTTACGTTTATGCATTTATCCAACTCCTCATCTCTCGCCCAAAAATAAAAAGCGATATTTATATTAATAATGATTTTGAAGGAGTCTCTGAGTTGAATAAGCCGAGCAAGATAACATGTTAGAATAGAAGGGAGTGGTTAAACAGGTGGATGACCAGGGATCAACACGGTAGCACGTCCAGAACGATCTAGGATTCCGGTGGATAGGGAGGTTAAGTGGCCGGAGCCTGAGATTGACCTACCTTCACCTACTGTTGTCGAGGATAAGAACGGGTGAAGTGTTAACACTCTGCTCATCTACGTGTGCATGGTGTAATGCTTATACACGGCAGCACCCTTACCATTCAATCACAGAATCAAGTTTTCTGTTCGTACATTTTAACAAATCAGAATAATTGTGTCAATTATCACGAATTTTGCGCCGAAAGTCGTCTGAATAGAACGGTCACAATCAACCAGTACTAGCAGACATCTTTGTTTTGGGGAAGCTGAGAAAAACTACGGAACCCTCAAGACATGATAACACATATTGGGAGCCCCCCCTCCCCCCCCTTTATCTGTTCTACAATTGCGGAAACGGTTTGACAACGTAACATGTCCGGGAACAAAGGGCGTCCTACCAGATGATCTGCCCTACAGGACTGGAGTTCGAGGATTTTCTCTAGATTCTATCGCTTCTCTTGTCTCAAATCTACCAATTCATTTAACCTTCATTATTTGCACTCAGCTCTGAATAGAATCAGATTTGTCCATTCTAATCAAACTTGCAGACTGGGAAAGGACAGAAGGCGAAGAGACAAAGAGAGAGAGAGAGAGAGAGAATATACATCAAGAATACTTGGAATGCTTCGACGACCACAACCAGTTACTGTGTTGTTAGGACGACTGTTGACTGACCCACATACAAAAGTGTGACTCCGTGGTTTCGTCTCGCTTTTATTTTGTTTCCGTCTGGTGTTTCTCCTTTCTTCTGAGCCTGTTCCCCCCTCTTTTAATTCCAGCCCTTAAAACGCACACGTGCAGTGTAGGGGTGAACTTAAAAAACAGCCCCCTTGTCCTCCCCCCCACATTCTCAATCCTCCTCCTCGCTAGACTTATCCTAACCCTATATTTAAATTGTTCTTGGTTAACTCTACAACCTGAAAACAAGGGTGTTAGATTGTACGGAAATCAAAGTTACCGGTATCCGAACTGAGCAACTTCAGGATGTAAGCATACGCCCATATTACTTTTTTTCGCTTTCAAATACATTGCACTTTGAATTTAATCGTACTTTTATTCTCGAATATCATCCGAAAAAGCATACTAGTTGTGAAGTACTATCTAACCACGTTCGTACGAAGAAGTAAATTCCTATACAACATCGTGAATTGCAGACAGAAACAAGAAACAGTCACCACAGAGAAGCTTTGCACTGTCCTCCACAGCGTGAAGTCTACGGCAAGATAGAGCCCCTATTGCCAGACTAGTCTTATACACCCTCTTAGTTGGTCGGATAAATGGGTTCATTGACCTTAACGTAGCAAGTGGGGAGGCCGCTCCCACGACCCCATGACGTCACATCTACTCGGTGGACCTTACCAAGGTCAATGACCCATTGAAAAAAGTTAATGCTCATACCAGTTTTGCGGTATCTAATTAGCTGATTTCTCAATCGGAATTATTTCCACAAATTCACAGACTTTTCACTTATTGACAGAAATGTGTAAATGCAAGAGCAACGATAAAACATCTACAGTTAAAGAACCCTGGTGTCGTTTTATACAGCAGTATCAGTTATGCAGAATTGCAAATACGTAGAAGCGATTAACGATAAATCGATTCTACGTTATCACATGACGAGTACAATTTATTTACACAAACTTCTTCTACAGATCAGGTGGAATATGGAGTGCACACGTAGCCTTAACGACAAATAAGAAGTCTTTTAACACCATGGTCTGCACGACTGTTGCTCAGCACCACTCGGCGACACCTGTTGAGTTGTTCATGAACTATGCAGAAAAGCGCCAACTTCATTCAAATCTGTTGCCAAAACCCTTCATATTCTAAGTCGTGGCAATTGCTGCCTCAGAATTCTTCAGGACCACAACCAGACTAACTTTTGACACAAGGTGAACGTGGCAGATAACCTGAAACCTAATTTTACGAGTCATCAACTCTGATTAAATTTCTAACTCCATTAAACTCACAACCTCCGAAGGCAAGAATCACAACACTACGCAGATGAGGCGAAAGGTTGGTTGCGCGCAAACCTCTTTCAACAGTAAAGAAATTAGGTTTGTATAAGAAACTTATTATCACACATTTGACCCTGCGACTTGAATAAGAAGACTGGAAACTGCGTGTCTACTCCGTCACGTACAGTAATACTCAGACGTCACCTAGGAGTTATTTACTTTGAAGACGTAATGTACTGTATGACATACAGTCCCATGGTACACGCGTCAGTGTAATTCCAATGACGCGTGTACCACACATACGGTCTTCCCTGCCCAGTTTTCACGACGCTCATAAATGCGCAACAGCGTGATGGGGAAATCTCAGTAACGATTCTCACCCAGATCGGACAATAGATGTGTGAACTACAGACAGAAATTCATTTACGCCCCTAGGAAAAGTATAGTTTCCACTGCCTCAAATTTCCACGAAGTTCACACACTGAATTATGGTTTGTGAACACCTACAGTGCCGATTTCCCCCTCCCCCCAAAGCGACCAAAAATGCAGAAAATACAAATTTCATATATGCCCTTAGGTAAATTATGCCTTTCCCTGCGCCGGTGTTCACCAAAATCGGCCAAGGAAATCGTAAAACACGGCCATAAATTCATTTATGCCCTTAAGTATGGATGCTACCGAGCCGATTTCGACGAAACTCACAATTGTCCAGTGGCGAGTGGTGCAGCTGGCCCAGGTGCCACTGTTCACGGTAAGGCGCAATATTCTACATGAATTTAATTGTTTGGGTGCAACAGTTTCTACATTTTTGACTCACAAAAACAGAAATTAAAAAAAAAAAAATAGTGATTTTTTTCAAATTCATAATTTCTGTTTGGGACGGACGTTGTGATTACTCGACCCGGGCGCCGTAAACTTGGCTGTACCTCACTTGGCTTCCTCGACAATTTCTTGTAAAGGACCCGTAAGCCGAATTTCGGGAAAATCTGATCACAGTTTAGCCGATGATGCCATATCACAGACACGGTCGGCACATGAGGAGCATAGACGTAATTTGGGGGGGTGGGGGTTTGGCTCCTGAGGTGAAAATAAAACAAGACAGGTAATTTACATATTAACGCAACATTGAGGCGCGTTCGTGTAACCAATGTTGCCGCGGAAAAGCAGTAACATTACATACTCCGTGTGTGTGTGCCCTTAGGTATCCAGCATAAAATGTGCTTGCGCCATATCGTCAGCCACTGCTCTACAATGTTTTTCCATATTATCTCATAAACGGCATGATTTTCAGAAAAAAAAAATTACTGAACATAAAATGTGTTTCATTTTCTTTACAACTATTGTCTGAAACATCTCATTCTAAGAAGAATATAGCGAGATGTCACAAATGTACATAGGTCTTCACGTCAACTACCTGTCTTCGTCAGATTTTAATGAAACTTAAACTTCCTAGACAGATTTTCGAAAAATACCCAAATTTCATTAACTACGTCCAGAGGAAGCCATGTTGTTTCATGCGGACAGAAACGGACGGAAGGATACATGACAAAGCTAATAGTCGTTTGTCGCAATTTCGCGAACGCGCCTTAGTATTGGGGTGAGTGGGAGAAAGGAGCGTATGTATATTAAAGACTGGTTCAGACCAATCTCCCCCCTTTTTTTAATTCGACCCCTTTTTAAATTAAAGTTTCTAATACCCATGGTCGATTTTGGCAAACCATCCACACCCCACACTCCTCCCCACCCCTCACCATCACACCTCCCTCCAGTACTA
>Ga0123357_10005049_pt1 | contig 15706 bp, 7 predicted proteins | sample TergutEmb28metaG_FD_89873 | JGI IMG/M metagenome (GOLD analysis project Ga0123357, IMG submission 89873) | Embiratermes neotenicus P4 segment gut microbial communities from Petit-Saut dam, French Guiana - Emb289 P4 | ecosystem: Host-associated > Arthropoda: Insects > Digestive system > Gut ... | reverse complement strand
CTTTTCTCCTGATGATGGGCATAAAGATGCCCGAAACATGTCGAGACAGTAGTCATTAATCAATATCTGGAATTGACAATAAATCATTTATATTGTTGCATCTTGTTGGTATTCTTTCTTCACGCTTTCTATTTGGCATTACACTTCCTGTCTTTATCTGAAGACATTAAATACGTATGTGTAGTAAAGTAAATTTGTTTTCCAGCAAAATAAAATCTATGAATGTAATAACTGAAGAAAAAATTACCCAAACATTTCGAGATATCAATTTGGCACTACCCCTTCCTTTCCACTCACCGTGCCCCCCGATCTGCACGAATACAGAACTGGAATGTAACCCAGAGACACTGTTCAGTCCAAATATCTTGAACTTCAAATAACAGTGGTCTGCAGAGGCATTAATTCGGATGCTCTTAGCTCCTAAAATAGGGGAATTATATGTAAGCTGCCAATCCATGGAAGCTAATGGAAACATTGGTATTTTAAATGACGGAATTGGGAAAAAGGAAAATCAATATCTATCTTCCCATTAGCTGGAGATGTTGCAGGAATTTTTTTGGAATAGCCCGTTAGATTATTTCTTAACCCCAACATTTACAACATGGTATCTCTCGTGGAAGTGGCACGTTTCAAAAGTAATTTAATGTTCCCAATAAAAGTATCTTTAACTATCAATTCACACTGCTGTCTCCGAATACCGTAAAAACCAGATAAACAAATCCAAATGAAAAAAATATGGTACTTGAAAAATTACGGCTTATTAGCCTAAAAACATAATATCTTGTCCACATCTGTCGATCATACAACAGCATCACACTGTCATCTCACAAATATGCACCACCACTGTTGTACCAGTTCTTCTCCCATCTGTTACATAAGGATTGATTTCGAATACTATTTTTCTCATTTTACTCACAGTGTACATACTGCAGTCTGAGCACGCCGCTTAGATAGCTCAAATGCTACAAATACGCAGCCATAGGTGAAATGCTAATGCTACAAATACGCAGCCGTAGGTGAAATGCTATAATTCAAAGAGTAAAGTTAAGAACTGCAGCGCCGAGCTTCGATTACTGACATTGGGCGTGATTTTTCTCTTCGTCAGCACACACACACAGCAGCTACCAACTACCTACCTTCGGGTACCAGGAGCATGACATAGACCGGTGGTGGAATATACAACCCCTTCCACCGAGGCCTGAGATTAAGAACGTGTTGAGCTTTACCTCCACTCCTCAAGTCACCCGCATTGTTTGCCATTAGACATATGGGAAACTTTTCTTTAGCTTTAATTTTACAATTGCCATTGTCGGTCAGAAAATAAGTATATATTATCTCATACCTAAGGAAAATACACTGACTGTAATCATAGCATGGGAATTACGGGCCATCCATTACCGTCTTCGCAGCGCTGAAGCAAAATTTTGGTGGCCACAGAAGAAGACTGCGAGCTGGAAACAGTTGTGCCACAACAAATGACAACACAGGAAAAGGATTTTTCTATCAACAGGTAACAGAAGAGTTTGTTTTTGGCGCGACAACCCCCAGTGGGCCAGGGTCTCTTTATTCACGAGGTTTCTAGATCACACACAACGACGCACCATAGTTGGTAGGAATCCTCCGGACGAGTGACCAGGCCATCGCAGAGACCTCTACATGACAATACACAACACTCACAGCACACAAACATCCACGTCCCCGATGGGATTCAAACTCACAATCTCATCAGGAGAGCGGCCGCAAACCTACGCTTTAGAACGCGCGGCCACTGGGACCGGTAATAGAAGAGTTAGTCCCCAGTAAAATAAATTCCCCCACTTTGGCGGGGAATATGAGTGAAAGAAATGAGACAGCAATAGAATAAAACCTGAACTGTTCTTATTAGAGTTTAAAAAAGAATACAAAATATATGTGTTTTCAATTAATGTTACAACAGACACTCCTAGGTATACACAAGAATAGAAATAATTTAACAAAATTAATAAATCACTTCCTGGCTTTGCTGAAACACATAGGAAGCCGTAAGTGACTTCAAAGCATTCGCTAACATGCATATCTTGCATTCATTGCTCGACAATGTCGAAACTTGCACAAAACTCTACTTGCTACGAAGTATAGACCAAGTTATACGTACAGGCAGGAATAGAACGCCGTCAAGCAAGTAGGGTCGAAAGGAATTATGTTTTTGTTCACTACAACTGCATTAGATAGACGGTGGCGGTTTTAAACACGATGCCAAAATGTTCTTAGTGCAGGGCATTAATCATGGCTCTGTACGTTGCCTTAAATGAAAATTAACGAGCTCTGAATTTAACGCTGTATTCATTCAGGAGGGATTCAATTCACACGTAACAGTCGCCACTTCCCTTGTTTAGCTTCTACGACCCTCAAACTGACGTTTCCAACCAGAAGAACTTCATTGGTGCGAAGTCTGCAAATCGACCTGCTCATTCAATGGGTCCCTAATGTCCAATCCGTTTAACCATGAAAGTTAGTTTTATTGAGTAAACTTTACGTAAACAACACAGAATGAGGAAAGGAACACTATTCATTCCGGCATATTTTGCGGTAAAGTAACTCCCACCCCTAAATGTTCCGTTGCCTCAAGGAAGCATAAGAGAATAACGAGGAAATGGTTGTCTGGTTGATGTTCTACGCTCTAGTACAGAAGCTTTCAAATGACTGTGCAGTACTCACACTCTTCACGTAACACGAAGGATAGAAACGTTCTGGAAAAAATGAATGAGCATACGACTTTAAATTCTGCCATCCGCAAAGAAGTTTAGCAAAAACTACATTTTCCCCCTCCCTCCCTCATGGCGCAACAGCCCCTAGTGGGCCAGGACCTACTCCTGCACGATCGCACTCAGACATATCACACTCGCTAGGACTCTTCTGTACGACTGATCAGCACAGACCTCTACCTAACAACACAAAATCACAAGAGACAGATATCCATGCCCCCGGCTGGATTCGAACCCTCATTCCCAGCAAGCGAGTGGCCACAGACCCACGCCTTACACAGCGCGGCCACTGGGATCGGCCAACAAAAAATACGTGTTATATATAAATCATAAATAGTGATGTATTTTACGCGAAATTTCCACTAGCATAATGTCTCATTACCTGACGGACGAAAAAGTATTCTAATTATGTAAACTCGTATTTGTATCGTCCCTGTTTTGCCAGCTGATAAGGCAAAGACGTTTAACATAAGATTTGTGGGGGTATTTATACAATCGTCACATCCATAGAGTTGGTTGTCGGATTGTTACCATTATTTTGACAGAAGTCAAACACATAATTCCTGCAAACACCATAAAATTTAAATAAACTTCTACCAACACATAACTTTCAAGTCCTGACAGCAGGATCAGGACGGAACTGTAGTTCCATCCTGATCCTGCTCGCAAGCTGTCAGCAACCCTGTATGACATATACCATTGCTGTTTACCGTGAAAAACTCCTGATGATGGACAGAGGAACCGTCCGAAACAAGTAGAGTTTTATTCCAAAAATAAATTTGAGAAATTAGTGCATCTAGTTGACTTTATTATAAGAATTTATCACGATGCACGGTCGCATGAACGTCAATTTCCCATTTATAAAACCAATATGTGCACATAAACATACACTACAATACAATCCCTTGTTTACTCCTACATGTTTCGGAGAAATTCCGCCATCTCCAGGCAGTCCATATGCCAACATTTAAAACTCACTAGAGTATATTATATTACAATAATAGCACATATTGTATCGTAGTGGTTTCTGCAGATCAATAAAAAAAACTGTAAGATAGCTTAAAATGTAGTTAAAATTTTGTGCTTGATATATCGTTGTAGGTTTCGCTGTTTAATACGAATATCTAAACTTATTCTTGATCTATTATGAATCTTGTCCCTATATTAAGTGTCATAGTGCTTCGTGTAGGAGGTAACTTGTAACCTGTTCTGCTGTATAGCTATACACTTACTTACAGGTACAACAGAACAAGTAACACTTTTCTTCTGATTACAGCCAAGTATGTGTACGTTAAATGTGAATATGTTGGTTTTATAAATGATAAATTTACTCACAATTCACGAACTGAAAAAAAATTATACAAATGTTCGCGATGATATTCCTGTCACTTGTTTTTCAAGACTAGAACCAACAAAAGCTGAGAACTTTTAATATATTTAGCACAATCTCAGTCTCCGGGGTAAGACATTTAACGAACTGCTGTTCCCACCCGTACAGTTTACATCATCTGCTTTCCAGAATCTTTAAGGACGAGGATTTAAAATGTGACGTCATATAACTTATATCAATTTCCACAAAAATTAGCAGATTCTGTCAACACTGCTTGGAAGATATGCGCCTACAAATTGGCGCGCTTTCCAAAGTAATCTTTCCTTCAGAAAAAGAAAAAAAGAATGGCTGGTAGCTGTATTTCATATTAGCCTACGAAAATAATAAAAAAGTTATCACTGCGTTACTTTACATCGCTCTCAGCTCCTGAGATTACATAGCTTCGATAAGAGATGAATGGATGAGTACGAAGCAGTGAGAGTAACAGAGGAAGACCATAGTACGCGGAGAAAGAACGGTCCCGGTGACTATGCTCATCACAAATCTCACATGAACTGGCCTGGTATTGAACCCGGACCTCCGCACAGAGAGTCAAAGCAGCTCTTTGATTGTAAGAAACGATTTTTTCAAAGAAACAGGAGGAGGAAGAAGAAGAAGAGATGGAGGAACAGAAAAAATAAAAAGAATAAATATGCACGTGTCACCCCACGTTAAGTATGCGAAGATCTTGCACGTACCCGGTTCAGAAATACAGGTAAGGTAATATTCATTATATGAAGACTTGCATACAATAAAGCGTTACGTTTCTGAAATTACACTAAATACGTTTAGCCCTCAATGCCAAAGCATCTCGATTAGTAATTTCAGATAGTTCGCGGAGACTCTGAATGCCTAACGATGTGGAATTTCATTTATACGAGGAAGTATAGTTATAACCTTCCTTGCACCACACACGCTTCGTTCTAGACACAAGGAAACCCACATTCCTCGAGCGAAACGGAGGACAAGAACACAAGCAGGCACCCAATTACTTCTCTTTCCTAAGGGAAAAAGACGGAATGGGAAACCAAAGTAAAAGAGGTGGGGTTTGAGTGAAGCTCTGCACATAGCATAATGTGCAAAAACTGTTTTCCTCATATGTTACAACGATTCGGCTGTATTGGAGTCTGTTTTCGATGCGCAATTAGCGGCCATCAGTGATGCCGAAACCTCACAGCTTGAGCTGCTCAAATGACTATATAATATAATGAACAGGGTACTATACTCTTACAGGCTGTATTACATAAAAAAGATTGTAACGCGACAGATGTTGAAGTATGAGACAAAATTTTAACCCAAGAGCAGGACCGTAAAGTTTAAAGTGATCTAGAGTATGAGGTCGTGCTGCCGACATTTCGAAAAAGCTTGCTGCCTCCATCTTCAGAGTAGTAAAAGGTGGAAGTAACAATCTGAGCCAAAAGGTCAATAAAAAATCACCAAGAAAACAGCGTCATAACTCAGACGGCCGTGATCTTCGACAGAAACCCTGTGAAACCCTCAAATCTTATATAAATGTACTTTATCATATTTTCTTTCACACCTTCGGCACATGGAGAACAAAAGGCAAGGACGCCCTTTTTACGACATGTATAATGCCAACGCATGAGATCCCGAGTTATTAACATCTGGATAAGAACACACCTGGCATAATGACGATGATGAATTACTAAAATTCTCGTTTCATATCCAGCAGGTTTTGGACCCGAATTTCTTCGAATAGACCAGATAGCCTAGGAACAGTAATAACAGAAATTTGAAATATGTCAAAGCCATCTTTTTCCACGTAATTTCCAATTCACAATTCACCCTGACAATGGACACCAAAGGCCTAAATGCGAAGCATATAGATACCAAAATTAACCCTTTACAGAAAAAAATCAACCTGAAGAGTATTTAAACATACACGTCGTACCGCGCAGTAAACACGCTCCATCTTGGTTATAAAACACCAATTAATTAACGTTGCATAGGTCAATAATCGATGTGCCCTCTGAGAACTATACAAAAAAAGAACGACACTCTGGGAATAATGTAGAAGATTTGGCTGACAAGCCCTGCATGCACCTCTTCCTTCACTGGTTGATCACTGCACAGTGACGTCCTCTTAAAGCGTCTTTGAACAGCCCAAACATGTGAACACCCAAAGCAGCCAGATCAGGACTGCAGGAAGGATGCTCCAGTAACTCCAATTTCAATTTACGGGCAGACCCACAGGGTCTAGGCAGGAGACATGGTACGTAAGTAAGACCAAGTTCGTATTTAAGACAGCGCGTTTTGTGTTCCTGCCCACCCGTAGCACCATGTGTTTCCTATCTCGAATTGTCCCCACCCCTTACGCCCCTCTACAACACAAAAACTTTGCAAAATGTATTCAGTTACACTCCGCACAGCCCTCCCTTTCATTCAACTATTTCGTGGACGTCGCACTGAAAATAGGGAACTGTTTCCTCAAACTGCTATTGCCCATACGATGTAAGGGACAAGCTACCAGAGAACGGCTACATCCTTATAAAAGCGTCCTCTTCGTTTCGGCAAGCCGTAGACTTTATCTTCGAGTTGTTAAGTTTACGAATGTAGACAAATAATTATAAAAACACTTCAATTTATCAACCAAAGAATGCACATATAATTTCATATAAAACACTTTTAAAACACTTTAAAACATTCCGATATATTTCGATCTTGTCAGATCATCATCAAGGAGCTTTGTTCCTTGCTAAAGTTATATTACAGTATTCACAAAGGCGCACACCTTGCCACTGCTCCACAACACATCCCCACACAACATGATATGCTGCCACAACACCTCGTTTGCAAATACGAATTGAATTGTGAATACTGTAATATAACTTTGGCAAGGAACAAAGCTCCCTGATGATTATCTGACAAGATCGAAACATGTCGGAGTGTTTTAAAGTGTTTTAAAAGTGTTTGATGTGAAATTATATGTGCATTCGCTGGTTGATAAATTGAAGTGATTCTACGAAAATTCACGGTGCTACAATAAGATTTATACATAATTGTAAGTTCTAAATTTATGACATTTGGCACATACACAATACAGAGTTCTTTGAATGCATTTGCTATTTTTGTACATAGAGTTGCACGTACACACGTTTTTAATAACTATCTTCTAAAGCAGTAGCGCACAACGTTTCCAAATTCTAGAAACAACCTCAAAACTTCGGGTGCCAAAAGGATGACATGAAGCAAATTCTATACTGAGGACCCACAAATCTTGGGCGCCAACATACAAAATTTGGAAGCCACGGGCAGCTGGCAGTATTACAGTACACATTTACACACAAACAATACATAGAACAACACAAATAACAAAAGAACAACACAAATAACAACTAATTTGGAAGAGTGCGGGCCGTGCCCCGTCTTTGCGAATTTTACCCTGACATTTGCCTTATAACTGAGGAAAAAGCACAGAAAAACCTCAGTCAGGGTAAGAAAACATTTCAGAGTACAGTATACAAATTACCTAAACACCCACACATTACAAAACCTACACACACACATACACACACACACACACATCAAACACACGCCCACATATTACACACCTGTCCTAGAGGAAGTTTCAGACTAGCAGTTTCCATACAGGATCATTTTAAAAACACAGTCTGTAGAAGAATTAAAATTATATTCCGTAAAAATAACTACAGAAATTTAGGTGCCAATAACAGACACGTACACGTACGCCTGGAACCAAACATCATGACAACAGACCTTATTTTTTCTATTCGATTTGACTGCGATGACTTTTTTCATTTACTAACTCACGATTCATTTAAGGCATTAATGTAGCTCGTTCGATATATGCACCCATATCTGACATTATACTTGCGAAGATGAAACTTACGTTCTCCCGTTCAGAATTTAGAACGGCGTTCAAAACCAGTCGGCAATATAGCAACAATTTCGCAGCTAGTATCACGTGCAGACAGGAAATAATATTGCAACGTGTTTCCACTGAGAGAAAATCACTTTTATCCTTTCGGCAAATGACGCCGATGAATTCTGTGAACTGTAAATCAAACAACTCCGTGTCGCTCTGCACTGCAGTGATAAAGTAAACTTTTTGCCGAAATCAACGCTTAATATCAGCAACGACAAAGGAACGAGCGCCGTCCGTTAACAGACCAGTCGCCGAAGGCGTGAGTATTCCCAAGATGTGTAAATAAGTGAAGCGTCTGTGCTATCTGCAGGGACAGAAGAAAGATAAACCACATATATATTTAACACGGCTTAATTCACCTCCTTTCCAATATAGGCAACATTCATTCGAATACAGACCTTTAATCCACCACTTTTCTCACCACTCCAAACACCAACGAACCTCGCGAGAGTTTTGACAGTATTCCTGCTTTGCTTTCGCTAGGCCCCTGCATCGAATTTTGGTTCAAAGACCAGGCATCATCACCGAGGTGTTGCTTGGTTTTCTTCAGTCTCTCCAGGTAAATTTTTAAATAATGTTTCGAATTAGGATATGAAAACTTTCTTCCACATCCTTTCGAATACACTGTACAGCAATTATCCTAATATCTAATATTCGACTCTCTATCATTTGAAGTTTTAAAAGCCTCGTTAACCCTGTAACGGGCAAAATTAGTTCCTACCTCAAAGGAAATACAAACAATGTCTATTATAAACTAATTCGGCTAATGGGTGTTCTAGAAATTCATCGTTTATTTTGAGAACCAACCAAAATTTTGAGTCCAGCATAAAATTATTAAACTTCAAACTAAGTGGAATATATGAATACCACTTATCGTTAAAACATGTACAAACCGTGTAAATCACAAATAAAAATTAACTACTAACCACCAAAAATATCAGTACTTCAGTTACTGAGTGATCATAAATAAACAAGCATCCAGAAGGGAAAAATTATATCAATGCAGTAGGTATAAAATTCATATATTATATACACGTACTCGTATAAATCAGTTTCATGTGAGAGAGGTTTATGTCAGAAGCAGTGACCTTGCTAACCTAAACATCCCATAAGCCCGATAATAAAGTATTTCAAATTTCGTGAACAATTAATGAAGATCATGAAATAGATTAAGCACTTAATAACCCGACTAAAAGCAACGTAAAATAAACAAATACTATTAACCGGTGTCATATATACATTTGTAGATAATGTACACTAAATTCTGAAGATAAGCCCATTACTCTCTTCAACAGTACTTAAATTCATCTGCGATGTTGGTTTTATGGACAACCTACCGGACAGCACCTGCCACAAATTGCTTCACCGTGATTGACATGGACCATTATGTAAGGCGCTGTGGTCTACAATGCACTTGTGTCAACATTCAGTCCGTGTTCACCACACCGTTTGCTTCATGTGTATGTACGTCGCGCATGGCCAAATTGTGTGTTTTTATTCTCTTATTCAATAAATGTGGAAAATGCACACAGTGGTAATATTAAAATTCTAATTCTGGCAACAGTAAAATGCATAAACTGGACACAAAAATACATAGCCTGGGAACATTAAAATTCATACTCTGACAACAATCAAACACACACACTAATAAGAGTATTGTGCGGGCACCGGGAACAGTAAAATGGAACCCGCAGATAATAAGGTATTGGGTTGCGCACGTACCTTTATAACACACCAAAGCTGAGAGAAGGCAAGAGAAGAAGTAGATCCCCATGTTTTGAAGACCTACTGATTTATCACTACCGAATATACAAATACGGTCACTTATCGATAGCAGTTACTTTACTACATGACACTGCACTAAACATATTTGTAAATGACGACACTGAATAGACACGTCATACACACAAACTTGAAAGTACTGGTAACTGTAATTTTTAACCTTAGAGTTACAACACAACACACGGCTGAATATTTATTAACTAATAGCAACGCTGCATGAAGAGAAATACATCTCAATAGAAGTGGCTTCGCCCGTAAATTTTATATATGATCAACACTCATTTGTCCACAAGTAGCATGTCAAACCATGGCTGCCTTACTCTACTACTCGCACGTGGAATGGCGTTCTAGATCTCTAAACACTCAGCTACATACAGTTTCTGTTAAACACTGGTGCATGTTCAAGCTGTAACAGAAATCGCTACGCTCACAAAGTTTCTTTAAACTAAGCATTAAAACTCCACTATTATAACAGAAGCACGTAAACACCAGTACGATTAATTATACCTCCATATTACGTATCTTCATGGTCAACTGGAAGACAACGCACGCGGTACTGCCAGGGAGCGTCTACGAAACACATGCTGCGACCTAGCGACAAGAAATATAACTACATTATCGTAGTTGTGCAGGTGGTCAACACAACGAATGCGAACCTGTAGGCTCATTCCTGTTCAGCTTAGTTAAATACCGGCTCAATATCAAGCAAGGGAAATGATTAAGCCTTACACAGTACAGCACACGTGCAAATAACAGTAGTAATAAAAATTCCAAACACAATCCCATGAAAACCCAAACGACTACCATTTGGGGAATATTTTACAAACTTAAAAAAATTTCAACGTTTTCTCGTATAGTACTGCTCATGACACGGCAAAACGAATTTTTAAATACTTGATTCGCTTGTTTTCAGTGGAGTTTTCCTTCCATCTCAGTCGTCTGCGTAAATCACAGCAGTTTCTCAGCTCAAGATCATTTTTACATAGGCCTATTTATTTCACGTGTTTCAGAAAATCTGTCAAATATGTTAAATTTTACCTTTAAATATATTTACGAAATAACATTAATAAGGAGAATAAGAAATTGTTAAATATTAATTAAACATTTGTTATAAAATTTGTCAATAAAAAATAAACTATCAAAACACCGCAGAGATCAATCTTAAGAGCAAAAATGGGTTCTTCAAAGAGAAATACAGTTGTGATGGACACTTACCTCTAAAACTAAACATCAAAATGCACAGAAATTTTAATTTTGAAATCCATCTGGCCTTCACAGACTAAAAAATGCATCTGATAAACTGATAACAAACAACTCAGGTCTAACCGAAATTACTATGTAAGATAACAGATCTAGTCAACACACTGAGCCAATGCATAAACATTACAAACACAGCACATTAGCAGTTAAAGCACAACCGGAATTCTCTGAATAGCAATAAACTAACAGATGTGTAAGATGCATCTCATCGTTACTAACAATTACATAGGCGAATACAGTAAGACAGGCAAGGTACGTATAACGTAATACAGAGGCGCGTTCATTCAGCCGTTGTTCCGGTGGAAAACAATAAATTTTAAACAACCTAAGTGTGTATTTGTAGCCTTAGGTACCCAGCATATAATATGCATGCACAATATTGTCGTCTGTGGCCTGCCCCGCACCACAACACTTTTTCACATTCTCTCGAAGAGGGCACGATTTTCGAAAACGTTACTGAAAATAAAACACATGTTTTGATTTTCTCTACAACTTTTGTCTGAAGTATTTTTCATTCCACGAAGAAATGAGCGCTAGATGATCAAAAATGTACGTTTGTCTTCATGTAAAGAACCGTTTATTCTTAACCGACTTTAAGGAAACTTGACATTTTTCGAGTTTCTTTCTAAAAACATTTAAATATCAAATTTTATCAAAATCCTTCCATTGGGAGCCGAGTTGTTATTGTGGACAAAAGGACGGGCGGAAAGACACGACGGCGCGAATAGTGGCTTTTCACAACTTTGCGAACGCGCCTAAAAATCGGCACTGAACAAAAATCGAAACGTCTCTCAATTTGCAGCACCTTTAATACTGATACCACTCTATTTGAGGACGATCAGATCATGCTCCCCGTATACGAAGATTATCTGCAGCTACTCGTCTTACTAAATGAATCATATCGTTTTTCAATTCACCATGGCGATAAATACCGAGAAAATTTAAATATTGGCTTCTCGAAAGACACAGAAAATTGTACACACTATTTGCATTGATGACAGGATACTGAAAAAATGAATAATTTTAATTATCTGGAATATAATATAGTCTACAAAGGAGAGAAGGAATTAAATAATAGCAAAATTTTTCAGAGTAGGTTACGTGAAATTACAAATCGGGTATTCTAAGTAGCTGTCGTTCTTGATCACATAAAAATACGTAAATCTTATTCTTAAGAAATTTCCCAAACCGACAGTGAAGGCATACAAAGTAAACTAAAACTGCATAAGCCAAGAATTTATATAACAACAGAGAAATTGGAAATAGCACGGTAACAGGACTACAATGTAGATTTTAAAATAACGGCAAAAGAGAAAAAATAAGTTACTGGATATCTCAAACTATGACTATACAGTATTCTTTTCTATAATATCCGTAATAGGTCCCATCAGCCTTTACATTGATTTCCTTACACAAAGGCAATTAAAATTTTATCAGAAGCATGACACATAAATTCAATTTAATTTCCGAATTACATTTTAGTTCAAGGATTCAAGCATTTAAATATTTATCCACTTACATCAGCAGGAGTGAATGTTTTTGTTCTCATCCTACAAGACTGCCTATAGTAGTTTAAGCATGTTTGTTATAAAACTGCTGACGTTAAAATATAAACAGAAATGTATTTTCAATAATCGCATTACTCCGACAAATATAGAAAAAAAAATTTACAATGTTGTTTTCTGGGACATGACCCCCTTGTTGTGTGCTACCCGGCACGTTTTTACAACACAGCAGGCCACGATGTCAATCTTCTCCACTGTACAAACCTCAGCAATCTATAAAAGTAATAACGGAAGTGTAACCTGTGGCGTTAGACATTTATTTCATTTCTCATAGGCCTCTGATTTAAAAATGCTAAATCTCTACTGAGTTAGCAAAGGTCGCATAATGGAATGTTTTCTCTGCATATATAAAAATGTTCAAAGGTGAATTTGATGGAGATTCCGTTATCAAGATAGAATAAGTACATTATTAATGTTGCATTCTGATGGAAACATCAAAATAATTACCATAAAAATATGATATCTGAAGGGTATCAGAATATTTTATACCCATTAATTGCCATATTTCAAGCAAGAGACTTTGGATGCAGGTTAATTTGGATCCTCGCAGAAACACGTGTACTCATTACATTTTCAAAACGTTATTATTTATGTACAGAAGCGTTAGCATTCATGTGATAAATAATTCTCGGGGCATTTATTTTTCTTATCAACATAATCTTAAGTCATACGGTTACAGAGATCATAATCTTTTCTCTTTCATACATCATAAAAGTAAACACTGCAGGATAGGAAAAAACAGAAAGTAGTGGCTTTATTTAAAATTGTAAATTAAAATTACGACCAATGGCATGTTTCAAATATCATAAAACAAAACATAAAAGTATTGCCAGAAGGTCCAGCACCAAATTCCATTTTTTGTATTCACAATACCAAAATTATTTGACAATAAATTTTCTCCTAACCTTTTGTTTTACATGTTTGCTCATTTACAAGTTCTCAGAAGACATATTTGCAGAACCAAACGTTGCCACTTGCATAGCACGTTAAACCTAATTGTTTACATTTTTAACAACTTTTAAGACACAGGCAGGATATTTGATATCAAATTATCACACACATCCAGAAGCTCGTGTACCATTTAATTTCAAAATTTAATAATGACATATGCCTACTGAAAACCTGCGCTGCTGCCACAAGCTTGTCTTCCATTTTCGGCAAAGATGGCATAATAGAAGTCTAGATCAAGTGGTAAAGTTAATTTCTTCTCGGGAGATGCCGAATTTTAACGTCGGCCGAACACTAAATGTTGATATTGAGAAGTTTGGTACCTTTTATCAACCCTCCAGGCAAATTCCGGAATAGCAACTACCCCAAATTAGGTCATTACTGCTACCTCCCTAATTCTTCCGAATCCCTTTCCTGAGCAATCTAAACCGTCGACCATAAATAGCCTGAGATATTGACAGTGTCGTTAAATAAGCTATAAATAAAAATAAAGACGGTTTACGGGGAGTCGTATAAACCTTATTAGCGTACAAGCTTCCTGAGCAAGTGTTAAATACTTCAAGTATTTCGCCCGCCCAGGAGAGCGGTCACGATAGAAAAAATTTAAAAACATGGCAGCCTTGTTGTACAGAATTATTTAAATTTATTTTTGTGAACGAAGTAGGATAATTCTTTCACAGTAATTTCAAATATGGCCTAGACAGAGCAAGACTCATTTATTCCTTCCTGAAACCCGTCTTGAAAAGTTGTTGTCAACGTGAGGAATTTAATCAAATTCTGTCTTTTTAACTTCAATGAATGTTCCACAGCCATAAACCCTAACAACATTTCCGCTTCCTTTGTATAAGGTTATAAAATACCCCCTAAAGTAATAAAACAAAGTGTAGTAGAAAAACAATTAAATTTGCGAATTTGAACAAATCGGAAGAAAAGTGTACAAAAGTGTGCGGAATTTTATTTACACCCCTATGTTAAACTATGGCGTCCTGCATGGTGTGTCCTGCATGGATCTGAACGATACTCACAGTTACGTTACGCCAGATCGGTCAGGAAATATGGGAAGTTGGGAATACATATGGAATGTACTGAATAAGTATGGGAAACAAGGTGTACACATGGAGGGCAGGGTATAAGTACGGGAACCAGGGTATAAACACGAGAAGCAGGGTATAAGTATGGGAAGCAGGGTATAAACACGAGAAGCAGGGTATAAGTATGGGAAGTAGGGTATAAATACGAGAAGCAGGGTATAAGCATGGGAAGCAGGGTATAAACACGAGAAGCAGGGTATAAGTATGGGAAGCAGGGTATAAACACGAGAAGAAGGGTATAAGTATGGGAACCAGGGCATAAACACGAGAAGCAGGGTATAAGTGTGGGAAGCAGGGTATAAACACCAGAAGCAGGGTATAAGTATGGGAACCAGGGTATAAACACGAGAAGCAGGCTATAAGTGTGGGAAGCAGGGTATAAACACGAGAAGCAGGGTATAAGTGTGGGAACTAGGGCATAAACACGAGAAGCAGGGCATAAGTGTGGGAAGCAGGGTATAAACACGAGAAGCAGGGTATAAGTGTGGGAAGCAGGGTATAAACACGAGAAGCAGGGTATAAGTGTGGGAACCAAGGTATAAACACGAGAAGCAGGGCATAAGTATGGGAAGCAGGGTATAAACACGAGAAGCAGGGTATAAATATGGGAACCAGGGTATAAACACGAGAAGCAGGGTATAAGTATGGGAACCAGGGCATAAACACGAGAAGCAGGGTATAAGTGTGGGAAGCAGGGTATAAACACGAGAAGCAGGGTATAAGTGTGGGAACAAGGGTATAAAAACGAGAAGCAGGGTATAAGTATGGGAACCAGGGCATAAACACGAGAAGCAGGGTATAAGTATGGGAACCAGGGTATAAACACGAGAAGCAGGGTATAAGTATGGGAAGCAGGGAACAAACACGAGAAGCAGGGTATAAGTATGGGAACCAGGGTATAAACACGAGAAGCAGGGTATAAGTGTGGGAAGCAGGGTATAAACACGAGAAGCAGGGTATAAGTGTGGGAACCAGGGTATAAACACGAGAAGCAGGGTATAAGTATGGGAAGCAGGGTATAAACACGAGAAGCAGGGTAT
>Ga0123357_10005048_pt1 | contig 15707 bp, 9 predicted proteins | sample TergutEmb28metaG_FD_89873 | JGI IMG/M metagenome (GOLD analysis project Ga0123357, IMG submission 89873) | Embiratermes neotenicus P4 segment gut microbial communities from Petit-Saut dam, French Guiana - Emb289 P4 | ecosystem: Host-associated > Arthropoda: Insects > Digestive system > Gut ... | reverse complement strand
TTGTAGGAGGATTCTGTTCCATGGAGTGAGATATTTAGGTATTTATTACTGTTTTTTCTTCATTAGGGAAGGATGGCTTGTCAATCATCTCAAGAGAGGGAACTGTCAAGGGTAGACTTGACAAGCAGGTTGGTTGTACTGTGTTGTAACTAGTATGTAAAGATTACACCAAGTATCCCTTCAAGTGACAGGAAATAATACAAAAAGTTCTGAAAGATGGAAAGATGTGTTATGAAAGAAGCCACATGCATGTTGAAAGAATTAAATTGTATGAAATGTAATCAGCTAGTTGTTTAAACATTGTTAATGGTAATAACTGTCACATATTTTACAGGTTTTATGGATTAGATCAGTGAAAACTGAAAACAGCAGAGAATGTCATCATGTGAGAGGCGATCATCTGTTGGATAATGCAAAGGAATTTAAAGAGCAAGAAGGAAACAGATCCTTCTTATGCTGTGTCTCTTATTAATCTTCTTGTGTGGTGTAGTGTCAGAAGGTATCAGAATTCATCTAAATTTTAATGCATGCTGTGTAATCCAAATGTTTTCAGACTGGGGCAGTTTAACAATTTTAATCTTACCTTAGTTACAGGTCAGTATTGTCCCCTTCAAAGTAATCCACCTTGGGGTTTATGCGCTGGGCTTTCCTCATTTGCTACAGCTGGGAGGTTTGTACACAGGGCACAGTGCCTCTCTGACTTCTGGAAGCATCTTTGAAACTCCTGCTTTGTGATGCTATACAGCAGCTTGACTTGTTAGTAGATTTGTCTTGCATCAGCTTGTTTGCATTTCGTTGGTTTCAGCAACTAATGGTTTTGAGATTCAGTGTTATTATTTCTGTTCCTATGTGCTGCTGTTCTCATTGTCAGCACTTCTTGTACTTAGGGCATCCACACAATAGCTTGCAATGTCATGCCCTACAAAGCAAGTCAGGTTGGGTCAGTCCATGGGGTTGCTGGGTACATGAAGATACACAATAGCTATAGTTTTCTAATATCTGGAAAATTATGATATCCCATAACCCTTAGGTCCTGGAGTTTCCATATAACTCAGAATTTACTGTATTGGCTGAGAATGACAAGCGTCTGTTGAAAATTAGCTCGTGAAGTAATTTGCACATCATATTCTGCACTGATCAGAAGTTTGCATTTAAAATGGGCATGGGGAATGTCAGACTTGATTTGTGCACGTGTGTTTATATACACTGCACATTATTTTCTGTCATTGGTTTTATTTTTTCTTGTAAGTCTCTTGTAGTGTTTCTGTACTTGAAATATGTCATGAACTGTCCACTCTGTGATGATGATTTACCACATGAAATATCTGTGTGTGTACAGCAACATTGTTCCTTACTTAATTAGTTTAAGTCTGAGGTGGACTACTGAAATGACATAATAATAATCATATTGCCTGTAACTAAAACACTCTGTCAGTTTATTGTATGTTAGCATATTTTTTAATTTTCCATACTAAATAGATCAGCAGAAGAAAAGAGAAACGGAGAAGTCATCAGGAAGTATCATTAACGTGACATAGCAATTAAAATTTTTTAAATTGTGAATGAATTAGGGTATGTTGTATGGATATTTGGTAAGGAATTTTCTTTTGAACTTTTTATATAGCTAGGACATTTGACCTGCGACAGGACTTGGGTTATGGGATACAGAAGAGGAGAAGTTAATTTGTGTTTCTTACTGTATCAAAGTACCTCTCAGTTACTGCAGGGATTTCAGAACATAATATTTTGAAGTTTTTGACAAAGGTTCACTACAATGCTGTTCAGTCAAGTGACATCCTGTGTCCACGAATTTATCTTCTGCAGAACTAGTGAAAGATGTGTCCAAAGATCATACAGGTACTCTCTTTTGCAAGACCAGTCTGAAGTATGAAACCATTTCAATACTTCCAGTGCAGTTTGAAATTTATTTTTATACAACAATTTTTTTATGTTTAATGCAAATAAATGTCTGGCAATCAGTTTGTCTTCCTGCTTGTCACACATTTTTATGACTACATCAGATGGAATTATGATTTGAAATGAAACAATATCCAACAAGTGCTTGGTCATCTTACCCTGCAGTTGGCCCTTTCATCACGTCCCGTAAGCAAGCATTCTATGTGAAAAAGCTGCTGTGCTCAAGAATATGATAGAAGGGACATACTGTATGTTTTATTTTATGCAGTATTTTGTGGAATAATTGTTGTGAAGATTTATTTTGTTTGTTCATTCACATGTATTTTTCTACCTCACATTCTGTGTATCCTGGACTGAAAGAGTATGTTCATTATTTGTAGGTGTTCTTCATTGCTTAATGGCTGAATCTAGTGATACAGATAAGAAACTTACTTTCAGAATTCATAGATTAATTCCATGATTATGAAGCTGTATGCCATTGGAATGTGTGCTTAATTATTAGGCTTCATTTTTTCCCCAGGTATTACAAAGATCACAGTTTGGTCTTGAGAAGATTGTGTGATGCTTGCATTAATGGAAGATTACAGTATATCTTAGCAGTTGTATTTAGGCGTTTTGATTACATTTTCAAAGTATTTTTAACATTGCCCTTAAGTGTCCAATGGGAATGGACACAGCAGTTTATATCACTTCATATCAATTTGAAACATGTCAAGAAATGTTACCAATGAATATAATATTTTATGGTGTAACCATATTTATTTGTTATGTTGTGTCAGCTTTCTGTCATGCCACAAAGCAGTACTATCAAACACATGTATGGTATACTCTGAACAAAATATGCCTATTTTCGTTTCAGAAACACCTTTTAGGTTCCTGACTTGGCTCAGAATTACAGAGTGTGGTAAACTGCATGAATACTTCCGTGATATACAGAGGATGGTAAGATTGGTGAGTTACTTGCATTTATCTCCTGGTTAAAGTTTCTGTATGAGAAACTGTGTTTATTACAGATTTATGATAGAGATCCCAAAGATTTTGCTGCACGTTACCAAGAGATGCTGCAGTCAGAAAAACAACAAGGAGAGAAACAAAAAGAAATGGGAAGTGATATGCAGTTCTGAAGACTTTTACATGATAAACATATGCCTTGACCATGTATTGTAAATTCATTAAAGTAAAATTTTGCAAGTACTTGCTTGTGTTTATATTCTGGTAATCATAAATCCATAACACTTGGGAGACAGACCTGTGTTCCTAGGTTAATGTGTGGTATGGTGGTTTGGTGAGCATAGGAATGTACTTCCTTGTTCCATGATTGCATGATAGATTAGCTTGACCTGTTGATTGGATTCTAGCTTTTCAGGGGTTGTCTACATGGAATCCTCTGAATCATTACAAAATGCAAACATGTAATTGAAGAATAGGCATTCTGTTCTGTGATAATAAATCATTTTGTGCCTTGCACAAAACAAATACAAACTATAGTGCAGAATATACAGGAAACAAATCATAATATGAGAATACCATGAACTAGCATGAAGGCCATGTCATACTGTGGACACAGTGGACTTATTTGGCTGTGATCCATACTTACATTGTATAGTCTTCGGGGGAGACTTTGAAATTGTGATTTTCATGAACGTGCATGCTATGACATTTAAAGTAGCTACACATGTGCAGAGTTAGTGAGTTGCTACTGTCCAGATTGGTCATATGTACTTCTTGTAAACAGGTGCTTACAGAAATGCTGGCATTTCTGTGTCATTTCTATTCCTTTTCAGTTCTACTTGCTAACATACATAACAATGGGATAGCAAACTGAATATTCAAGTCTTGATCTTTGTTAGCCCTTGAATGATAGTAGTTGCCAGCATTTGAAATGACTGTAATTCTATCATCTTCAGAGTCGAGATGTCAGATTTGGTAACTGTTTACCAATCAACATGGCATAATACCCCAGAAGACTTGATTCCTAATCGGCACTTATCAACACTACTGTGAGAACCTCAAATGTCACAGGATAGCAAGCAATAGTCTTTTTTATAAATATTGCAAATCCTTATTTAACCCTTGCCAACTTGAGCTACATAGTCAGTAATTGTTATGTCGTTTTCTATAGTCGTGTCTGTATTATACTTGAGGAGGTGTAACACCTTCTCATTCACAAGTGTCTTCACATCAATGGCCCACAGGAAGTCAAAGTGATTGAAGTCTCTGTGTTCAACCGTATAGTATGTAATTGGATGTGGTAGACTTCTGTAGAGAAGACCTGCATCCTGAAACATGGAAAATACGAAGTCAACCAGTTTTAATAGTGACCGTTTCTTCAGGAACTGTCCAATGCAATAAGGTCATTTTGGCTAAATTCCTTCCGTGTTAAGTTGTTTTGGTTGCATTAACTATAATTGAACGTAGGAGTCGAGGAGCAAGATCTGAATTGAGGGAATAGAAGTGACAGTCAGGGCTCACTGGTGTATATAAAGGCAGTGGAAGTTGTCAGCTATCGTTTAGTCTGATATATTTACAACACTTCTGCATCTCAAAATATGTAGCATTAGTGATAAGACAAATTGTGCTTGATGAACTGGAAAGGAGTAGGAAGGAAGCAATGATCTTTTGGAGGTAAAAGATGATAACAGTTTCTGGACTGAATGAAAATATGACTGGAGAAAAGGACTTAGAAGGGCCTGTAGAGGTAAGAATGTCTGGTGTTTTTGTGTTAGTTATCCTTAAGTCTGGTGTTTCTGTGTTGGATATCTTCTGAGCTCTATTGTTTGTATGTTGGGTATCTTTAAGGGTGTTGTTTTTGTGTTGGTTATGCTTCAAAGGTACGATACTTCTGTGTTAGGTATCATTAAATTGTCATTTCTGTAATCTTACTGTGTTACTAAATAAACTACACTTATTCCATGGAACACAGCAGAGGTTTATTTTAATTGTGCCTTACATGTATGGTACTTTTTTGTACTGTCACAATACTTTACAGCAGGGTCCACAAACAGTATTCTCACCATTACTGTTTTTTATGTGTATCCACAAAAATTTCACAACCCAATTATCTTAGTTACACATAATGGAACACACCAAAGTACACACATTAGCTGGTAACACTTTTTAATAGAGCTGTGTTTAGTTATTAAAAGGTTTTAAAATGTCTGAGTCTACTTTGATGGTGATGATCATAAAACGTGTCATGATTGACATTATTTGAGCCTAATTTGTAGCCAACGATGCATTAGAAATGTGTAAACAGTGTTCATTCTCACTTTAACTGAGAAGGGATTTATGTGTGTGATTTTTAGTCACATAAAGGTAAAGCTGACCTTTTGCTCAGAAACACCAAACCGTGAAATCGTGTGGGGGAGTGGAGGTGTAGTCCCACACATTCTTAATCTCATTACTAGGGGAAGTGAGTGGTCAGATTCACCTTCTGTTTTCTTTACCCAAGGAAATAACTTCTGTTGCTCATTGAGTAGCAGACTTGCTGGGCCCCACAGCCAGTCTGGACAACTTAGAAAAGAAAAGATTCTCTTGCCCAGCCAGGAAACAAATTACAATTTCTGAGTTGTCCTATCAACTCTACTTAGTTCACCCAGTACTCTGATGGTTAGTCTGACTTTATTGATAGAATGAACTGTTTGTTGGGCATTTTTATGATCTGGAGTTTACCAAAGTAATGTTTCAGAAAATATTACAAGATGCAAAGCTACTAAAGTTGTTATTTTAATTTGTCTCTTTATTCTTCTTTCATCATTTTATGTTCATACAGTCATAACAATAAATAAAGTGGGTGTGTTGTAATGTAATTCACTCAAAACAAGTTTGAAGCACCCTGCTGTAGAGTAAACAAGAGTAGAATTTACTTACCTCTGGAGTTGCTAACCAATCATTTGGGCCAACAATCATGCTTACAGGTGAAGTGATCGCAGCTAAGTTATATTCTGGAGGGATGTTGTTTCCATACTTGAACACATTCTTGATAAATCCATAGTCATACTGCCTGAAGAAACCTACAACCAAAAATTGTTTTTATAAAGTGTAAAAGATTATTGATAAAGGGTTTTGGCCGTGTTATATTATACTTTGGATTGCTTAGTGTGTGTAATTTGTGCATAATTTAGTATTTTGAAAATAGCATCAGGTTTCTGAAGATGGGTATGTTAACTTTCTCAGGTGAAGAGTTGGGAGGCACATCAAATAGGGCCATTACAGAGGGTTATTCTCATTTGCTGGTCATGATAGATCTTTAAATGAATGACACTATTGATGGTCCAAAATTAAAATATTACATGAGTGAAAGAGTGTGATGTAAGGCTGAGTCCCCTCAACTGCACATGAAATTCTGCAAATACATTTGATAATAATTATGTCAAAATATAATTCATGTTCCTAAGAAAACATGAGGACAGTAAGCTTGAATGAATACATTAGAGGAACACTGTCATCCTGCAGCAATCCATCAGATGTCTGCATGTGACCCGTGTCCGGTTTGTGTCATTGTTTTCTGAGCTCATGCAATGTAGTAGTGATTGTTAGTCTGCAGTTTCCTTGTATAGGCTTTGATTTGAATCTGGTTATACCTACCTACATTTCAACATTTTTTTTGGAGCATAAAGACAGAAGTTTAGCATTGAGAGACAAACTGCAATTTATTCCACTTAAGGTTAGTTTATTCCTTGATAAGTGTGTGCCTGCCACCACAGCACGGCACGTCTGGCCTCCAACAAAGAAAGTAGTTTCGAATATATTAATTATATAAGTGGTCGTGGAGGCCGTAAAGGGGCGATCCTCTCAACTTAAATGTTTGGCAAGCTGCTAACAACTCCTCACTGTAAAATCCTATCTTGTTAAGATCTATTCACAAATGCCTTGCATTTGGCTGAGAGTTTCAAGAACGGGTGCTGAGGCAGATATTTGGGCCTAAGTGGGACGAGGTAACAGGGGAATGGAGAAGACTACATAACAAGAAACTTTATGACTTGTACTCCACACCAGATATTATTCGGGTGATCGAATCAGGAAGAATGAGGTGGACCGGGCCTGTAGCGCGTATGGAATAGAGAAGAGGGGCATACCGGGATTTGGCGGAGAAACCTGAGGGAAAGAGACCACTTGGAAGACCTAGGCATAGATGGGATGATAACGTCGAAACGGATCTTTAAGAAGTGGGTTGGAGCATGGACTGGATTAATCTGGCTGAAGTTAGGGACTGGTGGCGGAATCTTGTGAATGCAGTAATGGACTATCTGGATCCATTAAATGTGGGGAATTTCTTGACTAGCTGAGGACCTGTTAGCTTGTCAAGATAGAGCTGACTCCATGATGTAAGTAAGGAAGGCTAGTTTATTTTCAAGGCAGCATCCAGTATCTTGGATCTAAACGATTTCATTATAATTAACGCTTTCAACGCCGAGTTAAATCCCATCTGCTGGCATTATTAAGAGCTCACCATATTTTCCACGTTAGCAGGATAAGGGTTAAACCATCAGCAGTGCCTCTGCTTAAAAGAACAATAGAAATGAATAATATAAATACAGGTGTAAAAATACTAGTCTTTGATTGTTTGAAATTTGTGCACTGCATAAATACTGACTGTGTTTCTTGTTGGAATTTGACGTAATTTGATGAAGAACTTAAGTAATTTGTTGCTCCATGTTAAAATGTGTTTGGTGTAATATGAACAGGAGGTACAGTGCCGCAATTTTTGGTATCATCTTGCGACATTTGCTACACCGACCGGCCTACAGATTGTCCAGGTTGCTTCTCAGATGTGACACTGCACTGTACCCAACTGAATTTATTGTCACTTAAAAGTCAGATCTCAGTTACTGGACACTGTCCTGAAGTAGATGAATCCAGTCTCCTTTATCACACCGATAACCTTAAGATTCGCCATAATGGTATCCGCCCATTGCAATTCTAACCTTCGTGCAAAAATTTGAAAATGTCAAACACGGACTCCGTTTTCATGGCTGAAAGCCTGTCCTGCATTTTTTTGTTTTTGTTTTTTTTTTGTTTTTACAAATTTAGGCTGTGAATTTGGAGATTCGGAAGGCACTTTCCGTGTCTTTGTTTCGCAGCAGTTGGCCATGAAGACGAACAACCAACTCCTTCGAAAGGAGTGCTTGTGTGGAAGCGAATACTTTCTCAGATAGCCAATAAATTTACCCCATTTAATATAACCCGAAAGTTGATTATTTTTTTCACAAGAGTCCGCCACTTGTCTCTACCCCGAGTCACATGAATCCGTTCCACTCCTTCCCATTCATTCTAAGTTTCAAAGATAAATTTTATATCAGTATAAACGTAATAGTCCACAACTTAACCACATATACCTGATCTCATAAGTTGGCCGTAGTGTGTCCAGGCTTTCAAAGAAGATCCCGCAGGGAAATAGGTGAAAATAATCGGCAGCATTGTCTGTAACACAAACATAAGCTTTATAGAGCAGGTCTGAAGCAGCATTTTCCAGTTTCCATATTTGAAATTTAGAGACAGTCTGCGAGGCTACATATCTTAAATCATTTAATGTCTATGTGTGAAACAAATCATTTAGAGAAGTTGTCATACATAGAAAGCTTAAATCAGAACACGATCAAGTGCAGAGCAAAATTACACACTTTGCAACCCAAATGCAAAGCCTTGATGTAGCGCCACGAATTGCGGCGAACAAATCGGGAGTTGCCTGTACTTCCTGTAGCTGGTGGCGTAAGGGCCTACTGGTGTCCTCGTGTGAAAATTGCTAATTTTAATTTACTTCTTGAAGAGAATAACTTAGATTTGTTTGTACTACGAATGGTAGGATAGGCCGTGAACATATAATGTAAAATGGGAGTGCGTTTTCCTAACTATTGTTGCCGTGAAAAAACAGTATGTATTACATATTCGCAGTGTGTGTCTATGGCCTTGGTTATCCAGCACGCAAAGCGCATGCTCTGTGTTGTGTTGTCATCTGTGGCCTGTCTGGCTGTACCATATTCTTCCACATTATCCCACAGAAGGTACGATTTTCGGAGATACGAGTTTGGACATGAAATATGTTTCATTTTTTCTACAAATTTGTCTGAAACATTTCTCATTCTAAGAAGAATTCAGCGAGACATTATCGTCACGTTACGTAGGTCTTCATGTAAAGTACACGTTGTTCGTGTTAGACTTTAATGAAATCTGAACTTCTTGACAGATTTTCGTAAAATCCTCAAATATCAAATTCCATGAAAATCCGTTTAGTAGGAACCGATTTTTCCATGCGGACGGAGAGACATGACGAAGCTAATAATCACTTTTCGCACTTTTTCAAAAGCGCCCAAGTACAAGTTTCAGTCCTCTAATAAGTGCAGCACGGTAATTTTAACACTATTTTTGCGTGATAAAAATATCATGTATTTGGTAATGAGTGTGAAGTGCATTGTTACAGCAAAACGCATGTCCTTGCTTTTTTTTGAGGAAAAATGTTCTGGAATGAATGTGAGCATACCAGTAAAACCTTATACTGTATCTACCAACAAACTGCACTTGTTATTTCTGTACTTCTATCGACATGCACTTTAGATGAGACAGTAATTGTCATCAGAATGCTTATAACAAATAAAGTAATAATCTATACAGTCTAACACAACTTTAGCCATACTATATAATATTAAAAGTGTTAAAGTTCCGTGTATTTACAAGTTTTATCACAACTCGTACTTTTAATAATATTATTTTAATAATTTAAAACTTTATGTAAACAAGATCTCGTCCATTTTACGACACTGTATTATATATACTCATTTATGTTCAGTCTGAAGATGACTTTTAAGAGCCGAAACATGTCGCTGTAATCAATACAGTACATATAGCTACACAGCCTAACACAACTTTTTATTAAGTAATTACAATTGAAAGATAATTAAATAAAAAATTAAAATTTTGTTAGACTGTGCAGTTATATATATATATATATATTCTATTAATTATTGAACGCAACGGGGATGTCTCACATGAAAATGTTGCTGTAAATTATTTAAAGTAATAGTTAATTAAAGTTGAGTTAGACTGTATTTATTATTAATTTATTTGATTATAACACAACGGGGATGCCTTGCCTAATAAAACAAAATACGTGTGTCGATAAGTGGGACATAACAAAGGTAGGTTGTTGATAAACGCATTGTAGGCTTGCATTAAGCATGCGTTATGCTTAAAATGTCATAAATGTACGTACCAGTCCCGAGTTCCATTTCTATTCGCGTCACCGAGAGTTTCCTTCGCCAAATACGGCACATCTGTGACGGCAGCCAAGGCGCATGTCTTTTACGGGGGGGGGGAACACTGCCGTAGGCTTGAGGCCCTTGTGTTGTGCAAATCTACAGTTACAGCTCTTTAACTGCACTGTAATCCTCGTTGGCAGACCGGAAGGCACATTTCTGTGATGTATCCAATAGCAATAAACGATTTAATGTTCTCTGAATTGCTTCTTTTTTTTTGTAGTTTTGGTTGTTGCTTCACCTTAAAACAGACCGACACGGAGTTCGTGCAGAAGCCCCGAGCTACGTTACCACTTTACTTCAGAGCCTCCTGTATTCCGAATACATAATTACTCGTACCTGTTAAATTTACCTCTCTGCGTATGAATATGTATTTTTAAAGCGGAAAACGCTTTGGAAAATTCCATGTACTCTGGTACGGAGTGCACCACTTGTAATCTTTTTAATATTATACGTACATATAGCTGGGTGTAAGTACAACATATATCTATATATTGTATGACATCTTTCAAAAGTGAGATGTATCACTTAACGTCTTCCAAAATTTTCCTCCACAAAGTGATAAAAATAGGAACGTTGAGGTGGCTGGGACACTTTTAGAATGCAGGAACAGGATCCTTGCAGAAAGCTTACTCTACTTAAAGCGGAAGGCACTCGACGAGTGGGAAAACCGAAGTTGAGGAAGATCTAAAGAAAACAGGCGTAAGGAATTGGAGACGTAAGTAGCTAGGATCACGAATTGTAATTATTTACTGCCCACTGGCAGGTTATTTGAAGGACCCGAGCTTTTGTCGTTCAGGATGTGACAGAGATATCCTTGTAACCGAACACTGCGCCATGACAGTAGAGGGGATGCACGTAAAGCGTTGTCGAAGAGTAGATGACGAAAGAAAGCTTTAATATTCGGCCGTCTTTATCCGTAAGGGATGAGGCTTCAATATTAAATCCATAAGATCCGTTCTAGACGTCACGATTTGCAGTCAACTGGGGCGTTGTGAGCCACAGTGGCCGGGATCGAAACCTTGCCGTAGTTGGAAATGGCAAGGGGTTGAGAGGGGTGGGACATGTAGCAGGTAAGGAAGTTAATATTGTCCTAAATGTAAACATTTGTCAGCGTTACTGTAGCCTGCTGTGTTTGTTCATTGTACGGTTTGATATTGCAGCGTTCGGCTGCTGGTGACCGCGTCTTGTGCCTGTGTAGGGGTCTGTGTTCGAGGTTGTGTTTAACCACATCAAGTGTAGCGGCTGCTTTACGTACTGTACCACCACATCGGAAATTCCGAGACAGCACACGTCTTCTTCAGATTCTCAGAATAAACAGCGATTGTCATGCGATTATGGCATTAACCGACTGGACTTCATAGTGAGGCTGATTGATGTCTATTGTGAGGTAGGATGTACCCTTGTATAGAACTGGGGCTGCATAATGAGCAGCTTAATGATCTGTACTGCTCACCCAATATTGTTCGGGTGATAAAATCGAGAAGAATGATATGGGCTGGGTATGTAGCGCATATGGGTAAGAGGAGAGAGTTACACAGGGTTTTGGTGGAGAAACCTAAGGGAAAGAGACCACTGGGGAGACCCAGGTGTCGATGGGAAGATAATATTAAGATGGATCTTCAGGAAGTGGGATGTTGGGGTATGGATTTGATCGCGCTGCCGCAGGATAGGGAGAGGTGGCGGGCACTTGTGACTGCGGTTATGAACTTTTGGGTACCATAAAATGCGGGGAATATCTGGAATAGCTGAAAACCTGTTAGCTTCTCAAGAAGGACACTGCTCCATGCAGTAAGTAAGTAAATAAGTAAGTAAGTAAATTGTAGCTGGAGACAATATCTTAATACACTGCAGCATTTAAATCTAATACTAGTAATCGTAATTAGGGAAATAATGTGCCTTTGGAGGTCTTCACGGGGAGAAATACTTCTGGGGTTGACACACTGTAACATCCCAGAAGACTTGAATCTGACCTGATTTGTTCAGCTTCCCAAACTGCGCCCAAAAGCGTGTGTTATTAATGAACCACGAAAATGTCAGGGGACGCTAGGTGTTTGTGTTGCCACTGTATCATTCAGATCTGAGTCAGTTTGAAATGACATGGGCAGTGTAGGATGTGTAACTTTCTAAAGAATGGGAAACTTTTAAAACACGTTGAGGTTATATGAACAGAAATTTTTGGAACTTAGAGCGGGCGAATGGCAAACCAAACCGTAATATAAACAAGACAGCTAATGTGCGTAAAATGTAACACTGAGGCGCGTCCGGTCACCTATCGTTACTGCGCAAATACAGTAATTATTACATATTCTGAATATGTGTCTCTAGCACTATTTGTCCAGCATGCAATGCGCATGCGCCTTGTTTTATTGCAAATTATGCCCTGTTCTCCTGTACCTTGTTTTTCCACATTATTCCATAAAAGGCACTGCTTTCGGAAAAGTTATTGAACATACAGTGTATTCTAATTTTGTGTACAAATTTTCTGAAACATTTCCCATTCTAAGAAGTGAGCGAGATATTAACAAAAACATTGGTATGTCTTGATGTAAATTGCCGGTTATGTTTCTCAGATTGTAATTAAACTCGAATTTACTGGACAGATTTTAGAAACATACTCATAGTGATTGTGGGCCGGGTAGCTCAGTCAGTATAGCGACTGATTACGGGCTGGACGGTCCGGGATCGAATCCCGATAGGGACGAGATTGTCCACCCGTCCAGACCGGCCCTGGGGCCTACCCAGCCTCGTGTAAAATGGGTACCGGGTCTTTCCCGAGGGTAAGGTGCGGCCGGGGCGTGCTGCTGACCACTCATCCCCTTCTAGTGCCGCGGTCATGGAAGAGTAGAGCTAAACCTCTGCCCACCCTCTGGGCCACACCGGACCTGTAACGGGATTACTTTACTTTTTTACTCATGGTGATTAATGAAATGCAAATTGTGTGGAAGGAATTGGCCGTGACCTAATTTGAGTTCCTATATTTGACATCTGATTTGAGACTCTGAAGTGAACCAAGAAGGCTCCAATCAGGACAATACATAGTTTAACTTGCAATTATTCGAACTAGGCACCTTCAAATACATGTCTGAAATTTTACAGCTTAAGCCAACTTTCCCATTGCTAGTTATGCCGTTTTATAGGGCAGTGTGTTAGTAATATGTAGCAACACACACTCCGCATAAGGCGATTCTTTTGAATACATGCAAAGTGTAATGTAAATGAAAGGCTTGTGAAGTTCTGATAGTATCTAGAAGGTCCTCTCTTCTTTTCCATATCTAGGCTTCTTTATGGGTGAATGTAATAAATCTTGTAGTGTAGGAGTAATATTTGTCAACGTCTGTTCTTTTGCGAAACAACCGTTTAAAGCATAAGGCGATCATCATGCGGAAACACACTCTAAATAACGGAACTTTGTTTCAATAGATATCCATTAGATTGTTGAAGAAAGTAAGCAGTTTAACCCTTGGAAGCCCAGTGGTTGCAATATTTGAAATCGCCTACTGTGAACATTAAAAATTACACACTCTGCCCACAGAGTTTGTTTTGTATGGATCTTAGAAATAAACAGCGATTATTTCCATGTACTATGGCAGTACCTTAATGGTGTTTGTAATTGAAATTAGATGTGTTTACAATGCGGTGCGAAGTGCATTTCTATACTTAATTTAAGCTAATCCTAGTGTTTAAAAGTTTAATCATCTTAAGCCTTTCCGGAAGAAGAACAGGTGTTTCCGCCATTACACTTAACCTATTCCCATGTTTTTTTCGTGTCTGAATGTTTTGAATTATGTGTTTTGTTGTTGCAACATCGTCTTACTGTTCTTCGCAAATTGCAAGCGCGTCTTTCATTGTGCCGTTATTCTAACATTTGTTGTATATCACTTACTTGGTTGATCTGATTAGAGTTGACGCCACCAATCTGGAATAGAATGTAGGTACAGAGTCCCTGCGTTATGGCCCCCGTCTTGCAAAGGTTTCGCAATGGCTTGTTGACATACTTCGTGTTGGGAAAGAATGGTCGGTTGTATAGTAATTCGGTCAGCAACTGAAAGAAATGGAAATAATGCAAGGGTATAGGAATACGTGTATTTACTTTTCTTTCATACAAGTATGTATGTAGAGAGAACCTGGAATGTCTAACGTTGTTTATGATGATGTGACAAAGACATAATTTTGATATATATCTGCATTATACTGGGACAACTTTATAGTTCGTATTGATATTAGGTATGAAATAGCAAAGAAGCGGAACAACCGAACACAAAGATTTTCCAGTAAACAGGATTATCAACAGCGCATTTCATGTGCTAATTCCATAAGTTGAAATAAGTTATCTTTATGCCGACAATGAGACAGAGAGTGTCAAAATATAAGACGTTTTCTCTCATGATTACCTTTTCCTAAGATAAGTGCAGTACATATAACCCTACATATAATACCTTGGTTTGAACAATTAAATCGAAACTTGATACCGTGTGAGGTAAGCGCCAAGGCAGATGAAACATTTGAGCATCGAGCATATAGGTCCTAATGCAACAAACAGAGAGTGTTTTCTGCGAGGTATGAGCAGAGGTTGAAACAACAGTGGAACATCAATCACGTTATACAACGTAGTACGGCCAGATGGCGTCACTTCCAATAGATTAGATTAACCCTTTGTTTTAAGCATAGAGAAACGACCGTTAATAGAGGCCATGGCGTAGCGCGACAACATAACGACGGATTTTACGACACAAACATGGCTGCTGTATGTATGTGTGTGTGTATGTATGTATATATGTACGTAATGTGTGTATGTATGTATGTATGTATGTACGTAATGTATGTATGTATGTATTATGTACGTAATGTATGTATGGTATGAACCAGAAATTCCTTCGAGGACAGAAGTGGATGTCAGAGAACCTGTAAATTGTACCATAAAGCTGTCGCATTATTTATGACAAACAGTGAACACGCAAATTCACGAGAATTTTTCGCCCACCACATCCACGTCTAAATGTAATTTTGATTTCAAGCTACGGAATGCGAACAGTTCACTCAATTTGTTGACTTCGAAGTCACTTGAGCTAACCAGGAGCTGTCCGAAATCGCTCTGGAACCTTTGAGAGGGAACAAAATGTCGGCAAACCATATGAGGAGAACTACAGCAAGGCTACCATATCGTCACTGTGATTCGAGACTAACACATTCGCTTACCCCGAATGAAGGGTAAAATCCGGCGTATATTTAAAAAGAGTTCACGAACCTCTTTCCCCTGTCACGGAAGCCTTCGGCCAAAGTGATATTCCCTCAGACCACATAAACATTTACGTCGATCCTTCCAAGGAGTTCTGAGGTAAATCGTAATGTCTAATTCTTTTCTAGTATACCTACTTGTCACGAAGTAGGGACCAGAAAACAACTCATAGATCTTTGGGGGTTGTTCGACCTTGCATCTTCCTCATGAAATAAAGTGAAATGCCAACTTGATGCAACGAGGTAATTTTATTGATGTATTCTTAGCTCGACATGTTTCGGGTACATACGCCCATCATC
>Ga0123357_10005047_pt1 | contig 15708 bp, 6 predicted proteins | sample TergutEmb28metaG_FD_89873 | JGI IMG/M metagenome (GOLD analysis project Ga0123357, IMG submission 89873) | Embiratermes neotenicus P4 segment gut microbial communities from Petit-Saut dam, French Guiana - Emb289 P4 | ecosystem: Host-associated > Arthropoda: Insects > Digestive system > Gut ... | reverse complement strand
TGGGAGAAGTGTGTGGAGTCCCAAGGGAACTACTTTGAGGGTGATTAGGTGTCCAACGCTCCAAGTAAGCCAGTTTCTTTTTCCCGGCCAAAAGTCGGATACTTTTCTAACAGACCACGTATAGCCTGCATATGGACGAATGTGCCTTTACTTTCAAAACTTAAAGTAACGGAACATTTAAACTCTCTCCCCCCCCTCCCCTTTTTAGCCTCAGATTTTTCTAAACATTTACTTTTCAAGAATCTGCAGTTCGTGCTTCTCTAAATAAAAGAGACGAGATTTTACAGCGACAAAAAAAGGAGCGGCAATTATGTCTCGAATACCTACAGTTACAGACGGGACCGGATTGTAACAGTTATTGAACTAAATAATTACAAGGATTTCATGACCATATTCTTTTAATTTAATAGTGAAAATATCTTATTATCTGTTTAGAGAGATGCAGATTAAATCTACTGTATTACTTAGATGCAATGGAGGTGGTTAACGTTCGTGTTATGAATCCGGATATCTAGGCACTTAAGCCGAAGTTCAGGAGTTGACGTCACTGTGAACTCTCAGGTCAGGTTATAAGCTCAGTATTCATAAGGTTGTCACGACCCGCGTGATCCCTCCCGCCTTCAAACGTGACATATGAACACGACTTCAAAAACTTTAGCCTTCAATTTTTATATTTTGGACCTTTCGATGGCCAAATATCCAAACCGTTTCCGAAGACTTATCAGTTGTTTCCTTATCCATTTATTTATTGAATACATGACATGATTGTGATTATGCTATTTCTGATATTAGTTAAGTTAAAGGGTTCAACTGAGTTTAATGCAACGTCTCTCAAACTTTGTCAGGTGCAAAAACAGACTCGCACCAAAATGGATAATTGTTACTCGTGTGGATTAACTACAACCTACAGACATCACGTTGTTTGTGGGAGAAATGTCAAACAAAATTATCAACTAACCTGCCCGGCTAATTAACCCAACTCCCTACCTCCTGAACGACTACCTGTCAATAGGACCTGAAGTTTTACACCGCCAATCCTTATAAACACATCTGTCAATGATCCTGAACCAGTTTATTACAATTTACATAACCGTAACCTATTTATCTGGGATCTCTTTAATATAGTCTTTTATTTCTGACTCAAATAGAAAATTGTCACTTCTGAAGTGGCATTCCCACTCAAGTTCTTTTTACACTTCCTAAGTGTCCTTTGCTTTCTGGTCCCTGTGAACTCTGTGTCACAAAAAGAATGACATATAGGCCTATATCTACGTCTCGTTCTTATTGTACAGTACAGTATTTAACGACGCTATGAACTGCGTAGGTGCTATAGCGTTGACTGAGCCGCACATATCACCAGGATTCTTCCTAAATATCTATTTTCTTCCTACCCATATACATCTCCTAGAACCATTTATTTTCCTTAGCTTCTTATTTCCAAATATTTGAACATAATGTGTCTCCTCAGATAACAAAAGCCGTGATCCACAACACTTTGGTAAAGTATATAGCGACAGTCGGATAAAACCCCGACCTATTAAAGGGCTCCGTGTAATTATTAATCCCATGTTTTGGAACTAAAATTGGAACGACGGTAAAGCTGTGGTATTTTAATTTCACAAGGCATCGAAGAGTAATGTTACGGTCTTCTGGCGTGCGACACTGTATACAGTGATAAACAGGTTCCGATAATTAGGGGCTAGCTGTTTCCATCTTCAGGGCACATTTCATCGTGGTGTTCAAATAAGAATGCTAAGTTGTAGAATTGCCGGTATCATGTGTTACGCTGTATATTGTGCTTGTCACTGAGGCAACAAGAAAGTCACAGCAAGTGAAGCTGTTGTTTGGAAATGTCGGAGACAATGTCCCTTTCAGGAGTGTCATTGCGCAGCGCCGTCTCCCCTGACAAGCATTTTAAAATAGCCAGTGACCGATTCCTCCCACATCCTTCTGCATCTCGCGCCAGCTGCCTACGGTCGACTGTGCTGTTTGGGTTTCATTGTGTTTTACGACCATTCCAGGCAGGTGAAAAAAAAAAAGACTCAGAATTTGTATATAAACCATCTGGATATTTCTTGGTCCCACACGATTCCTAATCAATAGGCAAAGGTAAAACAGCCCTGTTACAGGCCTGGACAGGCCCAGAGGGTTCCAGGAAGTTAAGGTTCCCAGATTTCGTGACAATGGCACAGGATGATGGTAGGTTGTCAGCCTTACGCACCGGCCGCCTTTACCCCCAGCAGATACTCCTAGTACTCATTTCTGTTAGAGGCTGAGTTGACCCCAGGGCCATAATGCGATCGGAAGGATTTTACGTCAATGAAAAATCCACTGACACTGGCTGGGATCGAATCAGCGACCTTCTGATTTGCAGCTACCGCGGTCCCCCAATCAATAGGTACCGTAGGCCTTTTTCCCTGAGATAAAGCTGCCGGGGCGTAAATTTGACCACCTACCGTATGAATTAATGCAACTATACCTCCACTCTCCCATACACCGTCATTGGCTGTACAGGGGCTTTGTATTTACGATCGGCTTGACTGTAACTGGATCACTGTGTCCAGTGACAGAGACTAACCTGCAGAGAATCCTTTCCCCGTCATCTTTTCCACCCAAAAAGGAAAACAGAATCAGATTTCGGAACATTGTTGTATAAAAACAACCGAAGAAGGGGAAAAGTGCCCATCACACTAATCAAATGTATTGAAATGTGTAATCTTGAAAGTCCCTTACTTAACGTGGTTAGTCGCCGACCTACAGTCGCGGAACACGGAGCGGCAGTGGGGTAGAGTTTTCTCCTAGTCCTTGTGTTTTATTTTGTCAATATCATTCCGGAAGTGGTGCTCTAGAGGAGACTGCTTAACCTTGTGTTTTGAAGTGGCAGAGTGATCTGTAATTATGGGAGAAACTTATGATTTGCCTTTAACGTGCTATGCATTTAAAAAAAATTATTAACCGCGGAAGGGGAAGAGGGAGCTTTTCTTCGCAAAATACCAATTTTCACACTTAGAGAAATATTGTTTTGAATTATGTTATGGGTTTTGACACATGTGCCAGATCTGGGTATGAACTTCTACCGATAAAGTAATGTGCTGCTGCGTAAAATAGAGTGGCGTGCAAAATGGTATAACTCGGACAGTTTATGGGCAGCGATTTGCTTCTTTTTGGGCATGCGGTACCAGACGTGCGAATTGAATAATGTCGGTGTTCCTACGTTTGGACGTAGGCCAGACACAATTACTGCATCCCGTGAAATGTTGCTGGCTGACGATCAGAACTTGCTGCATCGTACAGACAATGACCTCACTGTAACCGGAAGGTCTCGCGCGTCCCTTCCGTATCGCAACCGTATTGTTGCAAGGAGACTGTTGTATTACACACTAATCTGGAAGTGATCGTTCTTGTCGGGTCGTAAGCTGTCTGACGTCATATTTTGTAGATCACGGACTCCAGTCTGAGACTGTTTCCCTCTATTCTGAGGTTTTCGTAAATATATTTATTCCCTCCAGTCAAATGCTGCGAATTTATTCAAATAGGCCACAACCACTTACATTCACATCCTATCGAATTTGTTTTCTACAATCCTTGCATTCGACGCTTTAAAATGCTTGCAATTTAAAAAACGTCATTTATTAGTGTCATAAACAAGCATCGTTGTTTAGAGGACTGTAATGACCTACGAACTGTGTAATGGGGCTATTGACTGTTGGACATCTTGAAGCGGTGGCGAATGGATTGTTTTTAAAAAATTAATATTCCGGACTTAGTAGAGGAGATCCCGTTGTGTTTAAGTATAATATTAAAATGAAACACAATATGTACTTCGTACTATCTTATGCTTTATTAATTTAATTAATGGCGACTAGTTTCGGCCTATGCAGACAACATAACTACAGCAGGCATTAATTATAAAGAACTATACGACTGTAAATGAGATCCCATGACATTGACGAAAAATACATTGTATATTACGGCATTCAAGTTTTTATAAATATTTTGGCCTGATGATGGCTTGCGTAGGCCGAAAATAGTCGTCATTATTTAACTGAATAAAGCATAAGCTGTGTTCGACGAAGTATGTATTTTAATTCATTTTAATATTCCAGACGTTTATCAGTGACGAATTTTTCTGTATCTTGGGAGAAATATTTTCTCAGAAATTTAAACAGGTATAGGGCTCTCAACATTTAGTAGGATTACATTGGTGTTGTCGCGTTAAGTATTAGAGGCAGCTAGTGCACATAAACATGTCCCACCTTAGTAGAAATGATCAGAATCGCTGTGTCCATTAATTTGCTTCAGTTCATTAGGGAAGACTTCCCAGGCTGCAGAGTATGATGCTTTCAAACTTTCGCTTTGTTTTGTAAGCCACATTGTAGAAAGACACTCGACTGCACAAAATGTTACAACATAATTAATGGTACGGTCTATCTTTACTGAACCAAAAAATTAATTTCACTGTGGGATATTCAATTCATATCTCTACACACATGCTGACAACTGATGTGAAAAATCAAGACACTTGGTCTAGCAGGTGTAGTGTTTATGGGGACAAAAGTGCTCTCCAAATCAGAAGACATTTCCGTTATTTCCGCTGTGGACCCAGGAATTCTTAGAGTTTTGTATGAGTTATTTAATTTTTTTTTCAATCTGAACTTGTGAAAAAAAGTCTTAATTTTTTCTTTATAATTAAGTAACTTTTATCAAACAATTAATTGTTTGGAGTTTCAATATGTTTAATATGGTCGAATAAAACAAAGACGTTTACATCCTTTTTATTTAGTTACAAGTTGAAGAAAAATATCAGACAATGACGTCATAAGAACAAAGTTAAAATCGTGCCACATTTTTATGAGCCTAAACTTCTTGCTGTCATAATTCAATGAAGGATTCTATTTCTATGAAAGTGTTTACACTTTTCACACAAAATTTTTCTCTTAAAATTCGTAAAATAACATTTCGATAGCCAGATCTACTTAGGATTCTCTTTTCGGTAATAACGAACCTTGTAGGTTTTCCATAGGCTACAATATGCTGTGTATTTATCACTGAGTTTATTTTAACGCACCCAATAACGACGTCTTTACTAAGCTCATCCTTGTTTACTGTATTCATTCTAAATTGACCAATATGGTAACTTTATATACCCAGTTCTATAATATCTCATATTGCGCACAATTTAGGTAGCTCTTAAAAATATTATCTCATATTGCGCACAATTTAGGTAGCTCTTAAAAATATTACACAAGGAATTCATGAGCTCTCTTTTGACAGCCTTAGAATTATTACCGTTACATTTCTTCATTTGAAATTGCATAGGCGTTCTGTAATGCAAACAGAGTAAGTATTGTGAAGTAATTCTTCAGCATTACAAAAGTAAACGGAATGGGATGTCCGTTCTTCTGGTCCTGTACACAACGTAGTACGGCAGTTTGATGCCGACGTTTCGAGACATCCTGTTGGTATTAATTTTGTATATAAAATAATAATTACTTTACCGACGAAGACGGGATCAGTAGGATGTCCCGAAACGTCGGAATTAAACTACTATTCTGCGCTGAGTAACGGCCCAGGAGAAAGGCGGTTGCACTCAGACCACGGCGGAAGCCTGAAATCACGCATAAACAGAATGGTTTTCACAATGCAGCTGGAGCCAATTGTTGACTTTAGCTGTCAGTATTCTGTCTATATTCTGCGCTGTAGGGAGCAGTATTTAACTGCCTCCATATGTAAACGTGTTCAATACTTTTTTTATTTAATTCTCACTAGTGTATTTTTGTATAATAACGTTTGCTTCGCACTTCAAATCGCGAGTTGTTTTGTTTCTGGTATATGAAGAAGACATGCTGTGACCAATATTTTGTTTAGCAGCTTTTTGCTGCAGGAATTGGAAGGGGGATCATTTTGACGAAAAATATTTGGGGTCCTCTTTTGCCAAGACTGCGGTAGTAAAACATTAAAACTCTATACCCGTCTCTTAAATTATATGTGCTTTTTCTGCCTCTGTTTGTGATTGTGTGTGCGTGCGCGTGCGTGCGTGCTTGTGCGTGTGTGTGGCCCCAAATATCAAGACCAGACAGTCTATACGTAGACAACATTCTACAAGTTTCTATAATTGCATTCTCTTCATATCAGACAATGATCCATACGCATGTAAAACAAGTATTTTGAAATTTTGAAATTATGTTATTAACCAAATCATGTTTTAAATTGCAGCAGGGTTGTCCATGCTTTAAGAAACATAAATACACTATGTTATTCCCATTGAGAATGTCTCTTAACACAGCAACTAACTGTTCCTCGTTAATAGTGGTAGTTGGTAAAGGGACGCGGTTTCATAGCAACAATAGCAACAAAATAACATGACTCGCTTACATCTTCTATTTGTTCCATAAATATTTTTATTTTTATTGGATTTTCAAATGTAAAAATGTGTGTATCCTTCAATATTTACTCTGCAACATTTAATCTCATTTAGTAGTTTAGAATATTTCATCATATATAATTATTTGTACCATTAAATGATTAAAACATGGCGAGGATTAGTTCTGGCTTTCGATAGTTTGTAAATATTCAGGATATATAAGTAAAGTGCCTTTTTTGAGGAGCAAAAAACTTAGCGAGTTTGAAGTGTGTACTGGATTTAGAAATGGGTCATGTAAGTATAAGGGTATCTAAGAACGTTTTTGAGTATGATTTTTTATTCCTAAAAAAGCAGAAATTGCGAAACAACAATTTCGATTTGGTTGCGTAACATTTGAATAGACATTACAAGAAGCATTAAATCATCTGAATACTGAATGAACTGTTTAGAGAACCTTTACGTCTCACTGTACCAACACCAAAATAATTTTAATCAAAGAACAAAATACTTGCGAAAATAACCCCTCCACGAACCATTGTGTGAACTTCCACACTAGAACACCCATCCGTCTAAACAGACCCTACGACAGCTCCGGATACTAAAATAATCACAGACGCGGTATACAGTAGTCCACCAAAGAATAAACATCAACCGACAATACTGGGTATGTACGTTTATTTCATACAGTTAAACACTGCAATCCAACCATCCTGCTTATGAAACGGAAATAATCTTAATTTTTAATTAATTATTTGCAGGATAACTATTTTCGAATGAGGGTGACAAAAATTGTCACAGACGTTTGTCGGCAATGAAAGATAATATAGTGTTAAGGAATGCAAACAATTTGTAACTGATTTACATTTTGAACATTTTCAGCAACTTTATTTGATAATATTGTATTTCCAATCCACGCATTCAACAGAATTTGCTGTATTATTATTCCTTGGTGTACAGCTTCCCTGATGATGGCCTTGTAGAAGCCGAAACATGTAGGAGGAACATCATAGCATGATTGTATATAATTTATGGTGCATTTTTATTAAATATTATTTATTCAGTATATTGCATGGAATATGGATTACATTATACTTATTTAGTACATATTAGGGAAAAGACTTCATCTTCATTTCTGAGACTAAACAGTTAATATTGTTTAGAGGAATAATTGCTGTTTGTTCTGGGAATCATACGAAGCACATAGATCACCCTGCGGACAAAATGCAGATTTATTTAATGTTAAAGCAGGGTCAATATACAGGATGATGCGAAATGCTCCTCAAGTTCTCCATAGAGCGTTTCCATATTTAAAAATAAGTCGAAAATGTTATTGAGCATATGCCCTGAGAAATTCATTTTTCTAAATACGCATCATAATCAACTGGCACTATCAAATGCTTAAACCATGGGCGTCTCATAATTACACTAAAATGTATGTGGATTACCGTCATCTGGAAAGAGATGCGCGTTCCTCGTGAAGTGCTATGGATCTACTTGATCGTCAAGGAGGATTTCGAGAACGCTTGGTTGTCATATTTCCAATTCTGTTGTGACATCGCGTGAATTTCTGCAATAATGTCGTTCCACAGCTGCAATTATTGGCGTCGTTATTGGCTGGTATCCATGCTGCATATGCACGGCCGCCATTTACAAGTGCTGTAGATACTACAGTTCATATCTCACGGAAACTGTGCTGCAATCATCAGCCCTTATTAGCGTCTAGAAGGCTTCGACTAGGATAACCTAGAACAATTTCTAGCGTATTCCTTACAAGCTAGACTGTTGCAGGCACCGACAATGAAAGCTTGTTGCAGTATTTACCGTGTGAGTAATGGTCGATCACAATGAGCCCTGCTGTGCACTGTGTGTTGTGAATGCGTCTAACAACGTATATCATCCTCGTAACTAATACCATTGCTGAGAAGTACGCTGAGTCATCTGACCGTTACGCGTATCTCGAAAAGTGGGTGTCTCAGGCCATTTGTTGCATGATATTTTGACTTAATTTTTAAACAAAAGTACCAATTATAATAAGCATGTGCACTATTTTTTACCCTGTATATACCCTCTGTGATTTGAAGTCTTAAAGACAAGATATTTATCTTAGAGATTAATCTGCCAATATATGATCCTAGTCATCTTAAAATTTTTACAGACAAGAGCAACTTCACATAAGTATGTTAGATTAAACATGCACTGAATGTGGCAATTCTATTACGATAGCCAGTATTGAAAACATTGTTTCCATTATTTATTTTATTTATTCAAAAGACTGAAGACATTTAAGCTAAAATACGTTTAAGAATGATAGTGATATATTGAATTTTGTAGCTTTGGAGATTTGTCTCAAAATTTTAGAGCAAAACGCGTTCTGTCGGTTTGCATATGTGACTGACACACTACTCGTAGAAACCTTTATCTAGATAATGTAGGTGGCCAATAAGTAAAGCAGTTTATCAAGATATTCCAGACTGAGGTTTTCATTTTTGTCCACTGATTATTCTTACACCATCAGATGAAACTATACCGTCTGCCATTGTAAAGTTCCCGCATTCTGTTAGTAACTTCTGACTTGTGCCACCTAACTCAGAGAATGCAGCATTTTGGCCTATATGGGCATGATTTACTATAATTTTGCCTGTTGTTTTGTATGGGTGTGAAACTTGGTCGTTGACGTTGCGGGAGGAAAGTAAGCCGAGGGTGTTTGAAAACATGGTGCTGAGGAGAATATTTGGACCTAGGAGGGACGAGGTAACGGGAGAATGGAGGAGATTGCATAAGGAGGAGCTAAATGATTTGTACTCCTCACCCAATATTGTACGGGTGATAAAATCGAGAAGAATGAGATGGGTTGGGCATGTGGAGCGTATGGGTGAGGAGAGAGAGGTGTATAGGGTCTTGCTGGGGAAACCGGATGGAAGGAGACCACTGGGGAGACCTAAGCATAGATGGGTGGGTAATATTAGAACGGATCTCCAGGAGGTGGGATGTGGGTATATGGACTGGATTGGGGTGGCCCAGGATAGGGACAGTTGGCGGACACTTGTGAGTGCGGTAATGAACCTTCGGGTTCCGTGAAATGCGGGGAATTTCTTGACTAGCTGCAAACCCGTTAGCTTCGCAAGAAGGACTCTGCACCATGGAGTGAGTAAGTAAGTATGGGCATGATTTAAAAATTAGGATATTTAACATGCATTTCAGCAGCAATTTTAAATCCTGGATTTCGAGGACTTTGCGCTATAACCCACTCCTTTTACCTCCCTGAGAGTTTAGCAGCTTATCAAGAAAATTCTTGCTTTTAAGGGACCCGAATATTCTTAATCTTATTTGCAAAAACCCGCCTTATATTATATCCTACAACATACCAATCCCACTCCAATGTTCTCACCCCATTTTAATATGTTCTTCCCACCTACGAATAGGCCTGCCTCTTTATATTCTAGTAAGTCACACGTGTAGTCCATTGCCTATATCAGTGTCTTTGGTCCTATGTATTACTGTAATTTATCAATGCTGTAGTCTAGCTGTAAATCCGAGCACATATTTTTGTGCGTGCTTACCGAATCCAGATGAAATGTAGTTTCATATCCGCTCTCTTCCACGTTTTCTGTTCTACACAAGGCTTTGTTACTGGTAGATCCCTGTCAAAAATTCTATTCCACAAGGCTAACAACAATAAATTTTATTACTACCTCAAAATTAGTGACGAGCCGGGATAGCTCAGTCGGTATAGCGACTCGCTACGGGCTGGACGGTCCGGGGATCGAATCCTGGAGGAGGCGAGATTTTCCGCACGCGATCACACCGGCCCTGGGACCCACCCAGCCTCTTATACAATGGGTACCGGGTCTTTCCAGGGGGCAAAGCGGCCTGGGCGTGGCGTTGACCACCAACCCCCATCTAGCGCCGAGGTTAAGGAAAGAGTAGAGCTATATGTCTACTCCCCCTCTGGGCCTTCGTGGCCTGTTCTAGGGTGAAGTTTACCTTTACGTTTACCTCCAAATTAGTTCTGTGTTGGAAGAGAACAAGGTACGTTATCACTGAAAGTCGCACTGAGAGTTGTAACGTAGTGGTGGTGTACTGGTGGTGCGTGCAGTAAGAATGGACTTGAAAATGTTTTATCTGAAGTTGCATTTCGCAAGTTTTAATCTTCATCAGGGGAATGTACACCCTTTGCAAACAAGTTACACATTCAGGAGTACGTGAGACAAGAGGAATACATTCTGCATCATTGGAATGCGCCATTATAACAGGCCACCAAGTAGATGTTTTTTCCCCCCCATGCTAAATTACGAAACAAGTTACGAAATTTATCTTTTTGTGTCATAAATTAATAGAGTCGTTACAAGCAGAGACAACTTTTTGTACTTCTTTATTTATACTGTATTTGTTATAACATAAAACGAGGAATTGAGTAAAAAAAAATAATTTCGTTTATATCGGAGAGATAGAAAAACCGTATGTGTATTCACATTTATACTTGTTAACATTACCTATTTGAAATGGACTTTGTGAATCTTAGCGATCTTCCGATGATACCTCGCGGTATAAACTAGGAATATGTAATTCATGGTCTCCTGGGTTGTGACACCCTTAGTTCACCTAGATTTGCATATCAGACTTAGAGAGAACATGCTCTTTCCATCTTCGTTGATGGCCATGAAGATGGAGGAAATTTGTTTCTACGAAATTCTGTCTGCCTAAAAAGAACAATGATGCCATAACCCCTAATATTGCAGTTTGAATTCTCACAAGGAAATTGTGAGAAAACGTATGTAAGGAAAATTAATTCGGGTGGCGTTTGTGGAAACATAAAATGGTATTAAAATATACCTTAATTTACCTGATACTGATTCTCGTGTCCTCCAGACGATTGAAGTTTTCAGTGATTTACAGTCTTTATACGTTGCTTCATTCAGTGTCGGCTACTTTCTCACGGACTTCTTGCTGCTACATTAGAGGCCATCGTCATCTTCAGAGAGGGAAAATTGTTTGGTTTCGATTCCCAGTTTGTAAACCAAACGGATTAAATTTGTCTAGAATTGGTATTTCAAAGTAACTTTTAATTATACAATTATACAATTATACTTTTGATATTTATATTTTAGGAAGATTGTTTAGCCCTTTGCCCAGAACCCATTCAAAATTAGTCTAATTATGAAACAATTTTTTGACACAAGTGTGGTTTACTTCTCAGGAGATTGGGCAATGGAAATGAATATACCTGCACAGAACAACACACGGCAACGTAGAAAAACATGGACATAAAATCCTCTTTGTTTCCTGAATGGGATTCGAATCTACGATCCCAGTGTTTTAGCCTTCCACGAGTGTACGCACTGTCATTGAGGCCGAAGGCAGTGTTCTGTGCCTTTGCTGTCCTTTGTACAACAGCTTAGTTTCGTTTCTCGGTCAGGAAACAGGCCATTCTGACTAAGGCTTTCTTGGGTTTCCTCAGTCCCTGCTGGGAAATTCCGAACATGATATTTTCCTTCCGTACACTTCACTCTTAACTTTGAAAACTTATTTTACCCTTTGACGCTAATCTCTTACACGGCTGGAAATCATCTACAACGAGACCACCAAATAATGGAGCACTAAGCAAGTATGGAGAGGAAATTGCACATCAAGAATAGGGGACTGGTTAACTGTCTTCTTAAGTATCAAGAGAAGGATACTGCATATCTGCCTTTGTTATGTATGAAGAAAAGGAGATGGAGATACAGTGACCTCGACCTGCATAATTTCTCTTTATACATTCTTTGCGCACACTTAAGAGGCAATGATATCCATCTGCATGTTTAATTTCCTTAAACATTCTATAGAATTCCACTAAATTTATATTTGGATCCAAATTTAAAGTTGCGGAAATGTAATTTTTCTGTGTAATGATCATTAACGAGATCAATATCGTATTCAGTCAAAGTAAGTTTATATGGAATATGTGGATGTACATACACAGACACACACATATATGTATGGCCATTTTATCGTTCTTTATATATATGTGCGTGCGTGCGTGTGTGTGTGTACAGGGAGGGGGGAGATACAGACAGTGGCTCGTTGAAAAATCTGTGTGTGTGTGTGTGTGTGTGTGTGTGTGGAACTATATTACAGTACATGTCCAGTGAATATATAGGAGTGGAACTTTACCTAAAGTCTTGAATTTGTAAGAAAGTGTAAAGAAATACTTTTTGATTGTGATGTGTGAAATCTTTTTCGCGATTGGGTTTACAACATTAGACATGTAAGTGCAGTAAATGAGCATAAAATCCAATTGCTATCCAGAACATCGAAGTCCTTAACAGTGGATTAAATACACGTATCTCCACTGTTGCATGCAGTTGGAGGAGTGGTGTGACACATGATTTTAACAATTTAAGTCTCTGTACTTACTCTGTGTTCAGCATTAAACAACTTTGCTATTTTCCCCAGGAATGTATTTATTCGTGTGTTTTATACGATTCTCAGAACAAATGGTGATTGTTTTCCTATGTAACATGAACGCCTGGAGCATTTTAAAGAAAACATCTTGTTTTCCGTGAGGTAGGAACAGAATTGTTTAATATTCTTTACATCAGGAGTGCACAAATTTTTCAAAATATGCAGGAGCTACCTCAAATTTCTAGGCGCCAGAAGGGTGACATGTTGCAAGTTTCTCACCCACACTGATTTAGCGCCGCCATACAAAATTTAGTCACCATGGCGAACTAGTCCCCGAGTCTTGTGCATTCCTGCTTTAGAATGATTTTATTCTTCAATAAATTGGCTGTAGTTATATTTGTCATAACGGAAAGATGAACATGAATGTTTATAATTCACATTCAAGCGCTGCAGTCCATCTGAAAAATGTTATCGGAATGTTTTAAAGTTTGTCTGGCTGCGTTGAAGAGGTCTGTTATATCTTTCTACAAGCAAAAATTATAAATTGTAGTGGTAAAATTATGTACTCTACACATTTTTGCAAGGAAAGCCGCTCTGGGGTGATAAGGTTCATTTGTCTACTGCTATTGGTACTTGCTTTTTTCTAATACAGACAAGGCAGGCAATGTAGGCAGGACGTAATATTGAGGTGCTTTGGTGTAACCATTCTTACAATGGAAAAACAGTAAGTGTTAACAGATTCTGAGCGCCTGTTAAACGGCACGATTTTCGTGAAAAGTTATTAAACACGAAATGTGTTTTGATTTTCTCTTCAAGGTTTTTCTGAAGCGTTTCTCATTCTAAGAAGAACTTGGGATGTATGATAATAATGTTTATTGGTATTCATGTGAAGTGCCCGTTGTACTTGTCCGATTGTAATGAACTTGAATATTCTCGACAGATTTTCGAAAAACATTCTCATATCAAATTTAAGTGGGAGCCGATTAGTTCCATGCGGAAGGAAGGACGGACATGCGGACAGACGGACAGACAAGACGAAGCTAATAGTCGGTTTTCGCAATTTTGTGAAGGCGCCTAATAAAACTGTCCCTTTGCAGGTGTGATCTGTGCGAAGGCATGTGGGGGAGTGAAGGTATTGCCGCCATTCATTCTTAACAGTGATCAACATTACTTGTCGGCCGCTTTGTCACCGGTGCTCTTTGAGTAGGAAGAGGGTGGGAGGGCGTCAGAACCGGCCTAGATATTTCGTAGACGGGAAACTTTTCTTATCTCTGCGGGAAGCCGACGATCCGTCAGTCGTTCAGCCTCAAGTCTCCAGCCTAATTATTATATCGAATACGTTATCGCGGCTTGCGCTTTCTTTGGAAAACCAAACCTGAATCTAAACCTCTGCTCTTTTTGTTCGAGTGAAGTTACATTATCAGTTCTGTCCAATCTATTAAAGGAATATGCTGTAATTTTACTAACTGTAAAATCAAACCTATCGCAACAATTACTATTACGCATTAGTTTATTGTTTTGATGAAACTCTGCGGAAAGAGCCGATTCTTGTCCAAAGACCTTGAATAAGAATGTACAAAGCAGAGAAAACGTGTACATGTTACACATGCGACGCACGTCACATAGTAGAGAATTAGCTGGTTCGCAGCAACGTTTTCCAATTATGAATTTAATTTAGCACAGATGGAAGGAACAGCACAGGGTTGGAAACCGCCTGACTGCATTGTTCCAAATCTGACAAGATTCGTTGATATTGGACTCGGGGTCCGCTATGTGGGAGGTACATAATCTAAACAACTGTGGGAGTGGACTGTTTGGTCTGGTCGCTCAATACTTAAACTTGATGTCCTAGATCCTGATATACGAGCTGGATTTCCAATAAAAATTTAGTAGTTCTAATTGACCCATTCCACATAGAGAAGTGGGGTGGCAGAGTGGGGAGTGGATTCATGTGCCTCACAATAGGGACCAGTCGTGGGTTGTTGTGAATACAGAAGAGTAATGAATTACGGGTACCATGAAATTGGAAATATCTTAAGTAAATGAGCATATACTAGCTCTTCGAGAAGGAACGTGATTTATTTAAATCATCTGTGTAAACTTGTTTTTTCAACAAGGCTGCATCACTATTGTAATGAACTAACGAACTAACTAAATAACTAAGTAACTTACTAAATTGCTGCATGAAGCAGAGTCCTTCCAAGGAAGCTAACAATTCCTCAGCTAGTCCAGAATTTTCCCGCATCTTATGAAACCCGAATGTTAATTACGGCACTTACAAGTGCCCGCCATCCTAGGGCACAAAGGGCCTGTTTGAAGGCCTAGGTGCATCGGGTCCGGAAGGACTCGAACCCAAATACTATTCTATTCTAAGTTTCCGCCATCTTTTCCTTACTGCATCAGTCCAAGTCCGAGACATTGCGAAATGTTTCGTAACACTTGAAGTTGAGTTTTTAGCACCTCGCCCAACTCCCAAGCTGAAAGACCACCCCTTGTTGGATGTCTGGGACTCCTTATTCAATATATTCACAGCTAACCTCCTTATCTGAATGCTTCCGCAATCTGAGGACGCGCCATTCTGTGGTGACAGGGACGCACTGACATGCTACTTATATTTATCTCAGTAATTAACTGACTTGATGCACACAATTTTTGTTTTACAATAAGTTTATTTCATGCCTCTACGTGTTTCGAATACATGTGCTCGAAACGTGTAGAGGCATGAAATAAACTTATTGTAAAACAAAAATTGTGTGCATCAAGTTGGTTAATTACTGAGATAAATATACTGAGATGCACGGTCAACAAAACGTCAAAAAATGTTACTTATAATTTGTAATTATAATTATGTAACTAAAGATTATGTAACTCATAGAAAATTACCACAGATTCTCATTCTGCTACGTCGGATAGGTAATATGCTTTGGTCCATGTACTTTGTCTTTGTCTAGAAGGCTAGA
>Ga0123357_10005046_pt1 | contig 15712 bp, 14 predicted proteins | sample TergutEmb28metaG_FD_89873 | JGI IMG/M metagenome (GOLD analysis project Ga0123357, IMG submission 89873) | Embiratermes neotenicus P4 segment gut microbial communities from Petit-Saut dam, French Guiana - Emb289 P4 | ecosystem: Host-associated > Arthropoda: Insects > Digestive system > Gut ... | reverse complement strand
TAGGAGGGACGAGGTAACGGGGGAATGGAGGAGATTGCATAACGAGGAGCTAAATGATTTGTACTGCTCACCCAATATTGTGCGGGTGATAAAATCGAGAAGAATGAGATGGGCTGGGCATGTCCCGCATATGGGTGAGGGGAGGGGGTGTATAGGGTCTTGGTGGGGAAACCGGAGGGAAGGAGACCACTGGGGAGACATAGGCGTAGATGGGCGGATATTAGAACGGATCTCCAGGAGGTGGGATGTGTGTATATGGATTGGATTGGGCTGGCCCAGGATAGACAGGTGGCGGGCGCTTGTGGGTGCGGTAATGAACCTTCAGGTTCCGTGAAATGCGGGGAGTTTCTTGACTAGCTGCAGACCAGTTAGCTTCTCAAGAAAGACTCTGCACCATGGAGTAAGTAAGTAAGTAAGTAAGTCAGCAAGAGCACTGCAAACAAATGTTTGATCATCTACAGTTCAGTGTTTTTCACACTCTAGCTGCAAACACATCTGTAAATTTCACAGGGTACAGTTACGTTATCAGTCAAACAGCAATAATAATGCCAGTAAAGGTTCTCAAATTAGTAGTCACACAAGGCTACTGTCTCCTGGAATGTTGCAACTGTGTGGTCTGGTAGAAGTGTACTGATAATGCACAGGAGCCATCAGTTCTCCATCACGTGTACAAAGCAGGCTCCTCTGAATGTCAGTACATATGTACTAGAAGACTAATCTGTGCTGCTAATATAACACATGATAACTGTGTGAATTCTCATATTCTATGACTGGTGCAGTAATGTGGTTTCCCATGCAGGAAACCAGGTTCTGAATTTTCAGTGGTACAGTTTTTATTTATTTCTGCATACCATTAATACTCTGAATGAAATACACAGTTTTTAAAATATTATATATTGTAGCAAAACATTGTACAGCCTGTGAACTTATGTAAGGGACCACTTCTTATGTGCCAATTTTATGGAATTGGAGGAAACACTTCCAATACAGAATCAGTTATGGCAACACAAACATTTCTTTTAATTATACTGGACACTGTACTGGGCATAAAATATGAATTTCATTTTCTGTAGAGCACTTTTCTGACTGATAATTATTTAGCAAGTTATGCTCAAGGTGCACACAAAAATGTATCATCACATATTGTGTTTGTTAACCATCAAGACTGTAAGCAAATGGGGATGTGTGAACAATTTTAGTGACCCCTGAATACCATATCATGAAAATCTGTTCAGTGGACAGCTGTTTCATATGTTATCCTTGTGAATATGTCAACGTTTTTATGTATGATGAGGGACCTGGAGGACATTTTGACATGGGAAAACAGTGGGAATCAAAATAATTTTACTCTTTGAAATCATTTATTCCTGTAACATACAGAATATGTGTTCTGACAAAAAGTAAAATGTGCTGTGGTGGACCAACGGGATTTATTTTATACTTGCAGCCGCAGCAGTTCCAACCCATCCCCATAGTAAATTACACATACACACACTCACTCACACACACACATACTCTCTCTCACTCACACACATATATATGTATGTATGTACATATTGCATTACTGTATGCTTAGATCAAGTTGTGACACAATTGGAAAGATGCACTTTGGCTGCATCCATTACACAAACGTGCTCAAAAAGAATGAGAGAAAGCACAATGATTCCATCCATCCCAAGGGATTGAATTACACGAGATATTGCAACTAAGAAAAAAACTAACAAAATGGGAGTAAAAAAATTGGTAGTGATAAGTTACTATTATTCATCACCTGAAAATCAATGATATATATAAAACAACCACTGAGTGGATAAGTATTAGACACGAAGTGGACACAAATTGAAACTTACATCCAGTACTTGGCCTAGCAGAGCAGTTTTACTTAAAATATGCTTGTGAATCTTCTGATAAAATGTGGTAGAATTTCATTCATACACTTCTAAGATGAAAAGCATCACCATGATCTCCATGTCTCTTACCTTAGCTAAGATGTGGTATGGAACTTTTACCACCTCATAAAATTAAGTCACTCTGTATCAATTCATTACTAACAGTTTATACACAAATACTTAGACCTCACATCAAAACAGAGCCAGTAAAAATGACCCTCAGAAGATACTGAATTACTGCCAACCACAAAATGGAATTGAGTTCTGATGTGTATTTTCACGAACAGGCAGCTTACAAAATTTCACCAATCCATAAAAGGCAACCATTCACATCACTAAGTCACTCCCTTTCTTCCACAAGTTAAGGTCTGGTTGGTCTGCAAAACCATTTTTCTTAAATAAATCTGACAACCTTGAACATACCTAGTACAAACGTCACTGAACACAATCCTTCCAAGATATGACTCTTGCAACTAGTACGACAGTCGTTAAAACACATAATCAGGACCAGCCATATCAATGGCCCAACGGAACTTGTCTCTTTGAGTTTTGTTGTAGATCTTCTCAATGGGGACATTGTGCTTTTTGCACCTGGAACCCAAATATCAGAAATACTGTACAGTCATGTGTCATGCAGTATAAGATCACATGTAATCCAGTCTCAATGTTTATCACAAGGTAAGTTGCATGATACATGAAACAAATGTAAGTCTAGGTGAGAACCTCACTCTTCTGGGTTATTATGCAGTGAGTAGTGGTAACGTAAGTCTACTCTCTTTCTTTGTGTGTGGCAGATATCACTACTAATTACTGGATGGTGATGATACCCAGCACAGGGCATATGAATTCCCAATTACAGACAGGTCTACAAGTCCCCACACCTGTAAGGTTATAATGATAGTCTTTTTTTTACCAACTTGATGCACAAATTCTGTATGATGGTCTTGTAAAGATATACTTGTTTTACAGTACAAATTTTTATGTTTTGTTGACCGTGCATCCTAATATAATGATAGTCTTTTTTTACCAATTGTTGCACAAATTCTTTATCACTGTCTTGTAAAGACATACTTGTTTTGCAGTAAACATTTTTATGTTTTGTTGACCGTGCATCCTAATATAATGATAGTCAATTTTTACCAACTTGATGTACAAATTCACACACACAGTCAATAAAACATAAAAATTTATAAGGTTATATTGTTGTATGAGGCAAGGGAAGGAAAACACCATGCAGAAAAATTCGCACTACAGCTAGCCAATCTTACCCAACTTAACCCTCAGTAATCTGGAAGATATCAACATTTATTATGTACATATTAAATGCAAGGGGACCGCAGTAGCACAGTGGTTAAGGTGCTGCGCTACAAATCGGAAGGCCGCTGGTTCGAACCCAGCTGGTGTCATTGGAATTTTTCATTGACATAAAATCCTTCTGATCGTACTATGGCCCTGCGGTCGACTCAGCCTCTAACAGAAATGAGTACCAGGAGCATTTCCTGGGGGCAAAGTCAGCTGGTGCATAAGGCTGACAACCCTACCACCATTCTGTGCCGTTGTCATGAAATCTGAGAACCTTAACTTCCTGGAACCCTCTCGTCCACTCCATGCCTGTAACAGGACTGCTTTACCTTTATATTAACTTCATAAAGTGCATATAAATATCATGTTCTATGCCAAAAATGAAGCCTGAAAATTCCTACAATTACATATTTTCGACTTCTTTGTTAGCAGCAATGAGAAACATTAGGGACTCAAATAAGATACAATTTTGGGACACACTGATTTATTAGAATTATCAAATTTCAACATAACAGCACCTTTTGCTGACCAGAAGGTTCATAAATGCTGCCTAAAATGTCTAGTAGTCTGAATGAAAGAATGAACTTTGACACCAAGAATTTCTGACATGTTGCAAAATTCCAGGCATGTGTTATACTGGTCACACAGTTGTTTCAGTCAAGTTCCAAAGCCAATCCTAGAAGTCTACACCAGCCTAGGTGGGGAAGCACTGATAACATTCAGGTTTAGGCACAGTTCAAACAACAATGAGGCTTGTTGGGTCATCCATTTGCTCAAGACAGAAGTTCTTCACAGTCTGCCCATATTATGCTCATCACAGTGTGGTTGGTCAAAAGTGCCAGCAATAAAAGTGATGACTTGTTCTGTTCTGCACCACATGCAATAAATGGCACTGAAAGGGGATTCAGCTTTGAAGTGTGTTAAATGAGTGCTGAGAATGTTCTTTGTGCATGACCTTGAGAAACTATGTCCAAGTGGGCTCTGGAAACAAGTCTAATGAAAATTTTAACAGGTGGTGTCTTTCAGGAACAACCCAAGAAAATGCTTGAAAATAGCCCAAGATAATGCCTTGCAACACCTGCAACCTAATAATTTTGTATCATTTCCCAACCAAAATATCCTCACCTGTCATGAGGGTTATTAAATAATCCAAGAACTACTGGTACCTGGGCATTAGAAGAAACATGTATTAATGACACAAGTAAAGAGAAGCAACTGATCACGCTTCACTTTGGAATAAAAGGAAGCCTGGTATCAGTCAGGGCAGGGGCAACACAGTTTCAAAATAAACTCAGGATCAGGCTGAACGCTCTGTAGGATGGGATGGATAAAATTCTGAAATTTCGGCCTACGAAGACCTTAAGTTCATCCTGCACACTCATGCTTCTGAAGTTGTTCATACAGATCCCCTGGCAGCAGTTTGCAGGAGTAAGATTCAGTAATCACAGAGACCACAAAACCATTCCATTTATTTATATTCCATTTAGTCCTATCCAATATGTTGGTAGGGAGTCAAAAAACCACTTCACATAGTGGTAAAAATGAACAGGCATTCCATCATGCAAAAACCACATGGCCTGTTGTATTGCCAGGTGAGGTAGTTCTATCATGCTAACAGAACAGTTTCATTTGTACATTTATAGGAACCATATATGAATTTTTTGCTTAATTTTTGGAGTGGAAGTCTGAAGGACAGATATTTATCAGGCGTCAAGTGTTGTGAGGGGGAAATAAATTCAGTGTGGAAACTATTTCATCACACCACACATGTTACATTGTATTTTAGGTAAGAGTGAAACATAATTAATTCTAAGCAGAAACAAAGTATGGATCACATCAACAGGCACCAGCATTATCGAGTTTTCCTCCTGCTGGGCACTGCAATCCTTGCACCATACAATGCTAGTAACAAAATAAAAATATGACCACAATGGAGGTGATTTTGGAGCATGACAACTAATACGGTAAACAACACTCTTCTCTCAGTCATGTAAGTTCAAGATTTACCGACCTTCCAGTTTCAGAGTGTGGGAATATGCATTTCAAAGCCTGCAGTTTTTGTGACTGTAGTTCTATTCTTTCAGGGTTCTGCTGAGATTAGTTCTAGCACAGAGTCTTCTTGAACAGTTGATAATTACTGATATAATTGAGAAATTACATTATTTTACTGAACCCAAATATTCATGAGTTACAAAATCCCACCAATGGACTCAACCCTGAACCACATCCATTCACTGTAATATAATTATCCCTCTACCTATACTAAAAAATCAAAAAGTGGTATTTTCTTACAGCTTTGCAACCAAATATTGTATGCACTTAATACCTGCTCCACTCATTGCATCTGGACTGACATACAGTGACTATTAAAACTGACTTTTAGTAATTACTGGACAGGCCTAATACAGTGCTTCCTGTAATTGATGTATTATTAGAAATGCCTATCACCTATGAACAGGGTCATTTACATCACTCCATCATGTGTGCATGTGTATGTCTGTGTAATGCACAACCATCTTATTGTGTGTAAACATGGGACAGCACATGTGAGGCAAGGCACTTATTTGAGGTCACAGCTGATCTCAGGCACACAGCACTGGCTGTGGTTCTGGGTCCCAGCAATTATGGGAATAGAAGTGGGATGTTATTTGGAGCATAAAGAAAAAACTGCATGATTTGTGTATATAGTACTGCAATACCGACTTTACACGTGAATCAAGTTCATCTGAGCCATCTGATAAGTCAGCCTGCTTCAGTATCATATCAACACAGCAGAAACAGCAGAAGCCCAGAGCAAGAACTAGACTTGTGCACTCAGCACCCTGCCCATACACCTTGAAGTCTGTTACAATGGCAAATTTTAATCCTTACCTTTCCCAGGATAGTATAAAATAATATAACTCAGGAATTAAGTTAGGGCTGAACATAACAGCCAAGCATGGAACAATACTGGAGAAATTATGCTGTTTCTCATGCAACTTTGTTCCCTCCCTTGTTGCTTCAACTCCCAGAGGCCAACTAGTGGTCCATGTCTACCGACTGCCATAAGAACATGTAATAAACTGTTTTCATATAATGGGTGAATGCTCCTCGAGCCCAACCGTTCGAAGGCTTATTTTCTTACTTAGCTATCCATTACCTACTCAACATGCTGCAAACTTGCACGTCTGTGACAGTAAGATTTCTCCACAGTAAAAAGAGATACAGGACACGTCAACCCACATGGAAAATTAACAACAGATATTCTTTGTATCACCCACTAGTAAAATAATGTTTTACAACACCATAAAATCCTATCACAAGGGTTTTTCCATTACAGCTGCTTAAATAACCCAACTTACCATGCCACACTTATCCGTGGGTCCAAATAATTCAATTTGGAGGTACCAAGTGCAATTTCCTTGTTTTCCTCCTTATCTGTTGCTTGAAGTTCTAACTTGGCCAGCTGTTCTCGTAATTTTTCTACTGCCTTCTTTCGTTTTTCCATATCACTGGAATAAATGTCAACAAGAAGATCATGGTATAAAAGTAGGAACACTTGCAGTAAGATACCAAAATTTCAACCTTACAGCCTACACAAGCACTACATCAGCAAAAGACATGCTGGGAGCATCAAAGTAGCAAGTTTTACATTAAAAACTTTGTTTTGTCAAGTACAGGTTCAGTCTGGGGGGGGGAATACATACACCCTGTGGGGTTATTAACAAGGACGTCAAGAATCTAAACCAAATTATCAACACGGAAAACAATAAGCAAATGAACAACTGATCAATACCTCATACAAAAATTCAACTAGAACTCTCAACACTTCATATAAAGACAAACCATAAGACATGATGAACTTACATTTTATTCTTAGCAGAACCATTTCGCTTGTGCTCATGCTTGGCATCCTTATACTGTCTCTCTGCATCTTGTATTATTTCTTTCTTGGCATCAATCTTTCCCTTCAGATTCTCCATCGACTTTGCATGTGTTTTGGGAACGGCACGCTGATGGTTACACAGGATTGCAACAGCACGATTTGCACGATTATATGCTAGTATCTGAATAGGAAAAAGAATGTACATCAACACAACAGATTTCATTCTGCGTCACATACAGTTCTCATTAAAATTCACTTCCTTTTTTGCAATAAGCAATACTAACCACGCAGCAAACTTATGTAGCATTATTTGACTCTTCATATTACACACAAATCCTCTGCTTATGGATGTAATTCACCCCACAGAAACAGTCCATAAGGAACAATCCATGAAGCGAAATCCATGGCAGTGCAAGTGCACTATCCGATGTGTTCACCTGAACCACTTTACAGACCATTAATCCACAACAGTGAAAAGTGAATTTCCATACAGCAACAGACGTGTGTACTTTATTTCTACTGGTGTCAATCACACTACTTTACTGTATAACTTTTCACATTAGTTCAGGCACCAACAACTTCCATCACTCAGTTACATCACACTATACAACACAGTTACATACCTTCTCCTGAACAGAGTAATCAGGATCTGTCAGTTTATCAAGCTGCTCCTGGAGAGTGAAGGAGGCATTGTATGTTCGGAAAACCTTGGCAGTTAAACCATCCATTAACTCATTCAGGTGTTTGTTTAGGACAGTAGTCTGAAATTATAAAGTAAGCAAGACTACATATACAATGTTTATACCACAATACAAAAAATTCTACTCTAAGTAGTTCAATTAGAATATGTATGAAGAAGCACAAGCCTATAAATGTAACAGCAAATACAGTAACAGCCAGATCAACTTTATGCATTAATAGAAACATTTAACAGCAAAACATAAAGATGTGGATTAGCTCAACAAAACTTACAACAGTTCTGCAAAAAGACTATATTGTAAATGTATACATGTGTATATAGATGAGAAAATGACACGAATATAACAACACAATTTGCTACACTACACAAGTATTTCTTGAAATTTCCTGAACGCTTTATATAATTACCTTGTACTGTTTCATGATATCATTAGTTGCCATAAAATATCAAATGTTTTTAAGCACAGTCTGAAGATGGCATGGTAGTGTTGAACACCATACTAGTAACTATACATCACAGTGTACTGTGGTGAATAATACATGACACAAAGCCTGCTTACTTACCTTACCTATTTGCAGTTTTAGTTCTATTGTTAAAATCAGTCATTTTATTTCTGTTAAGAACTTTAAAAAAAAGTTTCAAACAATAAGATAACAAACACTCTTATAAACCTTCCAGCTGCACTGTGGCCCAATGATTGACTCAGCCTCTAACAAAAATGAGAACCAGGAATATTTTTTTTTTTTGGGGGGGGGGGGGGGGGCAGCTGGTGCATACAGCTGACCTTACCACCTTCATGCACTGCCTGTCACAATATCTGAGAGCCTCAACCTCCTGGAAACCTCATGGCCTGTACAAGGATTGCCTCACCTTTGATTATTCTGACTTAGATATATACATGGCACATGGGAAGCAGATACTAGCCATTTAAATTTAGGCACATGTCTGACCATAGTATCAAGGCTTCTATCCCAGCACAAAAGATATCGTCACTTGCCTGTAGCGAAGATTTCACAGCTTGCTTCATATATGCATGTAGCAGATCACTTTCCAGCCACATGCTTCTTAAGTGATCCAAACAGATAGAAATCAATGGCCCTCATAGCACCAATCAGACTTGTGATGATTACTGTGCTACACGACTACAGACTACACTCACTACAATCCCAAACTAGCACCCAGTGACTGCCATCTGCCCCAACCCCTTAACAAGCACCTGGCTGGTACACAATTTCCAACATATGCCTACACAAAGCAAACTGTCACCTCCTGGCCACAGACACTTGAAACAGATTTCTTCTATGTCAGGATAGATGCCCTGATACCATGGTGGAATAAATGCATAAATGCTAATGGTGATGATGTGGAGGTCTGATGTGTACCATCTGTTACCTGCATGCCACATATACGGATATATATGTAGCAAGTCTTAAGTAAACTTGCAGCATCTAAGTGTCTGTTAGCTTGTTTTTTAAACCTCCTCTGTACAGTTTAAGTACAGATTCAGTCTACATTAAATATATTACGTACAAACATAAAGGTTCATGCCATCACCCCATTTATAACCATTAACTTGCTAAAAAATATTTTACACAGTTATTTTGCTCCTATGTTTATACCAAGTTTCTTAAAACAGTCAGTCAGTTGATTTGAAAGTAAAATTGTGGAAAGGTGCTGGGATATGGGATACAAACTTTTATATACTGCAACAAGAAACCTTATACAGAAGAAGACAATTACAAGCAGAAGTATCACAATGTGTTTGTTATAAACTCTTACAACAAGACATAAAAAAAAGTTCACATTTCCTATGATGCTGCTCATAGCACAACACTTACATTGAGCCTATCAAAAAGATCATCACCAGTTGATTTGTTCTGCATGAAAAGCTGCAAGTTCTTGAACACACGCTTCTCCACAGACACTTCATTGTAGTAGCGAATAGAGTCTTTACCCAGAAAATCAAAGACTACAACATAATCCTTTCCATCCTTCTGACTGTGCAGAGAGATGTGCTCAACACGGAGTGAACAGCAGCCCACCGTATCTGCTTGGTCCTCATCCTTTTCATTACCAGCTCGAAGTGCCAACTATATCAAGAAAATCATTATTAACAATACAAGAATTCCAAAACAGTCATTAAGTACTTAAAAAAAATAGGGTGAAGGGAAGAGGAGGGAATCTTAAAAGAATGTGATAAATCTGGACATGAGGTAAATCTTAAGCATTTCACATTCTCCATTCTATGCATTATAATTTAATTATTACAATTCAAACCAACAAATGCATACAATTTTATTAAAATTACGATAACATTTTAATACACCAACTCTCACATATTTCAGGCTTTACTGGCCCATTATCAGGGTGCTCACAATTGAATAAACCAGCTGCTTAACGCCTTTGTTTCCTGCATGTAGCAGAACTACTGGAAATCCCTCAATGTGCAATATATATGTAAAAGACAGAGATGTGCACTGAAAATTATATAATTTTCAAATGAGAATATATATATATATATATATATATATATTACAAATTGAGGATGAACTCAGAGATCAGTTTGGATTTAGAAGATGAAAAGGAACTTGGGATGCTGAGAATAATATAAGAATGAACTTTGGAGATATATGTGGAACTGTGTGCTTGCTTCATAGACTGGCAGAAGGCATTTGATTGAGTCAAATGGACCAAATTAATGCACATCCTAAAGGGAACTGGTATCGACTGGTGTGAAAGAAGATTGATTAGCAAACTGTACGTGGCTCAAGAGTATTCAAGTAAGACTGAACTGAGGGGAGACAAGAAGTGTGAAGATTGGAAGAGGAGTTAGACAAGGATTCTGTTTGTCACCAATTCTGTTCAACTTGTATAGCGAATGCCTTACCAAGGAAGCTCTGGAAGCGTTTGAAGATTTCAAAATAGGAGGACAAATCATTCACACTGTGAAATATGCAGATGGCCTTGTATTACTGGCTAAGGAATAAATAGTGCTACAGGACATGATAGATAAACTAACTGACATTGGAAGATGTTATGGAATGGAAATGAATGTGGGGGAAAAAAAAGTACGAGAATTTCAAAACAATCATTCCCAGTAAAAATTATAATATAACAAAAACAACTAGAGAATGTGGAATCTTTTAAATATTTGGGTAGCATGTTAACAAATGATGGAAAATGTATTTGTGAAATTAAATCCAGGATTGCCATGGCAAAAGCTGCATTCAAGAAGAAGAGGGCTCTTTTTACTAGCACAGATTTAAAATTTAGGAAGAAACTAGTAAAGTGCTACATTTAGAGCATAGTTTTATATGGTGCTAAAACTTGGATGCTTTGGGCAGTAGATCAGAAACACCTGGAAAGTTTTGAAATGTGGTGCTGGAGAAGGATGAAAAAGATCAGTTGAACCGATCATGTGAGAAATGAAGAAGTACTACTTAAAGTCAAGGAGCAGAGGAATATCCTACATGAAATCAGTACATGGAAGGCTAAATGGATTGGTCACATTTTGCATTGAAACTGCCTTCTACAATGCGTTATTGAAGGAAAGATAAAAGGGGGGATAGAAGTGACGAGAAGACGAGGAAGAGGGCATAGGAAGCTACTGGATGACCTTAAGGAAAGGAGAGCTTACTCTCATTTGAAGGAGGAAGCTCTAGATCACACTATATAGAGAGCTCACTTTGGAGGCTTTGGACCTGTTGTAAGACAGACTACTAAATGAATGAATATATATTACACATTAGGGATTTATGCATTGGGCATGAAGTCACCTAGGACAGGAATATAACACAGGAACATACCAGTAACAGAAAAAGAACATTGGAATGGAAGGTAACACCAATATCTGGACAAATCATCAGTCCAGCGCCAACCTCACATAATGTATGAAGATAAATGTATAAGTATTAACAGATGTCATTCACCTTATCAATGAAGTAAAGTGCAACGGCACGTTGTCTAATGCGCATCTCCTTTGATTTAAAATCATCTTGATACTCCTGTCTGATCTTTCCGATGCATTTTGCAAGTTTACGGGCAGTCTCATACTTCTGCCAGTCCTTCTCACCCTTCAATTTTGATGATGAATTCAACATAACATACTTTACCTGACCTTGCACATTTTCTGTCCAACTTGCAAGCCATGTCACCTGCACAGGAAGTACAATAATCCCTTAGACTTTTTTAACTCACAAACTTAATGACAAAAGAGTTATACCTAAATCCCACCTCCCCCAAAATTGGGGGGGGGGGATTATATCTCCTGGAAGAATTCCAAGTCAGACTTTCAGCCTTTCACTATTCTCCCAAAATCACTATTACACAAGCGTTCAAGAGATAACAACAGACAACATATTTCAGTTCCTTTTGTTCTATGAATGACACCTGGTGCCCTTTACAAATTCTGAGCCACTGAAAATCTCGAAACAAAAATTCTATTGTACAGTGTTTTTTTAAAAATAAGCAAATAACATTCTGAAAGCTTACATCTTCAATCACTTTTATTTACAATATTGCACATGACAGGGACAATGTAAAGCCAAACATTTAATTACTTTTATTCAGTGTAATATTAAGCAGAAAATTGTTTCCACCTACCACAACCCCTAATATTACGCAGAAAACTGTTTCCACTTACTACAACCCTATGCAACTGAAGTGAAAAATGTGAACCAGAGATTCTGATTCTGTTTACCTTAGTAGTGTGTTTAGACGTCCTGTCGTAAAAGCCATAAAATCTGACATTCAAGGCCAATAAACATTAAATATATGGCACACTTACATTCTTATCATGTCGTACTTCTTTCCACTTATGACCTTCAGGTGGTTTTGGAATCTTAGAGTCCTTACTACAGTTAATGATGACATCTTCTGGTAATACACGCTTCTTGAGCATACCCATCTTTGGATGTTCCCCTCGCCCTCGAAATAATCCTGGCGGTTCAATTTTAAAGTTGCCAATACGTTCCTTATGTCCATCAATAATACAGAATCCATATTCCTTTATTATATCTTCATTCTGTTCCTTAATTTTCTGCAATCATGCAAAAACAAAAGATCATGTAACAACACTTAAAACTGAAAATGTCACTGTACTTCACTCCTGTACCAGTAATTACTGAGCCTGTTCACTTCACTTTACACCATCATAAATGCTCCTGTAAAATCCATTTTTATATTAGATTAGAACATAAGGGTATATCCTCCAAAGTGGTCTCTTTCCCTGAAAATCATCAACCAATCTGTAGGTACTTTGACACGCGAATTTTTAAAAAATCTTGGTTCTGACATACAATATTCCTTGAAAGACTGGGGGGGGGGGACTGCAAAAATGATGACTTTGGAACATACGATGCATTAACCTGTTTCCTGTAATAGTATATATGAAACGTCACCATGTCTTGGCCATGTAAAGGATGGAGGTAGCTACAGGGGTGAGGGGAGACTTAAGTTGTAAGTTGGCAAACCTCAAAGGTATGTTCTGCAGCAGTCAGTAGTCTGTAATGCATCATCCTGTTTGCTTTACCACGCTGAGTTCAGCATTCAACAGATATGTGATTCGGTAATACAATTTCTAGTATTATTTCTCATTATTCCTGCCAGAGAGAAAAGTGTGGAAGAGAGGATATGGTTCTAATGTGGGTGAGTGGTGCTAGCAGCAGTGAGGTCTGATTTGAATTTAACATAAAAATTAATCATCATGATTTATCAGACACCGGCATGATGAATCTAAATTTAAATACGCTAGAACATGACAGACTATACATCAATGCCGTATGTCAAAACAGCTAAATTACCTTCTTCTCCTCTTTGCTCATTGCCTTGCGCTCTTCAGACTTAGCCAAAAAGTATTTATGCATATGCTTGAAGTTGCATTTTGAAAGATCAGTTATTCTTTCTTTCTCTTTCTCTGTCATAACTTTCCGCCAGTCCTTGAAAAAGTTTTTATTGAATGCCTCCTTGGTGGTGTAATCATGGTCCAACATACGGGCATAGAAACTCGCAACCTCTTCTGTAGGTTCGGACAGTACCATTTCCTTCCCTAAAGATCAAAGAATGAAGAAGATTGATAAACAGCATCCAGTGAAATAGATTATCCAATAAAACTGTAAAACAGTAACCATTACATACACACACACACACACACATAAATTCCACTGCTTGGTATGTCACAAGTCACAAATATTCAAAATTACTGTGTCAAATACTACAAATATTTTATAACAGTATTATAAATCATCTGTACACATAAAAAATTCATTTACAGAGTAAAAAAGGGGTGAATGTCAGTATTTTCTTGAGGCTTGCCTGGTCATTCTTGAGGAATGTCACACTAGGTGGTAAAGTGTTGAAAATGTTTATGCTAGCATAAGATGTAAGTTTTTGAAAACAAGACATGTTGGCATTTGGTCTATGAAGATGATGTTTATTCCTTTTATTACTCTTGTGTAAAATTAACCTTTTTGAGAAATCTGACATGTTTGTGATGCAGTATTCCTATGTTTGAAGCCTTGCATCTTATAATAGAATCACAATATTATACTTAACAGTTGTGACAAATAACACTTCCTGAGAGGCAACACGCAGTATTATGGCTGCAAAATTTGCTGTGTGAACTCAGAAAATAGCAAAACTATGGCAACTAATGATAATAAGCTGTACCACCTGGTCCAAGCAGTGAGTCATGAACTGCCTGGATACAGCTTTGTTTATTAAGCACACTTAACACCGAGCATAAGTTCCAGATGAAATTATGAAGAGAAAAGGATCACTCGAATGTATAATCCTTACTAAATATATCCCACTAACCTCACTACATAAACATCCAAAGCAGAGCAGGCATTGAGGAAGTTCTTCCCAGAATATGTTACACATTAAAAAACAACCTGCATGCCAGTTGTGTTTTATAATACAATTACAGGGTAACTTGAACGTGGCAGAACTATAATGCAAAAAGCACAAACCATCATAAAAGAACTTGATGTCAGGAGGTAACCTCTCATATGGTGGAGCAAACACTGGTCCCTTGTGTTCCAAGAAGTTCCACTTCGTCCCATCTTCCTTCTTATCTTCTTCCCACCTGTACCAAAAGTTAACAAAATAAAAGGCAAAGTTCTTCCTCTTCACACCAAGGAGGGACATCAGGGAGAAGAGGTATAGTGTCACTCATCATTAACCTTGGCACTAGATGGTGGTGATTGGTTTTCACACCCAGGCCACCTGACCCATGCGAAAGAACCACAGTACCCACTGACAGCAAACTGAGTAGGCATTAGGGCCAGTCTGGGCAGCTTGGAGAATATAACAATCTCTTTCCCCTACTAGGATTCAAACCCCAGACTGTCCAGTCTGAAGCACAATTCTTATACTGATTACACTATCCCAGTTCCCTCCCACACATGAAGTAAAATCATTATACGTCCTTTACAGCCTTAACAACCAAACCCTTGTGACAAAATGACAAGATATGTAACAACCTGAGGGTCAAATAGAAATGGGAATGGTATCTTCATTTAATATTTCCAATATATGGCTAGGTAACGGGGGAATGGAGGAGACTGCATAACGAGGAGCTAAATGACATGTACTCCTCACCCAACATTGTGCGGGTGATAAAATTGAAAATAATGAGATGGGCTGGGCATGTGGCGCGTATGGGTGAGGAGAGGAGGGGTGTATAGGGTCTTGGTGGGGAAACCGGAGGGAAGGAGACCACTGAGGAGACCTTGGCGTAGATGGGTGGATAATATTAGAACGGATCTCCAGGAGGTGGTATGTGTGTATATGGACTGGATTGGGCTGGCCCAGGATAGAGACAGGTGGCGGACGCTTGTGAGTGCGGTAATGAACCCTCGGTTTCCGTGAAATGCGGGGAGTTTCTTGACTAGCTGCAGACCAGTTAGCTTCTCAAGAAGGACTCTGCACCATGGAGTAAGTAAGTAAGTAATATAT
>Ga0123357_10005044_pt1 | contig 15713 bp, 12 predicted proteins | sample TergutEmb28metaG_FD_89873 | JGI IMG/M metagenome (GOLD analysis project Ga0123357, IMG submission 89873) | Embiratermes neotenicus P4 segment gut microbial communities from Petit-Saut dam, French Guiana - Emb289 P4 | ecosystem: Host-associated > Arthropoda: Insects > Digestive system > Gut ... | reverse complement strand
GAGAAAGCCATCGTGCCCCCCCCCCCCTTCTTCCCCTGGCGTGGCCCGCGGGGCCCTGGCGGGCGATATTACAACCCCCCCCCCCCCCCCCCCCCCACCAGACCCATCCATTCTCTTACTCCTCCCCTTATCCCAGTCTCTTTCACTCTAAAATCCTAGTCTCGTGTTATATGTATGCAGGCCAGTACTAAAAATGTAATGAATTTCAGCTCGATTCAAGGCAACACATCAGTCAGAGATCACAGCCAGGACTTGTAGCCATCTGCTAAATGTGTTTTTCAACAGAAAACTCGTTAAACTTTTTTATGACTAAAATGAATGGTCTATTGTCTATATGCCAACAACAATTAATGATGACTGCACTTGCTTTACATAAACCACCAACATATTGCGTAACTGATCGAGACTCCTTTAGCCAAGGCAGCTAAAATCGGCAATTCCAGTTTGCTTTAGGTAAAATGACATACATAAATACCTACTTAGTGCGGTAGTTATACATTATTATTTTATGGAGGTGTGACAACTGGTCATGCATCTCCGACAAGAATCTCAATGGAGGGCGCTTAATTAAAAGGAGAGAAGGTGTGAGGACTGATGTTTTTGTAGAAGTATAATCAAAGATTCTGGTCGTCTGGAATATGACGCTATTTCGTTGGGTAAGTGGTTTCTGACGTTTCGAAAGATAGTGTCGCCTTCATCTTCAAGGTTTCAATTTCCATTGACCACCTAATCAGCTGCTTGCCCTCACATGCCGGGAGACAGGTTTCCTCAAAGACAGAAGAATTCACACTTAGTAGCTGCATTAGCGAAAAGAACTCTGAATAAAGAAACGTGAATTTGCATTAAACAGAATGATGAATTAAGCTTTTTTAGTTCTTCTATATCCTTGTTATATTAAAAAGACGTTGTGTCGATTAGTGAAGACCTCCCGACCTTTCGGATGAGTTTACTGTCTTCATTTCAAAGTCTAAGAGTTGAAGAGCATATTGTGGTCTCGAAACGTCGTAATACTACGAAAGTACAGGCGACTGGAGTAATGAACCAGGGTCTTCCGTGCAACCTACGACCGTTCCACTTCTACGACGAAATTTTCAAAGCATCTCTCGTTTCTTCCAACGTACTGTGTGCTATAGACCTGTCCTTCTTACATTTCTCGATTTCCGATTCACTCCATTCTCTCGTTGCTTTCTGCTCTTTAGTCCCAGATTAATTGTGGCAACTTTAAAGAAATGAAAGAAATCCGTCAATAATTGCTCCTTTATATCGAGTAGAATTTTATACAGTTAATTTTTATTTACAAGCGGTGGCCTGTTTCATTTTTCTGGCACTCAGTTTGAGTACATTTGAATCTCATAGGTCCGCATGTCTAAATAACAGTTACAGTTTTGTGGTCTACGTATGATCGGAATAGAGGGATATTTTTCTTCCATTTCTTAAAACTACAGATATCCGTGCTTACTTTACATTCATTTACTCTCAAGTACGTTACTAACCTTGTCACTCAGTCTGCGACTTCACTCAGAGTACTGCAGGTCATAAATGTTCATGTCTACACCAAGAGCGATATACATCGTGGGCGCTGGTTTCTCATAAGTTAGCCCGAATATATTTATTGCTCAAAATTTAAATATTTTTTGCTAAATATTTAAATTTTTCGCGCATCTGCTATATGCAATACACACAGAAAACTGACAGACATAAAATACAAAAAATTCAGTCGCACATTTGGACTTTTGTGACAAACGCTGGAAATGTAAGGATGAAGAGCATGAATTTTTTTCCCATGGCGCAACAAGCCCTAGCAGGCCAGGGCCTTCTGATTATCGAGGCTTCACGATCACACTCAGACACACCACACTCGGTAGAGATTTCTCTTGACGAGTGAACAACCCGACGCAGAAACCTCTACCTGACAACACACAACACTCACAACAGACATCCATGCTCCCGACGGGATTCGAAACCCCAATTCCAGAAAGCAAGTGGCCACAGACCCACGCCTTAGGCCGCGTGGTCACTGAATAGCATGAATAGTAGTGTAAAACACTGCCAAAACATGTCGGAATATAAATAAATCCATCATATAGTCCTTCTTAAAAAGCTAATATTTAATCAGCTGACCACAAAAATATCCCGCCTCTTATAGAAAACGAAGGTTTATTGCCATGTCGGAAAATAATTAAATTGAAATAAGACAAGACTTTTTTTGTGTTTTAGCACTTGCATACTGAGTTGATTTGTGTTGCGCTATCTGATATTGGTACACCGTTAACCGCGCAACGTTTTAAGGCCCATTGCCATGTTCACAAAAGCCGAACACTGGTCTACAACCTAAGGTAGGTAAATCCAGCCCACACACTTTCACACAATTTCTACCCTACCACATTCCAACTTATGCCTAGGTCTCAGAAGAAGTTCAGTCATATAGTCTGAAGGCTATATGATTCCAATCTAGTATAAACTTCTCGTGTCATCAAGAATGCTAAATCCACCGTTCGCCTTATCCTAGTCTACTGTATCACTAAGCATTATCAAGCAATGTGTATTATTTTAAGACACACCTCATTCTGCAGTTTCCATCAACCTTCCGCTATGTTTTCCCTTTTATTTCAAATACCCTTCTCAAAACTAGTATCAAACACATTAAGTCCATAAACTTAATTTCGGTTGAGGGAAACAAAGTTTCAAACCAATACAAAACACAACACAAAATTTTACTTTTCTCAATCTTAATATTTCTTCGTTTAGCTATGAAATGGGAAACACAACCAGTTTCCAAACATTACGATGTCGGAATCTGTTCTTTCTTATTTGCGTCAAAGGAGAAGCTAGGGAAATTACGTAAACTGACCGGGTTGACAGCCGGCTGTACGACAAAGTGAGACTGACGTTGTGTTCAGCTGAGAACCGAGCCATGACCGTTGGAAGGGTCCATGATTTATGCACGTAACTGAATGCGGGTAATTTTTATTTTACAAAACTGTTTTAGTATTATTCTTCCAATTCCCAGAATCATCTCAAAATGATAACTTTCCTAAAAATAATCCTCGGTGATATCACACAGTTTAAAAAATAAGTGTATTTCATAACAATATTTGGATGTAGCGTTTCGTTTAATGTACTTGTTCATGTCTTGTTAACAAAATCCAGGGTAAATTCACAGCAGAAGAAAATGCAACACGTCCCTTGACAAAGCTACAAATTTCAAAAACCTGGAAATGACAGACACATCAATATTACATGTACCAAGAAATTAAGAGCAGATTAAATCTGGAGAATGCTTGCTACCAGTACGTTCCAAATTTTTGTCTCCGCATCTGTTATCTAAAAATGCAAAAATGAAAATAAGGAAAACTATAATGCATCCTGTTGTTTAGTGCAGGCTTTAAACGTTGTCTCTCACAATTATAGAACAACATACAGGACGTTATAGAACTGCACGTTGAGAAAAATATTCCAAAATTAAGCGGAGGAAACATGATGATGAAGAACGGGAAACTTCCTATCATCTACGCCTTGCCACATGCTATTGGGACGAGCAAACAACACAAAGTGGGGTGGGCTGGTCATGTGGTAAGCAACAGACAGAAAAATACGTAGGTGTTTAAAGGGAAAAAGTAAGAAAAAGCGCTCTTGCAAGACGTAGACGTAGTTGACAGCAAAATAAATATATTTTAAAGAAACAGAATGGAAGCAAGCTGCGGAATAGATTGATCTGGTTTTATTGGAACCAGTACCTGGATCTTGATACAGGGTAACAGGTTTTCGGATTCTATAAAATGCGGGGAAACTCTTTGGAACAGACGTGCAATTAATTGTCAGCGCAAGAAGGAACTAGTCAGTAAGTCAGTCAGTTATTCAGTTAGTTACTTAGCTAGCCAGCTAGCTAGCTCGGTAGCTATTCAGTCAGTCAATAAGTGTATAATTTTAAACATTTTTCCTGTAATATACCAGTTTTTGCCTTATGGCTTTATTACCCCAGCTGTGAAATAATGAAGCTCCAGTACCTTAGCAGCCTCAAATTTGGCCTGAATTACAACTGCGAATGTTCCTCATTGTTTCCCCTTTAATACAAGTACATTTTCTCTTCACAAGAAGCCATGCGGTAAATCTGACAAGAGATTTTTCCCGACTTAACAGGAAATCGCACAAAGCGGGGGCTTCGTCACCAATCAAAGCCTAGTTTGGAAGTGATTACGCATCAACAAACTGCTGCTCTAAACTTCTAGGCTCTTGTAATATAAAATGTTTCTTCCCTCTTAATTCCCGTACAAGTACATAGCAAAGTATTTAATTCAGACTTTCTGATTCACTCCTTACAAAGAAATGATAAAAATACATAATGTTTAATAAGTAAAGCGTAACTAACAAGTTGATAAATTGGGGGGCATTCCTGGCACATTGATGAGTTCCGACAGACAGGGTGACCGTCGGTCTGTAGGACTGAATGAATTAGTGTCACAAACGTCTAAATGGCAGACCGACTGAGAATCCAACATATATAATTACTATCTCGCTGAGAGGCTGACAGTTTCTTGCTGAGTGCGAGTGTCGGACAGAATGTGACAGAAAGTTTTTCCGGCAGAAAAGTCTGTCAGACTTCCTGACTGACTGAGAATCTGAAAAACAGAATGGCTAACTGAAAGTCTAACATACTGATAAACTTAACTCAGAGTCGCGCAGACAAGATTATTGATTGAGATATGGAAGGGACAAACTAACGTATGTTCTATCGAATGATACAGTGTTATCGGTTGAGTGGCGAGTGTCTGACTGGATGACAGACTCACTGTTCATTGAATGTTTCACTGAGTGAATGACTACATTACAGTCAGATTTACACATTCAATCCATGGCTAACTGTAGGACATAATATGACTCCAGACGATCATGCGTTTAATAGTCATTCATGCACAGAAACTATGTCTTCAGAACAGCCCATCAAAACACCCCCTGGACAGAGTGCAATCTAATCCATAGAGTTTTATAGTCCTTTTACTAACACACTTTCACTTCATGTCCACTCCCATGCCATGGCTCAGGTGCTTAGTCGTGGATCTCTCACCACATAGGATTGAGTCCGATTCGAGAACAGTTCACGCGAAATTTGCAGCGGACAAATAGGCAATGGGACAGGTTGTCTTCTCAGTACTTCGATTTCTCTCTGTCACTAACATTCCACTAATGTACACACTCATATTTCATTCACCTGCCACGGAAAAAATAATCTTTAATGAAAAGACAGGCAATGTACATAACGACGTAACTTTGAGGTGCGTTCGTGCAACTACTGTTGTAGTGGAAAATCAGTGTTACATATTCTGTGAATGTGCCTGAAGTCTTAGTTATTATCCACAATGTAATACGCATGCGCCATATTGTCATCTGTGGCCTGTCCGACTCTACAATATTTTTCCACACTAATTCATTAACAGCACGATTTTCGAAGAAAAAAAAATATTGAACATAAAAATGGTGTGTTTTGATTTTCTTTACAACTTTTTTCTGAAACATTTCTCATTCTACGAAGAACCGAGCAAGAAATGATCATAAATGTTTGTAGGTCTTCATTTAAGTAAACGTTATTCTTGTATATTTTAATGAAAATTGAATTTTCTGACAGATTTTCGAAAATCTAACCAAAACCAAATTTCACGTAAATCCGTCCAGTGGGATCATAGATGTCCCATTGGGGACGGCGGGCGGACGGCTGGACAGACGAACAGACAGACATGACGAAGCTAATAATTGCCTTTCGCAATTTTGCGAACGCGCCTAAAATTAAAAAAAAAATCCTCTATTTGTGTCCGTTTCCCCCGGTTACCGGTTTACAAAATATTCTACAACCATGGCAACTCATTCAAACCGTTTCCAAGCTAGACAAGTGTGTCCAGACGAATCAAGAGACGTAAACGTCGGTCGCGATGGAAATGCAGTCAATTATTCAGCTACATTCATAGTCATAATGCTGCTCCAAAATTACACTCAAGAGCCTCGCTGTCTGAACTCAAGTGTTAGAACGCTCCAATAGAAAGTGTTCATCTCAGAATAGAAGTATGTAGACCTGGATTTTAAAACGCTGCTCTTATTCTGAGCAGTGAAGAGATACGTTCTGGCCCCCGGCATAAGTATAAAAATTCTGACACGAGTTCACTTGAAGGAGAGTTTTGTTTCAAGACACATCGAAAAAGGCGAGTATTACACCCCGGAGCATTCAATCTGCATATTATATTTGTTCGGCTTTTGGGCACACAAGGAAAGTGCCGTCGAAATACCAGACGAAGTTAACTTGACGAAAATACTGTCATCTATGCTTCACAGAAAACCCGTCAAAAGCTGATGGTCGCAAATTCTAATTCAGTTCGCGAAATGGGTTCTTCTTCACAGTAACTATACAGTCCCTTATGGAGAAACGAGTTGATTCCTCACCCACATATACAAAGGCCCACCATTTCTAACACTTAAGAGTGCCGTTAATAATCCTCCATGGGGAAGGATGAAGAATTGTAAATGCGGTAATTATATTTGGAATTCCATACAATGTTGGGGATTACATGACCAGCTGCTCGGCTGATAGCTTCCTTAGAGGTACAATGTACCACTTACTTGGTTATCTAATTAATATGTGAGGAGAAACTAAAACAAAATAATTACTTGTTAATCAAGGTGACTATCGTGTAATACGGATATCACGTAGATGAGAACAATAAATAATTTTGTATTTGTCACATAATTTTATATTACATGTAGGCTACAGCACAATGAAGAGCGGTTCATATAAAGACAGCAGATATATATTATACTTCAGATGCAAATCGTTTTCTTGAAGTCTGATAATCATGAAACCGAAAATTTCCGTACAATTCACTGAAATCGGGGTATCGTACGTGCAACACCCATCCTACATACCGGGCAGATTCACTTAGATTTTTGGCGTTCTTCAGCAATTTCTCCAGGCAAATTACGGGGTAGTACCTCAAATTACGCCACGACCGTTGCGTTTCACATTTCAGTGCTCATTATTCACTCGTCTCAGCAATTTCCTCTTATATCCTCAATACATTTCCATAAATAAATATGTAGTGAAATCAGGGCGAACGGGGTGGCCAGGCATACGTGTCTTTACGATCAAATTAACAATATGCGTAGCATTGATTCACGTTCTCTAAGACACATCACAAATTACACCTACACGTTTAATCTGGTCTGGAAAGGAATATTTTCTAAACGAGAATCTTGTAGGAAGTTAAAATAGTAGTCTGCTGTTAAACGCTCTTCAGGAACGAATGATCAAAATATCTGGTAGTGTATACGACAGCACTACACCTTTACAAAAGACAGAGTTGGAAATTGCTTGCAATGAAACGGAGAAGACTGTTGGGGCATATAGACTGGCATTGAGGCAGTTTGTTATTCCATCTCGCGTACATTGGGCAATACAAAACAATTTATCTCACTAGCAGAGGTTATTACCCAATCTAAGTACATAAATTTATTGTAACTGTGTGATCATCGGATCGCAGAGGTTGCACACGTTGGCAGTAATATGGTACAATTCTTACTTACGTAAAGTTCGCTTTAGCCACGCTCGAACTGTGTGTGTATTAAGGGCAATTCGGGGGACATTTCCTGTTGGACTTCATTAGACACTACGTAACGCTTCTGCTTGCTCGTACACTGGCTGCCGCACTACACATTCCCTGAAAACTGTGATAAATGATTCCATGTCTCACAACCGCTGATTTACAGCAACATTCTTTACCCAAAACGACTGTCTGTTGATCCTCGTTAGTGAAAAATCGACCGAATTTTTTTTTCGATATAGACATGTCTCCTCATAAACAGACACAGAAGAAACAAACTTCTTTCTACTACAACCGAACACAAACTACCTGCCAGTTGGTGAGTGTGTGTGTGTGTGTGTGTGTGTGTGTGTGTGGCTGTGTGTGTGTGTGCGTGTGCGTGCATAGTAGGGCGAGTCCACTGCTTCAGGTTTGATGGGAATGCTCTGCTGGAACAGGAGGTAACTACGTAGAGAAAAAGATTTCGTTCCATGTCGATATAAAAAATTTCAGTCGAAGTAAGGCACTGAGTAACTGTCTGAAGTTTGGTTAATGTTTCGTTGGAAACCAGGTATTTTACTGACGCAAGTTATTCCAACCAAGTTTTTAATTACCCATTGTGATTCAGATAACGCTGCCGTTACACGGGACAAATAAAGATTAATACTTAGTACGGGCCACCAGTGCCAAATTTCATCAAAATTTTTATTAGTTTTGTGACAGCAAAAGACAAAAAAAGGGTCCATTACGCAAAGCAACTTTTCGAGCCCATTCCCATACTACGTTCACTAAACTTTGTTAATTGCGTTTCACGTTTGGAAGGTCATTTGCCGTTTACAGGCCAGCGTTCCAAAGCACACAGTAACTTTACTGATATTTAATTTAAAGTAATAATAAATGCAAATAGCTTTAGAAATGTTCTCGGAGATCAGTAAACTTCGAAAGATTTACATCTTAGTGATCGAAATATTAGTTTCGAAGGATTAAAATGAGCTTGCCATATTTTCCGAATAGACAATAATAGAATGCCGAAAAAGTAAAAGGTACACGTATGGTTACAGTATTACAGGCCTGGACAGGCCCTTACGGATCCAGGAGTTGAGGCTCCCAGGACTGTACAGAAGGGAAAAGTTTATGGAAGAAAACCTATGGGAAGTCCACGGCTGAAATCGGAAAAAACCATCAAGAGGGCTTCTTGTTGCAGGTCAACATAAGAGGATGGTGGCGGTTAGCAGGGCACAGGTACATCTGGAGGCGAACTGCTGAAGAGGCCAGGAACCGAAGCGGGCTGTCGCTCCTTTGCAGAAGAAGGAGGAGAAGCAGAATCAAATTAAGCAATCAACACGTAGAGGCAGAATTATGTACAATGCAAACTGTCAAGTATTTACTCGTATTCCGGTCTTCTTGCATTGAGCATTAGGATGAAATTGCAAACTTGACTTGCCTGTTGAGTTAGTTGATGTTACAGGGAAGACAAAACCGCATTCCATCTGACCAAGATTTTGACTGGTTTTTTGACAGGTGATATTTTGACGAAAGGCTATAGAATCTGCGTCCTAAGTACGTTTGTTTACAACATTGTCTCTTACTTTACTACCACGAAGATGGAGGCATTATATTACTCCGAAACGTTGATACCATTCTACTAGATCACACGCTGCCATAATCTTCAAGAATACTGTGTGCATTTCACAAACAGAAAACCTAAAATCTTACATCCTGCACGTACTGACGTCTTGTAAGCAGACCTATTCAAATTCCGATACGCTTTGAATATGCCCCAGTGTACTGTACCTGCCAAAATCTAGAGGAGTTACCCCAACATAATTCACATTCTCAGATTAATTGAACTGCTGTTCCAGTCCGTGAATATTTCCGGCTAATCGGTCAACTTGTTTGATCATGTGTACATGTAATATGTCTCCATTATGTACGTGTAACAGTTTGTCAACATTTGAACCATATCACAGATTGTCACAAAAATGGTAAATAATTCTATTTAATTTGACGTAAATTTTGCACTTCCTGATTTCCTAAAATCAGTCATATATGGCCCATTCACAGTTTGTGGGGTGACAGCGACATTGGCGCCACTTACGGTTCACTAGCGCCACTAACGGTTCAAATGTTCCATTGTAAAAGAGAGTCAGAATACATGCAACGTATATTTTCAAAATTGTTTTGAAGCATGTAATATAAAATGGCACTTGCATCAAATATTTATTTGGTTTCCTAACGTCAAATTTGTTACGTATCTAGACCCGCGCTACGTTAACATATAGGAAGAGTGCAACTACATTTCCGCGCATTTCTAACACTGGTGTCAAATGAGAAGGGAGGCCAGTTTCACACTCCGGTCTCATTATCCCGAGAAATAACCTCGATGGCATTATAACAGCCAATTTGGTGTATGTAAGCGGCGGCAGAGGACGAAATTGCTCATAGTGTTTGACAGATGGCACTAATCGTGAAACGACTTCGCTGCATGATTAGATAACAAAGTAGCTACTTGTACATATTTTAAATTCTTATATTTATAGAAATCAATCTATTTATTTCCTTGCTTTTACTCATAGAGAACACGAAAAATAGCAAAGGTGAAATAACTTAGTCCGTAATATGGCTGATATTTTGTTGTCGTTCCGTAGCAGCATATTTTGATGTACAAGTGCATGAAGTGTTTAAAGTAAAAGACATAGACGAAGGAAAATGGTAGAAACATGGCGATGGGATGAAGGAATAAAATGTCAAGAAAATACATAAGGAAGAAAGGAGGATTGGGGGCAAAGTAGAAGAGTTTATAAGACAGTTCCCTTCGAAATTTCAGCGAACAGTACACTGGCTTCATAAAAGACAGAATGCAGCTCGAATCGGTCGGCGAGAGTGAGAAAAAAGGAGAATGACGAACAGAAAATTCCTGCCCCTAACCGGAATAACATCCCAACAGTTTATACCCCTTACTGACTGAGCTATCCCGCTTCACAGTTCCCCTGTAATGACTACCCGTAGTTCCCATCTTGGAGTGTTACTGTTATAGCCCAAGACCACCATAGAACGTGCTGTCGATTATCTGTGTTCCTCGTTTGTACTCGCAGGCTAGTAGGTATCATGTGTTACGTTCTCTTCACTCTGGTAACCCTTAATCAGCTCTTCAAGTTACGACACTACGAAACAGAAAACAATATATGATAACGTTTAATTTGCACATTTTTTCCATAACTGCCAAAATAAAATGAATGTGCACAAACGCCTTCAGTTGCTTCTGTAAATAACAAGTTGGATCTACAGTTAGAGACTTTAAAGCATAAATGTTATTTGAATTGTATTCAAAAACTCAGTACCCACCTCACAGAATATTCACTGATTTTCCTTTAAAAACAATAAACCAGTTATTTATATTTACGAGGCTTATTCAGAAAGTAAGTACCGTTTCGCTGTAAAAAGAAGTCGAATAAGGTTTCGTATAAAATTTTATTGTTATCAAATTCTATATTCTTCAAACTATTTTTCCACATATTCTCCGCCATTATTGAGGGAATTATCGTAGCGGGGCACAAGTTTTTGTATACCCTCCTCCTAGAATGCAGCCGCCTGCGATGTTAGCCACTACTGACAATGTCATAGAGTAGAGTTCTTGAAATCTGAGGAAAGTGCAGGGACAGATCAGAAACTGTGAAACGTCTGTCGTCAAGCACCCTTTCGTTGACCTTACGCACCAAATCATCATTCACCAAAGATGGACGCCCGCTTCGCGCCTCATCGTGCACATTCTCTCGTCCTTCATTGAACATCCGAACCCATTTCCTAACCATGCCATCACTCATCGCATTGTCGCCATACACTTGATAGATCTGGTGATGAATCTCACTTGGTAGCACATTCCTAGAGTTGAAAAAACGAATTACAAACCGTATTTCACAGTCGGCGGCCCCTTCTATTGTCTTAAACATGTTTAACGTACAGGAACAAAGATAAACATAAGAATAAGTTCACGAAATGGCGTCTGTGGCTTCTCAATTGATAGAGGAAGTCACTGCACATGCGCAAAGTGACAGTCTCGAGGATGCGCGAGAGATATGCGCAGACAGTACTTACTTTCCGAATAACCTACGTACAATAATTATTGTTGCTTACTTTACTATTACCATAGAACTGTGTTTACCTTATATCGTTTGATTAATTGTTTCGTCGACTCATCTTTAAATACATTAAATGCATTATTCACACGTTATCAGTTGTGTACCATGTTTCGGCACACCACACGTGCCATCATCAGGGAGTCGCGTAGCTGTTATCACAACTGTAAAAGCGTGAAGGATACATTCAGTGCATGTGCAGTTGGTTCTACAAACTAATTCTGCTGCTGCTGAGTCACGCAAAACATAACCCTCGAGAAAAATGTAGAGTTCTTCAAGACCTGGAAGACAGTCACTCATACAAGTAACACATAAAACTTCAGTTTCTACTTTACAAAATAAAAAAAAAATCCGCGCTCTTTATAAAGATCAAAGGGTGAATGAAGTTACGGCCGTAAGAGTTTATTCTAGGAATAATTTGTAAGACACTGATACATCTTTTGGTCAAATACGAAGTTTGTAATGTTACAACCAGTGGCACATTTAGTTACTACTGTACTCTAAAATGTAAAAGCTGAAACAATTGAGAATACAGATACAGCTGCGATCTCAACGGTTATTTGTTTGAGTACTCATTCACCACGAAATTAGCCAAGTTCAGAAAAACACAAAATGTAGACCTAAAATATGGAAAAAGTGCAATCAGTTTTGTAGAAACAAAAATTTTCTTATAGAGCAACTAATTAGCCCCATTGACTCCTTGAAGAGCAAATAATCGCTGCTAGGATTAAAGTTTGCCGGATACCAAGACCAATGCCATCTCCAAAAAGGAACGCGATTAAAACATGTCCTGAGCCAGCTAAATCCAGTTTACTTTTCGCATTCCAATACACGTCTCTAATGATAAATTTGTTGTTGCTTCCAAAGGCGCCCACGGTTGTAACTTTGCCTTGTTCATATCACATGTCATGGCCATGACGTGCAAATTATGGAACGTTCCAGCATTAATCGCAGCACTTTGTTGTCGTAATTTTCAGAAACACTTACAACAGGAATATGGTCACTTGTGACGTAATGTCGTGTAGTTTGCTAGACAATTATCAGTGTTTCGGAGGAACGTATCGCCTCCATTCGTAAGTCAGAATAATGTGTGTATGGTTCTCAGAAATACATTATAATTTTTACTGTAATTTTTAAGTTTTAGATTGGTCCCTGGCAGATAATTTAATTGATTTATTGAGTTGATTACATAGCATTACATCGCCTGCGCTTCTGATGAATAGAGCCCTTCTCTGAATTAGTTCTATACTAGGTTGGCACAGACTGATAAATTAACTTTATCAATCAACTCCATTCTCATAATCGCCCGTATTTATTACTCACAGTTTATCTTCCATTCAAACTCAATTTTTCCCATGGCGCAACAGTCCCTAGTGGGTCAGGGCCTCATCATTATCGAGGTTTCACGATCACACTCAGACACACAAGCACATGCACACACACACATATCTCGCAGTGGAAATCTCTCGCGATGGAACTCCTGTGGAAGAGTGATCAGACCGACGGACAGAACTCTACTTTACAGCACTGAGCATTCACAAGAGACAGACATCTATCCCTTCTGCGGGATTCGAACCTGCAATCCCAGCGAGCGGCAGTAGACCCACGCCTCAGACTGCGCGGTCACTTGGACTGACCCATTTCGACCCACGGCAATCACATTTTCTTCTCTTCAAACACCATTTTTATTATGTGTTTATAGCTTGTATTATATATACATATATATATGTGTGTGTGTGTGTTTGTGTTTGTGTGTGTGTGTGTGTGTGTATTACCGTTGATAAATTTCTGGTTTTTCTTCTTAGCAATAATTCACTGATTTTTTACAATTCTAGCTTAAAATTTATTTTTCGAAATTCTTTAAGACCCTCAAAAGCGCCTTCTAAAATTGTACCAGTGAGGAGTGAATACGATTTTAAAAAGGCCCACTGTAAACCCAAACGTAACAAAAGTTTCCTGAATCAGCTTTTGTAGCTAAAATATTCTGCTTATGGAACATGCAAATAAGGTACTTCACTTTGAATAGAAATGTTTTATGAGTGACAACCTATCCCCAATGAACCACGGAACACGTGGATAAATATCTGGAGAATTTAGCTGTTATAATTAAACAGTGTTAAACCATTGCTTCATTATTATCTAATATGTAAAGTCGAGTGTGAAATATTTATTTTTCATTTCGTTAAACGCGTCTGGCCGTACCGAAGGAGAAGTGACCTATCATATATCACATCCTGATTTCTGTATTCAATTAGACCGACTATATGGTCCGTACACAACGTTGATAGATTGCACTCACCAGACAATGGCTAACATTTTGGTTTCTATGGTTAGCAGTTTAACTTGGCGTTCAGAACTTAAAAAACTATCATCAGATTTTACACTGTAATTTCTCACGTACTATTCCTAATTTGTCTGCATGTGGAGCACCAATCTTCTTTCACCTTAAGCTGTGTCATCTGGTATATGTTTGCAGACGTTTCGGAGGAACGCGCTGCCTCCACATTGAAATGCAGCATTCCGGAATAGTGAAACTTAAGTAAAAATCCATAAAATTAATAACATGCTCGTACTGTTGGACACAACATTCAGGCAGCATGCTCATCCAAATGTCGAAGTATCTACCGGTCAACGCAGCACATCATCCCAAACATTTGTACCTTCATCAATAACGCTGTAATAAAGTCAATTTTGCACGTTTCGGTAAACTGAGAAGTATAAAATATTTACTTGACCACATTGAAGTCCTAGATTTTCAGGTTCTCTCAGTATATTAAAATGAATCTGAATCCTTTTAATAGTAAAGAGTATCTTGTACATGCAGACTGTACTATCGGCGTTTCGGAAATCATGTCGCTATCTTCAATGGCCAATAGAATTAAACACCAGCCACTAGCATGAAAGAGATTCGGTAATCAGCCAGTAACGTTGATGAAAGAGATCATACATGACAAGGTCTGCTTTAAGATAAAGCCGTCTGAAAACATCTTTAATTCCTTTCATACAAATTTAATTTGTTGTAGGACACAATTAGATTAACCGTGAGCCCAAAGGCAGTCCGTTATATGCATAGAATCTTTTCAGTGTGAGGCGCAGTTTTTAATCAATGCATCATCTGCTTTAACACTCAAACACTCTAAGCTCTGCACACAAAGTTTATTAACGCAATGCTTTAACAGATTTGTATATGTAAAGAAAAAACAGGCGGTTTTTAAGTGAAGCAAGGACAAAAGTTTGAATATTATTTTGATTAATTACATGTACAGTACTGTAGGAATCATATGTAACCACATAATGAAGAATAACTCATATTAAAAATTAAATCTCACTCTTACTTCGAATTTTTTGGTTTCATGTAATTTTAGAGAAGTGTTTTTGTAATTACTGATAACCGATAATGCTCTTGTAAGGCCGAAATATATCGTATATCTCATAATAAATAAAAGTTAATTTGAGTTATCATTGATGGTTCTTATAGTAAGTCCTGCATGTATCGTGTCGAAACGGGATGCCCAGATGACTATTTAACTACCAGTTTATTAGCAATAATTATTCTGACATTAGACGGTGTACAGTCTGAACTAGCGACGAAGTCTTTAAACAACCGACAAATGAATATACACATGGCAGTACACAAACAAATTTTTTAGATTTACCTTTAGAGTTCCTGATATCTACAATTCATTTCCTTCACGTGAAATAACCATAATTTTTGGAAAACTACTCACATTCGTCATCTAACTGAATCTTCCAGAATTAATTACCAGTCAGTGTTAGGTGAAGAGTAGAAAGTATGAAACTCCTGACTGAATAGTGTCCTTCATTTCCTACTTAACTGATTTTTCATGGGTTCAAATATATTTATTAGCAATCCATCATCAAACCCAGTCTAAACAGGGTCGATCAGTGACACAAATACAGTAAAACCTGTCTAACTTGACCACTGACGGTTCCTGAAAAAGTGGTCAACATAAGCAAGTGGTCAACTTACACAAATGTGTCCCAAAATAACTTT
>Ga0123357_10005043_pt1 | contig 15713 bp, 10 predicted proteins | sample TergutEmb28metaG_FD_89873 | JGI IMG/M metagenome (GOLD analysis project Ga0123357, IMG submission 89873) | Embiratermes neotenicus P4 segment gut microbial communities from Petit-Saut dam, French Guiana - Emb289 P4 | ecosystem: Host-associated > Arthropoda: Insects > Digestive system > Gut ... | reverse complement strand
TGGCGCGAGCAGCTGTAACTCTGAAGACGGAACGGATCAAAGGGTCCAATCCTTGATGTTTATGATGATGATGATGATGATGATGATGATGAAAATTACCTACCTTGAAAATGTTAAATAAACGTCGGAGGTCGTATTATTGAGATACTCTGTTTTGTGCAGCAGTTTTCTGCATTGTATGGTTCCTTTCTTTTTTTAATGTGTAAATTTGTCAATACGCTATAAGAAAAATATATTTATACTGATATAAAAGCACCCCAGAATGTATAGGGTAAAATGCAGCCAGTGCGAAATTAATGTAAATGTGTTCAGCACTTTCTAAATTATAACACGAGGACAGAAGAAAGCGACCTCGTTGCTTTTTTCATTTCACACACTAAATGCAAGTAACTTTGGATTCCTTTTTGTTATCAATGATTTATCATATTTTATACCTAAACAGCAAGAATAGGTAAAAATACGTATGTAGCAGTGAGATCATTGTATCTTTCGTTGCTAAGTACCACAGTATGGCTATTATTCTGCAATTGACTGGATCGTTTTCTCTCCATTTTGTACGCCTATCTGTCATACTTTCTCTCTGCGGCTTCTGCTGGAAATAACTTCGCAGTTTGACAAATATTTAGCAACTTACACTGGAGATGGACTCATAAACGCTTGTAGTCCTGCGTGTTCAGTGAAATGTCCCTTATATACGTCCGTTTTAAGCAAGGTTGGAAGGTACGAACAGAGTTTGGTGTTTGATTTTTGCAGGCTGCAAACCGGACACTACTCCAGCCTAACCGCACCTAACCTCCAACATACAGCAAACCAAGAACGAAACGACCAACGTGGTAATCAACATTATAGTCGCGAGCTCCTGATGATGGGCATAGTAGTGCCCGAAGCATGCTGAGTCTATAAGGAGTACAATAAAATAATAAGTGGCATCTAGTTGGTTTTTATTCTTCGGTTATTCAGAGTTTGGTGTATCTCCCACAGATCAGATTTCCTAAATATACATTCATCTGTGCTCTACTTTTTTTATGCTGCAGACAGACAAATATGACGAAGGTATTTTAATGTCTGGCTAATCGTGCATCTCAGTATAATCTTAGTTAATTAACCAAATTAATGCATAAATTCTTGTTTTATAATAGGTTTATAATGTGCCTCTACATGTTTCGAGCACTATGTGCTCATCATCAGGAGGTCAAAACTGTATTATACAGCATCTGGTATCGTCACACCTGTAGGTGGCCGTCCCGTGCACAGGTTAAGAGAGTCCTATCTCAATCTGTGCACGGCACACAGTGCTCGAAACATACAGAGGCATATAATAAACTTATTATAAAACAAGAATTTTTGCATCAAGTTGATTAATTACCGAGATGACAAAGGTAATGTGTTCATCTTTGCAAATGTACTTTGCAAACGCGTCAGAAAAGCATGTTTCAATAAAACAAGTTTTCGCGGCGGAGATAATTTAGGGCCTTGTCTCGTGGGTCATGACAACGTGTTGTGTTAGGATTTCAGAAAAACCTGTCTTGAGCCATATGTTCTTTCGAACTGCATAGTGTAGGCCTATAAAAGAGAGGAATACAATATCAATATTCCTGTTTTGTCTTGTTGAATGTTCTCCACGCATGTGATTATTTTGAGCCTTTACCTGCTCGTTCCTCGCCAATTATTTGATGCAACATGGCCATTGCATTTGCAGTTCATTAGATTCTGTGTCTATTAACTGACAACGAATTCGATCCCGGTGCCCACGCGGTCTAAGGCGTGGGTCTGCTGCTTCTCTCTTGCTGGGATTGCGGGATCGAATTCCGTCGGGGGCATGAAAGTTTGTCTCTTGTGAATATTGTGTGCTGTTAGGTAGAGGTCTCTGCGATGGGCCAATCACTCGTCCAGAGGAGTCCTACCATGTGTTTGTCATGGAGTGCGGTCAGGTACAATATTGCATATGGATTTCAAGGTAATTATCTGGAAGTGTATACATTTGTTGGAACTAGAATTAGTTTATATAGGTCTAGGTATGGTTTATTGAAAGATGCTGTCATTGGCTCAGACTAATCGCGTCCAGTGGAAAGGCGATAGTTGATAATGACTTGTCAAAGACTTGGTAAGAATACACCTGCCGGGGAAATACGCTGATACATGCCTCTACGTAGTTTCCTATACTTAGCTAAGTTCAGCATCATGAACATATATACAAGAATATGAACATAGTTTTCTACTTTCTTCTATTTCCCTACGATTTATTTGGCGACATTATATCCAGTACGCATGTTATGCAGTATTCAGAAGTGGCAGGTCGGGCTAATGGGATCGTCAGGCATGAAGCTGTGGGATCCTAACCTGTACGAGTGACATCCATGCCAACGACGTGGTGCGTGATTCTGGAAATTTATGGTCAGTGGCGTCTGCCTTGGCACACTTCAGGTCCTGTGCGTCCACTCACTAACTAAATTTGTTCAACATTCAAATCACGTTACTGCATGCAGAAAGTTAAGTACGTTAGGCAGTATGCATCGCGTACCGTCTGTGGCACGTTCTGTCAGGTGGATCAAGCAATCGAAAACTATAAGTTTACGGAAAGAGTTTTAGTTTTCTGTGCAGATTTTGTTGGCGATACAAGTAATTGGCGACTTACACGTGAAGTGTGTGCAGAAACGCAAGCATATTGACATGTACAGTAGCAGTTGTTGGAGTACGATTGTAGTAAGAAATGGACGGCAGAACAAATTTGACTAAAATATTACAGTAAAAGTATGCATGAAAATCCGATGAGCGGCTCTTGAAACGCTCGTGTCGACATGTACAAACAAGCTAACGAATGCAGTTTTGTAACTTTTCGTTGGAAACGTGCCATAATCAATAAATTATGCTGTCACTGCAAGATGCACATCACGTATTGGGTTGTGGTGGTGGTTGTGGTGGTTGTGTTGGTAGTGTTAGTAGTAGTAGTAGTAGTCATAGTAATAACAGTAAGCAAGATAGATATAGGAGTAACCAATCGATTGTGAAACAAACAAACAAGGAGGGTGTAACAGTAATCCAGCAGAATATGAGCAATAGTTGAAATTGGAAAATTATTCAAGGACGACAACATTGGTACCTTTGTTAAACTATACTGCCGTAGACGGATGTGATTTCTACAGCGGTTGGGTAATGCAAGAAACAACGATACAATATACCAAGCCAACTTAAACCAAAAACGACTTAAAGGGAGATCCAGGATTTGAAGAAAAGATGATTTGGAGAATGACGTAAGAGAGATTGGAATTGTTATTTGGAGACAGGTAGCGCAGGTTACGGATGGAAGGAGGAGAACAACTGGAGAGGTGATTATCCTTCTTGGATAATGGAGCCACAGTAGAAGAAGAAGAAGGAGGAGGAGGAGGATCAATCGGAGAGAGCCAACAGGCTTTTCGTAAAGAAGGCAGGAGTGGCCTTAGAGAACGCTTGGACCGAAGACGGAGGAAACTGCACAAAGTTGGAGAAAACTGAATAACGATGAGCTTCAAGATTTGTACTTTTTGTCGAGTAGTACTGGCATGTAGAACACAGGGAGACTGAGGTGGGTGGAACATGTGGCACGCATAGGAAAGAACAGGAATACATGCTCTGTTTTGGTGTTAGAAATGGGAGGAAAGAGATCACTTGGAATAAGTAGATGCAGATGAGAGAATAATATTAAAATGTGATAAGTATATCATATGGGAGGGTTTAGACTGGTTTCATGTGGCGCGAATCGAGTTTAAAGGCTCTTACAGCAGAGTAGATGAGAATTTCTTTCTTGTAGGTTACGACGCTGCGACCCTCGGTGATCGTAGTGTCCTAATTTTCAAGGGTCAGTAGGTCCTTCTAAGTTTTTCGAGGAACTATCGCTTCTGAAGATAAGTTCACCACGTTGTCTCGCAACGTGGGGGTCCGGCTATCCAATGACGCACCGTCTTATCCTGAAGAACAAAGTCCTCAGTCTTCGAGCTGCATAAGATGCAGGGAATGTTTTGTTCAAGTGAGGGACTTTGACTTAATGAGGAGGAATCTGCTCCACAGTGTTATCTCCAAGCGTGGGTTCAAGAAAACTGCTTATCTGCACATTTGTGACCTGTGATAGTCTAGGCTATCGAACCGAGAAATGTACAGACATTTTCTTAACATTCCCTCTGACCTTCCGACGCTCTCTTGTGGTTTCGTCACAGGTATGGAAAAATAAGTTAAAACTTGTGGCTCGTTGTATAACTTAAGGGACAGTACTGTAAATATCTTCTGTTTCATTGGGACCGGGAAAGCGCAGTCTGTATAACGACTCGTTACGGGCTGGACGATCCGGGGATCGAATCCCGGTGGGGGCGAGATTTTCCTCATCCATCCAGACCGACTCTGGGGCCCAATCACCCTCTTACACAATGGTAACCGGGTCTATCCCGGAGGTAAAGCGGCCGGGGCGTGACGTTGACCACCCACCCCCTCTAGCGCCGAGGTTGAATGAAGGGTAGTGCTGTACATCTGCTCCCCCTCTGGGCCTTCGTGGCCTGTTCTAGGGTGAACGTTACTTCTGTTACATACGATAAGTTGGTGCAGTTGCTGTGGTATGGCAAGGTGCGATTTTTTTTTCTGAAGAAATGCTTGGTGAGAACTGTAGTGTGAGTGAAGCAATGAGCCAGCGTTGTTTATGTGTGACCACGCATGAAGAAAAGGACAATAAAACTTGCAAATTTTCATTGGAAAACCTAAGAGGAGAGAAGTCATTTGGAGGGCTGAGCTTAGATTGGAGGTAAATATTAAAAATGAATCGTGAGGAATCATCCAGGCATTCAGTCCGTAATTGGAAGCCGCTTTGAGATAATGAATTAAATAACATTATTCAATTCATGTCCAATTGGTTCTGTGAATTGTTACTTGTCGGCATTTGCATGCAGCAGCTGTTGGTGCCCTCCGGCCGCTGAACAAATTGAAGCCAATGGAATGTGAGCAGCGTTTCAGGAAGTCTCTTGCAGTTTCATAAGGGGAAAAAAGAAAAGAAAAGAAAAAAAAAACATGAACTGCAGTAACAAGCAGCAGCTCGTCCGTCACGTGAATCACTCTTATAGATAACGTGATTTCAGGACACTTTGAACTACATAATTACGTTGCGGTGAAGAGAAGGGAGGGTATGGCAAGCAGCATTTAAAAATGTGGGGAATTACGATACAATAACATAATTAGAGATAATATCCCAGAGAACATTACTGATTAAGGACAAGCACGAGAAACTGAGGTTGCCGAATTCAGGGCCGAAATTCGAAGTTTTTACTTCCTGATTTTGAAGTAGTTAAAATTCACACTACGCTTCAACGTTTCGTCATCTTGTATTTGGTTTTTTTTTTGAAACAGTAATACTAAGTGAATAAATTAAATTATAATTAAATATTTTTAAAAGTTTGCACAAAGCTCCAGCGTGCTTGTGATGCGAATTTCAAAATATTGTGCAGATCAACACTCGAGTGTGAACAATGGAAAGCTGTATGTAGACTGACTGATGAATTTTGCAGTTGACATTTTCTTTTTTTTTGGGGGGGGGGGGGGGGGGGGAGGGAACTGACCGTCCGTTGTTTGTGACCAGTAACAGATGTATTCCAGTTAAAAAATGCATTAGCCTGAAGTACAGTCGCGTGAGATAATACAGTTATTTTCTGTAGTGTTCTGTATGGTTAGAGCTGTGCATAAATTTGACTTCAGACTTGTTATAAACGAAACTTATAACAAATTGAGACAAGTGGATACAAGTTCATGCGGCGATACGACATTCATGTTCTTGACGGGATTTATTTGTTTCCACCTGACCTTCGTCGCGAGTGTTAAGGAAATCTGCCCACGCTGTGCAGCTCAGCTGGTACAGTAGGTGGATAGAACCTTCATGAATGTGTACAGGAATCAGCGATGTTGAATCTTCAAATTATGAGACCAGCAACGAGATTAAATGGCAATATGGATGTTTGAAGTATTGGGTTGTGAGGTTGGTAGGAAGATCTAACTGGCTCAGGATCCTTTTCAGGGGCAAATTTTGGTATCAGCAATGCTGGAAGTCAGGGTTCTGCTACCAGAGAATAAGCTGTTAACTCTGCGACTCATTATCGCTCTTTTCAGGCGCACTTGATTTCACACTGCGACACTTTACCGCTCCTACCTTTTATGTTTCATTTACGACTGGGTCTTGACGTCATTCTTCTTGTGGTCATGCTTTCGTTATCATGCAGCACAATACGCCATATCGTTTGTACTGGACACTTCGACACAGTACAACTGTCAGGGTCGTTTTTGACATTTCTGGGCCCAAAGCAGGAATAAATTGGGTGCCCTACCTGCGCACACTCCTGCGATGACAGTGCAGTTAGAACATACACAAAAACGTTTGACACAAAATCTGAAATAATACCACCATGTTCGGGCCCCATCTTTCCCCAAATCTGGTGCCTCATGCAGCCACATTCACTGCGATGTGCTTAAACCGGTCCTGCTTATTGCCCTTGCGACACTGTACATTCTTTCCGATCGCCCACATTTGTTGAGTCCCGATTTTCTGCCGTGTTGGCCCGCTTCCCCACCTTGCGTCCTGTTGTTTTGCTTGACATTTCAGAGCTGCTCATGTATTGAATTCAGGTGATTTTTCATGAGACTAGGAATGGGGGTGTCTTTCGTGGCTGTATGACAGACGGTACATTGGTGGGGAAAACTCTAGAAATGCGCCTAGAGTTTTGATAAAGTGTTTCATGATAACAACATTCTGATCAGTATGTATGGACCTGCAAACGTTGACAATGGAAACGGAAAGAATGGAAAAGAATGGGCGTCTGTCACAGAGATGTAGATAATTGGCTTTTGTCATACTGGGACCAACGTCTTTAGAGTAGCGGCAGTCAAAGGGAGAGGAATGTAAAAAAAAAGACGTAATTATGTAACTAGACTGTTTCATCTCGTTTAGCATAAAAACTAATGAAGTGCATTGTGAATATGATAATGAACGTCCAGGTCCCAGAAAAAGTGGGGAATTTTCCGAGTAGCCAGGCAAATTTTAGCTAATCAAGGAGAATTGCTCTACGCACATAGTTATTTTCTTAATTTTTCATTTTCCTGCTCTTCTTCTTCTTCTTCTTTGTCTCCATGGTACAAGAGCTCAATGCCGTTGCAACTTTCCCATTATTTACCTCGTTAGCCTGGTCTCCCCCAATATCTGCAGCATTTGTTTTCAATACTGTGGAAAATATTTCCGTGTCCTGCCACGTGCCATTTGTATTTGATAGCCAATTAATAACTACAGCTGTTATTTTAGCCTTAAAATGTTTGACCAAAGTGAGCAAACTGAAGCAACAGCTCTGGGCTACTTTTAAGAAAGTTTTGTTTGATTGAATTGTTGATGGATTTCCTGTAAGACACTTCATTCGTAGCAACTATATGGTGACCCATAATTTATGACACATTTTCTTTTGCTTGAAGTCAGAAGAGGAAACAAAATGGCCAAGACTGTAGGAAAGAGCAATATTCTGCCAGAAATTATGTGGAACAAAAGAAGACATTTCGCAGCGCGCTGCCACAGGTAACTACGATCTACGAGACACATATTATTCGTACATCATTTTTCTTTCTAATTAGATGAATGTAATGTAGTTTGGTTTGTTTATTTAGCTGTTAAAATAATCAGGGCTGGTTAGCTTTTGACGGGTTTTCACTTTACCTTGTCCTGGGTTTTTATGTTAAAGAAAGCAGTGTGTGAGAAACTGGTGCTATTTCTGTCACGAGGCATAATGGGAGAACTAATCTGGTAGCTCCGTTGGACACAGCTGTCCTTCTCTGGATTAACTCCTTCGAGCAGCCCTCTAAGATAAAGTCTTCATTTTAGTATGAAGATGGTAATACAACAAGATTTCAGAACACTTACTTTGTCAGTGTAAAGATTATATGTGGCTACTGTCCAAGGTCATATCTGAGGTGACCTGATGGCAGTGACTATAAGAATAATGTCTTCTGATGTGACGTTTTGTAGTGCAGTAGAACTTACCTTCACTTCACAGGAACCTAATTCAATATAGCAGATGGAGGCAGCACTGTGTCTTTCTCCAAGAGAGTGGTGCCAGGCAACATAGCAACACATCACAGGATACAGTATTCTGCATTGCCGACAGCCTAAAACCAGCCATGATGAATATTCAACAAAGACAGAAATGAGTGATCATTTATGTTATAAAAGTTGCATATTCTTGGTTTCCGAGTGTCCGCAATTCGTCACCGTCATGTTACAGGTGCTGGCGACTTCAGCGAAGAACATCCTACTCTTGGGTTACGGGATGACGCTGGGCTTCCCAACTATTGTGATCCCCTCGCTGCAGCCACACCACGGCAATGTGTCTGACTCGCGTGAGAAGGACATGCTCACTCTCTCTGAAGAACAGATCTCGTGGTTTAGTAAGTAACTATGCTGAAGCCATATACAGTGGGAATGACGGTGTTCGGAGGTTTTCCCTTCGTGCCTTCTGCTGTATTTCTTTCCATCTTTTTCTGGTGTGTGGCAGCAAGCCCAGAGTGCTTACTGCTAGCGCTTGTTTCAATATAGTTACCTGTAACAGCATTTATATGAAAGGACTGGCTAGAAAACTAGAGGGGTGTGTAGGGAATTGTGCTGGAGTGGGAATTGAAACTACCTGACAAAGATGTGAAGGGGGTCAATACATGATGCTTCTTTTCATGATCCCATTTTGGCATTACGAGTTGCCATAAAAGTGGCTTCACAACTACAGTTTTTTGGCCACGTGAACAGCAAATGTGATTGCAGTAAAGCCATATTCATTGCTGTCTGTCCTTGCCCGCAAGCTTAAAACGAAATACACAGATATTAGTGTAACATATGGTGAGATTCTTAAAACTCTCTCCACAAGTGGGCTGTAATACCTGTATGGATTTCTGGAGGAACAGATGTTATAAACGGTGATTTACTTTTAGAAACAGAAAAGGTGCCGATTCTCCGTCCTTGAGAAGGAAAATGCCTTTTGTCCTTGTAAAAAAAATATGTACGTATTTTTTTAATAATATTATGATGATATTCTTGGAATGAAACCGACACATGAGATCTATTTATGTATCTTTTGTCGAGCATAAATTTATTGTTCAAGCGTTTTGAAAAGTGTATAAGAAGTAGTTGCTTATACGACCCTTTTTTAATGGAAAATACGAAACTTTCGTCAAATCCTCGTCCAGCTGAATACCACAACTTCGATCCTTACTGTTGTACTGTACCTGTGGATGAATGACGTGTTCGGAGTGTCCATGAGTCAACATGCAGTGCAAAGTTAAGCCTGCCAAGGATGGACGTGTAGTTTTAAGGAACTGTTTTTAAGAAACTGGTTTTGTCATTAACGAAACTCTGGTTGGGCTGACAATCAAACTCGTATGTGAAAATTCTCTTTCACATTTGCTTGATAACATTGGAATAATAATCAGAGCGTTCGTCATCCGTATTGCATTACCAGAATCGTCTTTTCAATTGCATATTTATGAAATCAGCAGATTTATCTGTCTTGTTTAACTGAAGCCCACTTGACAATTCTCTTACTTCATTCTCACCAAATTTAAAGTAAAAATGTCTTCATGCCAATGTTTCTTACCAAACGCGTACCTAGTCTGCCAAATAAGCTTTTTTTTTTTTTAAATCATGCAGACTACTTTCTGTTGGTTTGTTCAGCGTGCTGTAATAGATTCTGTTTCGAATGGAGAACCATTTTTCACTTGTGTGTGCGTGTGTGTGTGTGTGTGAAAGGAATCTCTCTAACAGTGTTTATTTGCGGCATATGTTCATACGTTGTGGTAGGTCAGTGATATTATCGCGGAACCTTTCGTCTTTCGTGAAGCATTTTACAAGTTTATGTTTTATTCGCCCTGTTCAGTTTCAAGTTGTGCCCTTGTAAATCCAGGCCTGAAGAACGTAGTTCATGCAGAGCGTTACGCACTGAGCCTAGTCTAGTATAACATTTGCTTTTCTTTTTTTCTGTACTCTTTTATATATGCATCTTTTTTTCTGTATCGCACATTGAATCATCCTTTGGCTTTTGAAAAGATTCACTACGGGCCCACAGTCATTCCAAGTCGAGTAATCACAATTACCGCCCATAACAGAAAATATGAACTTTAAAATTATTTATTGGATTTTTTTGTCTCAATGATTTACAAATTTTTTGAGCACAAACACGATTTTTTATATTTAAAATCTCAATTATACTTTTCTTTGTTGCCTCTTGGACTGTGCTGTCGGGTGCAGCTCTCACCACTCCCCCTCCCCGCCATTATACGTCCCTGGACACTTATTATGTGCCTAAAATTCGGACAGTTTTTTAAGTTTGTGTGACCGTGCATCATTGATACAATAATATAAACAGCCAACTAGATACAACAATAATAATTTTATTAATAATTTCAATCAGCTCAACATGTTTCAGGCGATAATTTCGTCCATCCTCAGGAGCACTAGACTGTTTACAGCTTGTGGTATAATGCACCGACGATGCTGCCTGCAGGCAGCATCGTCGGTGCTTTATACCACAAGCTGTAAACACAGTCTAGTGCTCCTGATGATGGGCGAAATTATCGCCCGAAACATGTTGAGCTGATTGAAATTATTAATAAAATTATTATTGTTGTATCTAGTAGGCAGTTTATATTATCTGACACTTTTCTGTGATTTAATACCCAACAAATTTGTACACAATATCTTGTACTTAAATATATCGATACCGCTACCAGATTTCACCATATCACCAGCCGATAATTCTAATCTGTGATCAGCACGGTTCCTCAGAATTGGAGTAGGAAACTTTTGCTTCATTAGTTTAATAACGCTACTTTTACTACGCATCGTGACAGCTTAATCGTAACATGCCATACAAACTGAGTGAGTTGTAAATTAGCCTTTCTGACTGCATGTGACTGACGATATTTGAACCAAAAATCAAACACTTCTTTTCGATTACGCATTTCGAGTTCGGTAAAGCCACGAACAAGTTACTGAAAGCTCATTCCCTGTCCACGATACAAATTCCCCTACTCGATTAAAGCATATTTTTACTCACCGTAATATACTCATCAAACATCCATAAAATTTCCTCATTCAACATAAAACTTTTGTTGGCCAAAATGTTTGTTAATTCATCGCCATTGTAATATAAGACATTGATACAAACTTTTCTTTTATCAAAAATATGACCCAAGTCTATTTAATTTTTTTCGTCAAATTTTGATTAGAAATTGTGAAAAGAATGGGTTTGTTTTAATTGGCCACGTTATATGCAGTTTAAAAATTTTTGCAGTCATTAGTTTCTCACGAGGTTAACTCAAACACAGATTTTCAAGAGATTATTTTTCAGGTTCTGCAAGCAATTTTATAGCAGCTTTATGTTCTGCCGGTTCCTTTTGCTCATTTTTAATGCTAAAACTGTTGCCATTTTCTTTGTCAAAATTGGTTAATTCATTTTTCTTATAGAAATTTTAATTCCTTATTCCACTCCAAGAGTCAGAATTTGTTGATAAATTATGATGTAGAACCACATTTATTATTTCGAGTAGTTACCCAGTTGTAATTCGTGTATGGTGGTTTTTTCCTCCCTCAGCTCTCCAACAACGAGGCCAGTCCTTGTAAGTCATAGCTTTCTGTTGGACACAGATAATTTTAGGAATAAAATGACTCTATGACTCATGCTATCCAGTAAATTACTTCTTTTCTGTCACTTCTCACTGGTTTATAACTTCTTAAATGTGGAAGGAGAAAGGAAACTCGTAATTATTTTCGTTTTTGACTTTAGTGCTCTTGAAAGTACGAATTCCACTATATTGACATTACCACTTCGTTGCACGGGAATTAAGTAATCTGTGTGGTAGGTCAAATTAAATTAGTCAGATTGTCTGTACATGCAGATAAATTGATTTTTAACCTCGTTAGGTTAGAGGTTAGATATCTCTCTAGAGTCAGTTTTAACTGCGGTCAGCCGATAAATGAAGGCAATATTCTGAAACACAAATATGAAAAAAATTACGTAAAAGTACGAAGTGTCATTTTTCTAAGTAGTCTCCCCCTTTTTCTATGCCCTTGGTCCAAAGTTCAACCGACTTTGTGATTACGCCGGAAAAAAAATGTAGGCCTATTTTTTACATGCGCGACACGAATGCCCCGTATATTTCACTTCGTCGTTCGAAGCATTAACCCTTCTAATCGCAACGTCTAAAGGTTCGAACATGTATAAATCACTAGGTACGAGGTTCAAACTTTACGGAAGATGTTCCAAGAGTTCCGCTTTCAAATCTCGGATGGTCTCCAGTGTTTTGTTAGCCGTTTGCGGACGGGCTTTGTTGTGCTGCAGCATTGCGGTTGGAGACACTGGTCCTCGTCACGTCAGCCGGCTACATTTCGTCAGATGAAAGGACACAGTAGCCTTCACTATTCACTGTTTCCACCTTTCGCCTGGTAATGTTCAATTATAGGCCCTTCCATATCCATGATCTGCCATGACGCTCTTCATCCACTGCGATTATTCTTCCATGTCGGAATAACTCCATCCACCCGTACACTTTTCTTTGAGCCAGACAATTGTTGCCATAGTAAAGGAGCATTTTGCGACAAATTTCTGCCATCTTCACCTCTCCTGACAACAAGAATCAGATAACAGCTCGCTGTTCTGCATTGGTGCACTGCAACAGTTGTGCCCAGTGGGCTAGTGACAGCCTTTACCACTTAAAGCGAATAATGTGCTGATATGGACTATATCAGCAGCAGGCGTGCCACAGGTGAGGCTAAAACTGCTACCTGCCGCACCTCCCAATACGAGTAATTGCCGTTATTTGTTGTACATATGTTTAGGTGATGTGTTTTGTCTCAATAATCAAAGTATATTAAACAGTTTATTTGCTAAGCTACCACTTATTCAGATGACAGAGCGTTGTAGTTTGAATCGTGGAGTAAAAAAAAAAAAACTGAACAGAGACTTCTACTTTGCGAATGTTTTCAGAAAACAAACAATAATCCTACAATAAACTAAAATAAACGACTTATTTCCCACGACAACTTCAAACCTCGCCTTTAGTGATGTAACCATTTAGTAATAATATTTAAGCCGAGGCCGTTCCTACCTGATGGTTTATTGTTCTCATACCTGCAGAAATGTGGTATATCTAGGATAGATTACCGTGCAATAAATCAATGATGGCTAAATATTTTTGAATATTTCTTTCGCAGCAGCGTGGGACTTGGCTTAATGCTCCTGCCTGTTGTTTGTAGCGGTCACTGAAAAGGCTTGTATTCAAAGACAGCTGGCTGTTCGACCAATAAGTGTGTATGACAGCCCTCGCTGACCAATAACGGATTGTTAATTTGAAACATTTTTCAAAAATACGTCGAACTGCGTGTCTTATCGTGTGGTGCTTCATACAGGTGCTGAAAAGTTTCTGAAACGTTCATAAACAGGAATGCCTATAAAGCGAGCAGTAGCTTAGAAATCCTACCTGTCGCGTGCTGTGTAATTCTTTCTGTTCTTTTAGGCTACAGCTGCATCTAAAACAAGTAAATAAGCAGATCAAAACTAGTTCTTTGTGTGTATTTGAGTGAAGTGTGTTAATTGTGAGGCTACAATAAACATATCAATGTTCATGTACACTGCACCGCTTCATCCGGCACTACTGAATTCACCCCGTATCCTTGGGGAACCCTCGTTCTACCGCTCACCCCAGCCAACACTTGGTTAATCTACATAATATTTACCTTTATTCACCTGGAGAGGTGATGGCGCCCAACCCCCGACATCTCGTTACAACTAGGTGCTAACAGCGATGACAGCCTTTCTGTTTCTTCGGTTATACTTACTTACTCCATGGTGCAGAGTCCTTCTTGAGAAGCTAACTGGTTTGCAGCTAGTCAAGAAATTCCTCGCATTTCACGGAACCCGAAGGTTCATTACCGCACGCACAAGCGTTCGCCACCTGTGTCTATCCTGGGCCAACCCAATCCAGTCCATATACCCACATCCCACCTCCTGAAGATCCGTCCTAATATTATCCACCCATCTACGCCTAGGTCTCCCCAGTGTTTCTTCAGTTATAAAACGAATAAATAAACAAATACATAAATAAATCATTGACAATTTTTGTTCTGGCATCTGGAGTGTGAACCGAGTGGACAAAAATAAAGAGATTTGGCAGATACATGTGGGATAGGAATTCACACCTATTTAGCAGGCATTCACTGGGAAGCGGCTATGCTACTTGCGAATGTTGCTAACATTTTTAGGTACCATATTATGCCCGTAGTTTGTAATGTCGCTTTTTAGGGCATGTAGTGTGTTTTACCCCGAGTTTATAATTTGTAATATACATCTAATGTGTGGCCATCTCTACAGTTGCCGCTAAGCCCTACCTTTGCGTACCGTCACAAGAAATCACTCTTTAAAAATGGCGGATAAAAATCAAGATCCTTGAATAAAAATCCTTCCTCGGTGCTACTTAGTCAATTACAAACCTCACATGGAAAACTCAGGGAGTGAAGGCATGCCTCTGTACTGAGCCGCTGGAACCTGCCTACGGCACGTCCTAATAACCATAACCTAACAGTTAACTATATCAAATCAATACTTACAAATGCATTCATATTTTATTAAATCACCAATTTATTAACACTAAACATGACTTCAATATGTTTCAGCATTTAAAGAGTAATCTACAGGGAGTGTAACTGATAAAGTCTAGCAGCGCGGATCAACAAAATGAGTTGCCAGTTTTTGCTGAAGCATGCTGCTAGAATATGTCAATTACACTACCTGAACACGATATTTTAGGCTAGGCGCGCACTGGCAAATAAATTGTTGCGGTGATAAAAACACTTGCTGTGACCGTGCGCGCACTGCAACGAAACTGTTGCTTGTACTGTCAACATTTTTTCTTTCAGTACAGAATGGACTTCATAGACACAGCATGTGTGTGTGCTCTCCTGCTTAGACTAAGGAAAGATCGACGCAAAAAGCGACACTGGTTACATCCAGTAATCAGTAAAAGACTTTTAGATTGGCAATTTTATAAATTGTATTCTGCACCGAAAGATAGCAGGCATTCTGTGACTTTAATCTGCACTTGTTTTCTTCCTGAATAGAATTTTGATACGTTAAGGCTGTTCCCAAATATCTGAACTGTTCCACCCTTTCATCAAATATTATCAGTCTTTATACCGTGATTTCGTCCTGCATTCTGATCTCGAGACCTGACTATGTACTTAGTTTTATCAGTATTTACTTTTAGATCAGTCTCCTTACTAGCAACTACTGAAGCCTCTGTGTTTTTGTTTACAGTATGTACACTTCTGCCCAATATATTAACATCATCAGCATAATCCCCAATAATATGAACAACAAAATTAACATACATTTTTCTGATTTCTGCTCAGCTGGAAGCTCACTCAGTTCGTGACGACTGACTTGCAAACTTTGTACCACAATTTATCCTTCCGATTTCTATCACTGTATTTTTTCACTTTTTTTACACAAAGGTGGTCTTCTCTACGCCTTCGACGATAGACACAGCCATAGACTCTGCTCCATGGTGGAAATAAATGTATAAGTGCCTCACTTAAGTGCATAACCTTGATAAGATATGAACACCAAAGCAGCCTTCTTTATTAATTAATACAATTAATATATCAACCAATTAATGCACTTAATAAAATA
>Ga0123357_10005042_pt1 | contig 15714 bp, 15 predicted proteins | sample TergutEmb28metaG_FD_89873 | JGI IMG/M metagenome (GOLD analysis project Ga0123357, IMG submission 89873) | Embiratermes neotenicus P4 segment gut microbial communities from Petit-Saut dam, French Guiana - Emb289 P4 | ecosystem: Host-associated > Arthropoda: Insects > Digestive system > Gut ... | reverse complement strand
TGCGCCGCCGGCACGGCGAAGTCGCCCTGGCCGAGGACTTCGACCAGGTCGATCCGACCGACACGGCGAGTGCCGTCAGCCAGCGCGACGAGGTCGCCCGCCTACTGGCGGGGTTGCCCACCCGGCAGCGCCAGGTGGTGGTCTTGCGCTACGTCCTGGACCTGTCCGAGCAGGACACGGCGGCCGAGTTGGGTATCTCCGTCGGTACGGTCAAGTCAGCCAGTTCGCGGGCGCTGGCTAGCTTGCGTACGCGAATCACCTTGTTGGAAAAGGAAACGGAGCACGTCTGATGGACCAATTCGAGAGTAGTTTGCGTGAGCAATTCGACGCGGTCGAGGTACCGGCGGTGGTCGATCCAGCGGCCGTCTTGACCACAGCCAAGTCAGCCCGGCGCCACCACAGCCGACTAATGATGGTCGGTGCGGCCGCCATGATTGTCGTCGTGGGCTTGGCCAGCCTGGCCGTGGTACGGGCCTTGCCCGGCGGCGCGGCCGGCGGGGGTGGAGCGCTGGCCGCGCCGAGTGGGTCTGCTCGGCCGACGACCCAGGTGACCGTCACTCTGCCTGACGGGTCGGTCGTGGTCACCACCGGGCCGATCGATCCAAACAACCCGGATAGCTGGGTCAGCATCGCCGACGAGGCCAGCAACCCGAGTACGTACGTCGGGTCGGACAGCTACCCCGCCGGATTGGTACCGAACGCTTCGACCGACCTGTCGTACATCGTGGCCAATCCCGGCCTGACCGACCTGACCGGTGTCGTCGTGGTCGACGTCTGGGTCGACTACCTCTGCCCGATCTGCGCCCAGGCCATGACCCGCCTGTTGCCCAGCCTGGACCAGTTAATGGCCAGCGGCCAGGTGCAACTGCGCTATCACCTGATGACTTTCCTCACCCAGACAACGAAATCGTCGGGCAGTACGCAGGCGGCCGTCGCGGCCAGTTGTGCCGACACAGTCGGGGCCTTCGCGGCCTACAGCGCGGTCCTCTTCGCCCAGCAACCGCCGGATGAAACGCTCGGTTTCACGGTGGCTCAACTGCGCGATGACTTCGCCCAACAGGCCGGCATCGCCGGGGATAACCTGACGGTCTTCCAGGCGTGCGTCGACTCCATGGCGACGATCGGCTTCGTTACTGCCACGCAGGTCGTACCGGCCAACGCTGGGGTCAGCGCCGTACCGACCTTCGCCGTCAACGGCCACCCGGTCGCCGATTGGGCGGCAATCCCGCGCGGGGCCGACGCCATGCTGGCGTACTTTCATTCGCTCGGCTAAGTCGGCTGACCGACCCGTCTCCTAAAGCGCGACAATCGGTACAATGGCGTCGAGGCCGGCGAAGTCGTCGGCGTTTCTGGTAGCCAGCGTCAATCCGTTGGCCAGGGCCGTGGCGGCGATCATCATGTCGACGCGGCGAGCGCGGCTTATCCCGCGTCCGCGACCCACGACCGCCGCACAGATCGCGCGGTAGGCCGTCAGTTCAGGTGTCCCGAACGGTAGGCCATCGCCCAGTGCGGCCTGGGCGGCAGCCAATTGGAGTACCGCCGCAGCCGCGGCGGACGGGTCGTTCGAGAATTCGCCTTCGACCAACTCGGCGTAGCACAGGGTGGAGGTGTAGAGGGCGACGGTCTCGTCCGGGTCGCTGATAGCGGCGAAATTCGGCTCTTCGATGAGGAGATTGGTGTCCAAGAGCAGGGAGATCATTGGCCGATCCGTCCGACCGCGTCGCGGCCAGCCTCGATGAACTCCAACAGACGATCTTTGGCTGACTGCGGCAAATCGTTGTTCCACAAACCACGGCGTCTGAGTTCGGCGACTGTCGCTCCGGGTGGTCGCACCGTGGCTGACTTCGCCAGTATGACCCCGGTGTCCCGCCCCTGCAGGCTGATGCGGTAGGCGGTGTCATTCTGCTCGACGTCGCGTACCAGCCGCGACGAGTGTTGCTGCAACTCTCGGATTCCGATAGTCGTGATCGTCATGCCTCGATTGTAGTACATGTGCGGCAAGTCTTGGGACGTGGGGATGTTTCTCCCGTCCCAGATAGAGGTGTATTCCCGATCGAGCCAAACGTCAGACCCCAATGGCTCGGTCCCGCTGCGAGTCAGGAGGTTTTTCGTACCCACCCGGTGCCCGACGGGCCGACTCGAACGGTACCGGCCGAGAAATCACGTCATTCCGGCGGGTTTCGGGTAGATCTTTCGGCCGGAGTCGTTCAGACTGGTCCCACACTCGCCGGTTGGGACCGAGAAATCACCCCCCACTGCATCAGAAGCCTCTCGAATGAGGTGAGACATGACGCGACGGGTCAAGTCAGGGGGCTTTGGCCTGGGTGTGTTAACTTCCCGTGACGTACCAGCGCCAGGGGCGGGCCTGGTCGGCCGGACTGGCGTACGGGATGCCGATTCTCGGGGCGGTACGGATGGCGGTTGGGCGCTGGCCATCGTCCTCCAGCCAGAGGTCCGGCGATGTTGTCAGATCGGCCCGATTGTTGTCCAGAGCCTTGGTCAGGCGGCCGGGGCCAGGAGAGCCCTCGATGCCTCGGATCAGCGCGGCCTGGGGTTGGCCGGCCGGGCCGGTCACGACGTTGAACAGGTGGTGGATGCCGTAGCACAGGTAGACGTAGGCGTGGCCGCCGCGAAGGTACAGCACCTCGGTCCGCTTGGTCCGGCCGACACGGGCGTGACAAGCGGTGTCGGTCTCACCGCGGTAGGCCTCGACCTCGGTGATCCGGCCGCGCCGGACCTCGTCCCCGATCGCGCGGCACAACCACAGGCCAAGCAGCTGTGGGGCGACCTCCAGGACATCGCGGATGAAAAAGTCGACTGGTACCCGCGGGTACAGTACGGTCGCCTGTCCAGCCACCGGGGGCCGCTACCCGGTCTCGAAGCGCCGCAGTGAGGCCTTGACGATCTCCATGAAGAACAGGACGACTAGGGCAAAGCCGAGCGGGATGAGCCAACCGAGCCAGTCGATGGCGGCCGAACCGAACCAAAGGTGGATGATCGGCAGGTAGGCGAAGATGGCTTGAAGTGCGACCAGGATGGCCACCACCAGCCAGACCTTGGGGTTGCCGACGATGGCCTCGCGCCGCAGGCTCGATTCGCGCAGGAAGCGCGAGTTGAACAGGTAGGCCACCTGGCCCAGGGCCAGGGTGTTGACCGCCCAGGTCTGGGCCGTCGCCAGGTCGCCGCCCAGGTACGTCGCCAGGTTGAAGGCCACCAGCGTGGCGGCGGCGATGACGACCGAGGCGAAGGCGATGCGCGGCAGATCGCGGAAGCCGACCAAGGGTGCGTCCGGTCGGCGCGGCGGTCGGGTCATGATGTCGGCCTCGGCCGGTTCGTACGCCAGGGCAAGGGCCAGGGTGATCGATGTCACCATGTTGACCCAGAGGATCTGGACCGGGGCCAGCGGCAGCGTCAGGCCGAAGATGACGGCGACGAGGACGACCAGCGCCTGGGCGCCGTTGGCCGGCAGCAGGAAGAGGATCGACTTGTGCAGGTTGTCGTGGATCCGCCGGCCCTCTTCGATGGCGTGCTCCAGGGTGGCGAAGTTGTCGTCGGTCAGGACGATGTCGGCCGCCTCCTTCGTGGCCTCCGTGCCTTTGATGCCCATGGCCACGCCGACGTCGGCCCGCTTCAGGGCGGGCGCGTCGTTGACGCCGTCGCCGGTCATGGCGACGATCTCGCCGTTGGCTTGGAGGGCCTTGACCAGGCGCAGCTTGTGCTCTGGCGAGGTACGCGCGAAGACCTGGGTACGGTCGACGATCTGGCGCAGCTCCTTGTCGGTGGCTTGTTCGAGCTCGGCCCCGGTGACCGCCGTCGAGTCGGAGCCGCCCGAGGGGATAATTCCCATTTCGGCGGCGATGGCGCTGGCCGTCCCGGCGTGGTCGCCGGTGATCATGGTGACAGCAATACCGGCCGTGTGGCAGGTGGCGATGGCGGCGATGGCCTCGGGCCGCGGCGGGTCCTGGATGGCGGCCAGCCCGAGAAAGGTCAGGTCGGCCAGGTCGGCGTGGTCAAGCGAATGAGACGCGGGGTCAGACCCCGTGTTCCAGTGACGGAAAGCGGCGCCCAAGACGCGGTAGCCCAAGGCCGACTCGGCCGCGATCCGCTCCTCCCACCAGGCCCGGTCGAGCGGCTGGCTGTCCGTACCTTGTACGGATGACCGATCGAGCAGCCGGTCGGGTGCGCCGATGACGAACAGGCCAACCTCGTCCGGCCCTAGCCGATTGAGACTGGCAGAGTACTTGTGCTCGGAATCGAACGGCAGTTGCGCCAGGCGGGGCCAGACCGTGGCATCGACCCCGGCCTTGAGCCCGAGCGTACGCAGGGCTCCCTCGGTCGGCTCGCCGACCAGTCGCCACTGGTCGCCATCTGGCTGGACGACCGCGTCGACCGTGACGGCGCCGGCGCGAACGAACGCCGCCAACTCGGCCTGGGACGTGGGGACGGTTCCGGCGTCCCAATCGAGCGGGCCGACCGGCGAGGCACCTTGGGACGTCGGAACCGTCCCCATGTCCCAGCGGGTGATGTCGCCGACCGGCGCGTAGCCGAGACCGGAGATGTCGTAGATGCCCTCGGTCGTGACCACCTGGCGTACCGTCATCTCGTTGGTCGTCAACGTACCGGTCTTGTCCGAGCAGACGCGGGTGACGGCGCCGAGGGTCTCGACGGCCGGCAGGCGGCGGATGATGGCGTGGCGCCGGGCCATCTGCTGGACGCCGAGGGCCAGGGTGATGGTGACCAGGGCCGGCAGGCCCTCCGGGATAGCCGCCACGGCGAAGCCGATGGCCGCCGACGTGACATCGGCGAACGGCAGGTTGTGGGCCAGCTTGCCGATCAGCACCATAACGACAACCATGGCCGCGATGATGAGGGCCAAGACCTTGCCGAAGCGAGCGATTTGCCTGGTCAGGGGCGTATCGAAGACATCGATCTGGCTCAGCATCGTCGTGATGCGCCCGATCTCGGCCCGCGCGCCGGTGGCCGTGACAACACCAACGCCACTGCCGGAGGCCACGAGGGCCGAGGAAAACAGCATCGAACTGCGGTCGCCAACCCCGGCCTCAGCCTCGACCGGGTCGGTGGTCTTGGCCGCCGGTTCGGCCTCACCGGTCAGGGCGGCTTCCTCGACCCGCAGGTTGTTGGCTTCGAGCAGCCGCAAGTCGGCCGGGACGCGGGCACCGGACCGGACGCGAACGATGTCGCCCACCACGAGGTCCTCGGCCGGCAGGGATGTCCAGTCGCCATCCCGTTTGACTTGAGCCTTGGTCGACAGCATCGAGCGAATGGAATCGAGCGCTTGTTCGGCCCGCCCCTCCTGGATGAAGCCGATAGCGGCGTTGATGAAGGCCACCGCCAAGATGACGCCGAAGTCGATCCACTCGCCCATGGCCGCCTTGAGGGCGGCCGCGCCCAGCAGGATGTAGATCAGGATGTCGTCGAAGTGCTTGATGAAGCGGACGATGGCCGAGTCGCGCCGCCCGGTCGGTACGGCGTTCGGACCGTCGCGGGTCAGCCGGCTGGCCGCTTCGGCGGTACTCAGGCCGTCGATCGTGCTGTTCAGGCCCGCCAAGACCGCACTGGCCTCGGCGGCGTGAGGTTGCTCAATCGGAGCTTGTACCAGCGTCGTCATGGCCGTCCTCCCACGATTCAACAGTCGCCTAATCCAACACTATCATTGCTTGACTAGGTGGAAGACCGCCGATGGCCAGTGGCGGGCGGACCGGTTCAACCAAGCCAAACGGTCTACACCTCGGGCGCCACCGACTGCTCGGCGGCCGCTTTGGCCAGCGACCGCTTGGCGACGAACTGGTAGTACGCCAGCGTGATAATCAGCCAGACGGCACCGGCCAGCATCGTCTTCCAGCCGTCCTGAATGAAGAACTGGCCAATGAAGACCAGGGCGATCAAGACGACCGCCACCCACTGCAGAGCCGGGGTGAACGGCGCCTTCCACTTCAGGTCGTCCGGGCGGTCACGCAGCACGATCTTGCGCATGCCCGGTTGAGCCAGCACGATCATCAGCCAGGCGAAGAGGAAACCGAAACCGGAGACGCTGGCTAGCCAAATGTAGGCCGAGTTCCAGAAGTACGCCACCAGGGCGCCGACGAACAGTACGGCACAACAAGCCACGGCCGCCGCGACCGGCACCTTGCGCTTGGCGTTCACCTTCGAGAAGATCGCCGGGAAGTAATGGTCACGCGACAAGGAGTAGAGCATGCGTGACGTGGCGTAGACGCCCGTGTCGATGCAGGACAGGGCGGCCGTCAGGACCACGAAGTTCATGATGTTGCCCATCACCGGGCCACCCAGTGCCTGGAAGGCGACGACGTATGGGCTGGTGTCGGTATTGGCCATGTTTTGCCACGGCACCACCATGACAAGGACGGTGATCGAGATAACGTACAAAACAACAATCCGGACGACGGTGCCGGTCAGGGCCCGCGGGATGTCGCGCGCCGGGTTGTGGCTCTCTTCGGCCGCCGTACCGATGGCCTCGGTACCGCCGTAGGAAAACATGACGATCAGCATGGCGCCGATGATGCCGGCCACGCCCAGCGGCGCGAAGCCGGGGGTGTCAGACCCGGCGCCCCAGAGGTTCGAGAAGTTGGCGTCTTGGATGTGCAGCCCGAGGACAGCGACGCAGCCCCAGACAATGAAGCCAATCAGCGCAACGACCTTGATCAGCGATAGCCAGAACTCGACCTCACCGAACACCAGGACGCCGATGATGTTAACCACGGTCATCAAAGCTGCGACGACCAGGCTAAACACCCAGATTGGTACGACCGGGAACCAGAGGTGGAGGAAGGTACCGGCCGCGATCGTCTCGGAGGCCGGGCCGATCAGGAAGGCGAACCAGTAGGTCCAGCCGGTGACGAAACCGGCCCGCGGGCCCATTGTCTTCGCGGCGTAGACCTGGAACGACCCGGCCACCGGCGTGGCCACCGCCATCTCCGACAGCAGCGCCATGACCAGGATGGTGATGAAGCCGCCGAGGAAGTACGAGATGACGACGGCCGGACCGGCCATCTGGATGGCACCGCCGGCGCCGAGGAAGAAGCCGGCCCCAATGACACCACCGATCGAAATCATCGTCAGGTGGCGGCCTTTCAGGTCGCGCTTCAACTCCTGATCGGTCTTGACGTTGCTGCTGGCGTCAAGTTTGACGGGTTCTTGAGACATCGTGACTCCTGTGGTTGGGTTAGTTGGCTGGCGTGAGACGTGGGGTCTGACCCCATGTCTCACTCCTGATGGGTTGCGGGGTCAGGCTTGGCTGGCCGGTACTTGCTCGATGAAACTGCGGGCGATATCACCGCGGCGCATGAAGACCACATCATCGAAGCGCTGGGCGTAGGCGATGAAGCGGGCCAGGCCATCGGACCGGGCCGGGTTGCCGGTGATGCGCGGGTGCAATCCGATCGACATCATCCGGCCGCAGTCATCGCCATCTTCACGCAGCCGGCGCAGCGTCGCCTTGGCGGTGTTGAAGAAATCCTTCGGCGAGCTGTAGCCCATGCCCATGATGTACCGGGCGTCGTTGACCACCAGCGAGTACGGCACCACCAGGTGGTCCTTGTCGTCGACCCGCGTCCAGAAGGGCAGATCGTCGCCGTAGTAGTCCGAGTCGTAGAGGAAGCCGCCCTCCTCGACCACCAGTTGGCGGGTGTTGACGCTCATCTCGCGGCAGTACCACCCGAGCGGGCGCGTGCCGACCGACTCGGTGATCGAGGCGACCGCCAGCCGGATGGCCTCGCGCTCCTCGTCGCGCTTCATCTCATAATGGTTTGACCAGCGGTAACCGTGGCCGACGACGTCGTCACCGCGGGCGGCGATCTTGGCGGCCACAGCCGGGTTGCGCATCAGGGCGACGGCCGCGCCGAAGATGGTGGCCGGTACCCCGGCGGCGTCGAAGACGCGGAAGATCCGCCAGATGCCGGCCCGGGCGCCGTACTCGTACATCGACTCGACCGCCAAGTCGCGCTGGCCGTCGACGTGCCACGGCATCTCGTACATCTCGTCGTTCATGGCGTCGCCCATCGGGTAGGTCTTTTCCGACCCCTCTTCATCGTTGACGACGATGTTGATGGCGACCTTGGCGCCGCCGGCCCAACGCACCACCGGCGGGTGTTCGCCGTAGCCGATCAGGTCGCGGGCCGGGCCGGGAATCCCGGTCATGTCATCGGTGGTCTTGAAGAACTGAGGATTGAGTTCCATCCGGGTGTCCTTTGCTCGTGGCCTGGCGGCCGTGACTACTGACGGCCAGGCTGGCACCCCCTCGTACCGCCGGCCGGCCGTACCATGCGATTGACTTGTACGCGTTTGACTTCACCCGACTGCGGGCCGAATAGGGTCACACTAGCACTGACCAGACAGCCCGACCAGGGGTTATGCCCCTTGCGCCGGCCCGCCGCCGGACTAGCCCAACTTCTGATACCCTGGGGGGTATGTCTACACGGATCAAACTCGCCCTTGCGGCCTTGTTCGTGGTGCTGACGGCCACAGTGGCGGGCTGCTCGGCCAACTCAGTCGACGCCAGCAACGCCACTATTATCGATGTCAGGACAGCGGCTGAATACGCCCAGGGACACCTGCAGGGCGCAGTCAACATCGACGTTCAGTCGGCCGGCTTCGCCAACCAGATCGCTGCACTGCCCAAAGACGGCACCTACTTGGTGTACTGCCAGTCGGGCGTGCGGGCGGGACAGGCCAAGACCATCATGAACCAGGCCGGTTTTAGCCATGTCACCAACCTCGGCGGCATCCAGGCGGCCTCCTCGGCCACCGGCTTACCGATTGTCACCTGAGCCCTGGCAGACCCAGCGTCAACCACAAGGAAACGGTTTACGATCAATCACAGGGTTGCGCCAACGTGCGTCGCGATATACCCTAGGGGGTATAACACACGGTCGGTCATGACCCCTGGACACCTCACATTGGAGTGAACATGGCTACTCTCCTCATCCTCGGGGCTGGCGTTGCCGGCCACACGGCGGCTCTCCACGCCAAGCGTCTGCTTGGCTCAGGGCACAAGGTCGTCGTGGCCGCACCCAATTCGCAGTGGAACTGGATTCCGTCGAACATTTGGGTTGGCGTCGGCAAGATGACTCAGGCGCAGGTGACCTTCCCGTTGGCACCGATCTATCGGCGCAAGGGCATCGAGTTTCACCAGGGCCTGGCGACCGAGATCCACCCGGAGGGCGGCGACGGGCACCAGCGGCCGTACGTCATCGTCAAGTCGACGGCGCCGGACACGGCGGGTGCCGAGGAGGCCATCGAATACGACTACCTGATCAACGCCACCGGCCCGAAGCTCAACTTCGGCGCCACCGAGGGGCTCGGTCCTGACGGCGGGTACACCAACTCCGTTTGTACCGCGCCGCACGCCGTCGCCGCGTCGGGCAATCTGAAAGCGGCCATCGAGCGTCTGCGGGCCGGCGAAAAACTGCGCTTCGTCATCGGCATGGGCCACGGGACGTGTACCTGCGAGGGTGCGGCTTTCGAGTACACCTTCAACGTCGACCACGTCCTGCGCGAGGCCGGCGTACGCGACAACGCCGAGGTCGTGTTCCTGACCAACGAGGCCACGCTGGGCGACTTCGGTGTCGGCGGGCTGACCTTCACTCAGCAGGGGTACCAGCAGACCTCGAAGATGTGGGTTGATTCGCTCTTCCGCGAGCGCGACGTCGAGGCCGTCCTGGGTGCGCACTGCTCCAAGATCGAGCCCGGTGTCGTCCACTATGAGCAGCTCGACGGTTCGACCCACGACCTGACCTTCGACTTCGCCATGCTCTTGCCGCCCTTCCGCGGCGCTGACCTCAAGGCCTTTGACGCCGAGGGCAATGACATCTCTGACAAGGTCTTTAACCCGGCCGGCTTCCTCAAGGTTGACGCCAATTACGCCGCCGGCGCCTACGAAAACTGGCGGGCCTCCGATTGGCCGAAGACCTATCAGTCGCCGGCGTACAACAACATCTATGCCGCTGGTATCGCGTTCGCGCCGCCGCACCAGATTTCCCAGCCACGGACCAGCCCGAACGGTACGGTCATCACGCCGGCGCCGCCGCGGACCGGGATGCCGTCCGGCATCATCGCCAAGGCGGTCGTCATGACCATCGCCGACCGGCTGGCCGGCAAGACCTCGCCGGCGCACGAGGCCTCGATGACCCGGATGGGGGCGGCCTGTGTCGCTTCGGCCGGCGCCAGCTTCTTCAAGGGTTCGGCCGCCGCTATGACGATGCACCCGGTTGTACCCGACTGGGAGACCTACCCGAAGACGGGGCGTGACCTCAAAGGTACGTCGGGCGAGATCGGCCTGGCCGGCCACTGGGTCAAGTACATGCTGCACGTCTTGTTCATGTGGAAGATGAAGGCGCGCCCGCTCTGGTCCCTGATCCCAGAGTGACCCGCCCAACCGATCTTGACAAGGAAAATGACATGACGATGATTGATTCGCAGGCCGCCGCCGAGATCGCGGCCGCCCCGCTGCCCACCCAAAAGACGCTGAACGGTCGGCGCAACGTGCCCTACCAGTTCCTCCGCTTCATTGCCATCAACCTGAAGATGATCCGGGTGATTGGCGCCGGCCACCACGCCGCCGGCGACTGGTCCCCTCCGGGGACTGCCGGTCCCGCCTGACCCGACGTGTCCGGGCGGACTACCGCTTGTGGAACAGGCGCTGGGTTTGGTACACCGGGTCGCAGGTGACGTTGAGGCCGAGCTGGCGCAGGACGTTGGTGTCGACTTGCGACAAAATGACCGTCGAGTGGAATTCGGCCTTGTCCAGTTGCGGTAGTTGTTTCATGACCAGCTCGGCCACCGGGTTGGTGGCGGCGCAGATCGCCAGCGCGATCAACAGTTCGTCGGTGTGCAGCCGGGGGTTGTCGTTGCCGAGGAAGCCGACCTTGAGTTTCTGAATCGGCTCGATCACGACCGGCGAGATGATGGGCATACGGTCGTCGATGCCGGCCAGGTGTTTCAGCGCATTCATGAGGACGGCCGATGAGGCGCCGAGCAGTTCGGAGGTCTTGCCGGTCAGGATCGTACCGTCGACCAGCTCAATGGCCGCGCTGGGCGAGCCGGTCAGGGCCGCCTTGTCGCGCGCGGCCGGTACGGTGGCCCGGTCGAAGGCCGAGGTCTCGGACTTGTTCATCAGCAGTTCGAGTTTGCTGACCGGCGCCCGGTCGGTCAGCCCGGCGGCGAAATCGCACTGGACCTTAAAGTACCGCCGGATGATCTCCTGGCGCGAGGCCTCGGCGCAGACGGCCTCGTCGGTGATGCACGACCCGACCATGTTGACGCCCATGTCGGTCGGCGACTGATACGGGCTGTCACCCCAAATCGTCTTGAAAATCGAGTTGAGTACGGGAAACATCTCGACGTCGCGGTTGTAGTTGACGGCCGACACGCCGTAGGCGGCCAGGTGGAACGGGTCGATCATGTTGACGTCGTTGAGGTCGGCCGTGGCCGACTCGTAGGCCAGATTGATCAGGTGATTCAGCGGCAGATCCCAGATCGGGAAGGTCTCGAACTTGGCGTACCCAGCCTTGATGCCGCGCTGGTGCTCGTGGTACAGCTGCGACAAACAGGTCGTCATCTTGCCGCTGCCCGGCCCGGGCGCGGTCACGACGACCAACGGCCGGGTGGTCTCGACGTAATCGTTCTTGCCAAAACCGCTGTCGGACAGCGTCAGCGGGATGTTGGTCGGGTAGTCGGCGATGTAGTTCAGCTTGTACACCGTCATGCCGAGCTGTTCGAGGTACGCCTTGAAGTGGTCGGCCGCCGGTTGGCCGAGGTACTGGCTGATGACGACGCTGCCAACGTACAGCCCGGACTGGCGGAAGGCATCGATCAGGCGCAAGACGTCGTCGTCGTACGAAATCCCGGTGTCGCCGATGACCTTGTTCGACTCGATGGTGGCAGCGTTGATGGTGATGACGATTTCGGCCTGGTCGGCCAGGGTCTTGAGCAGCTCAACTTTGCTGTCGTGCCCGAAGCCGGGCAGGACGCGGGCGGCGTGGTAGTCGTCGAACAGCTTGCCGCCGAATTCGAGGTAGAGCTTGTGGCCGAACATCTCGATCCGCTTGGTGATGTTCTCCGACTGGAGTCTCAGATACTTCTCGTTGTCGAACCCGACGCGGTACATAGTCAACCCTTCGCTGGCACCAGGCCGAGCCGGCCCTGCGGGGGGTCAGGCCGTTCGCTCTGGTACCAGGTTCGACAATAGCCGGTCAGCCCGCCCGGTACGCCCGAACGCGCCGCTCAGTTCAGCCCGATTGGCCGGGCGATCGGGAGGGCTTGAACCCGTCGGTACCATCCTTGGGTAAGGGACATCACGCTCTTTGGGAAATACTGAACATTACAACTAGTCATGAGGGGGCCCATGCTAGCGCAGCCGACAGGTGCCGGCCGGCCGACTGTACCCCGTCCAACCCGACCGGGCGGACGGCGTGGGCTCATCACCATTGTCTTGGCGCTGATCGTCGGTACCGGCCTGGTGACGCTGGCCCTGTGGCAGTCCCAGACCACCCAGGGCGCCATCGTCCTCGGCGGTGAACTCAAGCTGACGTTGGGCGACGTGACGTGGGCGTGCGCTGACCAGTGTACCGACGGTGACGTGACCGACCTGGCCGCGCTGGCGCTCGGCCCGGGCCAGTCGATCGTTCTTCGTCAAAGCGTTCAAAGTGACTTCATCGGCGACAACCTCGTGGTGTCCCTGACCGCCGACCTGACCGATCCCCCGGCTGGCTGGGCGGCCAGTTGGCACATCGACTTGGCAGGTGGCACGACTCTGCCGGACAGTGGCGACCTCGCGCTGGGTCAGACCATCGTCGTTCCGCCAGACCTGGAGGGTGTCGCCCGTAGCTGGACGGTCGTCGTGACCCTGACCGCGCCCGCCGACTCGGCGGAGTGGATCGATCCCTCCACCCAAACCCCGCCTGACACCAGTGTCGGCTTCGGCCAACTGACCATCACGGCCAACCAACTGCGCTGCGGCCCGGGTTTCGACGTGGCTTGCCCGGGATCGGAGGTGGTCGATGACTAGTCGTACGACCGCCCGCGGGCGTCGCTTCGCCGAGCCGCGCCGGCGGACCAACCACCGTATCGGCCTGGCCGTTGGGCTCGGCGCCGTGCTGGCGGCCCTCGCCATTGGGCCGGCGGCGACCGTCGCCCTCTGGTCCGATACCGTGGCGACGGCTGACCTCACCGCCAACCGGGCGACCTTCGGCTTCTCCGTCGCGCGCGGGGCGGTGGTCGACATTGCCACCTCGGGCGCCGACACGGTCGCGCTCAGCTTCGGTACGGCCGAGGCCGAGACCATGTTGGCGGCCGGCCCGGACGCCAACGGTCAGTTTGGCCTGGCCGTACCCTTCGACGTCACCATGGCGACCTCGGCCGGCTACGGGCTGGACTACGCCATGGCCTTGCCGCAACCCGGCTCGACGTCGGTCCTCGGCCTGGGCGGGGCCAGCCCGAGCTTCTTTAGGGTGAGCGACCCGAGCGGCTGTACGGTGGCGGCGGCCGAGTTGGCGACGGCCTACACCTCCGGTACCACCGTCACCGGCCTGGACCCGGCCTCGACGGCGCCCGAGACCCTGGTCCACCACTGGTGCGCTGTTTTCACGATCACGCCACCGCAGTACGAGAACACCGCCCAGGCCAGCGGTACGGACGCGCTCGGCCGGCCGATCACCAGCGCGGCCACACCCGAGGCCTCCTGGATGGCCTACGTCGTCCCCGATCCCGCCACCGAACCAACGACTTCCGTGACGCTCAGCCCGAGTGTTCACGCGGGCTGTCCCGCCTGAGACAGACCGACTTGAACCAACCAGGCAAGCTGAAATGGCCGGGCCTACCACCGGACACTCAGTTCCCTACCAGCGATCGAGCCGCGCTCGGTCCGCCAACGGTAGCCCGAGGGCGAATTGCCCAACACAACAAGGAGAGAAAATGACACAACAACCGGCCAAACGGCGCAACGCGGCTATCGCTGCTGTCACTGGCGCCATCCTTTTGGTGGGCGGTTCGACCTACGCGCTGTGGTCAGCGTCCGACGGCCTTGCGGGCGGCAGCATCACCGCAGGCAACCTCGACATCGCGGCCCTCGCTACCAACGCCTGGGACGTTTCGTCCGATCGGAGCGATGGAACGGACCCCGTCGTGACGGCGGAGACCGCGGAACTCGCGGAGGACGGCATCACCCTGGAAGACATGACGGGACACCTCATCGATGACCTGGCCAATTGGCGCATGGTCCCGGGCGACACGGTCGCTCTGACCTTCCCCTACGAGGTGACGCTGCTGGGTGACAACCTGGTGGCCTCGCTGACCATGCCCGGCGTGCCCAGCCTGGTCTCGGCGAGCGACTTCGGCGGTGGGTCCAAGGTCGTGTCGGACCTGACCTACGAGTATCAGATGTTCGACGCCACCGGCGCCTCGCTCGGTGATCGGGCTCCTCTGGGGACCAGCGACTTCATCTCGTCGTACTACCAAGCGTCGAATGAGGGGCAATCCGGCGGCGTGGTGGATGGCGACGGCACGGTGATTCCGATCATCGACGTCGACGCCACGAACGGCAACTCGGCCGTGGTGGTCTTCGTCCTGTACGTCACCTTCGACTCGGCGTCGGCCGACCAGGGCCAGGAAGACACCGGCAGCGTTCTGACGCTGGCCTCATCTGTCACCGCCACGCTGACCCAGGTTCGTTGCACCCCGGATACGGCGGAGAGCAACTTCCCGGTCTGCCAGGTGCAGACCTAAACCCCACGTGAGGCGGGCCCCTGCGTCCTGGGCATCGACCCAGGCCGGGGGCCCGGCCCCACCACTCACCACCCAACACCAACACCTCAACCCACCCTTCAGGAGGACCCCATGGCCCGCGCCACCCGCTCGACCCACTGGCTGAAAGGCATTGCCAGCGGTGTTTTGGGGGCTGTTACCATCGCTGTCCTGGCTCTGGCCGCCGTCTTGATTGTCGTACCGAAAGTCGCCGGCGGCATGAGCCTGACCGTCCTGACCGGCTCGATGGCGCCGACCATCCAACCGGGCGACGTCGTCGTCACCAGGGGTGTCAACCCCGAGCAGGCCCAGACCCTCCAGGTCGGCGACGTCATCACGTTCTTGCCGTACGCCGACGACCCGATGCTGGTGACCCACCGCATCATCGGCAAGACGGTCGGGCACGACGGTTTCGCCTTCATCACGCAGGGCGACGCCAATAATGTGGTCGATAGCTGGGGTCCGGTCGAGGACTACCAGATTCGCGGTGCGCTGATGTTTACCGTACCGAAGGTCGGCTACCTCCAGCAGTGGCTGGGCTCGGCCAAAAACTGGGTACTACCGGCGGTTGGCCTCGGCTTGATCGGCTACGCCATCGTCGCCTTCAGCTTGAGCCTGCGCCGCGGGCAGACCGAGCCGGCTGCCGCTACCAACCGCGGGCCGCAGCGGGCCGTGACGGAATAGACCACAGTGAAGGCTGCCCGAGTACTCGCACTGGCCACGGTCGCGCTGACCGTGGCCCTGGGCCTGCCCGACCAAGCCCAGGCGACGCCGATCGGCGCGGGTACGTCAGACTTCACGATCGCCTGGGACGGGCCGACCACCAGCCTCAGCTGGCAAGGTGACGCCTACGCCGTCGCCACGGCCAGTTTCCTCGGCTCGGCGGTGGCCGTGCCGGGCGACCAGGTCCAACGTACGGCCATCATCGCCAACGCCGGC
>Ga0123357_10005041_pt1 | contig 15716 bp, 11 predicted proteins | sample TergutEmb28metaG_FD_89873 | JGI IMG/M metagenome (GOLD analysis project Ga0123357, IMG submission 89873) | Embiratermes neotenicus P4 segment gut microbial communities from Petit-Saut dam, French Guiana - Emb289 P4 | ecosystem: Host-associated > Arthropoda: Insects > Digestive system > Gut ... | reverse complement strand
CACACACACACACACACACACACACACACACAAACACTCTTTAAGACTGCATTTTATATGGCATTAAATTCTAGCACGAACGGTTGACGTAGTCTAATGTTTCTTACAGGTTCTTTCATATCTCTTATTTCTGTGGAGTCAGCAACACAAGTACTGTCATATCTCAACAACACAAAATACAGTTAGACACAAATAAATTACGTTTTACAATTTTACAGCATCATCTTGCTTTCTCGAGTGGGTACAAAACACAAATTTTTTTAACCAAAAACACAAGAAATTCAAGTGTTCTGACAACATGTTATGATTTACATTTCCACACTTAATGTTTTATCTGAATATTCCAAACAGAACACAACACCTCAAAAAATCGCACTTCCATTGCTGTGATAAAAATACCCACACAGGGTTCAAGTGCTGAGATGGTATGCTGTGTTGATGGGCTATCTGTTTGTGATGTTTCTACAGATGGTGTCATCTTCATCTTCGTGGACTTCTTGCATCCTGAAGATGATAGCATCATGATCCTTCAAACATTGGGATACACTAGGCCACCTGACACAGCATCACATACTGCACGATTTGAATCCTCATCAACACCACTGTGAGAGCACCAGGCCGAGCGCAGGGCATTAGTCAGCCCAACTTAACCATAATAATATGACCATGTTCTCTTCAGTATGGTTAGACAATAGGCCATACCCAGAACTGCAGCAATACTGACCAGTAAGATGCTGCCATGCATTGACACAATTTTTTGCACGCTCCCGACAGTAATGCGGCTGTACACATTTGCAGCATTGACAAAGGGACGATGAATCTGGTAACATGTGGTCACAATATATAGTCATATGCAGTAAAACATCCATACAGCAGTACCCAGAGGGAGCTATTTATTTAAAGACCACAACTGGATCTCAATACAATCCCAAATAAATTCTGATCATTGAAGACAAGATTCAAAATGATATATCAGTGCATTTAGTGTATTACCCATTCATTTAATAATTCCATTGTTATAATTACATTATAACAATGTATCAATCTTCATATTATTTATTTTCATTCTCATAAATGAACATCTTCAACATATCGTTCACTGAATGCAATAATGGCACAATCCAAAAATTGGCAATTTGGAGTTGATACTACAGTAGAGGTAAAAAATACAAGAACTAGATCTGACAATAAAGGTATCTACAGGGTTATGTTTTGACAGAGAAGTGTGCCAGTATTATTGGATGTAGCTGTTATACTTCTGAGCTAAACTGTAGTATTAATTCCAAATGGGCACTTTTGAGTTGTGCAAATATTGCATTCAGTGACCGATAAGCAAAAGCAGTTCAAAGCTTTCACATATAGCAAGCACATTTCAATTCCCTACAACAGTGGCCTTCAAAATGTTCATAGCTGCGGAACCCTCACGAGCTGACTGAAATTTTCATGGAACCTATGTAAATCAAAAACATTAATTTTTTAGTGCAAAAATGAAACAGATCTTTTTAGAACACAAACTTTTTGGCACACTTATGACAAATAGCATGTTACTGTTTGTGAACTACAGTAGAAATAAGCCCAGTGCTGATCATGCACAAAGATGGGGAGGAAAACAAAGGATGCAATTAAACTTATCAAACTTATGTTCTCCAATTTCATTACAAATAAATAAGCTTGTGGAAGCCCACCAGGGTTCCAAGGAACACAGTTGGAGTATCTTTGCTGTTCACTTTTGACTTCTTTTGACACTTGTAAATGATTATGATGTATACCTCTGAAGGATATTTGGAGTAAAGAACTTCACAGCAAATTAATGCTATTAAATAAGAACAGATGATTCAGATGGACCTTAAGAACCACTATAAACTGAAAATCACATTTTTCAATAGTAACTTTATTATACTAATTACTAAAACAATGGAAGTATTTGGTGAGATTATGTTACCAAACGTGATTTTTGAAAATCACTAACACCATTTTATCCTTTTCCTTAACACCTTGCCGTTGGGCCATGAGGAAACTCGTGATTGCTGTTCCGTGCGTTGTTGACAGGTCAAGAATTTCGTTTTCTTACACTTTGTCCTGCATATGTGTTTGTTAGCTGCTCTGGCTCACTTATCCCTTCAAAATTATTGACAGCTTGATGCAGGCTGCTTTGGTCTCAAGTTACAAACAAGCAGATCAGTCCTGACCCCCTATTTTTAGAACCATAAGACCGCAACAGAGAGACCAATCATTCAGATACTCTCTCCATTTTCCTTCAGTTGCAACCGTGGCTTTGCGTAAGAATGTTCTGCAGAGGACGATATTTTGTGAGTTACATGTGGATACACGTTCTGATGTCTCTGATTATAGTGATAATGAAAGTTTGGACAGTGATGTCCCCACAACCAGTTCACATAACAATCGCTATCTTCTACTGGTCCACTGACCCCACAGTTTCCACACCCATTTTTTCTCACAGCTATCAACACAATTTTTATAACAGTGTGAGATTAGATCAGACATTGCTAGACAGAAACATGAGAGTCTGTGGCACTATGAGGGCTAATAAAGGCATTACACGTGACCTAGTAGGGAAAGGCAAGCACTTGAAAAAATCGAAGTCAGCGTTCCGGAGGAATGGTGACATAATGGTGCACGTGTGGAAGGACAAGACTTGGGTGAATGACAGGTACGATCCATGATGCAACAATTGTAAACAAAGGGAGGAAAGATAGGAAAACAAACATGGAAATAAAGAAGCCTTGTGCTGTTGTCCTGTACAATAAATTCATAAAGGATGTAGACAGGGTAGACCAGTACCTCAGTAATTACTGTAGACAGGGCAGACCAGTACCTCAGTAATTACTGTAGACAGGGCAGACCAGTACCTCAGTAATTACTGTAGACAGGGCAGACCAGTACCTCAGTAATTACTGGAGACAGGGCAGACCAGTACCTCAGTAATTACTGGAGACAGGGCAGACCAGTACCTCAGTAATTACTCAGTTCTGAAGAAAACTGTAAAAAAGGTGGTACTATATCTGCCAAACTGTCTGCTCTTCAATGCATTTTTTGTGTACAGGACACTAAATACAAGGTAAAGTGCAAGAACTTCCTGCATGAGGTAGGAAGGTCCTGGATATCAGAAGTCCAGAATTGAAGTGAGTCAAGTTCTGATGACTTTCAATTGCCAGAGAATGGGGCCTAAACAGGACCCACCAGGCAGACTTTCCAGTGATTTCACAGAATACGCAAACTTGAAAGAATTGTTGGTGGTGGGGAGGGAAACAAGAAGTATCCTGCAAGACAGTGTAAAGTGTGCAGTGTGTGCTGCACATAAAGTGTGTGCTGCACGTAAGGTGTGTGCTGCACATAAAGTGTGTGCTGCATATAAGAAGCAAAGTGAAACTAGAAACATTTGTAAAGTCTGCGTTGTTCTGCTTCACAAAGGGTCTTGTTTTGAGAAATACCATTCGGTGATGAACAACTAGACTATCTATATGCAGCTTCTGAAGTCTCGGGCTCAGGAGCATAATCTACAGTGTCAAAATGCGAGCAAGAATATGTTATGGGGTTGAACATTCAAAGTATTTAAAATGTCTGAGAACTGGGGATATTGAATTATATGACCATCCGGTCGGCAAGGTGTTAAGATGAAATAAAATCCAATATTATTTCCACCGATGTGGCAATATTTCATAAACAGAACGGTTTAAACACAGAATGTGGAGTCAGCCTAAATCACAAAATGATCAAAGAGACATACCTTATTAGTGATAGAATTCCTCTTCAAAACATTAAACTTCTATAATAAGTACCAACAATTCTGTTACAAGAAATCACATGTCACAATTAGGTATGAATTACTAATTTCACTTTTGCTAAAGCCTTCTTGAAATTACCCATCATGAAGTGTGAGATGAGAAATGACCATAAGTCACTGAAATACATATATATATACAACTGCACACACAAACATGGATGGGTATGAAACTTTAGAACAAACCCCCTTAGAAAGAATGCTAGTGAGATATCACCATCAGGTGGAGGAGCCATTAAATGGTGCAAAGTATGTGTAACTGTTGTATCAAAGAAACTGGTGGTTTCATTTTGAGGTTTTCTAACCATTCCCATCAGTTATGTGCACCATAATTTACCTCACTTGACCACCACATAAGAATTCTGCCGAATCTGTTCATTTTACATTTGTTTGTTTTGTTCTGAGGTTTTCTATCCATCCCTGTTGTGCTTGTTTGTTTGTTTGTGTGTGTATATATATATACACACACACACATAATGACTGTAATGATGACACAGAGCATTGTACTGTAATGACAGAGTACTGTATGTATTTTAAACAAGCAGTACAATGATTACTGCTCATTAACTTTTTGATATCTTGTTTAAGTGACTCAATTTATGGCTTTTGTATCTCTATTTTAATGCCAAAAGGGGTGCACTACTTGGCAGATGTGAAGGTACACTCATGAGGCAGCTCTTTGGCTCCTCACTGTGCCCACAGATAAGGCTTATTTCTGTACACAGTAGGGTACTGAATACAACAGCAATTCACTTGACAACTCAATTTCACAAGGTGAATAAGGTAATCATACTTGTTTTTGTGCCAGACATCAAGATAAATGTGTTTCTAAATTAATTTTGAATTTACATGGACAAGCATTTGGGTAAAATGACGTTATATTCAAAATACTAAAGGATGCCTACAAACTTAAATTTATGCATCTTTCTCTGTGCACTTGTATACATAATGCTTCAATAAAGACCAATATATTGCACAATGGAAAAAAAAAAACAACATTTTTATATTCTTCCTACATATCTGGGTCAGGATGGGTCATCACTGACAAGATCTTTTAGAATACAGAGTATAAATTACTTGAGTAATACAATAAAATATTGTTGTCTTAAATCAGCTGACATGTTACAGAATACAACACATCAGGGGCTGGGAATATTGAGATGACATACTGTTGACAGTTTTGTAATGCCCTTTTGTCACCATGTGTGTGCCACAGACTGAATAATAATGTAACCAAGACACTACATGAGCTTTTTTTTTTTTTTGGTTCCTAAACGGCCATCTTCAGGGAGACAACTTTCCATATTACCCACATGTAATATCCCTGAAGATGGCCATGTAGGTCAAAACATGTGGCCGTGATCAGTAACTTGCGCATTTTGTTTGTAACATACTGTCTATCATTTTGGCAGTATACACATGTACAGTTTTATTCTCTAATAGGTCAACTGATATAAGGCAATAACTTTTTAATGTAAAACTTACAGAATTTCTACTAGTATTTTATGTGTTCTCCTTTATGATGGTCCAGTTTGGCTGAAACATGCATTAGGAATATAAACCTAATGTTTGTGCTCTACACCGTACTGCATACTGCGTGCATCTTGAGTGGTCAATTATGGATGACTACCATCTTTATCTTCAAAGAAAGAATCTCAGCTACTTGCAACAAAATCAGTGATGTGTTTAATAGCCAGAACTGGAATTGCAAAATAAGGCAGTAAGCGTGCAACTGCCCATGCTGCAACCGATGATGATTCTTCATGCATCCTCATCATTTATCCTGTTGGCAACCCTGCTCCTTGTTTGAACATTATTAAGTTGCTAATCAAAGACCTTATGTGCTAGGAGAAAAGAGGCACAGTGGCAATGCTGAGCAATAACAGACATTCCACACATCAATCACATTTTTTTTCCTAGAAATTGTTTCTTATCAGAAAAGAAGAAGAAAGCTTATCTGGGTGGATTTATTAATGAACTAAGCTGCATACCATGAAGCTAGAAGAAACTGCATGACAGGAACAAATCACAGCCAAGTCTCAATGCTCATGGCCCTCAGGACTTTGACCACTGATTATCAAACATTTTAATATGATTATTTCAAAGGTCTGTGACTGATTATGGTGAATAAGAGTGATACCACATAACTGGCAAATCAGTTTCCTCCCGTTATTGCACAGATCACTCTCAGCTCAGTCAAGCTTTGTCAAAATCAGTAAGGGTGGTTGCTTTTGTGCTAAATGACACCAACATACTCCTTTATAATAATAATAATAATTACTCCTGTATGTTTTGTATGCTTTTTGACATTATTTTATATATTTTTATTACTGGCACTTCGTAAGTTGGCACCAAATATGGGGTTTACATTCAAAACCAATCCCCAACTCTGTGAAAATTTTTGTAGCCCCAATTAATCACACACTACTGCAGACTACTGCAGTTGCATCTATACACTTACCATAACAAACTGACATTATCAGACATGATCTGGCATGGTGAATTCTGTAAGATTTGGAGGTTCTCAATGTAGTGAGTATGAAGCCTACTGTAACCTATAATGCGGTCCAAAGTGATCTGGCACATGGCTCTAACATCAGGAGTTCAGTCTTCTGGCATTTGACTCTGTGTCACTGGGTGTTTCCCAACATTTTGAAGGATCACACTGCCTTCATCTACAGGGTCACACAGTGCAAGAATTTCTCGAACTGCTTGGCCCTAAACATGGAGACAGTACGACTCTTCCAGCAGCTGTGAACCAAATGGACAGCAATATAGCAGCACCTTCCGCAAGACTTGAATACTCAACTTCCTGCTTCATCAATGAGTATGCCATGAATGATCTGTACTAAATGACCCATTATAATTTATTATAAACATTATCATAAATACATAGCTTTTGAACATGGAAATCAGAACAGCAGAGCAGGGGCAACATCAGTCACTATGCAACAATGCAGCTATGAGTAGGTTCCATGTTCAGCTGGCATCACTTCAAATAACCCATCTGCACCCGAGGCACGGTCACACAAAACACGGACTTTGCTAAGTTCAGCTTCTGTATGTGAAGCAACAGGCCATCTTTATTAAAATAATAACGCTTACAGCCTTACACAGCAAAATCTGAGGAGTCTTAATATCTTATCACTTTACTCAATGAGAATTCTTCAGACAGAAAACTTAAAAAATTTCATTGTAATGGATATCAGTGATGCTCAGGGTTCCTGTGTTATAGGCATGTTGAGGAACTTCAACTGTGTGTTCACTTGTACCAAAGTATGATTCCAGTCTGTTAATGTTGAATCACACAGTACTCAATTCTGGATTCTAATTATATTACACTTTGAATTAATGGGTCCCTGGACCTTGCACATCACTGGTATTCTGAACATAACATTTCATAAACTGGAAACGTTTCTAAAATATGTTCTATTTGTAATACCAAATGAAGCAGTCTTCGAATCTAGTAAAATGTAAAGTTGCCATGGCATGAAACTGCATTACTCAGTTTCAGATTGTATTAACTATGGCACTGTAGGAAACTTGAGGCTCCATGTTCCAATACACCCTCACAACATTAGGCCCAAATGCAACATTTACATGCATGCGAAGTGCTGCAAATGTACCACACAGTTCAATATCATTACAGATCTTATATTGGACGAAACTGTCCATTTGGCACCTGTATACACATGGCAGTGGTTAGCACCATCTATTTTGGAAGATAGAGGTTAAACTGAAGACATTCATATGGCACATACCACTTAAAACTGCCTCCATGGATCAAATTTAAGATCCAATTTAATATTAACCTCCCATCCATGCAAAGGTCTTACATATGGTCTCTTTGCCTCAGGTCTTCCTACCTAAAACCTGTACTCATTTCTCTTCTCCCCCATACGGACCACCTGCTAAAGAACAAAATTAATTTCCAAAATTTTGGCGAGTCAAGACTTGTCATACAAACAGCACATGACTGAAAGAGTGTGTGAATGGAACATCATAAAATGCCATATTCAGGGAAATTTCAGCACAGTGTCCTGGGCATAAACAAAATTTTGTGCTCTACCTTCCAGTTACACCACTGCTTGGGAACCGCCCACACATCTGTGATTGGTCATTCTGCTCCTTGACATGATGTCAGCAATGTCAGTACTAACGGAGCAACAGAAATAACAGGTGAGAATGAGATACAGTCTGCTAGTATGTAGAGCTGTGTGCTGAGCAAGTAGCTCCTGATGTTCCAAAGGATAATCCACTGCCAACTTGAGGAGCTACTGACCCAACGAGACAGCATCACATCCCTGAAGACCTGAATCTTCAGCAACAACACTGTAAGAACCAAAAATGTGAAATAAAAACAGTTCCATGCATTCTGCAAATGACTGCATAGCAAAAGGGCACAGTGGACAGCTCCATATTATGGTGCCCCATCACAAAAATGGTAACCATCTCTTTTCCAATAACACACATTCAAATGGCATGCTCAGTCCTCCGGCTGGACATGATATGACTAAAGACACACGAACGTGGGCAGTGATGAACATGATCCCCCTCCATTGCATTTACCAACTCCATCCATTCACCAGTCATCACTCCACCTATTAACACACTGCAGCAGAAATGTTTTGAGACTGCTATACATTTACTTACACCTGTATCTATTCAATAGTCATTTAATAACCACGTGCAAAGAACACAACTTCAAATTACAAAATTTTTAATTCTTGTGTATATTATGTTGTTCATCAGTGGGACTGTCTAAACCACTCTCATACTTATCCAATGACCAAAACTTACAATCTGCAACATTTAGAAAACATCCACATAGTGAGTTATTTGAACACATGATAAACGAGGAAAAATACAGATTCTGAAAATCACAGATTGCTAAGTCATGTAGTGAGCATGTAAAGAAACTGCAAGAGAAGTTACTAAGCCAAACATACAACACAAAAAGATATTGCAACATTCCATATCTCTTTTACTCATAAATACATCACTATCTGTATTAATTTCAATAATTTTATTTCCCATGCACACCAACAAAACATTCTTGTGTCTATATACATAATATCTTCTGAAGAATTTAGGTAACTACAAGTACTATGAGGTTGAAAGATAAAATCTTAACATTATTTTAAAACACTCATATCCAAAATTATGTGCACACAATCACTGTCACATTATTTAATGCAAACACAAAAATGTATACACATCTTTAATCCTTATTTGTATTCTAAACTAATGGTTGTGTCATATACAAAAATATCAAGAGACACACAATATAAATATTCACATAGCAACTTCATTATGACACACATCCCACAAAAAAATCTAAACCCTCTTGTACAGGTATCAAAACTATATGAACGTCCGTGACCAAAACCAAACCAAATTCTCGCACTGTGTGACACCAAATAGCCTGGAACAAGCACATCAACATTTTTCACCTTCCTGCTGCCTCTAACTTCAGGGCAGAACTTTCCCCTAAAATGTGGGTACCTACCTACCAATTATATGGCAAAACATCACAGGAGAACATACCTTGATACTAACTACCATGATAAACTCAAACCTGCTTCAGAGTTTATTTGCCCTCCCTGATGATGGAGGCAGCATGATCCTCTGAAACAACAGGGTGCACTGCCACCAACATACATGGTGTCACACCCCTCTAGACACTGAGTGCCATGATAACCTGAAACCTTCCATGTTTTTTAAAACAAAAGTTACTGTATGCATAACAAGTGTGGTAAAAAAAATTCTGTGCTAGACACACAGACAGACAGCAACATTATGGAGGATACTGCTGCTTCTGTCTTCAGAGTTGTAGGTTTCTTTGAAGTGGTGGTGCATGCCTGAACTATACCAAGGTGTCAGTGAGAATCAGGTATTCTGGGATGTGACACTGTTAATGGGGGAGCAGTTCCCAGCATTATAAAGCACTACAGCACCGGGCCTGCCAATGCTAGAAACTACTAGTCTGGGGAAACAGCACAACACCCCAAAAGGCTTGGCTCTTCAGCAATATGACTGTACGAACTAGAGACATCAGATGACAGAATGACATGTCCTAGACCACTGTCATCCCAACAGTTAACAGAGACCCCGTTGTGTGACTGTAGTGTATACAGCGAGGAAACGCTGATGCAATAGGAAAGAAACCAAGTGTTGTCATTTGGCTTACAAATCTCTTCATCAAAGAATATACCTGCGTGTAAAACAGAGCAACTCTTGACTTCTAATACCCTGTAACGTAAACGAACATTTCTGTGGGAAACACCAGCATATTCATTGTGAACTTGGTCATACTTAACTACGGTACAGTACAAATTCTGACTCTATATGCTACAAACTGTATCCCCAGCTCTGGCTAGAGTACACAACTCCACCGTCCTTTGGTTGTCAGTCCTCAATAATGAGAAAGCGAAGCCTGGTGGTTTATTACCCTGATTTGAACACCATAAGCAATGTCATTAATGCTGCACATTGCTTGACCTAACACCCTTACAATTATACATATCAATGATAACAATTTACATGACAGTGCATATTGTTAATGCATGTAAAGCCAACTGTAATCTCTTACCAATGTAATGTTCGCACATACAAAGAAGTTACATTACAATTACCGGAATCATAATTTGGCCTACTACACACAGTTAATTAGTCACAGTTCCAAAATCACATACACACACACACACATACACACACATAAACAGCAAACTTAAATTATATGGCAACACAAAATTGAACTCTTCACAGCTGTGTCACAGTTCTGCTTGTTACTGTCATGAGGACACAGAAAGAACTCACATGGCTGATGCAGCTTCAGACTCCTTCCCACCTAACGTAGTAAGTCTCTCAAGCTCTGTCCAGTTGGCCACCAGCCAAGTTATCACTGTCAATATTCCTGTGACCCCAATGGCTAGATGCTAAAAGGTAAGGGTAAGATTTTGTCCCATTCCATGCCATGAAGCCAGAGGCGAACAGAGGTATACCTCCATTCAATCTTAACTTCATATGCCGGCCACTTTACTCCAGGGAAATGATGCCAGCACCCACTGAACAGGACGCTGGCTGTGCCCCAGAGCTGGTCTGGACATTTTGGAGAAGAGAAAAATCTCTTTCCTCAGCTGGGATCTGAACCTTGCCTTGTCTAGCCCGCAGCCCAGTTGCTACGCACAGTATGCATGAGCTACCCTGGGGCTAGATAACTGCATGGACATATAAGGAAGACCAAAGGGTGGGGGACCAGCAGACAACACAACAGTTGGAGGAAGATGTGCAGGGACAACAATCTATGGGAAATCTTTCTGTGGCCTCCGTGCAATTAATAAATACAAACAAAAAAAATATTTACAACTTCATAAGTTCAACACATTAGTGGCAGAGTTCTCAAATAACACAACATTCATTTCAATGTGGCATTAACTTATGTCAACAGTCCATCAGTACCACACTCAAATAACATGACAAATGTAATATTGAGCACCAACTGTAAATTTCTGCTTCTCATAAGATCTGTATATTAATAAAAAATCTCACCAAATGAACACATCATTGACTGCCCATACCTGAGGCATGCTTGATACTCACTTCATCTGCTCAGACAAGAAATACTTTGCTTGGACATAAATCATGCTACCATATCTACTGCGCATCTGTTCACTTTAATTCACAATTACAGCACGTGAGTTCTGCATCCATCTAATTTGTTGCGCCAACCTCTGTTTTTATTAAACAAAAAAGAATGTGCAGAAATCAGAATGCTTCCTTCCCTCCACTTCCCATGACGACGACAACTCCTCAGTAAGTTTAAAGTTTTTTGATCATGACTGATTAAGAGCGTGGAGACTTTGTGTTCATAATTCCAACTTTTTAAAACCAGTATGTTGGTGTCTGATCACAACCTTCCGGCACCTGCATGTGCAGACCTTGATGTACGAGAAGGGTGGGGACCATAGCACAATCAGGCATGGCGATCATAGCACAAACAGGCGTGGCGATCAGAGCACAATCAGGCATGGGGATCATGGCACAATCAGGTGTGGGGATCACAGCACAATCAGGCATGGGGATCATGGCACAATCAGGTGTGGGGATCACAGCACAATCAGGCATGGGGATCATGGCACAATCAGGCGTGGGGATAATAGCACAGTCAGGCGTGGGGATAATAGCACAATCAGGTGGAGGTAGAAAATATGATGGAAATGGTAATACCTATCTTTCTGCAATTGCTTTGTGTCTTTAACTCAGTACATAATTTTTATTCCATTTTATGCCTTTTTGGACGTGCACTTCCAAATCTGTGCACTACTTCACATCCCTGACTATGGTTAACACTGTGGCTCCCTGACCTTGACTGTTCCAAGTTACAGTGCAACTATGCAAAAAAGAACTTTTCTTTGTTTAGTGAAAGAACAAAAACAGTGCTCTGCGTTCTGCAACTACCTGCAACCAACTAACCTGACACCCCTCTTGTGCCTCCAGTGGGCAAAGCCAAAGCAGAGCAATCCCAATCAGTATTCTGCACAGCCCTACATGCTTGCGGTTAGACTCTATTCTGAAAGTCACCTTGAGATCTCAAAGTTAATGTCTGTGAGTAGCTTAAACTGGGAACTCAGCAATGTCAGCTCCCATTGAGGAGATTTCCAAAACACATTGGTTTAAAAATGGGAGCAATAGACAAAATGCACACGAACAGAAGTATTAATACATGGCAAACTCTGACACAATTATGGCTTAGGATGTGACAGTATGTACAGTGGTAGATACATACCAACATTTTGGAGAAAACTGCTGCCCCAAGTTCTGCGAAGGTCTTTCCTACACGTCAGTACCTATCCATGAAATACACCATTACATCCAACAAAACCACAATAATAACATTCTGTGCCATGAGTAACAATTCACATTAACATGTTTCACTAGCACCACTGCCAAGTATCTATAACCAGCCGCCAGACACTAAGGAGTGGAAAGGACTGAAACTGATCTGGCAACACAGTGTGATCAACCACAAACACATCAAACAAATAAATCATAAACAGCCAACACAATACACAGGGGCTGCAGAACCAACAACCGCCTGCTTCTTCTCCAATACATTTCAACCCTTTATGAGTTCATCTTCATGGAGGCTTGTTTAGAAAAAACAGACATCAAATACCAAAGTTTACATCAGTGAAAGTAAAAGAGTTACATACTATATAGTTGTGTACACATTTGTATCAAAGCATGAAGGAGAGGAAACTTGTTATCAGCACGGAATCGAAAAAGCAGAATGCTGTACTCACGTACAACAAAAAAGGAGGTAAACACATATCTCACTACTGTGCAGTAATCTAACAAGGGCCCCATTTATTTGGTGACTCGACACCACAACCCACACAGCTACAGTTCTGTACTGCTTGCAATACAATAATGACTATGGTATATCAACAGCAATGCAGTGATACAGAACACAATAGCAATAGACATTATGTACCTGTATAATATACGTGATTCTACATAAATGTTCACAACAAGGATACCAACAGAACTCATATTTGGTACTTTTTAACTGATTATTATTTTGCATATCCACCGAGGCTTGCAACGTACAGAACAGAATGCATACATCAAACTCCAATACAAAATGTTCAAGAAAGGACAAACATGAGGGCAACATAACCAGCACATCTCATATGAATGCACATGCTTTTATACCAATGTACATGTATGGTATGTGTAACTATTGTAATCTGACAGATGTAAACTTCAATATATGACCTCTGTTTTCTAAACAAGTCCCACTGATGATGACCTTATAAAAGGCCAATGTGTGTCGAAAAGGAAATAAATGATTCTTAATTCAGCAACTCATGTGCACATGTGGCTGACTCTTTGTGTTTATCATAAGACTTAAAATTTATTCTTCTTTCTTTTGGGTACCTGAAGAAAAACTCACTGCACAACTGCTCCAGCCCTCTGAATCATATTTATTATAACTTTTATTTCTTCAGTTTCTCTCCCACATTTTAATGAGAAAAAGCAAAATTTAAATCTTTAGTTCCTAATGGTATAGCCAAGCCTGTAAATTTGACTGCGCAAAATCCAAACCACACGACACGCACGTCACTGTCTGCGCAAACTGAAGAACCCATCACAATGTATTTCTTACCTGCCTGACACACAGTACCTGTACAGACATTTATTCATTCACTTATAAACCCAATGCATGACTTCGCCAAGCTTTCACAACCCTTCCACACATTTTGCTTGTTGCTGGGTTAGATGCAAGACTCCATCATGCAGGGTGGGGAATCTCAGCAACCCTCCACAAAACTGGCTGGGAAGAGTCCGGTGCGGCCCGTACGTTGCTGTGTGCCCTTGTACCAGCCATCGTCACGCTTCTTGTGCACATAAATTATATCTCCAACCCAAAGCTCTAGTTCAACTTCACTGTTGGGAGGATAAGGCACAATGCAACGGAATCTGTTGAAAAACAGGTGCATCAGTTGCCAGAACAAACATATTTTTTTTATTAGAGATACAGCAATACTAAAGAACAAGGTGTCTGTGAGATTGGAGATTCTCAGTGATGCTGCTGAGGATTCAAGTCTTCTTGGGTGTGACACTATGTCACTGGGTGAGTGGTGCCCTGGAAGGTCATGTGCACCTTCATATTCAGTGTCAAGCAGTGCACGAAGAATTCGTCTAACAATGCATCACAGTATGTGACATTCCACAAGCCCTGAATCCTCAATGCGGCCGCAGTGCAGCGTTGTACAACACACAGTTACAATAAATACGGTGACAAAGCAGGCAAAAACTGTATGATTTTTGAATCCTAGCAGCAAAAGGGACAGCCTTCAGCTGCTATCCAGATATCTGTCCAGCAGGTACCAGACAATGTCTGGGAGTAATGGGGCTGACGAATGACTCCTCACTTCGGTCTAGTATCAAAGTGAAGAATGTGTAAAGCTACAGTTCCAGTTTCCTGTACATCTTCATGGCATGGTGCTTAATTAACTTTTCTGGTGCTACAGGCTTCTTTACTGGTGAATTTTAGCTTCCCAATCAGTCAATTTTAAAGTTTCGTCAGTACTAGGAAATAGAAGTATCACAAAATTCCACATCAAATTGAAGGTGCTCATAAAACTACACACACAGATGTATCAAAAAGGGATAACAGTAAATGCCTCCTTATTAATCAAATTCTGTGTCATATATTGGAGCAGCAGTAGCGTCACCAGTGAAGTACACTGTGTTAATCTTGGCCATGATATTCCCTTAAATGGAGCGCATCTCTAGCCTCAATACAGCAGTCAGCCATTCTTTAAGACATCCTTGCTTATCCCTATGTGGATAAACATTATCTGTTACAGTAGGTAAGAATACCCACTGGTGCACAATCACATTACCACCTGAGGCATCAACCAGGTGAGGGAGTGAAAAGGGACGGTTGTAAGTACGATGCTCAACACCGAATGTCAGACTAAGATTATTGCATTTAATGGACTTTCTTTATGAAAATTTCATTTACATTCTGGTCTTCTGCTGGTACTACCATGCATTTAATTCAAGCAGCAAAGGAAAAGTCATTTTCTGAGATGGTACTCATGTTCCAGAAAAACACTCTTTCTTTACAACCAATCAAGGGTAGAAAGTGACAACAAGTAGCTAAAAAATTGTATAAATTGTCATCCATCACATTTAGTGTCATCAACTGGTACAAATAAAAAATAGTGTGACAGAAAATAATCACAGGTAAGTTGTGCAATACTTCCGTAAACTGACGTTACAGTGAGTTGTGCAATACTTCCGTAAACTGACGTTACAGTAAGTTGTGCAATACTTCCGTAAACTGACGTTACAGTAAGTTGTGCAATACTTCCGTAAACTGACGTTACAGTAAGTTGTG
>Ga0123357_10005040_pt1 | contig 15716 bp, 7 predicted proteins | sample TergutEmb28metaG_FD_89873 | JGI IMG/M metagenome (GOLD analysis project Ga0123357, IMG submission 89873) | Embiratermes neotenicus P4 segment gut microbial communities from Petit-Saut dam, French Guiana - Emb289 P4 | ecosystem: Host-associated > Arthropoda: Insects > Digestive system > Gut ... | reverse complement strand
TGATGATCTGACAAGATCGAAACATGTCGGAGTGTTTTAAAGTGTTTTAAAAGTGTTTTATGTGAAATTATATGTGCATTCGTTGGTTGATAAATTGAAGTGATTCTACGAAAATGCACGGTGATACAATAAGATTTATAGTTTATACAGTAAAGTTTCATAAATAAGATAAAAAAACATTCAGAAATTTAGACATTCCGAGTTGCACGTAGGTGCGGCATATGGGTAGCCGGTAGTAGGCCTACATGTCAGGCCCCCACACGGACGACGTTGACGCCTAAGCCTTTGTCCAACCGTGGCTTTAAGACGTATAGTACGGTGCAGAAGCAATCGGTTTAAAGTATCTCTAGCCAGGATGGGACATGTATTATCGGGATCTGTTGCAAATTGCTTGCCGTGTAGGTAATTCTTAAGAGGTCCAAACATATTAAAATCACTGGATCCCGTACTGCCAACCGGACTTGTGTCTGATTTGTGCCCGAAGGCAGGCTGCTTGTGGACCACACTTCCTACAGTCCGGTTCCCTCCTCTCTCCACCCAAAGTATTTACATCTCTTTGTTCCTTTGGAGGTACTCCAGAGGCCGTGCTATGTGTCGATCGTTGACCATTTGGTCTTGCTGATTAAAACAAAGGATTTATAAATAGAGAAATAATAGAAAATCCGAACAAGAATAAAGGGTCTCAGAGTACAACCAAAACGATGTGACTTTTCTCAATTTATTTGCTTCTGTAAGACACTCTACATGTTTCATACGGCTTTTCCGTCCATCATCAGGTGCTCAAAACTGCACATAGACGGTCAGGAATTTGTCAGACCATTACTTCTACCTTCTGCTAGCAGTAGGTAGAAGTAATGGTCTGACAAATGCCTGACCCTCTATGTGCAGTTTTGAGCACCTGATGATGGAGGGAAAACCCGTTTGAACTTGTAAAGCGTCTTACAGAAATAAATAAATGGAGAAAATTAGCATCTTGTTGATTGTACTGTGAGAATGTATTAGCGATGCACGGACGTATGAATGTTAGAGGAATAAAGGGATTTATTCATTAGAGGTATGCAGCGCGCACATAAATCTGTAGTGACTATGCATTAACCACGCCCTGGCGGGAACTCTTAAACGTTTACTCATGGTTATATCACGAAACGCTGTATGTGTGTCACTCTTGAAAGAAAACATTGGGCTAACAAAAATTCGTGTCTGGCGGCGCGTATGTGTATTAATACAGGTAGAACCAGTGGCGTAACATGTAAAACGACACACTAGTACACTAATGTTTGTTCATTTGTAAGTTTTTCAGCCCAGAAGTTTTGTTTATAGGCCTACCGTTTATTTTACTTACTTTGTAACTCTTTAATGTGGTAGTAATTACTATGTTAATGGCGTACTTCAAAGTTAAATAGTGTATCATTTAGTCCTAAGAGCTTGTTTATGTGGTTCGTGTTGTTCTCAAAACAAATAGATCCAATTTCAATATACATCACCGATATTTGTAATGCTCATATGTCTCTTTCTTGTATTTTGGGTAAAAACCCACCCCTTTAGATGAACTTTGCCTTAACCTTATAAGCCTAGCGGTTTCTTTACGTACACCAGGTTTAACATTCAAAAATTCTACTGGTGCTCGCCTTGCGATGAATGCTTTATGCGGATCTCAGAACAGACAGCGACTTTTGCTTTATACAGCATTAGCTGGTTGGTTTTTATAACCGTAGTGGAGATTGTTTAGAGCGCGGTACGGACTGATTCCTTATATAAAGCAGATTATGTTTAGTCTTTAAATGGTAAAGCGTGTTCTTGTAACTTGCAGTTATAGTATTGGAATCCCATTTGACCCGTATTATCACTCTACATGCTAAATAACTAACAGGCTCCTTCTGTAGAAAATGATAGGCGTTCAGGTAAACGAGAAAATCCCAACGTTGTATGGAACGTGAGTTTTATTACCTAATGTTCAAGAGACTGTTACTGGTCCGTACCGTGTGAAAGAAGTATCACTAACTTAAGCAGGTTATAGTTAATTATAAATTGTGAACATATAAGCCTATAGTGCTTCAAGATATATGTTACAAGTTCCTAGTAGTCAAATGCCATTACTTCTTACCCTGTATTCTTCATTTTTGGCTAAAGGCAATTTGACCAGGTGAAGATTCGAATTTAGTCAGATGTTATGTTGTATGTGCCTTGAGTAAGACCAGTACTTACCGGTATATTGTTGATGAAGAAGCTAAGACTGGCTGACGGTTTTGAGGGTGATGAACTGCAATTGGCACGCAACGTATCTCCTGGCTCATAGCGGTCATGTTCCGTGTGGATTTCTGGAGGGCTTTCCGGCAGAGCTGTAACAAAAACACGACGACTTACCACAACAAGCACTCTCTGGGGACTCAGACACAACTGATTGATACAGAGAAATCTAACGAGAGGTAACCAACACTCGGAACCAAATCTGACGCAATGAAACTACTGGCATGAGATGCGGGCACATAATGTTGCTGCTAGCCCTTTGGAAGTTGTGGGTGACATGAACGAGCAATGACCTTTTTTCCCACTGTACGCATTGTTGGGATAGTGTTTATTGACAAGATATTTCAGACCGCTGCTATAGCTTAGACGTAGTAATAAGGCAAAATTGATTGTAATTCCAGAATAAATGTATCAGTCACTTTCAAAGGAGATCATTTCAGTTTATTTTTCAAAATTTTCTTCTTGACCAAAGCTTTACTGGACCTCTATCTCATTCATGTCAAGACACATCTGTGTGTAAGCCGAGCAGTGTTTCTGCCAGTGTGTCATTCGTATTGGAGAATAATTTAAAATTTTATTAATTTTCAACAAATTGTGACGTCACTCAGGCGTAACCATTTCACGTAGAGTGACAACATTGACTGAACGTTATAGCAATCCATCGGATCACATTAATTTCCACGTGAGGAAGATATATGAGCACAAAATACACCGAAACAACAATGAGGTTCTCAGATGAGAGGCAGAAACAATTTCATAACATGCTGTTAACAAAATATTTGTATTAGCCAACTACCTGATTCCATGTTCATCATGTATCCTTTTAAGTCGTCCGAAAAGTCCCCTGTGTTATGGAATTGGATTTCAGAAAGTCCAGCCTTATTTTAGCTCCGCGTTCATGCCACTTTTGGGAGTAGAACGCGAATGAATGTAGAGATAGAATTTATACGACAGACAGAGTTATATCCTGAAGGCTATGGAAAGAACTGGCGATATTCAAAGAAGTTCTTACGGAAAGGGAAGAAATTCTATGATAGTTGAAGAATATGGTGAAAAATATGAGCCGAAGGAACCTGCCAGAGAACAAACGGAACTTAGGGAGATGAGAGTGACTGCCTATGATGTCATATCTTGTGACCCGAGAAAAGAAGTCAACTAGTGGGGCGATTCTCGTAATATTTATTATACTGTGTCCTGTGCAGAGTGAAACACACAATGTAAAACACTGTTGCTGAAACTGCCACATTCTTTTCGGAGTGGTATAATTTTAGTTAACGTAAAGCACATTTTTTAAAATGTATGACGGCACTCTACTTCCACTGAAAGTGAGAATTTTACATTTTTTCCAGAAATTGTACCAACATCATACACATTCATCGCGCCACATACGTGTTATAGCAATATAATGACACAAATTCCGACATTAAATATTTCCGTGCTCACATCCAGCGAAAGTGTTTAATTTTTAGGCGCGTTCGCGAAATTGCGAAAAGAGACTATTACGTTCGTCATGTGTGTCTGTCCTTACCTCTGTCGGTCAGCATGGAAAACCTCGGACACCACCAGACGGTTTTTCATGAACTTCGGAATGTGCGTATTTTTCGAAAATCTTTTGAGAAACTTCAAGTTTAATTAAAATCTGACAAGAATGACGGGTACTGTACTTGAAGACCAATACACTTTTTTGTCATATCTCGCTCATTTATTCTTAGAATGAGAAATGTTTCAAACAAATTTGTACATCAAATCGAAAGAGAGTTTACGTTAATATATATTTTTTTAAATTGCTGCTGTTTATGAGATAATGTGGAAAGATATGGTAGAGCCGAACAGGCCGCAAATGACAGTGTAACACAGCGCGTAAAGATTGCATGTTGTATAACTAAGGCTGCAAACACATGCTCGGATTACCTAATAATTATCACTTTTCCACAGCAACACAGGTTGCGCGAACGCGCTGCACTCTTACGTTACATATACATTGCTTCTCTCGATTTCAATAGAAAAGAAAAGTTTTAGGAACAAAAGGTATACATAAGAATAAAAAATTATACACACCACAAATTTAACATAAGTGTTGCGAATTTCGACATAATTAAGCAAAGGAGTTTTGTACTCCCCTGAAGCAGTAACAGAGCAAAAGCATCACAGCGTTCACATTATGCTTGTATTTCTTAACAAAAATAAATAATTTCCTGTTTTTTTTTTTTGCGTGTCTGTATTAAAATGCACGACTTCTGTTGGTGATAATTCATACGTATGCGGAATGGGAGACTGTTGAAGTTTAACTTCACCTACAAATAACAGAAAATCACACAAGAAAAAAAATAATGACATTTCTACAGGAGATAACTCCTTTTTATGGCGCTTGAATATTTGAATATACATTGCGGTCTTTAGGTGAAAAACACACATACCTTCAGCAGTGTAAACCAATGATGGTAAACAAACCAATAAAGCAGACAAGTGTTTCTATGCATATCACATTTTAGTCCCATATATCTACTGGTGCTTTGGATTCATTAAATTATTTGGCCGTAATAAATAATATACTGCATGACGTAGGAAATATATAACGCTGTATCTCCTTTTATGCCCGCCTGTGTCCACTCGTCAGGTGTTACCCCATTTGTAACTGCTTAAAAGAGAATGGAATCGGGAAACCGAAAATAAATCCGACAGGAATACGCTCATGACCCCTAAACTAAGCGGTAGATTTATGCTTGATGTAATTGATAAGAGGCGCTAACCACCAGTCCAATACGATTTTTGTTTCCTGCCTACTCGCTGCTTAAAATTGTAAACTTCTCAAAGTGAGCTTCACAGACAAAGCGAACAATTAAAAATATTAAAATAACGTAATATAACAAGCATGCATTAAGTTAAATTAAATAATTAAATGTTACAGATTATCGAAAATTTCGTGAAAAAGAAGAGCAACCCTAATTTTTCAGTTGTGGGTATTCTGTAAGCAAATACATTATCAACATATTTAATGAGGTCTGCTTTATGTGACAGATCCTTATAAACTTGATGTTTATTGGACCGTGCGTCATTGTGATAGATGAAGAATAAAAAACCGACTAGATGTCACTTGTTTTATTTACTTTACTTCTTATATACTCAACGTGTTTCGGGGCATTAATATGTCCATCTTCAGGAGTTTGCGACTTTATTGTTGAACTACCACATTGGCTATATTTTTCTTGGATTGCTGTGTGATGGAGTTAGGGTGCGGTTCGTCTAGGGTGGTATCTGGGCTGCCGGCTTTAGCCGGTGATGTGGTGATATGCTTAACCTTTATCCTGCTAACGTAGAGAATGTGGTGAGCTCCAAATAATGCCCGCAAATGGCAGATGGGATTTAATTCGCCGTTTAAAGGGTTAATAGTTTGTATTCAGTAACAAGAAAGTAAGGATATACTAAATGAAAATTAAAGTGTAATTGAATAAATTGATCAAATATTGAAGACCGAAGTTTCTGTAATGAAGCTTTTGACAATGCAAGGCAAATAGACCATAAATTAGATTTTGGTTTTCTGTTGTTAACATCGTGTGTTATTATAATTCGATATCTAAGACATTCTGGTCAGTACGCTCTATGAAAACCTGTAATACGCACTACGAAAACAGCAGAAAACTTTCAAGTAGTTTGCTGTGATAACAATTATTTGAGGGCGTCTGCCTTCTACCGGTTCTCACTGCTGAATGCTACATATGGGCTTTCTCTGTGTCTTCGTGTTCAGCATTCTTCCAAATGGCATGCAGTTGCAATTCATTCTCTCACTGTCAGATTTCTCTATGACGATAAATACACAGAGTCTTTCTAATGAGAGGCTGGCATAAAATTACTTAACTGAGGAGTAAAGATCCATGCACTGAAAGTCTCTGAGTAATTAGACTTGTGAGAAAGACAGGCAAAGAAAGGTATTTTCAATATTCGCACAATCGGCGTCCAACGTCATCTGCAACCAACATCTGAAATTTCACTCGTCTGCAGCCTGAAATTCTTAACTGAAACTGATAAATGCTGCGGATATTTTTGTTGCATTTCTTTGGTTGTGTAAACTAACTTTCAGAAAATCCCGCAATACATAAATACATGGGTTAAAATCCGGAGGCTGTGATGGCGAGGGCTACTCATATCTAAGCCCTTGAGAAAATGATTTGATAATATTCTGTCACGGAGAGTTGAAGTGCTTTTTAAATACTTTGTCTCTTTGTTATTTATGTTCAATTTTATTCCACGTTTCCCATTGCCTAAATATTTATTCCAGTTGGTTAGTGGAACAATTTTGTTGTTTGTCCTCGAACACGCTGTATATATTTTCTTTGAAACAAATTAAAAAATAAAAAAAAATATTCTCTCTTTAAATTTTTCAGGTAATACTTCTGACGTCACATTCCCACCTTGTGCCCGAACTGCTTTCTGCAACAAATATGTACCTCACGAACTCAGAAGGACGTTTTGCGATACTTCCGGGAAGGTATCTCAATGCGTTCTCAGTACTGTGAACGTTATTTCATGTTAGGACAGACTTTTCCTTATGGGCAATGTGCTTCTTTTGTCCGTTTCGCCCACATTAGCTTGAAACTTGTTAGTTTATTTATTTATTGTTGACTTGTTTGATGTTTTATGCACACAAATTTCAGTAGTTATTTAGGAAGGGACCTAATAACACTATAAGTCTGATAAATTCTTGTTAAAAAAATTCACAAAACCTGATTAGAACATTTCGTTAGGTTATGTACATTTTCTAAAAAACCAACATGGATTGAATACTGAAACATAAATTATTCAACACACTAAAGGTAGTAAAACTTAACTTTTTAAACTAAGAACTAAATTGCACTTTAAAAATAAGAACTTAAAATTGAAATAGAAATAACAAATTTTGAGGCATTAGAATGTGCCTGTGCACACCGGTAGAGTCCCTTCTCATGCCTGAACAAAATTCGCGTACGGTGTTATGTTCACTTCTGCTTAATGAGACCGCTAACAAGGACAGCATAATCTCCCGGGACTGCAAATATAGATACAATGAACCTTTAATTGTAATTAGGCAATTGAAATTAAAACTTGGGCACCTTCTTGGGAAACTGCACTTTATCTGTTGACCACAATTGTGGAGGAATTAATTGCATATGAAATAGTACATAGTTTTTTCCAAATTTATGCAGCTGAGAAAACCCAGGCCTGTTCTTCACGTAATTCTGGAATAAGCGAAGGCTTATCGCAGAGGATTAGCTTTTATCGCTGCGAAGTTCGAAAGTATTCTTAATAATACGTAAACAATCCTTTTATGCTTGAGGGAAATAATTGCTGCTTGTTATCACAATCATATGGTAATCATAATTGTACTGTTTATAAAATGCAGAGTTATTTAAAGTTAAAAGAGGCATAGCAACCCCAATTCTGCTTTAAGCAATCAATGGAAACATTTTGCGGGCTCGACCAACGCCCTCAAACCATATATTGTTTTACAAATACTCGTAAGTTATGAACACATAACAGCACCACTTTGGGCACGTTTATACTAGCGAATCTCTACCTATTTGTGAAAATGGACTTGTCTCTCTTTCACACGAAATGCCTCTTGATACTTACGTACGTACGTACGTTACTGGAAACGAACATATTTCTTCCATTTGTAAAATAGAAGCCAATAAGATGCATTATTTGTCAACTTTATTTTGATATACAATTCCACATGTTTATGTTGACTGCCTGCTAGCAGACTGTCAACATAAATTGTATGACAAATACCAGTTGCTGTGAATGCAGTATCAATACCCCTGATGATGGGCAGTAATTCTGTCCGATACAAGTAGAATTGTATATCAAAATAAAGTTGAAAATTGGTGCATCTTATTGGCTTCTATTATACGAATATATCACGATGCACGGTCCTCAGAATGTCAAATATTTCTTCTAATATATTCCTCCCTGTTTTATTAGAATGAAGTTCAGCATTTTAAATGACACATTTAGGCTTAATTCACATAACGCAGACACTCGAAACGATAATGATATGAAGATGGAAGTAATAGAACTTTCATGAAACCTCATAAAATGAACAGAATGTAGTATCTTGTTAATTGTGTTTCACACTAGAAGGAAAAAGTGCGCTGCTGTAATTAACAACAATATCAGTAATCGACAGACGCTATTGATTTCCTTATTTCGCCGTGATTACTTGCCCATTGAACAGCTATGAACACGTGACGATGAACACGCAACGAGAATCTGGAGCTGTCCATCTCATTATAATAAGGGGTCTCATCTTGTATCATCAGGTATCGATAAAGATACCATTCTAGTTGTTCTTATTTTCAGATAACTAATTGATGACGTCGTGCCCTGTAATCCAGACTTAGTGTACTGTTACCAGAGGCAGAGTAGTATCATATTATAAGGGTTAGGTGAGTCCAGACAGCTTCCGCCATCTAATTTTAACGAGATATGCCTCTCATGTCACCGCTGTGTGCGGTTTTCTTGACTTACATATGTGACTGCTATGAAGGTTATAACCAGTATATGAAGTTTAAATCCCTTCTTAAGTGTCAAAATCGTACAGTTGGATGATAGGTCAGATTTGTTTAAAATTAGTAATTTAATTTATGATGATGGGAAATAGCAAGGAGTCTGTATAGCAGCTTACAGGGACAGAGTTTTATGGTGGGTATAGTGAGCTAGCAGTTTAGATGTCTGTCTGTATTAAAATTCATGGCTTAGGGAACGTTTTGGAACAAATGACGTTGTAAACTTTGACAGCTTTTGGACATCTTAAATCTTGCTAGGGAGATTTACAATATTAGGCACGCTTGCACATTAAAAGAAATCAGTAAGGCGCATGAAGGAGTTCACATGGGTGACGGCAATGAAACAACGTTACATAAATGGGAGCCAATGGAGTTAAAGTATTCGAAATTTTTACTTTTGAACCTATTAGGAAGCAGTGAAATTTAACGTTTTAGCCAATCGAGAATAGTAAGAATATTTAAGGGGGGATGAACTTGAAGCTTACGAGTCTTGAAAACCTAACGCAAGTAAGAGTCTGTTTTATACCTTGGAAGTGATAAGTTGTGTACGTGATACCGAGGCTAATAGTGCATACAATTTTCAAAGGCGCATCCATACATCCAACACATCTGTAAATTTCAACAATCGTGAAATAATATAAATAATACTAATAGTGTCCAGTTATTTATAAAATTACTGTTCCACCACTTAGAACACGTAGATTTCCTGGGAGAAAGACATGCAAACAGACTGAAGAGCTGGGTGGGTTGTAAGGTTATCGAACTGCAGTCACAGTCGGACTGGATATGACATATACGGATAATACAATTGAATATTAAGCTTTCTTTTCTTGTAGACTTTGTGTTTATACTTTCCTACTGTGTACTGTTGGGGTAGCTCAGTCAGTCAAGTGAATACGCTACGGACTCGGTAGCCGAGGAATCGTGGTTCCATTCCCGCCAGAGGCAGTAATTTTTTCTCTTGTTTAAAGTGTTCAGCCGACCCTTAGGGCCCATGAAACCTCCTGTTCAATGAGTACTGGGAGCTTTTACACCATGGTAAGTTGGTAATCTTGTGAAGCTCACTACGTACTTGCATCTGTTGCCAAGGGTAAGAAGTGTTGTAACTCTTGATTCCCTTCCTCGAGAAGCCTTCATGGCTTGCGCAGGAACTATTCTACCATTGCCATAGAGAGTACCGACAAGCATTACGTGTAAATGTATAAAGTAGGAGAGACTTCTGCTGTCCATCACAAAGTATGTATTAAAAACGTTGTTTTATTAAAATTAGTCTTATTAAAAGGGAAACAGTATGTTCGTTACCGCGTAAAACATAGACTGACATTTATGTTTAATGAGGAAACCTTGCTATCCGGCAGAGTGTAGTCAGTCATACGAAATACGATGTGCTACACAGTCTACAATTTTGGTCTGAACGTTTTTATAGTAAAGCTTAGAAAAACTACGAAGGCAGTGCTTTTATATCTGTGCAATACAACGTTGTTGAAAATATGCAAGGTTGCCACATTAAATAAATACTTGACTACAATGTGAATTGAAACTCTCTTATGACTCTAAAATTACTCAAAAGGAAATAAAGCACGCAATGTTTACATAAAATACATATTGTAATACCATTACCAGGTTTCCTTCCTATACAGCAAGGCACTTGTATTTTGTTGCTGGTCATAGGCCATAGAATTATCAGAACTTTTTTTGTTCACGTGTTGAATTCCAAACGTTGATCGTGAGGTGCAGTATTATAAACACTTTCTTTGTTCTTGAATATAATTAGAACACCGTAATCCAATACTCAACGAAGTATAGGTCTCCGCTGTATTATCTGTATTTTCAAAAAGAAAAGCTGCTTTTGATCTAAGACGGCCATATCTATCTGTATGAATGCAGACTATTTTCTGTATATCTGGTGTAAACATAATGCATGTGAAACCCCTGACGAACACTGAACCCGAATTTAGAATGTGAACTAGCAGAATACACTACATTGACGAAGAATTTATTTATTGACCCTGCATCTATTTCCGAGGCTGTGTTGTATTTCTGTAGAGTGACTGTAGACAAGGTAACTTCTTGTAGGATCTGTGTTCTGGTTTTTATTGACAGAAGACATGGGAATTTCTGTAAGCGATATTCATGTTAGTTTGTGGTTATAACAGCAGGAATATGGACAATTAGAAAATTGTTACTGTAACAGAGAATGGCACAGTGTTGTATGGTACTGATGGGTTTTATTAGTCGTCGGGTGTAACGAATTGACGTCATAAATTTGGTCCGCAGTTCTGCGAGTTTCTGACGATAATGTATCACGTTTGTAATTACTGATACTGTGTATTTTGTCCATTGACTCCTGTTAAGATAATAATAATAATACATAAAATAATAAGTTTGGAGGCAGAAAAAATGCTGTTAACACTTGCTCAGTTAGGCCCAAAGGCAATATTTGGGCCACATTTTGAAGTGTTCCATTCCGTGCATTCTCATATAATCAAACACCTTTTTAATTCTTAACGTTTTTAACATATAGCACGATAGTGAAAAAATTATGGTTTTAACCGTTGTATAATATTGTAACTTCTTTCAATGCAAAGTTGTACCTTTTATATTTACAACGTAACCCTTATGGTAACTATACATAATAGCTGCGTAAGAGCATGTGATTTTAAGTAAAGGGCATACAAGTTCTCCCTAATGTTGGTGCCTGTAACACCGGAACATGTAGGACAAACACAATAAATATCGGTAATGAATAAATATTGTGCAATTTTTTTTTTTGGTGTAATTAAATAGATGTTTGAAAATCTAGGCCACATATTTAGAATAGCTGTGGACCTTACAGTGAAAGAAACAAAAAAGAAAAGGAAAGAAAAGAAAAGGAAAGAAAAGAAAAAAAGGAAATTTGGAACGTCGTTATGGCGACCGTCAATTTATTACGATGTTTGTCTTGAGTCATGCACACGGCGTGATGGAGCGTAATGCACTGCAATTCATAGTAGAAATGGTACTACCTGTTTGTGATGGCTGAAAAATTGTTTGTAATAAGTAAGGATAAAAGGACAGTAATCTGTAATTTTTAATGTCAATATTTTTGGCAGAGCATATGTTGATGTACTGACGAAAAATTAAAACAATTTAGTGACTCATTCAGATATGAATACATTAAAATTATGGATTTTGCTTTATTACGTTACATGCACGACGTGTTTCAAGTAATTGAGGTTTCCTTGCAAATGTCACTGTACGATATGCAATTCTTTGGCGCCGAAACGTATAAAATTCCACTTAGGTTTAGTCGTCGGAACTCATAACCTAAAATAAAGTGTTGTCTTTACTATGTCACTACACCAGGCACACAAGTCATTTGGTTATATCTGTAGGGTACTAGTATTGAATATAAGTATGATGACGAAACTTGTCTTTCTCGGTTCTGTTCCCTTGACTGTTCAGTGAGGGATGTAGTTTCGTTTTCCACATCCCTTTAAGCTATTTAATTCATTCTGCCTGACATTAACGTTTAAATTTTTTGTACTGCATGATAAAAATAGTTAATAACTGAGACTGGAGTGTACTGCGGTTCAGGAAACTTACGGGAGGCTTAAATAGTTCCCTCAGGGACTTCAGGCCAGAACAATCGGATGGTAATGAAATGTATTATGCATATATCACGTGGATTGTTTGGTGATGCTTAGGAGAATAAAATACATTGTGTGTGGAATGTGGGGGGTGGGGATGGTGGAAGTAATAAAGAAGGAACTTGCGGCGGATATGCTGGCAGCATATCTCATATGGTTTGATATGCTAATGTGCGAATCTTCTGCATGCTTTTGTCCTCTAGCATTTTATAAATTAACCACCTCTGAATAGAAAGTAATAATGGTATTAAAACCAGTTGAATTAATGTTGGGCTACGAACAATTTTTTCCCCGGTAGCAGAAAACACATACACACAATAAATTACGATTATTTTCATGTGGATTACATGTAATTTCAATATACTTTTTCTGTTTATTCTATTTCCTTTAGTACAAAGTCACATTTACTCATTTAAATTATGGCCAGGCATACTGTGTATGAAGATGTGGGAGCCGTAATTTTTATTATTGTCTAAACGAAGCTGATAGTCTCACAGCTACTCAAGACGTTAGCCAACGTTGATGAAATCCCATAATTCATTCTTGTTTTTGACCTACTGTACAACAAAGATATACACAATGCTTAATTATATAGTATATTGTGTGTTGTTAACACAAGGGTTAAATCTTAAAAAGCAATTTTGTGTACAGGAAATAAGTCAGTGGAAATGGTAGTATAAATTTACGGAAAAGTGTATATATGGTCGACTTTAAGAAAGTCGGGGCTCACGTAATCCGGGTGTACTCCGTCTCTGCCTCACTGTGCTTACATTCTCGAAAATGTTTGGCGCGCCTTTCAAGATTTTTATATTATTATTATTATTTCTATTATTAATGTTATTATTATTATTATTATCATCATCATCATCATCATCTCCTTTATGCAGGGTATTTATACTTATATTCCTGAGAAAAACTATGTCCCTAGGGAATACAGCGATGCAGCTATTCTGTTGTTACTATTCATGGTGCTTATATCTTTAGATTCAGTGTTGAATCTATTGTATTTTTACGTTACTACTTTCCGAAGTATGTGTGCAGTGCCCAATATTGCTCTCTTCTTTAGTTCCTTGACTTCATGTTTTCCTGTTATGTTGCTCACGTATTTTCTAAATGACTTTGAAGTAGTCCCATTCGCCCCTGCTATTACTGGTATCACCTTTGTTTCTACATTCCACATGCGCTGTGTTTCTATTGTAAGGTCTTTACATTTTAGAATCTTCTCGGCTTCTTTTTTAATCACATTTATTATGATTATTATTATTATTTGGAAAATGGCGTGTCTTATTGTGTGTGTAGTGGTGTATCTGCATATATGTCCCGTAAAGCATATTGGATGAAGAGTGTGCTCACCCAAGTGTATGAAGTACGTATCCCTCCTTGCACTGAACGTCGCGCGACTGTATAACAAGAGATCGACATTTTTATACAAATACATACTTACCAGAGGCTAATGAATATACTAGAGTTACGCTACAAACATTTATTGTGAGGGGAGAGATGTGTATAGCTTGTCATAAACTTGAACCTGCCGTCTGTCCTTTGATTGTAATATTAATTAGGATATTATAAGCCTGGATAATGACCTGAAACCTTTACAGTCTAGTTATTTCCATTTAACAATTAATTTAGACCAACAAGTGAAAGCAACGTTCATCTTGTCAAGATTTATGTTTTACTACACTGCCTTCTGCTTTCAACTGCAAGATTGAAGCGTCAAAGACGAATTTCTTGCCATCATCGGTGTTTGTTTCATTATACGCTGATTTACTTTCTAAATTACATATAGAAAAAACCGAAACCTTTCTGTTATTTGTTGCACCCTCTCTCCTTTTTATTCTTACATACCAGCATAAAGCTTGTAACAGAGACTGTACAACTCACTTTCTCCTTAACTTCTTACATTTTTTCCTATCTAAAAAGGAACAATCAAACTTCCGACGCTGAGACAAACTTTAGAGCGTCAGTGCTGATCTAATCAGTGAATGTAAGTGGGGCAAAGTGTTACACTAGGATACTATTAATGAATGACAAACACTTTTACACTAAACATACTACACTTCAGTTCACCTATGCAAAAAAAAACTGTTCTTCGTTACTTGAAAATAAAACACTTTAGACATTAGAATTAGGAGATTTCTTAAATCAGCTTACAACAGCACCATAATTCCTTCCACACTACTACTGCTACCTATTTTTAATGACGGCATTCCTTCTTTGTTTTCCCACGAAGAATGTGTCAGTGTCTCAGCAGAAACTAAAACAGTAGCAACTCAGAATTATGATACGCTGGCCAGGGCGTTATAAAAATTATGCAACTAGGGAAATATGATATGAGAGGTTTTCACTTTAAGGTCCCTAATCCTAGTTTATTAGTGGAAATAATAAAAAAGCATGAGAAATTTAGTAATTAAAACTGTAAGACTGTAAAGTTTTAAATAAGGTTTCGGGCATAATTGTTCTCGAGGGTATTTTTAGTACAGAGTTAATCGTTATTCCATTCACAACACAAGGAAAAGTAAGATATTGTCAATTATACCGAATAAAGAAACATTTAAATAAATTAGAACGAAAGGCAACCATTTTATAACTTCAAATAGGAAACAGGGAGGAAGCCAGAACGAAAGAGACGTATTATGGATGGGGAGTTGAGTAGATAAGTAGGTATGTACTGGAGGATATTGACAAAAATAAGAATAATTTAAATTATAATTAGTAATTTCTTAATAATATCGCAAGTCGTTTAAGAATATTTATGTTTTGAGCAGCAGGTCGGGTACCACGTGACGTCATTTCAAATTACTTAAATAAAACAACGACAGATGATTTAGGTAAAATAAAAAGAGGTTCCTTCAATAACTGCGTGTTATTAATTGCAGCAGTACACTTTTTGAACTATACTTAAATTAAGAATAAACAGGAAGAAATTCGCAATTTATCTTACCACCTAAATTTCTATAGCTTATACTGGTGATTTCTAAAGGTTTTTGTTTCATTTATTGTTGTCACAAATTAAAATACCTGAAAAAACACCGGAAAGATGAATAGCATTGCACCATACTACTTACGATACTTTAACATCTGAACATTTTTACTGTTGGAACTCGGTATTGTTGAGCCGAAGGAATATTCTCTGACACTGGAAACAAGCAGTGAAAGTGTGTTTACTTTAATCTTTTGGTAATTCCACGAATTTTGTTGCCACAGCAAGTGGCACACTGTTGTTCACACGATGTCAGAACACTATAAATTCCGACCAAAACGAATCTGAACATTTTTACTGTTGGAACTCGGTATT